>UMGA01000216.1_pt1 | contig 53647 bp, 55 predicted proteins | sample 1965171 | NCBI WGS metagenome assembly UMGA01 (sample SAMEA4836062, study PRJEB28245) | human gut metagenome | biome: gut microbiome; material: fecal sample | place: Denmark | collected 2008 | reverse complement strand
CATTTCGCTCCAAATCTCAATATTTTCAGTAGGCGCAATACAGCAGCTGCCTCAGAGCTTAAGCCTAAAAAAGATCAAAACGATCAAGTTGCAATTATTAACTTTATCGTTTTGGACAACAATGGTAAGCAATTAACCTCATCTGGTCCACTTACTGGTAAACCAGGTGAAAGCATTAATGATTTGTACAGTACTGAAATTCCATTGAAGGCAATTGCTCAAATTGGTTATCACGTCGTCTTCAACGGTTTTGATGGTGGTGGTCAAATTCAAAAATTTAACAGCAATGATTTAATGACACAAGTCTTCACCGTTGGTTTGAGTAAATCAGCTAAGAGTGAAACCAAGGCTAAGGCACCTGAAAAGCAATCCGATGTGGATCTTGATGCAGTCAGAGAAGCAACTATTAATAATAAAGATACTGCTGCTATGGCATTGGGTATCGCTGCAACGATTATTAGTTTAATTGGTGTAATCGGTAAAGAAAATAAGTAAAGCTTTTCAGTGATAATTAGTGTAAGCGAATACAATTAAAGGGTATAATGTATTTAGAAAGAGGGTCATGATTATGGCTGAAAATGAAGAAAGAATTATTAGAAATAAAATTGAAGAGATTGTTAATCACGATCAAGAAGTTAAGAATAATCCTGAGTTGATGGATATTTTTAGAGTTGCCTATGGCAGGAGGGATGCAGGCAAGCCAATGCAAGTAGTAGCTTTAGCACTTGATAAATCATTGGCTGGCTACATTACTAGTCATGGTCCAGGCGAGACCCCAGACAGCGTCCTAGACTTGCATAAAGAAATGCAGAAGTTGTCGGGAATTTAGATAAATATTAATTACGTGGATTACTTGTTTATAAAGATTCGGGTGAATGCGGATCTTTTTTGTATAAAATTGGCTAATGAAACAAAAATGCAAGTATAAATTTACACTGCTATGCGCTTACATAATTGAAAAATCAATACTAAACAAAACCTCACTTGTGAAACATAGCTATAAAGCCCGTCATATCGAGCTTTTTGACAAAATAAAACAAAAATCCACACATAGTGTGGATTTTTCGGGTTAGTTATTCACAATTTAGACCAACTTAGCACCTAATGAATTCTTGAAATGATCCAGTGCCCATTGTTGCCCATATTTAGTGAAGGTAGCAACTGCATCGGTTGGAATCGTAATATGATAATTTAGATTATAAGCTGCAATGGCGGTGTGCAAGACACAAATATCGGTGCAATCACCCGTTAGCCAAAGATCGTCAATTTTTCTTTCTCTTAAGTAATTATCTAGATTGGTGTTTTGGAAAGAAGAATAACGATTCTTGTTGAACTTGTAAACTTTGTCGCTATCTTTGTGGACATCATACCAAGTTTTGATTTTGCCATACAATTCTTGTCCAGAAGTGCCAATAATATTGTGTGGTGGGAAAAGTTTGTATTCGGGACTAAATTTATCGTGAGTGTGACCATCTGTAGGGAAGATCACATAATCACCATTTTGATAAAACTCATCAGCTAATTCTAGAATGTGACCCTCAATTGCTTGCCCAGGTTTACCACAAGTTAGTGCACCGTCATCAGCGATGAAATCATTAGTGTAGTCGATAATCAGTAGTGCTTTAGTCATAATTTGCCTCTATATGTTTCTGTATTCTGAAATCAGTTTTTGTTGTAAGTCGGCTAAATTCTTTGTCAAAAAGACAGGATAACGATCAGGGTTAACTAGACGCTTAGTAGCTGTTGGTAATTCTGCGATTTTTTGATGAGCGAATTTTTGAATGGCAAAAGTGTCAGTTTCAATATCTTTTTCATGATCAGGAGTTAAAATTTCACTCAAAAGTGGTTTAGCTACAAAGTCTTTTAATTCAACTTTGTCGCAAGTGGTATATACATCCGCATTGACTGCAGAAATAGTGTCACCGATTTGTTCATCATTTAATGCAATGACATCAGCAAAAGCCTTATTAGGTTCATTTTTCTTATAGAGACGGTAAACTTGCTTATTGCCTGGCAAAGTAATCTTTTCACGACTGTTACTAATCTTGATCTTAGGTTTCCATTTACCGTTGTTCTCAAGTTCAGACATTTTGTAGACACCGCTTAAAACTGGGCTAGATGAACTCGTAATCAAACGTTCACCGATACCAAAGTTATCAAGTGGTGCGCCATCTTCAAGTAAAGCTTTAACGATGTGAGCGTCTAAAGCATTGGATGCAGTGATCTTAGCGTTAGGGAAGCCTGCATCGTCTAACATCTTTCTAGCCTTTTTGGCTAATTGAGTAATATCACCAGAGTCAATTCTGATGCCAACTGGTTCATGACCAGTAGCACGTAATTCTTTGAATACTTTGATAGCGTTTGGAACACCAGAATTTACCACATCGTAGGTATCAACTAATAATGCGGCTGTGTCAGGATAAATTTTGGCCCAAGCTCTAAATGCAGTTAATTCATCCGGAAAACTTTCAATCCAAGCATGAGCCATTGTGCCAGCTGCTGGTACATGGAAAAGTTTAGCGGCTAAAATGTTAGAGGTGCTGCTGCAACCACCAATGATTGCGGCACGAGCACCGTAGGTTGCAGCGTCAGGACCTTGAGCACGGCGAGCACCAAATTCCATGACTGCACGACCATCAGCTGCATTTGTAATTTGCCACGCTTTAGTAGCAATTAGTGATTGATGGTTAATAATGTTTAATACTAATGTTTCCAGTAATTGAACTTCCATTAATGGACCAGAAATAGAAAGAATTGGTTCTTGTGGCATAACTGGTGTACCTTCAGGGATAGCTTTAACGGTACATTGATTTTTAGCATGTTCAAGATAGTCGAGAAAGTCAGCGGAGAAGTATTTCAATGAGCGTAAGTAGGCGATGTCATCAGCAGTAAAGTGCCAGTGCTTGATTTCATCTAGTGCTTGCATTAAACCAGCACTAACTACGAAACTACCATGGTCAGGAACGTTACGGTAGAAGACATCAAACCGTGCTTGCTTATTATGTGGCAGAGTTTGAAAATAGCCGTTGGCCATTGAAAATTCGTACATATCTGTTAAAAGTTTATGATACATTTTTCTTATTTGCTCCCTATACTTTTAAGTATAATTTACTTTAATTACCTCAAAAAATAAAAGTATAATCAACTTTTATTAGTGTCGATTGTAGCACGTTATTTAGCGAGTGCAAGTTTTAACGCAATTTAAAGATCTTAGGTGGTCGGCCAGAACGCTTAGTAGAAGCTGTCCCTATTTCTTCAAAAATGTTTTTATGGGTTTTCTTAAAGTTAGAATTATCAATTTTGTCGACTGTAGTTTTTAAGAAAATAGCGTAAACTTCGCGTGCTTGTCGCAGAGTAAATGTTGGTCCTAAGATTTGAAGTACTGTTGGTTGGTAATCTAGCTTGTTCTTAATTCGCTTGATAGCTGCAATTACGATTAGATGGTGATCAAAGGCAAGTTTAGATTGCTCGGTTAAGGTTAGATCAATATCATTGTTTTTTAAATAAAAATGTTGGTCCTTAAAATTAAATGTGAACCATCTTGCTTCTGTTGCACCATAGCCAGGCTTAAGTTGGGGCATAGCGGGCAAAAAAGTCATATAAGCTAAAGCTAGTGCACGTTCACCACTAACTCGATTAGGGTCAGTAAAAGTAGCCAATTGTTCAGTGGCACCATGAGGGATGGACATGCCAATTTTATCTTTAATCAGTCGGATACAAGCAGCATCTGCACTTTCATTTCTACGTAACAGAGTTTCAGGCAATGCCCATTTATTCTTAAAAGGTTCATTAGCTCGTTTAATTAACAAAATTTGAGGCAAATGAGTGTTAGGATTGAAACTCCAAATGATATTCGTAATCGTAATTAAAGGACGAGCAACAATTTCTTCATCCAAATAAATCACCTCGAAAAAAGATCATTCAAATACGTAACTACGTAAATTGAATGATCAAATTTTTATTAAAAATTAGTTTTTATTATCTTGATTATCGTTTGAATCTTCATCATGATTATCTGACTTAGTAAAGTCACCGTTCATTGTGTTAGGCCGACCTGTTTGATAATCATTTTCATGCTTTTCGACTCTAGGTGAAACTTCATTGGCTTCAGGCATTACCATTGCTGCAATAATATAAAGTGCAGTGCCTGGGAAGAAACCAGTGAAGATAATTAAAGCAGCACCAATGATTCTTACCCAAGCTGGATCTACATTGAAGTAGTTAGCAATTCCACCAAAAACACCAGCTAAAATTTTGTCTTGTGATTTAGTTAATCTTTTTTGCATAATAATAGCCTCATTTCTAATCTCGCTATTGGTTACTTATAATTATACAGCATAAGGGATGCGAAAGGCATTTGGAGGATTAAAATATAAAGCTTTGTGTAAGAAATATTATTTATCTTTTTGTAAAATAAAAGGTCTAGCATTTACTAGACCTACCTTTATGCCCGCTAAAGGATTCGAACCTTCACTCAGTCACCTGAACAGCGACCTGAACGCTGCGCGTCTGCCAATTCCGCCAAGCGGGCATTTTTCTCATGTACATGAATAATCATACCAAATATTTGGTAAAATGTAAGCATAAATATACTTTATTATGCAAAAGGATGGAATTTCATGTTTTTTAGTAAAAAGATAAAACGAACTTTTATTAGTTTTGTTGCTGCAATTTCGTTGATTTCATGTGGGGCGGTTTTCACAACGCCAGTACATGCCGACGCCACTAGCAGCTACCAAGCTGATCAACTTAATTTGAACGTTAAGTCTGCTATTGCTATCGATAGCGATTCCGGTCAAATTTTATACGCCAAAAATGCAGATAAAACCTTACCAATTGCTTCAATGACCAAATTGGTCACTGTTTATTTAACTTTACAAGCAATTAAGAATAAGAAGTTATCATGGGACCAAAAAGTAAAGCCCACCGCTCCAATCGTGAAGGTGGCTAACAACACTGAATATTCAAATGTACCACTTAAAATGGGACATTCTTACACTATCAGACAACTTTACCAAGCAACGTTAATTGAATCAGCTAACGGTGCCGCAATGCTTTTGGGTCAAACCATTGCCGGCTCACAAAAAGCTTTCATTAATCAAATGCGTGCGCAAGTTAAAAAGTGGGGCATTGAAGATGCCAAAATCTACACCGCTTGTGGTTTACCTAATGGTAATTTAGGCAAGGATGCTTACCCTGGCGTTAACAAGAACGATGAAAACACTATGTCAGCCAAAGACATGGCAATTATCGGACAAAACTTGATCAAGGATTTCCCAGAAGTTTTGGACACAACTAAGATTGCCCACTTAAACTTTAAGGATGGCAATAAAGTTACTAAGATGGCTAACTTCAACTGGATGCTTAAGGGTCTTTCTCAATATGACGAAGCATACCCAGTTGATGGTTTAAAGACTGGTACCACTGATGCTGCAGGTGCTTGCTTTATCGGTACAGTTGAACACAGTGGTGCGCGTTTGATCACTGTAGTTATGGGTGCACGTCACCAAGACGGTACCGATCCATCACGTTTTATCCAAACTAAGAAGTTGATGAACTTTATTTTCAACAAGTATCGTCCAATTACGATGACTGCTGGCAGTCAAATGAATGGTGCTAAGTCAATTAAGGTTACTGACGGTGACAACGCAACTACTAACTTGGGCTTGAAGAACAGAACTACTATTTGGGATCCAGCAGATGACAAGACTTTAGTAGCTAGCTTAGATAAAAAGACTGTTGAAGCACCAATTACCAAAGATCAAACAATCGGCAATTACCAATTCAAGTCTGGCAATGAAAAGATTGTTTCTTTGTCAAACCCTAACGGCATGAATGTTAAAGCAAAAGCCTTATCAGCTAATGGTAAAGTCAACTTCTTTGTAAGAATTTGGCGCTGGCTTTTCGGAGGCAGATAAAATGACAGAAATTACTGAAGCGATATTAAAAAAGGTTATTACGAAGAGATCAAGTGATACGCATAAGGGTGATTATGGTCGAATCCTTTTAATTGGCGGTGGCGAAAACTATGGTGGCGCCATTATTATGTCGACTTCAGGAGCGGTCAATAGTGGTGCAGGACTTACTGCTGTCGCAACCCATCCGGTCAATTTAACTGCGCTTCATGCACGTTTGCCTGAAGCAATGTTTATCGATTGGCGGGATGCCAAGCTGGCTAATTTGATTAAAAATATGGACGTCGTGGTTTGTGGACCTGGACTTGGCATGTCCGATTTAGCCAAGCAAATTATGGTTATTCTGAGAAGATGTACTTCAGAAAAACAAACGGTAGTCCTAGATGCCAGTGCGCTTGACTTGATTAGTCAAGATAAATCGCTTTTACCAACGAATGCAGGTCATTTAATTCTTACGCCCCACCAAATGGAATGGCAGAGACTGAGTCAAATTAGAATTCCATTTCAAACAGATAGTGCCAATATTGATGCTTTGAACCAACTAATTCCAGATAGTAATGCGATGTTGGTTTTAAAATCAAATCATACCCATATCTATGATGGCAAAGGTCAAGTTTTCGTTAACCCTTTGGGCAATCCAGGTATGGCAACTGGCGGCATGGGCGATACGCTTGCCGGTATTATCGGCGGCTTTGTAGCTCAATTTGGTCCAAGCGTCGACACTGTTCTGGCAGCTGTTTACATTCATTCTCTAGCTGGCGATTTAATTAATAAGGATAACTACGTTGTTAAACCAACTGAGGTTTCTAAAGTATTGCCTAAATTAATGAAAAAGTATTCAGAATTATCGTAAACATGTTAAAATTTTAAGTATAGTAAAATAGCATCCCGATTCAGGGATGTTTTTTAGCGTAACGCTTTAATATGCGCGAAGCATTAATTATAATAGTTAAGATTATTTTTAAAAAAGAAGATTAACACGTTTATGAAGAAAAACATTATTATTGGAGTGGCCAGTATCGTATTGGCTTTTGGAGCAATTATCGGTTTAGCTAACGGTTGCGCACCAAAGTCTGATATCTCTCAAGAAGCAGCTACCATTCAAAGTAAGACGGCTAAACCAAAGAAAAAAGCTAAGAAAAAGGCTAAACAAAATACAGAAATTTTTCGTCCATATAAAGATCCTAAGGATTTAAGAAAAGAAGGCACTTGGCGTCAAAAGAGTGAGACTAAGAAACATCCTAAGATTAGTCCAACAGAAAAAGATTTAACTTTACGTGTCTCACTTGAAGGCAATCGTACTTACTTGTTAAGAAAAGGCAAGGTAATTTACACCATGCTTTCTACTGGCGGTATTTTCAAGAAGGGTAAATCTCTTACGCCAACGGGTACTTACAGTATTCAAGGCGGACGCGGCGATAGTTTCTTCAATTATAATTTAGGAGAAGGGGCTAACAACTGGACAAGCTGGAGTCCTGATAATGTTTACTTATTCCACTCTGTACCTACTAAAGGTGATGGCAGCTACAATTTAAAGGAAACTGCTAAATTAGGTAGAACGCAAGGCTCTCACGGCTGTATTCGTTTAAGTGTTCCTGACTCTAAGTGGATTATGGATAATATTCCTAATGGTACTAAAGTAGTCATCAAGAATCATTAAAAAATTAGACAGATATGCAAATGGTCATATCTGCTTTTTTCGTTAAAATTTGTGGCACGCCTTTATCATTCCTGTTATAATCATCTTTGCTAGTAGGTTAAAAGTAGTAGTTATTTTTCTGTTTTAGCGAGTCCAAGTTGGTGGAAGTTGGATATCAGAGAATAATGAAGGCGTGTTTAACTGATTAAAATAATGATTTAAATAAGCGGATACTTTGTATCAATTTGAGTGGTACCGCGGGTTAGTAACTCGTCTCTTTCTAGATAATAGAAAGAGGCTTTTTTATTTGAAAAGAGGAAGAAAATGGACTTTAAAAACGAAGTAGTTGATTTAGTTTCAAGCCAAGTTGATTTGCCTAAAGAAAAAATTGCTGCATTAATTGAACGTCCAAAGAATGCTAAGATGGGTGACTATGCTTTTCCAGCATTTATTTTGGCTAAGACTATGCACAAGAATCCTGCAATTATTGCCAAGGATATTGCTGAAAACTTAAGCAGTGATGACTTTGCCAGCATCCAAGCTGTTGGTCCTTACGTTAACTTTGCCATTGACCATGAAAAGCTTGTTTCATCAACTTTGAAGGATGTTTTAGCTGAAAAGGAACACTACGGTGATCAAAAGTTAGGTGAAGGCAACGTTCCAATTGATATGTCATCTCCTAACATTGCTAAGCCAATGTCAATGGGGCACCTTCGTTCTACTGTAATTGGTAACTCAATTGCCAAGACGATGGAAAAAGTAGGTTATACTCCAATCAAGATTAACTACCTTGGTGACTACGGTACTCAATTTGGTAAGTTAATTGCTGCTTACAAGCACTGGGGTAACGAAGAAGACGTTAAGAAAGACCCAATTATGAGTCTTTTCCACTACTACGTAAGATTCCACAAAGAAGCAGAAGATAATCCAGAACTTGACGATGAAGGTCGTGAATGGTTCAAGAAGCTTGAAGATGGCGATCCAGAAGCCGTTAGATTATGGAAATGGTTCCGTGAAGTTTCACTTAAGGACTTCAAGCGCATTTACAACGAATTGGGCGTAACTTTTGATTCATACAATGGTGAAGCATTCTTTAACGACAAGATGCAACCAGTTATTGATGAATTGAAGGAAAAAGGTCTTTTACACGAATCTCAAGGTGCACAAGTTGTTGACATGGGACCTGACGAAAACCCAGCAATTATCGTTAAGTCAGATGGTACTTCAATTTACTTAACTCGTGATTTAGCTGCTGCTGAATGGAGAATGAAGGAATACAACTTCGTTAAGATGCTTTACGTTGTTGGTAACGAACAAGCGCAACACTTTGTTGAACTTAAGACTGTGCTTAAGAAGATGGGTTACGACTGGGCAGACGAAATCCACCACGTTCCATTTGGTTTGATTACTCAAGGCGGTAAGAAATTATCAACCAGAAAGGGTAACGTTGTCTTCCTTGATCAAGTATTGAAGGATGCAGTTTCTCTTGCTAAGAAGCAAATTCAAGAAAAAAACCCAGATTTGGCTAACCAAGACCAAGTAGCTCATGATGTTGGTGTAGGTGCCGTTGTTTTCCACGACTTGAAGAATGATCGTCTTGATAACTTCGACTTTAACTTGGAAGAAGTCGTTCGTTTCGAAGGCGATACTGGTCCTTACGTTCAATACACCAATGCTCGTGCTCAAAGTGTATTGCGTAAAGCTGCCGCGATGGGCGAAAAGCCAAGTGACACTGATTTAGCTCTTGATGATGATTGGGCATTTGCCGTAGCTAAGGATTTAGCAGACTTCCCAAGAATTGTGGCTAGAGCTAGTGAAAAGTTTGAACCATCAGTAATTGCTAAATATTCTCTTGATTTAGCTAAGAAATTTAACAAGTACTACGCAAACGTGAAGATTTTAACTAAGGACGATAAAATTGGTGCTCGTCTTGCCTTAGTTCAAGCTACATCAATCGTCTTGACTGAATCACTCAGACTTTTAGGCGTAAATGCTCCTAAGGAAATGTAAGCAAAATCGTGAAAATTTAAAAAATAGCGCTTACATTTTGTGAAAAATTGTTCATAATAGAATTATTAAGGTACAATATGCTTGTAAGATATTTAGGAGGTATTTTTTTATGGCTTATTTTGACAACGGTAATCAAATCTTTAAGGATGCTCGTAGAAACCACTATGCTGTAGGTGCTTACAACACTAACAACTTGGAATGGACTCGTGCAGAATTGCGTGCTGCAGAAGAAACTAGAACTCCATTGTTGATCCAAGTATCAACTGGTGCTGCTAAGTACATGGGTGGTTACAAGTTCGTTAAGGACATGGTAGCTGACCAAATGGATTCAATGAACATCTCAGTTCCAGTTATTTTGAACTTGGACCACGGTGACTTTGAATCAGCTAAGGAATGTATCGCACTTGGTTACTCATCAGTTATGTTTGATGGTCACAAGCTTGATACTGAAGAAAACTTGGCTAAGACTAAGGAAATCATCAAGTTAGCTCACGAACGTGGTATTTCAGTTGAAGCTGAAATTGGTAAGATTGGTGAAAACCAAGGTGCTGACGGCGGTGAATTAGCATCAGTTGAAGACGCTAAGACTTTCGTTGCTGCTGGTGTTGACAAGCTTGCTTGTGGTATTGGTAACATCCACGGTGTATACCCAGAAGGCTGGAAGGGCTTGAACTTCGACCGTCTTAAGGAAATTGCTGAAGCAGTTCCAGAAGAACCACTTGTATTGCACGGTGGTTCAGGTATTCCTGAAGACCAAGTTAAGAAGGCTATTTCACTTGGTATCGCTAAGGTTAACATCAACACTGAATTCCAATTAGCATTCCAAAAGGCTACTCGTGAATACATCGAAGCTGGCAAGGACTTAGACAAGGGCAACAAGGGTTATGACCCACGTAAGTTGTTATTGCCAGGTACTGAAGCTATTACCGACGCTATGAAGGAAATGATTGGCTGGTTAGGTACCAAGACTATTGATGACGAACTTAAGGATGCATCATTCGACCGTTCATCATTAAACGAAGAATAATCATTTGATTATTAATTAAAATAAAGCTCAGCTTTTGCTGGGCTTTATTTTTTGCATAATTTATCTTTTCACATTAATCCAGCGACCATGAACTTCAATTTTGCCATCTTTTTCTAGTTCTTTTAACTTACGACTGAATGTCTTCGGCGTAATTCCTAAATAACTGGCTAAGTCCTTTTTCTTTAGTTCTAATTTTACTTCATTTTTGCCTTGCTCATTGGCAAGGTCATTCAAGTAAGCTAATATCCGTTCTTTGGCATCCAAGGTGTTTCTAAGCACCGAATTATGTTCAATTGCGACTAACTTTTTACCGAAATTATTTAAAAGCTTCAATGACAAATCTGGTGTTTTCTGCAAAAGTTTTTGAAAATCTGCGCGGTTAATTGAGCAAACCCAGGTGTCCTCCACAGCTTCAACAAAGTTTTCATTTTCGCTTTGTTTGAATAAATGTTGTTGTCCTTCAATGTCACCTTTTTGAAGTATACCTAGCACGACTTCCTTGCCATCTTTTGATAGGTTGTAGACTTTTGCCTTTCCCTGATCGATGACAATCATGCCATCTTTACTATCATCAGGTTATCTAATAATACTTCCTTTAGGAAATTTCTGTTGGTGTTCAGAGACGGCTACTAATTTTTTCTTTAAATCTACGGGTAAATCTGTAAAAAGGGTTGCTTTGCTTAAACAAGCGACAGGGGAATGTTTTGTCATAAAAATCATCTTTTCTAATTTTCTTGATTTAAATCAATTTTGTCATAATAACTTCTTATTATAATTAATTGCGACAAGCCTTAAGACAACGAATTGTAACTCAAAGGTTGTATGATGATTTTGAAAACATCAGAGTATAGAAAGGATTCATCAAGATGAAAAAATATATTGCACACATTACCCCATTAAATGCAGATAAGATTGGCTGCGAAGCTCACGGCACAGCTGAATTTACTGAAGATGGCGATAAGCTTCATGTTAAAGTAGAAATGTTTGATACTCCTAAGAATATTGAACACTGGGAACACTTCCATGGCTTTCCTGATGGTAAGGAAGCCAATGTTCCAACCATGGCTCAAGACAAGAATCATGATGGCTTTATTGATTTGCCAGAAACTGAAGAAGTATCAGGTACAACTATGGTGCCATTAGACGATGCACCACAAGATATGAACATCCCTCACGATGGTTATCCTGTTGCAGACGAAAACGGTCATTACGAATACGAAATCGATATTCCATTGGAAAAATTACAAGCTAAGTTCAAGGATGCCTTTGGTACTGAAGATCTTCAATTAGATAAACGTGTAGTTTATGTACATGGTGTACCAAAAGACCTTGAATTGCCTGACACCGTTGGTGGTTGTGTAATGAACTACGATGCTCATACAACTTTGCCAATTGCTGCAGGTAAGATTGAAGAAGCTTAATAAATATAATCCTATTCATAAGTTACTGTAATTTCTGAATAGGATTTTTTCATGCATAAATTTGTATAAATTGAGCCGACCATCAAAGAAGTATAGAATTAGATGTATCTTAATGAAAGTATTAGAAAGTGTAGCAACATAGATATGAGCAAATACGATCAATTGTGGCAATATATTAAAGACAACAAAACTGGCGACTTTGAGCTTTCATTTGATGAAATCGAAAAAGCAGCAGGACCGCCAATCGACCATTCATTTTTGCATTATAAGAAAGAACTGCCTGACTATGGTTTTGAGGTAAAAAAGATTTCACTCAAGAACAAGACAGTTAAGTTTCATCAATTATAGAGGCAGGACATGGCATACGATTTTAAAAAAGAAGAAAAGCAGTTTTATCGTCCAGGCAAAAAGCCTGAATTAATTGATGTTCCACAGATGCAATATATTGCTGTTCAAGGTCAAGGCGATCCAAATCAAGAGGGCGGAGAATACAAGCATGATCTTGTATAGTTTAGCCTATACAATTAAAATGAGTAAAAAGGGCTCACATCAGATTAAAGATTATTTTGACTTCGTGGTTCCACCGCTTGAAGGATTTTGGTGGCAAGATGGCGTTAAAGGCATTGATTATGCTCATAAAGAAAGATTCAATTTTATTTCCTGCGTTCGGATGCCTAAGTTTGTGACAGATGAAGTTTTGGCTTGGGCTAAAAAAGAAGCTACAATTAAAAAAGGCTTGGATTTCTCACCAGTAAAATTACTTGTTTTGACAGAAGGAAAATGCGTACAAATTATGCATCATGGTACTTATGATGATGAGCCTGCTACTATCGCTAAGATGCATCAATTCATTGCTAAAAATGATTTGGGATTAGACTTTTCAGATCAGCGTCGTCATCATGAAATCTATTTATCAAATCCTCAACGTACAAAGTTAGAAAATTTAAAAACGATTATTCGCTTGCCAGTTAAAGAAAAGAAGATGAAAAATGACTAAAAAAGTTACGCCACGTTTGGTGATGGCGATTTTATCGGCAGGGATGCTCTCATTTTTAGGAATCCTTGATGAAACGGCAACGACAGTTACTTTTCCAATCTTGACTAGAGACTTTGCAATTACTACCGATCAAGTTCAATGGGTTAATACCCTGGTGTTGCTAGTGATTGCAACGATTGTGCCAATTAGTTCACAGATAAGGTTGAGAATTCCTACCAAAAAAATATTTATTCTAGGAGTTTCATTATTTATATTGGGCTTACTGATTGATATCGTTACTCCATGGTTTGATCTTTTGTTAGTAGGTCGAGCCTTGCAAGGAATTGGTACCGGTATAGGCTTGCCGCTGATGTATAACATTATCTTGGCTGAGGTGCCAAAAGAAAAGCTAGGCTTCATGATGGGGATTGGAACGATGATTACCGCTTGTGCCGTAGCCTTTGGTCCGGTGTTTGGTGGTATCGTGACTGATGCGCTTAATTGGCGCTGGATTTTTATCATTTCACTGTTTCTGATAGTAATTAGTTTACTAACAGGAATCTATTCAATTCGCCAGATCAATCCTTTGCAGAAGGTGAAGATCAAGTACGGTCAGTGGCTGTCTCTTGCTGTTGCTTTAGTTTGCTTAATGCTAGGCTTTACTCGAATTGCCAAATATTCATTCCTGTCAGTTCCAGTTTTAGGCTTTTTAGTTTTAGGAATCATCAGCTTATTAATTTGGCTAAAAATATCTTGGTCCGATAAGGAAGCCTTGATTAGTCCTCAATTATTTAAAAATTTGCGTTTTAGCATGCAACTAATTGCCTATTGTTTTGCTAAAATTGCGACTTTGGCCTTAGGCTTCATCTTTCCAATCTATGTGCAAGCCGTTAATCATGGATCCGTTTCTCTGGCTGGTTGGATTACATTTCCAGGTGCGGTGATAAACGCCTTGATGGCAGCCTTAGCAGGAAAGCTGCTCGATAAAAAAGGTGCGCGTTTGCCGATCATTATTGGCGTAATTGCCAGTCTAACTAGTTTGATTTTGATGAATATATTAGCACCACTCAGCAGTATTGCCATTGTATTATTGTATGTTCTTTATTATGGCGGTTATGGGATGTGTTTTGGCAGTCTGATGACCAGTGGATTGATTACTTTGAGCCAAGCCAACCATGCCCAAGGCAATGCGATCTTCAATACTTTGCAGCAATTTTCTGGAGCACTCGGAACTGCATTAGCTGGGACTTTGATTGCGATTGCACAAAATAATCATGTAGGTAATGGCACGGCAATAGGTTCTAAGTGGACGTTTATGGTGCTGCTTGTGCTGATAATTGTTAATTTAGTCCTTGCACTAGTATTTGTACCGAAGAAGAAAAGTAAATAGTAAAAGGTTAAAATTATGACTTTTAAAAAATGATAAAAGTTTAAAATTTTTAGATACTGTGGAAGCATTGCAAGGCAAAAAAGAGGTAGAAAATCATACCATTGCTAAAATTGGTAGTTTAAAAGATTTAGATCAATGGATGGATAGTTTATGATTTGTAAGTTCAGTGAAAGCTGAACTTTTTTATTTTGCTTTGTTTAATAATTAAAATCTTCGAAAAATTGATCAATACATTAAGCTAAATCATGGTAATTTTGATTAATATAGAAAGCATAAAGTAAAAGGCCCAGCATAAGCTGAGTCTTTTAAATTTCTCTGAAAAATTGGTACAAATATTCTCGATAAGCAAAGGCCATGATGACGTTGCGCAGCATTTGCTTTTGACTGGTGTTATCATGACCGATCTTTTGCAGTTCTTTCTTTTTGTTGAAAACATATAATAAGACATTCTGCAATTCAGCGGCAAAGTAATTATAAGCGACTTCGGTTGAATAGGTCTTTTGCTGGATGGCAATCGCTTTGCGCAGTTCTTCTTGATCCATCACGTTTTTGGCAATGGTGATAAAAAGTAGGGTGGCGATTTGCTCACGGCTGTATAGCCGGCCTTCAGGGGATGCAATTAGATCATGTTTAACATAATTGCTGACCATTGAACTCGTAATCTTGATATTTCCTAAGGGCGCTAAACATTGATTTATATAGTTCGCTACTTGCTTTAAATATAATCCCATTGCGGGAATTTCTTGGTATGAAGGAAATTTTAATTGTTCTACTGCTACTTTCTTTTTCATATTTTTTCTCCTCACTTTGGTTAAATTAATTATTTTCTATTTTGAAGGTTCTGTCGATTAATATCTTGCTATAAGTTTTTTAAAAACTGCTGATCAGATTTCAGACTGGACTAAGGTTACTGCAGTTTTAACAAATATTGATAAAGTTAATGGCAACAGTGCTTATTGCGTTAACTTAAATGGGTATGATCCAACTTTTGCCAAGGAAGTTAACAAGACAGCATATGCTTCAAACGTTGCTTGGGCAGATTTATTAGGAAGACAAGAAATTAGGGCAGGAGAAGTAAATCATGAAGATGGTGATATTGAAAAGACGGTAACTTACAGTAAAGTGATAATTCCGCCAACGGATGAACATCATGACTCAAAGGAAAAGAAGCCGGAAGTTTCTGAAAAGCCAAAGAAACCAACTGTTTCAGACAAGCATTCAACTCCAAAGAAGGAGCATAAAGTAAAGAAAACTAAGAAGGCAAAGAAGAATAAGAAAGTTAAGGTGGCAAAGAAACATACAACTAGTTCAAGTAGATTAGCCAAGGCAGAATCTAAGAAATCTGCTAAGTCATCGACATGGTCGAATAACCGTGGACCTAAGAGTGAATGGACAAGTAATCACGGACCTCAGGTGAATGGATGAGTAATAATGGCCCTAAGTCCGAATTTAACGGTGCTGATGAGACAGCTAATAATAAGCCAAAGGCAAGTGATGAAGAATTGCCACAAACTGGTGAAAAGGATAATAAGCTTGGAATTTTAGGTTTATTTTCAGTATCATTAGCAAGTCTATTTGGATTAGGCGAGAAGAAAAAGAAGGAAGATTAGAAGTTTTAAGTATCGTAACGAATAAAAGGCTCAGCTTTCGCTGAGCCTTTTATTCATGTTCTTTTTCCTGATCTTGTTTTTGCTTAATTAGATTTTGATTCTTTCCAATTAATATTTCAACTAAGCCTTCAACAATGTACATTGCAGGAATCTGTGAAGAAAGATCACAATATTTAAATAAACGCTGTTTATGTTCTTGATAATTAAGTACATATTTACTGATGTTGGCAATAGTACTAGTTGGATTGCTGGTAATCGCAACCACTTGATTATCAGAACGCTTGGTACAGTAATTTAGTTGCTCAATTAACTCCGTAGTTTCGCCTGAAACTGAAAAACAAATAATGGTGTTGTTGCTAGTATTTTCTAATTGTCTATTCAGTGGATAAAAGGGATCGGTAATAGAAAATGCATTGAATCCTAATAATGCTAACATTCTTGCAGCGTATACGGCGGTAGAAGTAGAATTGCCTGTTCCTATGATAGGGATGTTGTCAGATAGATAAAGCTGATCAGCGACTACTCGTAATTTGTTTTCAATATCATTAGGAAAATTCTGTTGATTAATAAAGGTCAATGCTTTTTGAGGTGTGACAGTTTGATTGATATTTTTTAAATAGGCTTTGAATTCAGGAAAGCTCGCAAAGCCTATTTTATGAACAAAACGCATTACTGAGGAATTAGCTACATGCGTCTTTTTGGCAATATCACGTACACGCATATACGCTACTTTTTCGGGATTATTAACAACAAAACGGTAAACGGAGAGTTCTACATCTGATAAGGATGAAAGATTATTAAAATCAAAAATAGCCATTCTTTTCCTCCCAACGAATAAATTTATAACTCAATTATAAAGAACACAGCGTTCGAATAAAAGAACAAAGACCTAAAAGTATAGCTTTTTACCAGATAAGGCTAAAACTATTGCGCTATTACAAGCGCTTACATAGAATAGAAGGCGAGATGTGATGAAAAAGGGGGAAAGATTGTGAATAATCTACAGAAGTTTCTAGATAAGTTTTTAGCACCAATAGCTAAATGGATGGGGAACAATCTATTTTTCTCATCATTAGCTGATGCCTTTATGAAAGTAACTCCAATTACTTTAGGTGGTGCCTTCGTTCTTTTAGTTGGTAATTTTCCAATTCCAGCTTGGACTAACTTTTTACAAAAGATAGGTTGGGCAACTCAATTTAACGCTGCACAAAATGCAACTATGAATGTATTGTCACTCTTTGTTGTATTTAACTTTGCTTATGTTTATGCAGAAAAGTGTAAATATAATCCATTGCCAGCAGGATTACTTGCTGCATCAAGTTTTATGATTTTAGCTCCACAAGATTATATGGCTAGAGCATTTGGTACACATGCTAAGTTGACTCAGGTAACAGCCTTTGGTACTAATTACCTTGGTTCATCTGGTATGGTTGTTGCTATCCTTGTTGGTTGGGTTGTTGGGATGCTTTACGTATTCCTTAACAAAAAGAATATTGTAATTAAATTACCTGACAGTGTTCCACCTAATGTTTCAGCTTCACTTCAGCCATCATTAATTGCCGGAATTATTTTGGTATTAATGACTTTAATTAGAGGAGCATTTAGTTATACTGCATTTGGTAACATCTTTGATTGTATTACTAAATTGGTTCAAGCACCACTGCAAACATTTACTGCTTCTCCAATTAGCATTATTGCTATTTACACCTTAGCTAATGTTTTATGGTTCTTTGGTATTCACCCAAATATGGTTTATGGTATTGTAATGCCAATTATCATTGCTAACGGTATTGTTAATCAGAATGCCTTTAAGGCAGGACAGCCAATGCCATACGTCACGATGTCAATGCTTTCTGTGATTTTAAACAGTGCTTTCGGTGGTCAAGGTGCCACAATAGGTTTAATTATTTCTATGTTTAGAGCAAAATCTGATCGATATAAACAAATGTTAAAATTGGCTGGGGTACCAGCATTGTTCAATATTAATGAACCATTGGTATTCGGAATGCCAATTATGTTGAACCCTGTTTTCTTCTTGCCAATGCTATTTGAACCTATCATTAATGGTCTGGTAAGTTGGGGATTAATTGATTTATTCCATGCTACAGTAAATCCATTTATTCAATTGCCATGGACTATGCCTGGTGTTGTTCAAGCATTCTTCTCAGGTGGTATTCCATTCTTTATCATCGCTATGGTAGTAGTAGTCTTAAGTACTTTGATTTGGTTCCCATTCTTCAAAATTGCTGATAATAAGGCTGTTGCTGAAGAGCAAAAGAGTGCTAAAAAAGCTTAATTATCGTAAACTTCAAATAAAATCATACAGAATCCAAGATTAAAATAAAGAAAGTTACTCGGTGTGAGTAACTTCTTTTTTATCTTAAAATTAAACTTTTAGCTTTCATCCACCAAACATGCAAGCAATATGCGGAAGTGAAAGATAAGATCCACGTTAAAATCCATGTATCAAACAAAGTCAAGACTGGATGATAGATTGCGTGATATTGCATGTTGAGGCCGCGCCAAACTAGTTGATTCCAAAAGACATTGGATAAATATGCTCGATAAGCATAGGTAGCTAAAAAGTGAAAGACATTTAAGCTAGTCTGTGAATTTTTTCTAACTTGGTGCAAGCAAAATGCGGAGATTAGTGCAATAACTGTCAAACAGTACAAGGTCATTGATGGCTTGTAATATGGAGCATTGTTAAAGTTGATAGGATGACCAAATTTTTGTAATTCAATATTAGTCCAAATGAAGCATCCAATGAATAAAATTGAAATCAGCCACCATAACTTAGTAACTAATTGATTATAATAACTTCGCAATTGCCAAGCTAGTACACCATAAACACCGTAGATAAAGAATGAAATGAACACGCGATCAAGCAGATACCAATCATGTTCATGCACGCCGTGGAAAATGTAGTAGTCGTAGAACCATAGCCAGCCGAAGTAGAGGAAAAAAGTAATGATTGCAATCCAGATTCCGCGCGTCAAGTTATGGCCGACGAAGCGGCTTAGCACCCAAAATAGCGGCATTAGGATAATGAATTGCAGCATCATCGTGTTGTACCAAAGGTGCGGTGCCGCATTACCGTTAATAAATTGCCAGCAAAATGAACCGATGCTATTAAAATGATTAACTTGTTGCACCCACGGCATCCCAAAAAGGTAAATCAATGTCCACCAAATAGTCGGCAAAAAAAGGTTAGACCAATTAGCCCGCATATGCTTGGCATATGAGAAGCTGCCTTTTTCATCATTAGTTCGAATGGTAGTGTACAAAATACCAAAGATAAAGGCTGGCGCCGTATATTTAACTAAATTATAGAAAACACCAAAAATATCTTGCACATGAGTGGGCTGTCCGGCACCCATGATCATCGACATAATTGGCTGCGATATCACAGCCGTACAGGCGAAAACCTTCAAATAATCGCCAATATCAGCTGCACTAGAGCTGTCAAACTGATATTTTTTCATAAAAATCTCTCTTTTCTTTTGAATTGTGAGATCCAAAAGAAGTTCAAGTTTAATTTAACGGTATTTTTTGAAAAAAGCAACGGCTTAAATTAATAAATATTTTGTTGCGGCATCTCTTTCTTGCAAGAAAACATTGGCAATTTCATTGCTAAAAAGACGCTGTGTATCAGTCAAATTATGATGAGGCGAATTTAAATAAATCGTGCGTCGAGGAGCTTCAGGATAAATATGAGCCTTAGTGATATTTTTAGTTTCAAAATCCTGCCAACTAATGGCTGGGATAAAACCGATTCCAATTCCGCTTGCAATTAATTGCCGCACCGTTGCTGGTTCATCGGATTGATATTGATAATTTAGTTTGATTTTGTGAGCCATTAAAAATTGATCGATAGTTTGTTGTAGTTCGGTTTCTTTATCAAGGCCAACAAAGATATATTTTTCTAAATCTTTTAATTCAATAAAATCCTTGTTAGGAAGGATGCCTTTTTTAGCGCCGATTAGTAATTCTTCGGTGGTGATGGGGATGCTATTAAAGTTAGGGATCTTGGCAGTAGAAATAATAAAGTCAAATTGTTCTAGATCTTTGGCAAAATTATTTTTCTGATGAATATTTAAACTGATATTAGGCAAGACTTCTTGCATCCGTAAAATTATTTTAGAAATTAAAGGTGAAGCCACAGTAAACAAAACATTTAGTGGGCTCTGATCAATATTTTTGGACCCCTGAACTGCTTTAATACCGCGATCAAGCAAATTTAAGCTGTCCGAAACATACGAATAAAATAGTTTGCCTTGTTGGTTTAATTTAATTGTTCTGCCTTCGCGATCAAACAATTTTACACCGATTTCTTCCTCTAACTGTTTGATGGTTTTGCTAACGGCAGATTGACTGACATAAGCTTCTTGGGCTGCCTCGGTAATTGATCCAAGAGAAGCAACCGAAATAAAGTATTTTAATGTAGTTAAATTCATTATGTTCACTCGATTCATAACTATTTGGTTAAGTATTATTCTATTTATATATTATAAATTGGCATTCAAACGTTTTAAACTAAAAATGTGAGATCCAAAGAGGTGATTATTTTGCGAAACTTATGGTTATTTCCAGGTCAAGGTGGTCAACATGCGGGGATGCTTGATCAAGTTGACCCTCGATTAAAAGAGCAAGTGGAAAAATGGACCAATGTTAAATTGTTAGATACTGCTGAAGGCTATCAAGATTCTGTGCAAATTCAGCTAAGTATTTTACTTTTGCAAATTGACCAAGTTGATCAATTAAAAAAGTTGAGTTGGCAACCGACTTTAGTTGCTGGACATTCTTTAGGAATATTTGCGGCAGCTTATGCAGCTGGCGTCATTAGTAAAGAGGATGTTTTTAAGTTAGTAGCTCTTAGGGCTAAATTGATGCGAGAATGTTATCCAAAAGGCTACGGTATGGGAGTCGTGGTTGGCCTTAGCCGCTCAGAGGTGGAAAAGTTAGTAGCCCAGATTCACTCAGATACTAATCCAGTTTATATTTCTAATCAAAATTCAGAACTGCAGAATACCATTTCTGGAAAACTTAGTGCGATTAAGCAAGTTTTAGAGTTAGCTGAAGAAAACGGTGCATCGAAAGCAAAATTGCTTCATGTCCCTAATCCGTCTCATTCACCGTTGATGCAAAAGGCGGCAGATCAATTGAATGCTTTTATCACTCAATTAGCTTTGCATAAACCAAGTTGCATATATCTAGCCAACTACAATGGCCATGCAGTCAAGAATTTGCAGGATATTACTTACGATTTGGGTAACAATGTGATTCATCCAGTGCTCTGGGAAACAATGATGCAGGTTGCGCTTGAATATCAACCAGATACTAGTTGTGAATTTTCACCTGGGACAGCTTTTACCAAACTATTAAAAGCTAAGACGGATCAATTGCATATGGTTACGTTATCGACAATGTCGGTTGATGATGCAGATTATTTATTTAATAAATGGGAGAAGAAATAATGGTAGAAGAAAAGAATTGGCATACTCATCGGGATGCGAAAAATACACGTTTAGCAAGTGCCAGTTCATTATTGAACGGCAAATTTGCTAAAACTGAAGATGTTGTTGAAGTGTTGAATACTTTGATTAAACCAGGCGACAAGGTAGTGCTTGAGGGAGATAACCAAAAGCAAGCATCATTCTTGTCAGATGCCTTAACCAAGGTTGATCCAGAACGTGTTCATGATCTACATATGATTATGTCTAGTATTTCACGTCCTGAACATCTTGATATCTTTGACTTAGGCATTGCTTCAAAGATGGACTTCTCGTTTGCTGGCCCACAAAGTACTCGTGTATCACAAATGATTGCTGATGGTACGATGACTGTTGGTGACATTCATACTTACCTTGAGTTGTTTGGTCGTTTGTTCATTGACTTAATTCCAAACGTTGTTTTAGTAGCTGCAGATAAGGTTGACCGTGAAGGTAATCTTTACACTGGTTTTAATACAGAAGAAACGCCAACGATTGTTGAAGCTGCAGCTTTCCACGATGGTATTGTCATCGTTCAAGCAAATGAAGTGGTTGATAAGTTGCCACGTGTTGATATTCCTAGCGACTGGGTTGATGTTATCATTCCAGCTGACAAACCATATCAATTGGAACCATTATTTACTCGTGATCCACAAGCAATTACTGAATTGCAAATTTTGATGGGTATGATGGCAATTAAGGGAATTTATGCTAAACACCACGTTCAAACGTTAAATCACGGTGTTGGTTTTAACACTTCCGCAATTGAACTTCTTTTACCTACTTACGGTGAACAATTAGGACTTAAGGGTAAGATTTGTCGCAATTGGGAATTAAATCCAACTCCAACTTTGATTCCAGCAATTGAAAGTGGCTGGGTACAATCAATCCACTCATTTGGTGGCGAAGTCGGGATGGAAAAATACATTGCTGCACGTCCTGATATTTTCTTTGTTGGTAAGGATGGCACCATGCGTTCTAACCGTGCTTTAGGCCAGGTTGCTGGTCAATATGCCCTTGATATGTTTGTTGGTTCTACTTTACAAATTGATCAATGGGGTAATTCTTCAACTGTTACTAATGGTCGTCTGTCTGGTTTTGGTGGTGCACCTAACATGGGTTCAAACCCAACAGGTCGTCGTCACTCAACTCAAGCTTGGCAAAGTTTAAAGCCTGATGATGATCCATTGGCTAAGGGACAAAAGTTGGTTGTACAAATGGTAGAAACTTTTGGTTCAAATAAAAAGCCTGTCTTTGTTGATCATTTGGATGCTGAAGAAGTTAGAAAAGAAGCTAAGTTGGCTAATGTACCAATTATGATTTACTCAGAAGATACCACCCATATCGTAACTGAAGAAGGTATTGCATATTTTTACAAGACCGACAGCATGGAAGAAAGAAAGGCTGCTGTTGAAGCAATTGCCGGTGTAACACCTGTTGGTTTACGTTCAAATCCAGAAGAAGTAAATAAGCTGCGTGAAAAGGGCATTGTAGCTTTACCAGAAGATTTAGGCGTACGTCGTGAAGATGCTAAGCGTTCACTTCTTGCAGCTCAAACCATGGATGATATTGTTGAATGGTCACATGGTCTTTACAATCCACCTGCAAAATTTAGATCTTGGTCATAATTTAGGAGGTACAAGAGAATGGAAAAATTACACTTTGAATATCAAAATTCTACACCTGTAAAAAGCTTCGCACATGTTGGGGTAGTAGCCTCCGGTGACTTAGAAATCTTGGTTTATCCAGCAGATGGAGATAAGACAACGTTGGATATTACTACTGGTAGCGATGGCTTCGGCAAAGTTTGGCAAAATGTCTTGGATCGTTTCTTTGCTCGCTATCCATTAAACGGTAAATTTATTGTGCACGACTTTGGTGCAACCCCTGGTGTTGTTAACTTACGTTTGACTCAAGCAATGGAGGCATTAAAAGATGAAAAATAGTTTTGTTGAATTAAATGGTCGTCAGCGTGCATTTGCATTGGTTGATGAAAATTCTGGTCGCGAATTAGTTGGTCCAGAATATGATATGATTTCACCTCACCTTGAGCCACAAAATATCGTGCCTGAAAGTGATGATGGTGTCATCTTAGTTAAAGGTACTTTGAACGGTAAAAATGTTGTCGTTATTTCAATTGAAGGTAAATTCCAAGGTGGTGGTATCGGTGAAGTGTCCGGTGCCAAGATCGTTGCCGCTTTAGAAGAAGCACTAGATGACAATAAGAATGGGAAAACTATTTATCCAATCATTGTTTTAGATACTGGTGGTGTACGTTTGCAAGAAGCAAATTACGGACTTTTATCAATTTCTGAAATTCAAAATGCTGTCATTGCTTTAAAGAAGTACGTGCCTGTTATTGGTTTGGTTCCAGGGAGAGTAGGTAGTTTTGGTGGTATGTCAATTACCAGTGCTGTTTTGTCATATCTTATTACTACTCAAAAAGCTAGAATTGCTTTAAACGGTCCAGAAGTTATCGAACAAGAAGCCGGTGTACGTGAATTTGATTCTAGCGATAAAGATTTAATCTGGGATACTTTAGGTACTCGTCAAAGAGTAAAGACTGGTATTGCCGATGAATTAGTTGAAGATGATGTTGAGACTATTAGAACTTCAATTTCAGAAGCTATCGATCAAAAGAAAGATGCTCACAGAACTGATAAGGCTGATTTCTATTTGACTTTGCTTGATAAAATTGATTTCTCTAAGCCTTTGACTACTGAGGAATATCGCAAGATCTTTAATGAAACTAAGGCTGAAAAGCATGAAATTCCTGAAACTGTTGCTAGCGATACACCAGGTGACAAGAGCCGCGGTCGATTATGGTTCGAAAAATTAACTGGCATTAAGAATGCTAAGTCAGAATATCCAACAGTTTTAGCAGCTGAAGTTGATGGTAAAGAATATATTGCTATTGTGCCTGATAAGAATAACCGTTTCCCACGTGTATGCAACGGTGAAGTTGGTTTACAAGAAGGATTTGTCATCTCTAAGATTGTTAATAAGATTGTTGAAGAAGACAAGGATAAAGAAGTTAAACGTCCAATTATTTTAATTGTTGATGTGCCAAGTCAGGCTTATGGCTACAAGGAAGAATTAATTGGTATTCACATTGGTTTGGCTTCTAGTGCTGCTGCATATGCTAAGGCTCGTCAAGCTGGTCATCCAGTAATTGACTTTATTCCTGGGGATGCCGTTTCAGGTGGTTTCTTAGCTCACGGTTTGCAGTCTAACAGAATGATTGCTTTGGCTGATAAATCAATTACTATTCAAGCTATGTCTAAAGTATCTGCTGCTAGAATTACCCAAAGAACTATTGCTGAACTTGAAGAAGCTACTAAGCATGTTCCTGCAATGGCTTACGACATCTTCAATTATGAAAAATTGGGTGCTTTATACAAATTAGTACATGATGTTTCATCTTGGGATGCTAACGATGCTGCAGTTAAGGAAATTCATGATTTAATTGATGAAGCAATTGAAAGTACTAAGGATCAACCAACTGACTTGCATTTCCGCTATGAAACTCCAATTGCAATTGAAAGTGGACGTAAGGCTACGATTAAGATGCGCGAAATGGTTGATGATCAATGGGAAAAATAACTAATATTTGGCCGCATGATTTATTAACTTTTGCTAATAACGATGACCTAATACTAGAAAAGAATCCTTTACCTGAATGGGCAAAGGATTCTTTGTCTAAAGCTAAAATTGTTGTAGTTAGACGCGGCATAATAAAAAATAATTTAATTCCGGTAGGCTTGCGCGGTTACGAGCGTAATCAGCGTTTGGCAGGCTTTTTAAAAAAATCTAGTATAGAAAAGCAGTATCATCCAGACTATTTTATTAAGCATGAGTCTTGGCGAGATTTACCAATTGAAAGACAGAAATTAATTGCTTTTCAGGCATTGATCAAAATTGCGCCGCTTTTAGCTGATTATCAGTGGGGCATCAGCGGTTCACTTGCTTATGAAATGGCAACTGGCATAAAGATGGTTAAAGAAAGTCCAGAACATGTTAGTGATTTGGATTTAATTATGCTGGATTTACCTGAATTGAGCGTAGATGAAGCTAAAAATTTCTTGGCTAAATTAAATCAATTTGGTACACATGCGGATGTGCAAGTAGTTCATGGTGAAAATTGTTTTTCATTAGAAGAGTATTCTTTAGGTCGTGCTCAAGAGATTTTAATAAAAACTGCAACTGGTCCTATTTTAAGTGATAATCCATGGCAGGCAATTAAAGAGGAATGAAATGGATTTTGTAACTAGTGATGGAATTAGAATTAATTATCAGATAAAAGGTACAGGCAAACCAATTATTTTTGTGACCGGTTTTGGTGGTTACAAAGAAGTATGGACAGAACAAGTAGACTATTTTGCTAAGATGGGCTATCAGGTGATCACATATGATCATCGTAATTTTGGTCAGAGTCAAAGAACTGAAAAAGGCCATACTTTGCAGCGTCTGACTGATGATTTGATTGAATTGGTTCATTATTTAGATATTAATGAGGTAGCTTTCATCGGACACTCAATGGGTAGTAGTTTGCTTTATGATTTAATCAAAACAGCACCTGAATTGGCTAAACTGGTAGTAGTTGTTGATCAAACGCCATATATGTTAAACACAGCTAATTGGCAATATGGTTTCATGAATTATACGCCGAATAATTATGTAGAAGAGGCAAAAAAAGAGCCACAAGTACATGAGACACTTAATGGATTAAGCGATAAAGTTGCTTTTGCTCTAAACAAAGCAAGGATCGAGCATCCCTTCAGTAGAGCTGATAATTTTGATTTGCTGTGTGAGCATATTACTTATGATTGGCGCGAAGTTGTAAAGAATAGCAACGTGCCTGTCGATGTAATTGCGGCCGTACAAAGTCCATATTATAATTCGGATTTTACTAAATGGATGATCGAGGCGAATAGTTCCATTAAGGCTGCCTTGGTCGATAATTGCGGTCATGATATTATGGCAGAGGTACCAGATCGGTTTAATCAGATTTTGCGTCATTTTTTGTTGGTTAATCATTATTTAAGTAATTAGAAAGAACAAAATGTCAGTAGAAGAAATTGCGCAAAATGCGCTAAAAGCATTGCTTTATGAAGTAGTTACCAATCCCAAGCCGGGGTTGGTAGATCCAGTCGATGTGAGTTCTCATCCTGATATGAATGTCTATATGTTCATTGATAGTAGCCTAAGCTTGGAAGAATATTTTAAGCAGGCTGCTAAAATTGGTTTTAATTTTGATGGACAAGATTTAAGGCAAATGTTTAAATTGTTGCGACAGGCAGGAATTCATGCAGAAAAAGCAATGTTTACAGCTACAAATAATGTAAATACACATAAAGGTGCAGTTTTTTCTTTAGGCTTGTTTGTTTGTGCAAGTAGTTATTGTCAAAAAAAAGGTAGTAATGAATTTGAAGTTATTCAAGCGATGACCCAAGGCTTGGTTAAGCATGATTTGGGAAAGAAAAGCGAGACTGCTGGAGAAAGACAATTTTTGCAATATGGCAAAGGCGGCGTTAGAGCGGAAGCTGAGGCAGGTTATCCATTGGTAAGGGATGTAGCTTTGCCATTTCTCTCTCAAACTCAAGGCAATTTAAATGTACGTTTACTTGATACTTTGATGAAGATTGCTAGTGAGATTGAAGATTCTAATTTGATTAAAAGAGCTGGCAATGTTGAAGTAATTGATTGGGCGCATAAGCAGGCGCAGAAATATTTGGCATTGGGTGGCTACGGCAGCCAAGCTGGTAAACAATTCATGTTAGAATTAAATCGGATTTTTAAAGAGAAAAATTATAGTCTTGGCGGCAGTGCAGATTTACTGATTATTACTATTTTTATGGGATTGCAGCGCGGAATAATATAAATTGAAAGTCATATTGCTTGGTTATTTTCAAAAAGGACACCATACTGAAAGTGAGAAAAATGATTTTTCACGAAAGGATGGGAAATGCAATGTACGATTATGTAATTGATTTTGATTCCTTGAATTACTTAAGACCAGAAACTTTGGCCATCATGAAGCTCTTGGTAAAGAAATACAATGAAAGCAAAGATGATGATGTTTTACAAGATGGAGTAGTAGTTAGCTTTGATGAATTAGCAAAAGCAGCCAAAATTCCAGTTGATAAGTTACCCGATGAAGTCTTTAAAGATCTAGATGCCGAAAGAAATCAGTTTGATGAGGAAAAGAGAGGCTATGAACCATTAGTCGCTAGTTGTTTAGCTGATGAAGAAGATCGTGAATTTAGAATTATCATTAACCACCGCTTGTTTGAATTTTAAAATAATATCAAAAAAGATCGATGATCAACGTTTTTTAACGAAGATCATCGATCTTTTATTTTTCATTAATCTAAATCTGCACCATTTGAGGCAATTACTTTTTTATACCAGTAAAAAGAATCCTTAGGGTAGCGCTTGAAGCTGCCTTTACCATAATCATCTTCATCAACGTAGATAAAGCCATAGCGTTTCTTCATTTCACCGGTACTTGCACTAACCAAATCAATGCATCCCCATGGCAAATAGCCGATTAAGTCAACACCATCATCAATGACTGCTTTTTCCATCTGCTTAATATGGTCACGGAAGTACTGAACACGGTAATCATCGTGAATTTGATGATCAGCGGTCATTTTATCGTAAGCACCAAGTCCGTTTTCTACGATAAACAATGGTTTATGCCAGCGGGTAGTCATCCAGTTCATTGCATAACGCAAACCAACTGAATCAATTGCCCAACCCCAATCGTTGGTCTTGATATATGGATTAGAAACTAAATCCTGGTATTCACGATAGTCCATATGATCAGTGTATTTGGCAGTGAAAGACATGTAATAGGAGAATGCAATATAATCAACCGTACCATTCTTTAGTATTTGCAAATCTTTTTTAGTAATATCCAAGTGATACTCTTTTCGATCAAAGTAAACTTTTAACCAATTTGGATATTCACCATTAACGTGGACATCGCCAAAGTAGAGACGCGTGTCCATTGCACGTTGGGCAAAAAGAATATCTTCAGGTTTAGATGATGCAGGATAGATAGGGCAGAAGGCCAGCATACAGCCAATTTGTAATGATGGATCAATAGCGTGTCCGATTTGAACGGCTTCGGCACTAGCAACTAATTCATAGTGGGCTGCTTGATACATCATCTTTTCTTTGTCGTCACCTTTTTTGAAAAGCAGACCAGAATTTTTTAACACATTGCTGATATCTTCGTAATTAGCTTGGTTGTTAATTTCGTTAAAGGTCATCCAGTACTTAACTTTGTTGTGATATCTTTCAAAGCATACATGAGCAAAGCGAGTGAAGAAATCAATTAAGTTGCGGTTAGACCAGCCACCGTATTCGGTTACCAAGTGATATGGCATCTCGAAGTGAGAAAGAGTGACGACGGGTTGGATACCATATTTTAACAATTCATCAAAAAGATTATCGTAGAATTTAAGTCCTGCTTCGTTAGGTGCATCTTCATCGCCATTTGGAAAAATTCGCGTCCATGCAATTGAAGTACGAAAGGCTTTAAAACCCATCTCTGCCATCAGTTTAATATCTTCCTTGTAGTGGTGATAAAAATCGATTCCGACATGGTTAGGATAGTATTTGTCTTTTTCGATAGTCTTTGTAATTTCACGGGGATGCTCACGATCTCCTAAGGTCATAATATCGGCGATAGAGATTCCTTTTCCGCCTTCTTGATATGCGCCTTCAAGTTGGTGGGCAGCAACGGCGCCACCCCATAAAAAATTCTTATCTAAAGTTCTAGTCATAAAAAACTCCTTTGATTCATTGCTTACTTGCATTATATGAAATCATTTGCAAGTAAGTAAGAGAAGATGGGAGTTTTGGTATGGTTCGAAGATTTTGGAATAATAATTTATTTTTGAAACAAGGTGTTCCAGATATAAAATGCATGTCAATACCGTGATAACTATCGAGTTGAAGAAAGCGGTTGCATACAATACAGAAGTGTAAGGAATAAGAAGAGTTAAGAAGAGAGAGGAGTTATCATGGGGAAATTCTTCAATAAATATATATTGCCCCCAGTAATGAAGTTTGTTAATACTAAACCAATGCTCTCATTAAGAGATGGGATGGTATTATCATTGCCATTTATTATGATTGGGTCAGTATTCGTGTTATTAGCTTCATTTCCATTATCAGCTGTTGCCAACTGGATGAATGAAAATGGCTTAACTTAGTTTGGGAGTCAAGCATACAACTGTACTTTTGGTATCGGTTCTGTTTTTAGTGTTATCGGTATTGCCTACACTTGGGCAAAGAAAGATGGGATAGATCCAATTCCAGCTGGTATTACTTCATTTGTTGGTTTTTTGATTATTATGAGTCCAACCACGGCAGTTATGCAGGGAACAAAGACTGTTATTTCTGCTAAGCAAGCTCCAGTTTTATTGTCAGCTAATTATATTGACCGTACTTGGTTAGGTGGTCAAGGAACGATTGCAGCAATTATTGGTGGTTGGAAAGTTGCCATTTGGCAAGCAATAGTATTGGTAATTAGTTTCTTTGTATATTTACCATTTATTAAGAGATATGACAATATGTTGTATCAACAAGAACAGGCTAAAGCGACTAAAGAAGCTAAATAAAAAGATCGATGATCACCGTTTTTTAACGAAGATCATCGATCTTTTGTTTTTCTATAATCCAAATGCAATCTTGTATAACAATGCACCGCAGATACCACCAGCAATTGGAGCAACTACTGGTACCCAACCGTAGTCCCAGTGAGCAGAACCCTTATGAGGCAATGGGCAAAGTGCATAAACGATACGTGGACCTAAGTCTCTTGCAGGGTTTAATGCAGGACCGGTAGGACCACCAACAGCCATAACCAATGCGGTGATTAAGAAACCAACACCGAGGTTGGCAATATCTTCTGATTGCTTGAAGAACATGCCACGGTATAAACCAACGGCTACAAACAAAAGAATTGCTGTACCAACAAATTCAGTGATAAAACCGTTTAACTTACTGTTGGCAGTATCACCAGTCGCAAAGCTGGCAAAAACAGCGTCATCACTAGCAGTTCTCTTAATGTATGGCCAGTAAACAGCCACTAATATAAGTTGACCTACGATTGCACCAAGCATTTGAACCAAGATATATGGTAGAACTTGATCCCAAGGGAATGCACCTGCACATGCTTGTGCAAGGGTTACGGCCGGATTCAAGTGGTTACCTGAAATTGAACCGAATAACATCGCAGGAAGCATGACACCAAAACCAAAGCCAAATGCGATTAAAAGCCATCCACCATTGGCTTGTCCATCGCGACTATTACCTCCAGTATCACGCAATACTGAGTTGGCAACTGAACCGTTACCTAAAACTACTAAAATAATCGTACCGAAAAATTCGGCCAAATACTTTATCATCCAAGTATGTTCCATAATAGATACTTTTTACTCCTCTAAAAAAATAAGTGAAAAATACACACAAGATTGAATTATACACTATATTGAGAAAATAGATATGATTATTTTAAAAATTGCAAATATTTTGCTCAAAAACAGATCTTTCTTACTTTTTTGTTTTTTCTAGTAGAATAATTAGTAAGGAATTTTTTAGAAAAGGCGTAAAGAATGAGCGAAGAAAATAAAAATGATGTAGTAACTGGCGCTTCCGAAACTATTGATGCTAGTTCGGGTTCTTCGATGTTAGAACATGAAGAACCTAAAAAAGAAGAAGCCACTAGTCCATGGCCTGGTCCAAAGGGTATGATCCCAGTAACCAGTGGTAAAGCCGACGATGCTAATGTCCATAACCGTGTCTTCTTAGACAATATCTTGGTGGAAATGCGTGTAATCGATTCTGTTGAACCGGATTTGACTACAACAATTTTGGGTAGAAAATATGCATCCCCATTAATGCCGGCTGCAGTTTCGCACTTGAATAAAGTGTTAAGTGATAAAACGAGAAAGCCAATGCAAGAAAAAGCAATGGCCGCTCGCAACATGGATTTACTTAACTGGATCGGCATGGAAACCAACGAAGAGTATGGTGAAATTGTCAGCCAAGGCGGAGACACTATTCGAATTATCAAACCTTTTGCAGATCATCACAAGATTTTAGATGAAATCAAGTTTGCGGAAGATCATGGAGCTGTAGCCGTTGGAATCGATATCGATCATATTGCTGGCAAAAACGGTAAATACGATGTAGTTGATGGGATTCCTCTAGGTTCGATTACAATGGATGACTTGAAGCATTATGCGGAAAGCACTAAGTTGCCATTTATTGCTAAAGGCGTTTTATCTGTATCTGATGCCTTGAAGGCGCGCCAAGCGGGATGCAAGGCAATCGTAGTTTCTCATCACCACGGTCGTGTACCTTTCGGTGTTCCACCTCTAGCTGTTTTGCCTGATATTAAAAAGGCACTTGCTGGTAGTGGCATGGAAATTTATACCGATGGTTCTTTGATGACTGGTTATGATGCATACAAAGCATTGGCTATGGGTGCTGATGCTGTCTTAATTGGCCGCGGAATCTTGTCAGAGCTGCTTCAAAGCGGTACTAAAGCGGTTGAAGATAAGCTTAAGCAAATGAATGAACAACTAGCAGAGATGATGATGTATACCGGTGTTAAGGATACAAAATCGTTTGATCCTAGTGTTTTGCATTATTAAAAATAAATAGAACAAGATAAAAACAATAAAAAGAGATTGCAACTGCAATCTCTTTTTTATAACTCAATTTTTTCATCAGGTAGTTTAACGTGCAATTTTTCAAAAGAAAAAGGCTTAATTAGAGAAATTTCATAGGCATCTAGAGCTAGATTTTCACCAGCAAAATCTGGATTGTACAATGGATCACCGACAATCGGACAGCCGATTGCGGCTAAATGAACACGAATTTGATGGGTGCGACCTGTTTCTAGCGTTAATTTAACTAAAGCTGTATTATCAGAATATTTTTTCAGTAGTTCATAATGAGTAACTGCATGCAAACCAGTTTTATTTACCATTCTTTTTCTTTGATCATCAGGATCCTGACCAATAGGAAGATCAATAGTACCGTTTTTCTTTAATTTATCCGCATGAATAACTTTAGCCAAATATTCACGATGAAAAGTTTTAGTAGTGAGTTCTCGATTCAAAATAGGAACAACTGTCGGATTTTTAGCCACCAAAAGCAGACCGCCTGTAAGCATATCGAGTCGATGTACGATGTACGGACTGCTACCTAAATAAGTAGCACAATCATTCAATGCTGTATCAGTTTCATTTAAGTTAGGGTGAGTTTTCTGCCCCTTCTTTTTATTAATGATCAATAAATTATCGTCTTCGTAGATAACGTCAGGCATTCGTCTACTTGCAGGGTAAGTTTGCTGCATTGAATCAATTTGATCAAGCACGATATCAATTTTGTCACCTGGCTTAACCAATTCATTGAAGTAGCGGTATTTACCATTAATGGTTACATTTTGCTCGATTCTTAAATAATGGCGCCATTTTCTAGGGATAAGTAATTTACGCAGGACCTCGTTAACTGGTAACGGATCAAGATTTTTTGGATAAAAAAGTGTAAAATTATAAACCATAAATATTTCCTAAGTCTGCTTCAATTCTAAACATGTGTTTTAGTAATTATGATACAATTTTCTTGTTTCTAAAAAGGAGCAATGTATTTAATGAATAATGACCAACCAAAAAGAAGTGGCTTTAAGGATGTATGGCATCAATTTGATAGTCGCTTCTTTATCGGACGCTGGATTATTTTAATCCTACTCACTTTAATGCTTTTGACTTGTACATATTATACAATTAAAGTTAAAACTTCGAATATCTCGAATTTGAAGGCGTCACTTTCAACTACAACAACTATTTACGATTATAAGGGCAAAAAAGCAGGTTCCTTATATTCGCAAAAGGGTTCGTTTGTAGAATATGATAAAATTTCGCCAAATATTCAAAATGCGGTCATTTCAACAGAAGACCGTACTTTTTGGACGAACCCTGGTTTTAGTGTTAAAGGTATGGTTCGTGCCGCCATTAGTTTGGTTATTCACCATGGTCAAGTTACCGGTGGTGGTTCCACATTAACGCAGCAGCTGGCTAAGAACTCACTACTTACTCAGCAGCAGACCTTTTCACGAAAATTGGAAGAATTGTTCTTTGCAATTGAGATCAACCATGTTTATTCCAAAAAAGACATTTTGACGATGTACTTGAATAACGCCTATTTTGGTAACGGTGTCTGGGGCGTGCAAGATGCTAGTCGTAGATATTTTGGTAAAAATGCTAGTGATGTAACTGTCAGTGAAGCTGCCACTTTGGCAGGGATGCTGCGGAATCCTAGTTTCTACAACCCTGTAGACCATATGGCTAATGCACTGTCACGTCGTAATTTGGTTTTGAGCTTAATGGCTGATAATGGCAAAATTACTTCAGCTCAAGCCAAAGCTTATTCAAAAGAAGGCTTAACTTTAAAGAATACCTTTAAGAATAAGGATGGCTACCGTTACCCATACTTCTTTGATGCTGTTGTAGATGAAGCAATTAGTAAGTACGGCTTAACAGAAGAGCAGGTAATGAATAAGGGCCTCAAGATTTACACTACCCTTAACCAAAATTACCAAAGCAAGATGCAAGATACCTTTGAACAAAGCTGGCTTTTCCCACAAAATGGTTCAGATGGTACCGAAGCCCAAGGTGCCAGTGTGGCAATGGATCCTAATACTGGTGCCGTACGTGCAGTTGTTGGGGGACGTGGACAACACGTCTTCCGTGGCTACAACCGTGCAACGCAAATGAAGCGTCAGCCTGGTTCATCGATCAAGCCGCTTGCTGTTTACGCACCAGCTCTTCAAAATGGTTATCATTATGATTCAGAGCTTTCCAACAAACTGCAGAAATTTGGTAAGAACGGTTATGAGCCACACAACGTTGATAATGGCTACTCTGATAAGATTCCAATGTACCAAGCCTTAGCTCAAAGTAAGAATGTTCCTGCTGTATGGCTGCTTGATAAGATTGGGGTTAACAAGGGTGTTCAATCTGTTGAAAACTTTGGTATTAAGGTGCCAAAGAGCGATCGTAATCTTGCTTTAGCCCTTGGTGGTCTTTCATCTGGTGTATCACCATTACAAATGGCCCACGCATATTCTGCCTTTGCCAATAAGGGTAATTTGCCTAACAATTCTTACTTTATTACTAGAATTACAGATGCCAGTGGTAATGTTTTAGCAGAAAATGGCAATCCGGGCACACACCGTATTATTTCTGAAAATACGGCAAAAGAAATGACTACGATGATGCTGGGCGTATTTACTAACGGTACAGGTCAATCTGCTCAACCAAGTGGCTACCGTGTTGCTGGTAAAACTGGTTCAACTGAAGTGCCTAACTCATATGGTTTTGGTACTAAGGACCAGTGGATTGTTGGTTATACTCCTGACATCGTTGTCGCAACTTGGGTTGGTTTTGACCGAACCAGTAGGCAGCATTATATGCAAGGAATTTCCGAAACAGGAATTACTAGACTATATAAAGCCGAAATGGAAGGCATTCTGCCGTATACCGCTCAGACTCAATTTACCGAAAAAGCACCTAACCAGATTGTGAAAGATAATGGTTCAAACTTTGATTGGACCGGCGGATTAGGGCAAAAAATTCAAGATGGTATAGGTTCTGCAGGACAGAAGATTAATGAATGGTATAATAGTGTGAAAGGCTTATTTGGCCAATAAAATTTAGGAGGACCATGATGGTTAACGTTTACGATTCAGCTAACAAATTAGCAGAAGATTTAACACAAACTGATCAATACAAGGCTTTACAAAAGGCTATTAAGGATGTAGAAGAAAACGACGAAAGCTCAGCTATGTTCAAGAAGATGGATGAACTTCAAGCTAAGATTTTGCGTGCTCAACAAGCTGGTCAACCTCTTGCTGCTGAAGATCAACAAGCTTACAAGGACTTGAACGACCAAGTACAAAAGAACGATTTGATCGTTAACATGCTTAAGTCAGAACAAGCTTTATACGACTTGCTTAACGACATCCAAAAGACTTACTCAAAGCCAATTAATGATCTTTATGAAGACCTTAGAAACTAGAATTTGCGATGAAATTTATTCACTTTGCGGATGCGCATTTAGATAGTCCATTTCGTGGGCTATCTTTTTTGCCATCTAAGGAATTTAACCAAATATATCAAGCGGCCGATCAATCATTAACGAGAATTGTTGATTTGGCTTTAAAACAAAATGTTGATTTAGTCTTAATCGCTGGAGATACTTTTGATAGCAACACGCCATCTCCAAGAGCGCAGCTATTTTTTGCCGAACAGATAAAAAGGCTGACTGACCAAAAAATTCAAGTGGTGATGATTTTCGGTAACCACGACCACATGAAAAAAGAAGATCTACTAGTTACTGAAACACCTTATTTCAAATTATTGGGTAATGGTGAAAAAGTGGAGAAAGCCACTTTTGCGACAAAAGCTGATTTTACTTACGATGTAATCGGCTTTTCATATTTGAATAACCATATTACGCGTGACATGATACCTGATTTTCCTGCAAAGGGACAAAATTATACTTTTGGTTTAATGCACGCACAAGAAAAAACACAAACTAATAATGTTTATGCACCATTTACTACTAGTGAAGTGCAGAACCTTAATTACGATTATTTTGCCTTAGGCCATATTCACGCACGCAATAACTTGTCAGAAAATCCATGGATTGTTTATCCAGGTAACATTCAGGGGCGTCACATCAACGAAATGGGCACTAAAGGTTGCTATCTTGGCGAGATCGATGAACAAACTAAGAAGACAAGCATTGAGTTTAAACAAACTAGTCCAATTATTTGGCAAGCTGTCGAAATCAATTTGGAAAGTGAAATCGATAAAGCAGGTTTGCAGACAAAAATCATTGAAGTCCTTAATCAAATTAAGCAAAAGACTTACTTTAGTTTAACCATCAAGGGTGCACAATATTTGACTGAAGAAGAGCGAGAACTGACTGCAGATACTGATTTTTGGCAGACAATCTCGCAAAATTTGCCATTTGCTTCTCAGCTAGTTGACGTTCGTTATGAAACCAATACCAGTTTGGAATTAAATGAGAATGATCAAAAGGCCTTTGAAAAAGCCAAGGCGGAAATTTTTGATGTAGATGAGTTCAATCAAATCGTAAACGACTGGAAGAAAAAAGATCCAGAAGCAGCTGCACTAGCAGAAGATCCTAAATTTATTGAGGCTGTTAAGCAATTAACCGAAGTAAAGCTAATGAGTAAATTGAAAGGAATTAAAGATGAGACTGAAACAAATTAAAATGATCAATTTTGGCCAGTTTTCTGACAAGTCTTTTGATTTACCTAGCAAAGAAATAAACGTCTTCTTTGGTGCTAATGAGGCGGGGAAGAGTACGACGGTAGCTTTTATTAAGCAGATCATGTTTGGCTTTCATTTGCGCAGTAATTCGTCTCCGTTTTTTGAAGATTATACGCCGTTAGCTCATGTGAGTCCGATGGGTGGCAGTCTTGTCTTTGAAGCGGACGATGGGGAATATGAATTAGAGCGCTTGTATGCCAAAGGCGATAAGACTAAGCGTGGTATTTTAACCGTTAAAAAAGATGGGCAAGTAGTGCCCGAGAGTCTCTTTTTTGATCAAATTCAAAAAATCGATGGTTCGTTTTATGCCGACAGCTTTATCTTTAATCAAGAAATGCTGGGTCAGGTAAGCAGCTTGAGTCAAGAAGACTTGCTTGAACGTATTTATTACTTGGGTGCAGCCAATAGTGGTAAATTGCTTGAAATGCGTGATGGCTTTGAAAAAGAAGCTGGCAAGTTGTTTAAGAAGACGGGTAAAAAGCCAGAAGTAAATCGTCTGCTTAAGCAAATGGAAGACGATCGTGACAACCTGGCTCAAACGCAAGCAGAGTTTGATGATTATGAAGAACTTGATCGTGATTTAACTGCTAAAAGTGACGAGTTAAAGAGTAAGCAACAAGCTTTAGAAAAGCTGCAAAAAAGGGCGCAAGAGTTGCGTGACCTGCAAAAAGAATTAGGCAATTACCAAACTTTGCTAGATTTGCAAAAGCAAGTTAAGGATACGCAGTTTGATAGTAAAAATTATCAAAAAGCGCAAGATATCATGGCGCAAGGTCGCAATTTGCAAAAGACGATTAAGTCTTTGAAAGAGCAATTAGCTGATCTGGATGATAATAATCAGGCTGATTTGTCAGCTAGCAAAAAGCTTGTCCAACAAAAGCCGCAACTACTTCAATGGCAAGCAGAATACAAATCATGTTTGCAAAAAGCTAATGAACTCAAACAAGAAAAAGAACAAATTCTTGCTTTATCTCCTGATACCAAGCAAGTACTAGACTTGACGCCAGAGCAGATCAAACAGCTGCAAGCAGATTATTTAGCTTTGCCTAGACAAGAAAATCGAGTTGAAGCTGCTCCTAATTCCAATGATAAACTCTGGTATGTGATTGGTGCTGTCCTAGCAGTCCTTGGTTTGATCTTACTGGTTATGATGGGGACAGTTGGCGTGATCGCCTTAATTACCGGCCTAATCTTTCTTGGTGCAGGCTACGTTAAAGGCAATAACGCCAATAAACAAAATGCCGCTATTTTGGAAAAGCAAAAACTGGTCGCACAAAAGCGCCAGGGATTTGGGCAACAATATGGCTTGAATCCTGATAATTTGGATATTAATAATCTGGTGGCTAATGCCAACCAGTATCACTTAAAAGAAAACGCTGAGAAGGCAAATAATGAACAACTGAGCCAGATTAATCAAGAAGTCGCCCAATTAGCCGCAAATGTGCAAAATACGCTGAAAAAGCCAATTGAGGATGATTTTAGCTCCGTTTTAAGTGGAATTGATGAACTGGAAGAAAAGATTGACCACAGTCAAGAAATTGGTCAACGAAGAATGACGATTTCGTCTGCTTTAAAGCAAGACCAGCAAGATTTGAAAGAATTGGGTTTGCAACTTCAAACTTTGTTTGCTCAAGCTAATGTCAAAAATATGGTCGATTATGATGCTGTGTACAAAGATTCATTAGAGCAAGCCAAAATTAGGACGCAGGTTGAAGCACTTAAGAAGAGCTTAAACGATGATTTAACTCAATTGACAAAGACTAATCCAGCTGAATTAGAGCAGCAATTGCATGAATTGAATGATCAAATAGCTGCAGCTAATAATGAAGTCAGCGATTTACAACAACAAAACGCACAAGTACAGGTTAAGTTGAATAATTTGGCTGATTCAACTGCAGTATTTGAAGCGAGACAGGATTTGGCCAATACCGAAACTAATTTTGAAAGCAGTAGTAAGGAATATTTGGCTAACTTGCTTGCAGCTAAATGGATTGGTCGCTCACTTGATTTAGCTTCAAATGAACGTTTTCCAAAGATGCTCAAAGCAGCTAAAGAATATTTGGCTTTGCTTACAGGTGGACGTTACGTTGATCTTGAACTCGGCAAGAAATTAACGGTCATCAGAAAAGATGGTAAAAAGCGTGATGTTAAGTACTTGTCTCGCGGTACGGCTGAACAACTCTACTTTGCTTTAAAGTTAGCCTTTGTCGAACAAATTAAAGATGAAATCAACTTGCCAATCTTAATCGATGATTCATTTGCTAACTTTGATGATCACCGCATCAAGTATATTGAACAATTATTGAAGAAGATTAGTGAAAATAATCAAGTGCTGATTTTTACAGCGCAAGAAAACCTAGTTGAAAAATTAAGGATCCAGCCTTTAACTTTTACGAAAGGAAATCAAAATGCTTAAACGACTCTTAGATTATAATGACGGCGAAGAAATGGATATCGTCGTTTTGATTAAGAATTCGCAATTGCGACGGAATAAGAAAAATAAGCTCTTTTTAGCAATGCAATTTGGCGATGGATCAGGCGAGATTCGGGGCAACTTTTGGGATGCAACCAATCAAGATGCGGCTACCTTTAGTACAGGTACGATTGTAGAATTGAACGGTAAAAGAGAAGAATACCAAGGCCGTCCTCAAATTCGCATTTATAGTTTAAGGGTGGTTGGACCACGAGAAGGCTATGAGTTAGATCAATTCGTTAAGTCAGCTCCAGAACCGATTAATGATATGCATGCCGAAATTAATCAATTTGTTGATCAGATTCAAAATAAAACTTGGAAGACGATTGTCCAATATTTGTTAAAAAAGTGGGGTAGACGCTTCTTTGATTATCCCGCAGGAAAGAGTAACCACCATGCAGTGCGTGGTGGACTTGCTTTTCATACTTTGTCGATGCTTAAGGATGCGAAGGGTTTAGCTGATAATTATGAACAGATCAACCGTTCACTGCTTTATGCTGGATGCATCTTGCACGATATGGGCAAAGTGCTTGAACTAACAGGCCCAGCTGCAACGCAATACACTACCGAAGGCAATTTAGTTGGTCACTTGGTACTTATCGATGAACAAATTATGCTAGCTGCCCAAGACCTTAAGATTGACCTTGAATCAGAGGACTTGCTTTTACTTAGACATATGGTTTTGTCCCACCATGGCCGCTTGGAATATGGTTCACCTAAGTTGCCAGCTCTTCTGGAAGCAGAAATTTTGCACCGCATCGATGATATGGATGCCATGGTTTATGCAGTCACGAATGCTTTGCAGCATACTGGTAAAGGAACGTTTACTGAGCCACTGCTTAGTCAAGATGGCAGAAGATATTATCGTCCAAAATATGATCCAGCTTTAGATCATGCCAAGCATTTGGAATAAGAATAGACAAAAATAAGAGGTTAACTTCAAAAAGCTAACCTCTTGTTTTTTTGCTAATATTTACTAACTAAATATTTTTATTACTTAGTAGCACTAGTAGTTGAAACGTATGATGCTAATACGTCCTTCAAGTCGCTATCCTTGATTGAAACATCAGCACGCTTCAAAACAGTTGAGATAACGTCCTTCATAGTTGCTTGGTCTTGAGCCATTGATGCGTAAATTTCGTCATCGATAGCCTTCTTGTGATCAGCAAACTTACCCTTAGCTGGGTGGCTGATCATCTTAATTACGTGGTAACCAGATTGTGACTTAACTGGAGTTGAAGTTACTTCACCAGTCTTAAGCTTAAATGCAGCTGTCTTGAATGATGAGTCAAGAGTATTGTCAGTTGAGTCAAATGCAGGAAGCTTACCAGCCTTGTTCTTAGTAGCAGTATCAAGTGAGTACTTCTTAGCTAAGCTCTTGAAGCTCTTGCCATCTTTCAATTGTTTGATGATGCTTTGAGCAGTTGACTTCTTAGCAACCAAAATGTGTTGTACAGTTACCTTAGGTTGGTAGCTCTTCCAAGCTTGTTGTTCTTGCTTCTTTGAAATCTTCTTAATGTGCTTTAATGCTTGTTCAGAAAGAAGGTTAGTCTTTAAGTTTTCCTTGAAGCTTGAAGCAGTCATACCGTTTTGTTGTAAAACAGCACTAAATTGTGAGCCATATTGCTTCTTGTAGTTGTTGTATTGCTTGTCAACTTTCTTTGATGAAACGTACTTGCCGTATTGTTGTTCCAAAGCACGGTTGATAATCATGTTAGCCAAAGTTGATTTACCAGCTTGTGACTTCTTCATTTCATCGTAATATTGTTGTTGAGTAATCTTACCACCCTTGTAGGAAGCAACAGTAGAATTACTACCACCGTTAGAACAAGCAGCAGTTGATAATGCAACACCAGCTACAGCTACGACTGCAGCAATTTTTTTCATATAACTCTTCATATAATTAAATCTCCACATCCTTAAATAAGTAACTGTCAACTAATATACCATAAAAATGACTAAATCGTTTTTAAATAGCGAATATTCACAGAAAAATCAAATTTTCTTTGATTTTTCTTAGTCCTTTTCGTCATCTTGAGTGTCTGAACCAGTAAATGAGTTCAAATCTTGGTTAACCTCTTCGCCTTTTTGCTTCATGCGATCAACTGTAGGTTGAATATGTCTAGAATATTTTTCAACATCATCACTAATATCGCTAATAGTGCGTTGTGCTGCAGGCAATTGTTCGCTTAATTCACGACTAGCTTGCTTGGCATTTTGCAATGCAGTAGCAAAACGATTGCTTTCGTGTTTTAAGGCGTCGAATTCAACTTTCAATGGTTTGCCAGGACGATTGCCATCGTTGTCCTTCATGCATGAAAAAACAAAGCCAAAAGCAGCGCCAAAAACTGTTCCTAATAAAAAGTGTTTCATTTGTTTACTCCTTAAAATTGGGCTTTAATCTTATCAGCAACTTCGTTGTATTTTGCTTCGTCGTATTTGTCAGCGTTGTTGCGAGTCATGAGCTTCAAACCATCGCCTTCAAAACGAGGGATAAAGTGAATGTGTGAATGCATAACTACTTGGTTAGCAGACTTACCGTTGTTAGTGGTGATGTTCATACCTGTAACGTTAGGGAAGGCCTTCTTGATTGCATTGGCAATTTCAGGAATGTATTGCAAGTATTGTTGTGCATCTTCTTTGGTGTAGTCAAACAAGTTAACGATATGCTTCTTTGGCACCATTAAAGTATGACCTGGGTTTACTTGTGAGATATCCAAGAAAGCCTTAACGTCGTCGTTTTCAAAAACGGTGTAACTAGGAATCTCACCGCGAATAATTTTACAGAATAAACAATCATCTACTAATTTTTCCATAATATATACCTCTTGTGTTTGAACTTTAGTTTCTTATTAAGTTCATGCTATCATACTATATGTAGAAATTCAGTAAAGAAAGATAGGAAAAATGACATTAAAAATTGAACATTTAACTGGAGGCTACACAGGTGTCCCGGTTATTAAAGATATAAATTTAGAAATTAAACCAGGTGAAGCGCTGGGCTTAATTGGTTTAAATGGGGCCGGTAAATCAACCACAATTAAGCATATTTTAGGTTTGCTTAGACCGCAAAAAGGTAAGATCACTTTAAACGACGTAGTTTTGACGCAACAACCAACGAAGTTTAAGCGTGAAGTGGCTTATATTCCTGAAACACCAATTTTGTATCCAGAATTGACATTAAAAGAGCATTTGGAATTGACCATGCTTAGCTACAAATTGGATGAAAAGAAGGCTTGGGAAAGAGCACATGAACTGCTTAAGATGTTTAGACTTGATGACAAGCTGGAATGGTTGCCAATCCACTTTTCAAAAGGGATGCGCCAAAAGGTAATGATCGTTTCTGCTTTTTTAGCAGATACAAGTTTGCTCGTGATCGATGAGCCATTTACAGGACTTGATCCTTTAGCCGTTGCTAACTTAATTGATTTAATTAAAAAGGCAATTGCTAACGGCAAAATGGTGCTCATGACTACTCACGTTTTAGCCGATGCACAACAAGCCATTTCAAATTATGCTGTTTTAAACAACGGTACGATTGAAATTATCGGTAGTTTACAAGACATTCGTGAACACTACGGCTTAAAGCCTGATGATCCATTTGACAAGTTGTACTTGGCTTTGAATAGAGAGGATCATGGCAATGCGTGAGTTAGCTAAAAAGAGATTGAATGAAAATCTCAAGCAATCGGTTAAGTATTTAACGCTTGTTTTCAATGACTTCTTTATTTTGGCTTTGATCTTTTTAGTTGGTGCATTGATGTTCTGGTATGCCGAAGCAATGAAAACTATGCCAACTAATTTGTGGTTTTATAAGCCACTGACAGGATTCATTTTATGGCTGCCTCTTTTAACGGGACGATTCGTTACTTTGATTAAAGAAGCAGATATGCAGTTCCTGTTTACACAAGATGAGCAGATGGATGAATATTTGAAGCCTATGCACAGATATAGCTTGGTTTTACCATTCATTTTAGAAATCTTGCTTGCAGGTATTGTCTTCCCATTCGCTACAGTTAAAGCAGGCATTAGTGTTTGGAACTATATCTTGTTGGTGCTTGCCATGCTCTTTATCAAAGATACGGAACTAGAGATTGAAAAAAGCAATCTATATTTTGGCAAAAAGCTAAGTTTTGGACTAGTTAGTTTAGTTGCCTTGCTTATTACAATTCTTTCCGCTTATTATCCAATGGTAGGTTTGGCTTTAGGTGTAGTTGGAACTATCTTATTTGCGCCTAACTTTAAGCCATCGTTTGGCGATAAGATGAATAAAAAGTTGCTCTTTGACTGGCGCTATGCTGTAGAAAGCGAAAAGGCTAGAAAAGACCGTGTTTATTCAGTCTTCAGCATGTTTACCGATGTCGAAGAAAAGCAAGTAAGCATCAAGCGAAGAAAGTACTTGGACTTCCTTTTGCCTAAGTCAATTGCTAAAGAAAATCCTAACTTGTTCTTATACAGAAGATCACTACTTAGAAATCCAGAGTATTTGAACTTGCTGGTTAGAATGACCGTCTTCGCAATTTTGATTTCATGGTTAGTGCAAGATTGGCGCTGGGCGCTTGGCTTATCATGCTTGGTGATCTTCTTGACTGTTTACCAATTATTGCCAATGGCAACCGAATTCGACCGTAACTTTATGTATCGTGTTTACCCAATTGAACGTCAAGATCGTGGCAAGGACTTGGTCAAAGTATTAACTTTAGGCTTGCTGATTCAATGGATATTAATCAGTATTTTCTGGTTATTGTTATTGCCAATTAATGTAAACTTATTTGAAGCAATTGGTATTTTACTCGTGTTTACCGCATTGGTAGTTGCCACTTACTTGCCAAATCGCGTTAGAAAAATGAATCAAAAGAACTTTGGAATTAGATAGGGAATAGAGAAATGAGATTAAGAAATAAACCTTGGGCTGTAAAGCTTGTTAATGATCACCCTGAAAGTGTGTTGCAAAACCCAGATCCTGATAAGAAGATTGATTGGGCTGAACGTTTTGGCAATGATCATCCAATTGAAATTGAAGTAGGATCAGGTAAAGGTCACTTTATTACTACCTTGGCTGAAATGCATCCCGACAAAAACTACGTTGCTTTAGAATTGCAAACTACTGCAGCTGGTATTATCTTGCGAACTAAGCTTGAAAAGGGCTTGGATAACTTGCAAATTTTGCGTGGGGATGCGGCTGATATTAACTGCTTCTTCCCTGAAAATAGCACGAATGTCATTTACTTAAACTTCAGTGATCCATGGCCAAAGACCCGTCACGAGAAGCGTAGATTGACTTATAAGAGCTTTTTAGCTAAGTATCAACAAGTCTTGACTAAAGACGGTCATATCGAATTTAAAACTGATAATTCAGGCTTGTTCGCTTATTCTGTGCAAAGTATGAATAATTACGGAATGTTCTTCGATTTTGTGAGTGTTGATTTACACCATGAAAAGCCAGAAATCGTTGAAAAGAACATTGAAACTGAATATGAGCATAAATTTGCGGCAAAGGGCAATCCGATTTATGCATTGCATGCTCATTTTGAAACCAAGTAGTTTGCAAAAAGCCAGCATTTTTGTATAATACTTGTAAAAAGTAAGAAAGAATAGAGGCATAAAAAATGGAAGAAATTAAAGCATTAACTGAAGACAAGTTACAAGAAATTACTAAATCTGGTCGCGTTGTTTTGGAATTTTCAGCAGCATGGTGCCCAGACTGCCGCTTCCTTGATCCATTTTTGCCAGAAATTGAAAAGGATTTTTCAGAAGCTAAATTTTACAAAATTGACCGCGACGACTCAATTGACGTCGCAAAAAAATTAATGATTATGGGAATTCCTTCATTTGTTGTCTACCAAGATGGCAAAGAAATTGGTAGACTAGTAAATAAGGACCGTAAAACTAAAGATGAAGTAGAAAAATTTTTGCGATCACTTGACTAAAAGAGGAGATTTAAAAAAGCATGATTACTAGTACTAATAAAGAAGCTTATCCTAACACTTTGATCGTTATCTTGGGTCATGATGAAGGACGCAGCTCATTTGAAGAAAAAGAAGACGTTACTCGCGTAACCAACGATGAAGGTAAGACTATTGGTTATAACTTCTTCAACGTTGATAAGTTGATTGACTTTGACAAATTGCCAAATGGTCCAGTTAAGCTTTCAGATGATGAACTTGAAGCTCTTAACAAGAAGCTTGCTGAAGCAGGTTTTGACGACAAGTTAGCATACGGCAAGCCAACTCTTGTTTACGGCTATGTTAAGACTTGTGAAAAGCACCCTGACTCAGACCACCTTCACGTAACTACTGTTGAAGTTGGTAACGGTGAAGAACACCAAATCGTTTGTGGTGCTCCTAACATTGCTCAAGGTCAAAAGGTTGTTGTTGCACTTCCAGGTACTTTGATGCCAAATGGTCAACAAATTTGGCCAGGTGAATTACGTGGCGTTGATTCATACGGCATGATTTGTTCAGCTAGAGAACTTGGTTTGCCACACGCACCTCAAAAGCGTGGTATCATGGTTGTTCCTGACAACTTTGAAGTTGGTGCAGAATTTGAACCAACTAAGTGTGACGAATTGATCGCTAGTGGTGAAATCACTTTATAATTTGAAAAGGCATTAGGCTGCTAAATAGTAGTCTGATGCTTTTTTTTGATACGTTTTAAAAAAAGTACGTTTTGCTAAACCTTTTTGTAAAAGCAACTACAATAAGAGTTGAAGCAGGCGTTTTTTATGACAAAGAAGCAGAAAGCGTATTGGAGGATAAGAAGTTAACTGATAGTGAAATCTCACAAGAGTTAATTGACAAAGACCATCCAACTGAAAATGTTAAACCATCTGAGATTGATTTCTTGCGTAAAGAGCCAGATTTAGCAACTCAAATTGATTTTACTTTATTAGGCGACCTTGCTGGATTGTCCAAGGAAGCTAAGGAAGAAGCAGCAGTTGCTGTAGCTAAATAAAGTTAAATAGAAGATATTGTAATAGGTCAATATAGATAAAAGAAGCGTTGAGAAAAAATCTCAACGCTTTTTTGGCCGTAAATCAAATTCCATCTTGAAATAACTAATCAAGGTATAATGAAACTGTAAAAGTTGTTGAAACAAAGCCACAAGGGAGTGGAGAAAATGAAACTCAATAATAAAATTTTATCTAGTGCAGCGGCTGTTTTAGCAGCAGTTTCTTTAGGATTAATAACTTCTCAAACAGTTAATGCACAAAGTATTACCTTACATAAAGGCTACGATAAAACCGCAACGCCTTATATTAGACAAAAAGGCGAATTTATCCATGCCAATAAGAGTATCAAAATTAAGAATTATAAATTCTATGGTCAACCTATTTTAACTAAGGGTGACAAAGTGGTTTATGTTAGTGCCACAACACCACGTCTTATTAACCAAGAACCTTATTACTATATCGGCAATGGTGGATATGTCAAACAAAATAATGCGTATGTAATGAAGGGCGGTACATATGTACTTACTAGAAATTCATATGTCTACGATAAAAATGGTAAGAGACTGAAGACCTACCGTGGCAAGCGTGCTTACTTGCCATATAACACTAAGATTAAGTCTCCAAACGGTGAGGAATACTACCGTAAGCCTTATACTTACTACAACATTGGCAAGAACACCTATATTCAAAGTGACCAAATTGCTAAATTAAATGGCAAGGGAGTTTTATTCGTTTCTCAAAATAGTTCCGTTTATAATTCTCGCGGTCAACGTCAAAGACAAGTAATTAAAGCAGGTCGATTAGTACCATATGCTGGTAAAGTTCAGGACAAAGATGGCCAATATTTCTATGTGGCTAATAACAAGAACCATACTGTTCGTTCACTTAAAAGCTACAAGATTAAGGGCAACTATTACTTCAGAATTGGTAAGAATCAGTACATCAAGGCTAACAACGTAAATGCCATTAATGGTAATGCTCTTTATACCAAAGGTCCTATCAAGGTTAAGATTGTTGCCGATACACTTGCTTACAATCAAGACTTCCAACAAATCAATAAGCTGTACAAGAAAGGACAAACTGTAACAGCCGATATGGTGGTTCAAACCGGTATGGGAGACTATACTGCTTCTTACTATCGTGTAAAGGACGGTAAGAATCCAGTTTATATTGACACTGGCTTATATGAAGAAAGCAGTCCAGACGTTCCTTATGTTTGGAGTGGTGATAGAGGTCCAACTTTGGCTAAACAATATCTTAGCGGCGAAGATGTGTACAACATGCGCTATAGCGTAGCTGACTTCAAGATGGGTCAAACTGCTTTCTACAATGTCAACGGTGAAAAGGTTGATACTAAATTTGACGGTGATGAAATGGCAGTTAACCAAAAGCTTTATTTGTGGGATGCCAAGGAAAACAAAGCTGAATTGTACTACCATGTTCAAAACTCATTGGTTTACAAATCAGGTGCAGAAGACGATCGTCAAAATACTGCCTACAGCAATCTTTATGTCAAAGCTAGTGATGTAGCGCTTAGCGGTCGCAAGCTCAAGACTAGCAACACAGAAGCTGAAGCTAAAGCCGATAGCGCATTAGCAACTGCTAGTGAAAAGACTTCACTTACCAATTCAATTTCTGATGAAAGCACAGTTAAGGCTTCAGATAAGTATCGTCTAGATACTTGGGTAAACCGTAGCTTGTATGATCAAGCAGTAGAAAATGCGAAAACTGTCGCAAATGATAAAAATGCAACTAAGGCTACAGTTAACGAAGCTTTATGGCAAGTTAATTTTGCTAAGAAAAATTTGAAGGGTGCAAAAGTCAAAGTAAAAGACATCAACAACTTAACGCCTCTAGAAGCACAACAAGTCTTGAATTTAATGCGTCAAGCCTACAATAGTGACAAAAATTATCCAATGGTCGAGGTATATCAAAAGTGGGCACACAAGCCAGGCTATTATCCAGCAGAAGGTTGGAAAGGTAACCAAAAGACAAGATATTACTTAATCCCAAGCAGCGGGGCTAAAAAAGTACTTCTAAAGTTCTCTGATTTTGCTACGGAAAAATGAAATAATGTTAGAATAAAAGACGAGTATTTTTAACATTATGGAGAGTTAAATATGTTAGATAAAAACAAACAAATTTGGTTTATTGGTATTAAAGGAACCGGTATGGCTTCCTTAGCACTACTTCTTCACGACTTAGGCTACAACGTTGCCGGTAGTGATATTGAAAAGTACACCTTCACTCAAGTTCCACTTGAAAAAGCTGGTATTGAAGTTAAGGACTTTGACCCAAGCAACATCAAGGGTAACGATGAACAAGTAATCGTTAAGGGTAACGCCTTCAAGGAAGATAACCCAGAAGTTAAGGCATGTCTTGATAAGGGCGTTAAGTGGCAAAGCTACCCAGATACTGTTGAAGAAATCGTGCAAATGCACACTTCAATCGGTATTTCAGGTACTCACGGCAAGACTTCAACCACTAGTCTTTTGTCACACGTTTTAGGTGAAGTTGCACCAACTACTTACTTAATTGGTGACGGTCGTGGTAAGGGTGTTCCAGACTCACGCTTCTTCGTTTACGAAGCTGATGAATACCGTCGTCACTTCTTGGCATATCACCCAGATTACCAAATTATGACTAACATCGACTTTGACCACCCAGACTACTTCAAGGATCAAGACGATTACACCAGCGCATTCCAATCAGCAGCTGATCAAACTAAGAAGGCATTGTTCGTATGGGGCGATGACAAGCGTCTTCAAAGCCTTAAGACTGATATTCCTAAGTACACTTACGGTTTTAACGATACTGATGACTTCCAAGCTACTGATATTAAGAAGTCAACTACTGGTTCTAAGTTCCATGTTTTAGCTCATGGCAAGGATCTTGGCGAATTTGAAATTCACTTATTTGGTGACCACAGTATCTTGAACTCAACTGCTGTTATTGCGGTTGCTTACACTGAAAAAGTGCCGATGGATGATATCCGTGATGGTCTTCTTACCTTCAAGGGTGCTAAGCGTAGATTTAGTGAAAAAGACTTTGGCGACATTGCAGTTATTGATGACTATGCTCACCACCCAACTGAAATGCGTGCAACTATCCAAGCTGCCCGTCAAAAGTTCCCAGACAAGAAGTTGGTTGTCGTCTTCCAACCACACACTTTCTCAAGAACCAAGAAGTATCAAAAAGACTTCGAAGAAATTTTACGTGGTGTAGATAAGGCTTACGTAACTCCAATTTATGCTTCAGCTCGTGAAGCTAATGGTGATATTTCAAGTGAAGACTTGGTTAAGAATATCCCAGGTTCAGAAGTTATCGACTTAAACAATATTGCTGACTTAACTAAGAATAAGAATTCTGTCATCGTATTTATGGGTGCCGGCGATATTCCTAAGTATGAAGATGCTTTTGAAAAATTGCTTTAATTGAAAGATAGCATGAAAAAAACTGTTCTCAATAAGAGAGCAGTTTTTATTTTGGCTAATCTTTGATTTTATCCTTGAGATCCAGACTCTTTTCGTAAATGAAGTAACCAATGATACAAGTGATTACATCACTGACTGCTTGAGCCCAAACAATACCATGATAACCAAATACAGCTTTCATGATCTCTAGTGCGATGAAATAGACAACGCCTTGGCGAGTGATGGCCATGATAAACGCTGCCCATGCATTACCAACTGATTGGAAGACGGTAGTGTAAACTAAAATGATACCAACGATTGGTGTGGTAATAATAGTGGCAATTAACATATAACTACCAGCGTTGACGATATCTGGTTGATTCATAAATAGAGCGGTGACTGGACGAGCAAATAAAATTAATAATCCGCCTGAAATTACAGCATAAACAACTTGCACAAGAATATCGAAGTTTAGAATTTTCTTTAATCGTTTCCAGTTTTTAGCACCATAGTTGTAACCAATTAAAGGTTGTGAACCAAAGGCAAAACCAACGATTACCAAGATAACGATACTGTAAATCTTTTGGGTGATTCCCATTGCGGCAACTTTGTTTGCACCGTATAGAGCTAAAGATGAGTTAAGAAGTGCCATGCCAAAGCTTTGAGCGAAGTTGGTGATTGAACCGGGGATGCCGATTGCTACGATATCTTTGATTGTTTTGCCGCTAATTTTGCTATATTTTAGCTTTAATTTGATGTAGTCAGTTTTGTATAAAACGTAGTAAATGAGAATAGCATCAGTGACTAGATAACCTGTAACGTTGGCAATCCCAACACCGATTGCACCCATTTTGAAAACAAACAAGAAAATAGGATCAAGGATGATAGCTAAAATGGTTCCCGTCATTGTAGCAACCATTGCTTGGGTAGCTAAACCTTCTGTTCTGATTAAGTTCTGCGGAATGATTGAGAAGATAATTGGCGCAGCGCCAATTGATATTACACGATAAAAATCGGCAGCATCTTGATAGGTGGCAGCTTTTGCTCCTAAAAGATGAAGAATCGGATTTTCAAAAATTAGTAAAATGGCTGTTAGTATTAAACCAGTAACAAATCCACCGATCATACAAAAACTGCTTACACGTTTACTTAATTGATAATTTCTTTCACCGAATAGCCGTGAAATTAGTGAAGATCCACCGAGCCCAAAAATGTCAGAAACAGCGATTAAAAAAGTAAAAAGTGGAGCACCAATCGTAATTCCTGCTACTAGATTTGTATCACCCGTTTTGGCAACGAACATCGTGTCTGCCAAGTTGTAGATCATGGTAGTGATCATCCCTAAGACGACCGGTAATGCTAGCTTAAAGTAGACCTTTTTAATCGGCGCTTTAGCAAATAATTCATCCATAAATTTTCTCCCACATTGAAAAAAGCGACCTAGAAAGATACTTTGAGGTAAACCTCACGATTCTAGGTCGCTACGTTATATCATTTATTTAATTTTAGCATATTGTGTTAATTTGCCAGGTGATTATCTAAATTAAAGTTACCTTGAAATTCATCAGTAGTGCTTTCTTGATCCATACCATATTCGGCATCGTCGCCCCAGTAAATGTATTGTGCGTTTTTACCTTTGGTGCCAGCAATTCTGAAGTAAAGGCCAGCTTCATCACCTTCACCAGTGGTCTTGGTGGCATCTACCTTAACTTTTTGACCAATCTTGAGCAACTTGCTGGTTGACTTAAGCTTATTATTCAAAACATGGATTTTGTTTAAAATAGTGGCGGTAGTAGTACCAGAAGCTTGGTAAAGGGTGTTGCCGTTGACAAAGCCAACATTTGAAGCATAGATATAAGCGCCATTACCTAAGGCGTAGAATGGCTTGCCCTTGATAGTGGTTGTGTTCAAACTTCTCTTTTTAGATCCGCTAAGATTTGAGAAGTAGTAAAATACGTCATTCTTAGTTGTGGCGTGGGTTTTAGCTGGTGTTTTAACTAACATATATTTAGGGATGAGTGACAAACCATTGAAAGTAGTGCGGTGACCGTTTTTATCATAAATGCGAGAGTTGGAACTCAAGATTAAAACATTTTGTCCATCCATTGAGCTAACATTCAAAGATTTGATGTAGCGTTTTTTACCGATGTTAACGTAAGAAGCGGTAGTGTAGTGGTAATTCTTAGAAGTTTTTGCATCTACTTTTTTACCTTGGATCAGGATAGGCTTGCCATAATATTTAAAACTTGAGCCTGATTTAATCGTTGAAGCAACAGTCATCTTCTTGCCATTGACTTTTTGGGTAGTGGTAGTGGCATTGCCTTTGCTGTTGAAGACTTGAACTGTGCCGTTAAAGGATTTCTTGAGAGTAACTTTACCTTTTTGTAATTGCGTAGCTGCTTGAACTGTGTGAACAGGTTGATTGATAATAGCAGCTGCTGGTGCAACACTGATTAATAAAGCTGCTGCGATAGTTGCTAATTTTTTAGTAGTCATATTTTGCCTCCTTTGTAATAATCCCTTAAGTTGATTTTAGCACTTATGAGACTATAAAAATAACCTTGAAACTCAAACGTTTTCGGGGTTATTTGATTTTATTCACTTAAGTACTTAGGATCAATAAATTTATTGATCACGTTGTTAACCTTCTTTGAATTATCGTACTTGCGGATAATGTTCAAGAAGTCTTGTGTAGTTGCTTGCTTCAAGTAGTAAGTTTGATAGTAATCGTGTAAAGCATCGAAGAACTTGTTTTCGCCCATGGCAACCTTTAAAACAGCAGGGAAGTCCATCCCAAGTTCGTAAGCCATGTCTTCAGTGTCAACGCCCTTTGGTGGATTATTAACAGGGTAGTTGATGTAGTTGGCCTTTTTATTCTTATTAATGAATTGGTTAGCATTTTCTTTTAAGATCTTGTTAGCACGCTTGACGTTCTTACGAGTGTAGAACTTGCTGTGCATCAGTTTAGCACAGTAGGCCTTACTCTTAGTGTAGGTCAAATCGTAAACGCCATTTTCAAGGAGGTTGGTAAGACCTTCGTCAAGCCAAGGTTCCATGTATTCGTCGCTGCCGACAGTGCCGTAGAACCATTGGTGACCAACTTCGTGAGAAATATCTTCAGTTAATTCATTATATCTATCAAGTGGGTGCTTCTTTTGTAAAAAGCCGCTGGCATCGATCATGATCAAGCCAGGATATTCCATCCCACCGGTATCTTTGCCAAGCAAGCCTTCAGTAATATCGATTTCTTTGTAAGGATATTTGCCGATCTTTTTGGTAAAAATGTGAAAACTGTCTTGGGCAGTCATCAAAGCAAGCTTGTTGTATTGCTTGCTGTTTTTGCTTGCAAGGTAGTAGTCGTTGATTCTTACGCCGTTTGCATAAGCGTGGTCAACCTTGAACTTGTTGGAAGCAGCGATTGCGACCTCACGCATGTTGTTGGCGGTAATTGTAGTTTTGCCATTCTTGGTTGTGCTTTGACCAGAAGCGGCAACTTTGTAGCTCTTTGGTGCGAAAAAGCTAACGTGGAAATTGCTTACAGCACTGTTGCGGTTTTCACCAGCATCGTAGTATGGGTGATAATTCCACTTACCGTTGCGATAATCGCTTAAGTATGGGAAACAGAATGACAGGTTATAAACTTTACCGCCGTTGATATTTTGGTAGCCAAAACGATCTTGTCTCTTAGGCACGCCGGTAACTACGTTAACAGTTAAATCAGTAGATTCACCTGTATTTAGACTTTTGTTAACAAATAAATTGCTCTTGTCTTTACCGGTAGTGTAAGAAAGCTTTTGACCATCTGATGAAATGCTTTTAACTGAAGTTGTCGCATTTCTTGTAGCCTTAAAATGCTTGTGGTCGTATTTCAACACGCCGCTAGCAATATTTCTAACCAATAAATTTTTAATGAAAAACGCCCGAAAATCCCCGTATTTTAATG
>UMGA01005657.1_pt1 | contig 60871 bp, 55 predicted proteins | sample 1965171 | NCBI WGS metagenome assembly UMGA01 (sample SAMEA4836062, study PRJEB28245) | human gut metagenome | biome: gut microbiome; material: fecal sample | place: Denmark | collected 2008 | reverse complement strand
TGAGAAAGTACGGGAAGGATCCTGTGATGAAGGTGGAGCAGAGGCACCGGTTTTCTTCCAGTTTTTCGGATTTTATTACAAAGTATACGGCGGTGAGTTCTACCAATAAGCAGACGCAGATAGCGGAATATTATGCGCTGGATCCGGATAATGGGCTGACTATGAATCTGGGAGTGAATCCGCTTTTGCAGTTTGGACTGGCAGAGACCAGGGAGATGCTGTGCAGGAATATTCTGGCGGATCTGTCTGAGATCCGGTATGTGCCTTTTGATTCGGATACTATTGGGAATCCTGCGCTGGATGTGGGTGATGTGCTGAGGTTTGCAGGAGGACAGGCGGACGAGGGACAGATTACCTGCATTACTTCTATCAGGCAGAAGATCGGGGGAAGGCAGAGTTTGAAATGTGTGGGGAAGAATCCCAGGCTGGCTCAGGCGAAGTCGAGGAATGACAAGAATATTTCAGGGCTGCTGAACCAGATTGAAGACAATGCGAAGACTGGAAAGATCGGGATCCATACGTTTACCAATGCTTCCGCGTATGAGATCGGGCAGATCCGAGTGAAGCTGGTCAGTATTCAGTTTGCTTCTTCTGAGGAGAATCATATGCAGTTTTTTGCACAGGTTGTTGTGGATGTGGCTGCGGATCCGGTGGAGAGATCTGCGGAGGCTGTCGGAACTGTTGTGATTCCGTTTCCGAATGGGGGCAGTAGCGGAGAACCTGGGAGCAGTATTGATGGTTCTGGCGGCGCTGCCGGGAGCGGAGAGTCAGGAAATGGATCCGGCGGGACTGCAGGGGATGGAGAAGCGGGAAATGCTGATGAGGCGGCAGCAGGGAATGGTGAAACTGTGAGTGCGGATGGCGGGATTTCTGGAAATGATGAGCCGGGAAGTGCAGGCGCTGAAGGTACTGGCAGTGGAACAGAGGTTTCGGTGGATGTGCAGCTGCCTGTGAAGTGGCAGGAGGACGGGATGGCGGTGTGCCATGTGGTGTTTGAGTTTAATGACGAGGAGATCGTGGAGCACTGTCCTGTGGAAACCTGGCATTCGGGGGAGCATATTTTGTCCCTGTATTATCCTATTGAGAAGATTGTTGCCAATTATACGAATACGTTCAATGTGTATCTGTGGATGGAAAATGGGAAGGGTACGGTTGAGATCGGGAGCTGTATTGCTTCTGTCAGCGGTCAGGCTATGGCGGCTGAGGATGCATGGGACGGCAAGCTGGAGGTTGAGGACTATACGGTGAGGTTTGGTATTGGCGGCGGTCTGGATGTGAAAGGTTTTGGTGAAGAAATGGTGCTGCAGATGAAGGAGACTGTGAACCGGAAATTTGATGTTTATTTTGCGGAGAGGCCGATGATCGGTGGTTTCTGCAGGCCTGTGGAAATGGAGGATGTGTGATGAGGCTGAAAGGTGAGATGGTCATTGAGCTGGCTGACAGCGGGACCGGACAGGTGGAGACGGTCAGGGAAACGAACATGATCACGGATGCGGTGAATAATATTCTGGGGATGGATCCGATGGGGATCTATCTGAAGGCCAGTGGGGAGTATGACAGTGCGCTTTTGTGGAACGGGACCCTGCTTCCCATCTGTCCGAATATGATCGGCGGGATCCTGCTGTTTCCGTCATCTCTGGAGGAGAAGGCGGATCATATTTATGAGCAGGGGAGGAACCTGCCTGTTGCTTATGCTTCCAATAATGTAAATTCAGGTTCTGATGTTGCGAGGGGGAGCCTGAACCAGACAGAGAGTAAGAAACTGGATAACGGGTATAAGTTTGTTTGGGAGTTTACGCCCAGTCAGGGGAACGGGAATATTGCGTCCGTGGCTCTGACCAGTGCACTTGGCGGGCAGAATGCCTTTGGCAGTGAAGCGGGGGATGCCAGTACTTTCCTGCTACTGAAAAAGGTAGATATCAGCAGTATTGAAAAGGCTGGGCAGATGGTGCTGTTTGAGGCGGTGGAGGTGGATTTTGAGAAGAATCTCCTGTATTCCATTACTTTTGGGGATGCCAGCGTGACGATCAGGAAGATCAGGATCCCTGTGTTTGAGGTGGGGCTGAATGAGAAGCTGGATGATACCACTTATACGGTTCTGGAGGAACAGACGCTGACTACGGGGACTTTTACTTTTCTTGGGGATTATACCAAGTACGGGGAGTTTATGGATGGGCATGACGGATACTGGTACGGGTTTTCCAATGAACCGAATTCCTATGGGGACGGGGAGATGGTGTGGATCCGGATTTCCAAGAAGGATTATTCTTTTACGGAGGGTAAATGGACGCTGACAAAGGCGAAGCTTGCCGAGGTTGGGAGCAGGAATAAGAGCGGGACTTATCCGGAGCGGTGTGTGAAGTGCTGTGTGAGGAACGGGTATCTGTATGTGCCGTCTTATGATAAAAAGGGAGTTTATAAGATCAATGTGCTTAATTCTGCGGATGTGACCCTGATTCCTCTGGGTTTTACTTCCAAGATGAAGTCGCTGGGGGATGACGGTTCCTGTGAGGTGTATATGACGCTTCTGGGGGATATGATCGTTGCAGGGGATTTCCAGATTACGGTGGATGACAGGGTGATTAAGACCCAGGGGAGCTCAAGGGTGGCTTCTGTGGCAACACCACTTTTCCAGTATAAGAATTTTGTGTTTATGTGGGGCGGCAGTTATGGCAAGGCGCACAGGTGTGCTTATCTGCTGACTCCTTATCTGGCAAGCATCAATAATCTTTCTTCTGTTGTGGTGAAGAATACGGATAAGACCATGAAGATTACTTATACGCTGACGGAACAGACTGGATAGGTTTTTTTTGCGTAGGCATGAAGATATATAACTTTTAACGGCAGTCCCGGGAGGGGGCTGCTTCTTTTTGGGGAGGATTCTGGCATGAAGGAATTTTGGAATTTTATTCAGATGGTGTTTATGGCTGTGGGAGGATGGATGGGATGGTTTATGGGAGGCTGTGACGGGCTTCTGTATGCACTGACTGCTTTTGTTGTGATCGATTACCTGACAGGGGTGATGTGTGCTTTTGCGGATCATACGCTTTCCAGTGAAGTGGGGTTCCGGGGGATATGCAGGAAGGTGCTGATTTTTCTGATGGTCGGGATGGCAAATATTCTGGATGTATCTGTGATCGGGAACGGGTCCGTGCTGAGGACGGCGGTGGTGTTTTTCTATATTTCCAATGAGGGTGTGAGTCTGTTGGAGAATGCGGGGCATCTGGGGCTGCCGGTTCCGAAGAAGATGCTGGAGGTGTTGGAACAGTTGCATGACAGAAGTGAAAAGGGGGATGGGGAATGAGGATTGTAAAACATTTTCTGAAAAAGAATCCCTGTTATGCTGCAGGGAGAAAGATTGTGGTAAAAGGACTGATGATTCATTCTGTTGGGTGTTCCCAGCCGAATGCGCAGGTATTTCTTGATTCATGGAACAGGGCTTCTTTTGGAAGTGCCTGTGTGCATGGGTTTATTGATGGAAATGACGGAACTGTGTATCAGACACTTCCCTGGAATCACAGGGGATGGCACTGCGGATCTGGAAGTAAGGGATGCGGAAATAATACGCATATTGGTGTGGAGATGTGTGAGCCTGCCTGCATCCGGTACACCAGTGGATCTGGTTTTGCCTGTTCTGATATGGAAAAAGCAAGGGCATCTGCAGTGCGGACATATAAAACGGCGGTGGAGCTGTTTGCTATGCTGTGTAAGAAATTTGGTCTGAATCCGTTGGCGGATGGAGTGGTGATTTCGCATAAAGAAGGACATGAAAGAGGGATTGCTACAAATCATGGGGATCCGGAGCATCTGTGGGAAGGTCTGGGGCTGGCTTATACGATGGACAGTTTCCGAAAAGCGGTAAAGGCTGCTATGTCCGGGAAGGCTGAGGGGACGCAGGCTGCTGTGTTCCTGGGGCTTTCAGATGAGGCGGCGGTGGAGAAGATTGGTGTGCTGTGTGCGGAGGATATGAAGACCAGTGGGATTCTGGCTTCGGTATCTGCGGCGCAGTTTATTCTGGAAGCCGGTTATGGCAGGACGGAACTGGCGCAGAAAGCAAATAACTGTTTTGGGATGAAGTGTGTGCTGTCTGAGAATAGCTGGGATGGAAGTGTCTGGGATGGAACCAGTAAGTATCGGAAGAAGACGCAGGAGGATGATGGAAACGGAAAGCTGTACACGGTGACTGCGGATTTCCGAAAGTATTCCTGTGTGGAGCAGTCTATTGCGGATCATTCTGCCTATCTGTTGGGTGCAATGAACGGGAAGAAAAAGAGATATGAGGGATTGGCTGGAGAAAAAGATTACCGGAAGGCTGTTCAGATTATTAAGGGTGGCGGTTATGCAACGGACAGTTTTTATGTGCAGAAGATCTGTGTTATTATTGAGAAGTATGGCCTGACAAGATTTGATGGTGTGAAGACTGAAAAAGAGATCTGGTACCGTGTACGGAAGAACTGGCAGGATGTGGAAAGCCAGGTGGGAGCATTTAAGGTGTCGGACAACGCAAAGAAATGTGCAGATGAGCATCCGGGATTTTCTGTGTTTGATGAGAATGGAAAGGCGGTGTACAGTTCCGTGAATAAGAAGCCAGAAAAAGTGTTTTGTCCATATCTGGTTCGTGTGGAGATTCCGGATCTGAATATCCGGAAGAAACCGGGGACGGATCAGAAGAAGATTGGAAAATATACGGGTGTTGGTTGTTTTACTATTGTTGCTGAGGCTGACGGTGTCGGGGCATTGAAGTGGGGACTACTGAAAGCGTATGAGAAAGAGCGGGATGGGTGGATTTCGCTGGATTATGTAACGAAGATTAGATAAGTGTGGGTGGGCTTTGCATTGCGAGTTGGTTCGTGGTGTGAAGCCTCTTTTTTTGTAGATATTTTTGTGAAGTATAAATGAACGATAGAGGCAGAAGGGAGATTTTCTGCCTCTATTTGAAATGTAATTGTTAATCAAATGCATTTTTATATGTATTGATACATTTTAATACTTCATGAATCATCCACATTTGATATGTGCTGTTGTTGATTGGATGACTCCACATACCCTGTTGCTGAGAGTCCAGAATGGAAGAGAGATGATTAATGATAAGAGAATCTTTTTTATGATGCCCAAGTGTTAATAAGGCTGTAATGCACTCCAAAGATGTACAATGCCAGAATTGGGTGCTATCATGAATTTCTTGGCCGTTTATTGTGCTTTTTCTATAATAGATTTCGAGTTCATCACTCCAAGCAGAATCATCCTGCAGCATAAGTTCACAATTATATAGTGAGGGAAGATCAGGGATTTCATCACGTCTTTTATATGAGTTTATTAGGGCGGTGATAGCACACGCTGTATTGGCTAAGGATTTTTCATTTTTTCCATATTTTTTCCAATATCGAATTTCACCATGCTGATTATAAACAGCTCTGTTTAAAATTATTTTTTCAATTTCTTTTACTTCATTAATATATGGATCGAAAAGTGTCATTGTATCTAATACATAACATAAAACAGATAAAGGAATACTGTTATCGTTATTGGTGTAAATAGAATTGGAACGATTTTGCCAAAGTTCTTGTAAGTCATTGAATGTTTTGCGAGCATACGTGAAACTTCTCTCCATTAAAAATGCCTTTGCAACTAAAGCAGTTGCACTTAAGGAAGGATACATTTGATTATCTGATTTAAATCCCTTAAGGGAATCTTTCGTGTTAGTTAGAGCTACGGTTCCCCGTTTTTTCCATAGAGATTCTATAATGTTGTCTCTATTATCTAAATAATATGTATTTTTGCAGTTGGTATAAACTGCGATACAAAGTCCATCGGCAGTAGACCATTCTCCGGCTCCAAATTTATTAAGTAGTCTATTCCAACCCCAAGTATCATTTGAAGATAATGCAGAAGAATTTTCAGGTGTAATCAGATAACGACAAATGGAATCTCCTATTTTTTTATAAAAACTACTTTGATATATAGGCTTTAAAAGCGCAGAATCAACAGATTCAACAGAATGTGGAGTAGAGGTATAGTTTTGATTAACATGTTTAATGATATAAAGCAACAAATGGGCTAGTTGTTTAGAAAAATCAGTTTCTCCATAAATAGTTTTCATGATTTCTTGAGGAACCAAATAGTTGTCAAGCTCTCGAGAAATAAAATATAAATCATCTTCAGGAAATGTAAGATCTAAATTTTTAAGAAAATCTGCCCGTTGCTGTAAAGGATAAGTTGTATAAATATTTTTAATATAGCCTTGAACAAATTTGTATTTTCCATTTACGATATGGCTAGCTTGGGTTTTGTCGAAATGGTAGGAATGCTGTGTATCGTATGAAATTCCATCAGGTGAACCAGTAAACATGATGTTGATTATATCTACTTGTCGTTTGTTACAGTAATGCTTTATAAATAGTTCGTAGAATGTTTTGAAATTTAGAGGATTAATTCTGGTCATAGCAATGTGGCTCCTTGCATTTTTATATATTTGAAATACTAAATTTCTAGTGTGACGGTATGATTAAAATGTGCATTTAATCGGTTGAAATCTCGGGTTAATGAAAAGTTTATAGTAAGTTGTCTGTTTTTCAGAAAAGTTGATGGGAAGTTGTTCAAAAATGAGTATAACATAAAACGACAATAGTAGCTATTCATAATATACTATATGCATAGAAAAACAAAAGAGTTTTTCTTAAAAAGAGATATTCACCTGACCAAGGAATATTTTCTTAAAACTCTGAGAACCGGTCAATCTCAGAGAATAAATTTTGATAGGAGGACGTAAAGATGGGATTTGGAACAATGGTAGGAATTGGTCTTGCTGGTGCATTCGCAAATATCATCTCTGGTGGACATCTGCTTGGCTGGTGGTAAAAGGCTTGTAATTAATTATTAAAAAACAGGGGATGAAGTACCTATTGAATTTCATCCCCGCCAACAAGAGAAACACAAATTACTGAAAAATCTTGGAAATATTTTATAAAAGGGGGATGATATCATGGGTTGGATGGTAGGAACTGGTCTGTTCTTCAGTTTTTTAAACATCTGGTCGGGATGGAACTCATTGCATTAATTTAAAAATGTGAAGAGCCAAGTGATCTTATACAAGTAAAAAAGTACATAAGTGGAGGTAACGAAATGAGAAAGATGACACCAGAAAAAATTAGAATTGCAGGACGTGCTGCACATGATGCATATTATGAGGACGGATATGGTGCCGGAAAGAAATATGCTGATCAGTTGCAGGGAGAAATGATTCGCCGTGGAAATACTTCCAGTGATGACATTTATGAATTTGAACATTCTACAACATATTCATGGGAGAGATAAGCAATAGATTAATATGCCAAAGTAAAATATTGTTATGGAATGGCTTGTAACAGTGAAACTTGAACTTTCTTTGCTTAATGCCTGGAGTGGATTACATTAATCGTGCTGATGTAGAGAAAGTAATAATAGAAAGATATTGTCGGGCAGTTGCTGGATATCAATTAACTACGGTGACTGCCTGCTCTTTGAAAATAAGGAAGATGAAATATGAGTGATATAGATAAGAAAAAACAAATAGAGCATCTTTTCAAGGGATATAGAACTATGAATAGACGTATGCAGAGAGAATTAAGCAGTCTGGGAATAGATGTGGTAAAAAGAAGAAAGCACTGGATATTAAAGGTAGATGAAAAAGTTTTTTCCTGTCCATCTTCTGGTAGCGACTGGAGAGGAGGATTGAATCTGGCTCATGAGATAATGCATAGCTTATAGTGTAGGATGAGTTTTACTCAAAGCAATCAAAATTGGATGAGGATTATGTTATGGATAAAAATATGAAATCAATTTCCGTGTCTGTTTGGTTTGATGAAAATGGTAAAATGAAGCCTTCTCGTTGGCATTTTGGGGGTAAAATACTGGATTTATTGGTACTTAGAAATGAAGAAAAAGATGAGATTATCCGTTATACTTGCAGATGCGATGACGATGATGAATGGGAATATTTTGTAGCGACTCTTATTTTTGATAAACATGAATTAAAATGGTATGTGGAGGAATGAGTATATGGAAAAAATTATATGGATCCATAATAGCGGACATGGAGGAATAAACAGTATGCCAGAAGTTAATAAACTATTACAGGAAGGGTGGAGAGTAAAGCTATTATCATCCTGTGCTGCGGGGAATTATGCTTCTGATTCTCATGTATATATTGTTTTAGAAAAAGGAAGATAGTATGGTCAGAAAAGTGGTAAAAATGGGAATGTGCCATTTGCTTGGAGATTATTTTTTTCAAAGCGAATACATAGCGGATACAAAGGGAAAAAATTGGTATCATTTGTTTATACATTGTGTTTTGTATAGTTTTCCGTTTGTATATTTTTATGGATATAAAAAGCAAATGATGTATATTTTTATTTCACATTTTATTATTGACTCGCTTAAGGCCAGATACAATAAAATTACTTATGGACAGGATCAGTGTTTGCATTACATAGTTCTGGTTTTAATAGAATTGCTTGATCCTCTTTGAAAACATTCTGCAAGAGAAAGGAACGTTTAAAAAATGTTTAAGATACTTGGAATCAAAATAAGTTTGCATGATATTGTTGTGTGCTTATTACTTACAGTAATTTTGTTTGAGGGGATATTTGTTTATATTATGTGGGAAAATAAAAATTATTGGAAGAACCAATATTTTTATGAACTGCATGAGAAGTATGATATAGAAATTAAGCAGGTATAAGTGAAAAGCTTGGTGTTCATTACTGTGCAAGGATGAATGCTGGGCTTTTTGATGAAATGTATCAGGGGATGACAAAAACGTATATAGTGTGCTAAAATAAAGGAACATATATTCGAATGAAAGGTGGCGCATAGAATTGACAAAAGCAGAGAAGATAAGAAAGATTCAGGGAATACTGGAATTGAAGGATTTCCGTGAAGATCTATATGCGGATCTGTTGAAGACAATGGGGGATTTGAAAACAAATTATGGGGACTATATGATTACGGAGCCGATTGACTGTAATGAGGAACTGAAACGAATTTCGGGTGCGGATTATGAGCTTTGTACAGCATTATTGACAATGCTACTGAGAGAGGATCATTTTTCCAATGGTTCTTTTGAACGAAGATTTGCAAAGGGGCAGGTGCTTCCGGTTCTGGTGAGGATGAAGGATGTTTTGAGTGCAGGAGTGTGATTCTATGAAAGTCGGGGATACTGCATATATTGTGGAATCAAACAGGTACGTAAGAGAGGTGGAGATCCGCAAGTGTTCAGGCGGGATGTTCTTGGTCCGTTTTACAGATACGGGCGGCGGAATACAGGTGAAGGCTCACAGGCTGTTTGCGACGAGAGAAGATGCTGAGAAGGGTATTATTGAGAGACCAGTGGAGAAGAAAGTACAGGGGAATCCTTATGATCGTTGGTATTGAGGTTTGATATGAGAATATTAGTTGATGCAGATGCCTGTCCAGTTGTAAGAATTACGGAGCAGGTGGCAGAGGAAATGGGAATACAGGTTACGTTACTGTGTGACACGAATCATGTGCTGCAGTCTGATTACAGTGAGGTGATTACTGTGGGAACCGGGGCAGATGCGGTTGATTTTAAGCTGGTGAGTATCTGTCAGAGAGGGGATCTTGTGGTGACGCAGGATTATGGTGTTGCTGCTATGATCCTGGGGAAAGGTGCTTATGGGATCCATCAGAGCGGAAAGTGGTATACCAATGAAAATATTGACCAGATGCTGATGGAGCGTCATATGGCAAAGAAAGCGAGAAATGCGAAGAAGAAACATCATCTGAAAGGAACGGCGAAAAGGACGGAGGAGGATGATCAGCGTTTTGAGGAATCATTGAGGCGACTGATTGATTATATTTATAATAGGAAGTAAAAGGGAAACGTGTTGGAATAGGGTTATTAATAAGATGTAAGTAAACAGGTGTTGCTCTTGTTTTGAATAACACCTGTATTTTTTTTTCTTATTTTGGATTTTGCTCAAAAAAAACATTGCCTGAACTCCTTAGATTATTAGAAGAGGAAATTCTTATTGTTTGTGTTGGGAGGTATTTTTATGTTGAAAATGGAAAAGCAGGTTTTGCCATGGTGGCAGAAGTATACATTAACACTTGAAGAGGCGGCAGAATATTTTGGAATCAGTTATAAGAAGCTTCGCATATTTTGCAAAGAACATTCAGATGAAGATTTTATTTTGTGGAATGGTAATCGGGCGCTCATTAAAAGAGAACAGTTTGAAAAATACATAGATACATGTATGAATATCATCTGAAAATAATAAAAAAATGGATTTTATAGTGGCGCAGTAGCTTTGTTTATGATATACTGAAGTGGACATGGGCGCATACAGCTCTATGCCTACATAAATATATCGTTTACAAGGCTCTCCCAATTGAAAGGAGCGATTATATGAGCGGAAAAAGACGTGATAATAAAAATCGTATTCTCCGCACAGGAGAGAGCCAGAGATCTGATGGTAAATATATGTATCGATACGTGGATGCAAATGGTAAGACGCAATGTTTTTATAGCTGGAAACTGGTTAAAACAGATGTATTACCAGCAGGTAAAAAAGATAACGGGGCACTGAGGGAATTAGAAAAGAGAGTTCGGAGAGATCTGGATGATGAGATTGTCCCTGATGGTGATGGTTTTACTGTACTCAGTCTGGTGAAAAAATATATTTCTCAAAAGACAGGAGTTAAAAATACGACACGAGCGGGTTATGGAACAGTAGTCAATTTACTAACAGCAGATCCATTTGGTAGCAAACGTATTGATAAAGTAAAATTGTCGAATGCGAAAGCATGGTTAATTAAATTGCAGCAGGAAAATCATAAGAGTTATTCGACGATTCATACCATTCGTGGAGTAGTAAGACCAGCATTTCAAATGGCAGTGGATGATGATATCTTGAGGAAAAATCCTTTTGATTTTCATTTGGCTACAGTCCTAGTAAATGATTCTGTGACCCGTGAAGCAATTACGAGAAAAGAAGAAAGAACTTTTTTGGAGTTCATAAAGAATGATGCGCATTATTCAAAATATTATGACGGTATGTATATTTTATTTAAAACCGGTATGCGTATTTCAGAATTTACTGGCTTGACAATATCTGATCTGGATATGAAGAAAAGAACGATTAATATTGATCATCAACTGCAGAAAACAGGAACGTTGGTTTATATTGATACTACTAAGACATATGCGGGAAAAAGAGTGATTCCTATGACAGACAGTGTATACGAGGCATTTAAGAATATTCTGGCGGTAAGACCTAGATTTAAAATAGAGCCGATGATCGATGGACATTCTGGTTTTCTCTGGTTTGATAAAGATGGAAAACCGATGGTAGCTATGCACTGGGAGAAGTATTTTCAACACGCGGTGAACAAGTATAATAGTATTTACCGAGTACAGCTTCCGAAGATTACTCCTCACGTATGCCGTCATACTTATTGTAGTAATATGGCAAAGTCTGGTATGAATCCAAAAGTGCTTCAGTATTTGATGGGACATAGTGACATCTCCGTAACGCTTAATACTTATACACATTTGAAATTGGATGATGCGAAGGAAGAAATGGAAAAGCTGGCCAAGGCACAGGAAGCAACAATGGCAGTAGAAAGAGCTGAAGGAAAGTCGGATTTACACAGTTTGAGGGGACGCAAACGTGCATAAATAAAGGAATTTGTGGCATAGTGCCACATATATTTTTTCAGTGTAATCTGCCATGGACAATAGTCAAATGCCGGAAAATCTGAAACTGTGTAAAACGGGTTTTTGAGGGTGATTTTACACAGATTTTTACACGGTTTGATGGGAAAAAGACACCGAAATACGCTGTGAAAAGCCGAAAAAAGAAAAATATTTTGAAATGTGAAAATGGCGGAAAGCCGCATAAAACCTAGATAAAATCAAAATTGACCGAGATATGACAGGAGGAAAAAATAGTGATAAGTGTGTTATTTGTCTGCCACGGCAATATCTGCCGCTCACCAATGGCAGAATTCATTTTTAAAGACATGGTTTCTAAACAAGGTCTTTCAGACCGATTTTATATCGCATCTGCTGCAACCAGCACTGAGGAGATATGGAATGGAATCGGGAATCCGGTATATCCTCCGGCGCGAGAGGAGCTTGCTAAGCATGAGATTGATTGTAAGGGTAAGCGCGCAGTTCAACTAACGAAGGCAGATTATGATAAATATGATTATATTCTCGGTATGGATTACTGGAATCTGAAGAATATGTTAAGAATATTGAAATCGGATCCAGAGGACAAGGTTAAGCTTCTTCTGGATTATAGTGATGATCCGAGGGATATCGCAGATCCATGGTATACAGGTGGATTTGATGTCACATATTCGGATGTGGTGGAGGGCTGTGAGGCTTTTCTAGAATATCTGAAAGATAAAAAGAAACTGTAATAAATATTGTCGATGAAATTTACTTTACAAATAGCTGTGGCTATTTTATACTATGTCTACAGCGACTCTTAAGGGGGCTTTCGCTCCCTTATTTTCTTTTTTCCGAAAACGGAAAGTCAACATTCAAATCAGGGCATCCTGCCCGTATTATTTTCAAAGCAAGAAAGGAACTGAATATGCAGAAAGACTATGAAACATTCGTAGAGAAACTGGAGATTGGTATTTACGAGGCTACAGGGATTCCGAAGGAAAATATTTCTTTTGAGAAAGAAGGCGGGAGGTTTGCGCCTGTAGGAGACAGACTGCTGGTGAAGTTTGCAGAGCATGATGATGCCTGGGAGGTCTGTGGACTTTATACACAGGAACTTTTTAAATCTTATCAGAATGGCAGTCCGTTTGAGGAAATTATAAAAGAAATCACAGATGATCTGAATCGAATAAAAAAGGCGGATATTTATGAGAAAACAAGAGTGATCAGGGATTATGAGAAGACAAAACCCCGCCTGTTTATAAGATTGCTGAATGCAGATAAATATTCCGCGGATCTTCAGGATGCGGTGTATAAAACTCTTGGTGATATTGCACTTGTGCTTTATATGAAAGTTACGGAATATGAAGGATGTGTGACAAGTACAAAAATCCGGCAGGGAATGCTGGAGCAGTGGGGAAAAGAATGTGATGAGGTGTTTCAGGAAGCGATTCTCAATACGTATTTTATGAGTCCACCCAGAATTTACAGATGGGAACAGATGATTTTTAATCCGGAATATGAAGGTGAAAGTTTTATGAATCTGGGTGATAAGTGTGAATTGAAGAAAGATGCAATGGGAAATTGTCTCAGTACAACGAAGAAAACAAATGGTGCAGTTGCAGTGTTCCTGCCGGGAGTGGCAGAACAATTGGCATATATGCTGGATTCCGATTTCTATATGGTGTTTACCAGTGTACATGAGGTAATGATCCACAATGATAAATTTGTAGAACCTGAAGATTTGCAGTGTGTTTTGCGGGATACGATCAGGGAGGCTACACCGAAAGAGGACTATCTGACGTCGAGAATCTACCAGTACAATAGGGAAACACATAAATTTATCTGTGTAACTCCGCTGGAAAAAGATGAGAAATAAAAATATGAGAGTACTCCATAAAAAAGTACTCTCATATAAAGGATATTTAGAAACGTTATGAGTAATTTATACGGTTATCCGAGCAGTGCAGAGTCATTGCTGAACTCTTCTCCGCTTGCTTTTTCAAACTGATCCAGAAGGTTTTTAACTGTCAGTTTTTTCTTTTCTTCTCCCTGGATATCCAGAATGATTTTTCCTTCCATCATCATGATCAGACGATTGCCATGTGCAATAGCGTCCTTCATGTTGTGAGTGATCATCAATGTCGTAAGGTGATCGCGGTTTACGATCATATCTGTAATCTCCAGAACTTTGGCAGCTGTTTTCGGATCAAGAGCTGCGGTATGTTCATCCAGAAGCAGAAGCTTTGGTTTCTGAAGCGTTGCCATCAGAAGAGTAAGAGCCTGTCTCTGACCACCCGAGAGAAGCCCTACTTTAGAAGTCAGTCTGTCTTCCAGACCAAGACCAAGAATTTTCAGGAGCTCTTTGTATTCTTCGCGCTCTGCTTTAGTGATTCCGGAGCGGAGAAGACGGGATTTTCCGCGGCGTTTTGCAAGTGCAAGGTTTTCTTCGATACCCATTGTTGCAGCGGTTCCTGTCATTGGATCCTGAAACACACGTCCAAGGTATGTAGCACGTTTATGTTCAGAAAGTTTTGTAACATCAATATTGTCGATAAGAATCTGTCCTTCATCAACCGGCCAGGTTCCTGCAACAGCATTTAGCATAGTAGATTTGCCGGCGCCGTTTCCTCCGATAACAGTTACAAAATCGCCTTCGTTCAGCTTCAGGTTCAGACCATTTAATGCACGTTTCTCATTAATGGTTCCGGGATTAAAGGTTTTATAGATATTTTTAAGTTCAAGCATTTTTATTTACCTCCCCTTTTGGCTGGTTTATTAAAGTATTTGCCTTTCCAGTATGGGAATGCAAGGAAGAGAGCAACTACGATTGCGGACAGCATCTTCAGCAGGTCAGTGTCGATACCCATCCAGATAACAATCTGAAGTACCAGATAATACAGAATGGAACCGAAGATAACTGCTAACAGGCGAAGGGCAAAGTTGCGGAAAATACGTCCAAAGATTGCCTCACCAATAATAACTGCTGCCAGACCGATAACGATGGAACCACGTCCCATGTTGACATCTGCAAATCCCTGATACTGTGCAAGGAGTGCACTGGAAAGTCCTACCAGACCGTTGGAAATCATAAGTCCGAGAACTTTATTCCTGTTTGTGTTGATACCCTGGGCGCGTGACATATTTGGGTTACATCCGGTTGCGCGAAGGGAACAGCCAAGCTCTGTTCCAAAAAACCAGTAGAGAATGGCAATCAGGAGAATACACATAACTGCTACAATAAAAATTGTGTTTTTGGAAAGAGATGCATTTTTTATATGTCGCAGGGAAACCAGAAGATTATATTTATCAACGTTGATTGCCTGATTTGCTTTTCCCATGATTTTCAGGTTTACGGAATACAGAGATAACTGTGTCAGGATTCCGGCAAGGATTGCGGGAATTCCCATAAAGGTGTGAAAAATTCCGGTTACAAGGCCTGCCAGCATTCCGGCGAGAGTAGCGGCCAACATAGAAATCCAGACATTATGACCGGAAAGCATCATCATAATACACACTGCACCACCGGTGCACATAGTGCCATCAACTGTAAGGTCTGCAATATCAAGAATACGGAAAGTGATATAAACACCGATTGCCATAATTCCCCAGATCAGACCCTGGGCTACTGCACCCGGAAGTGCAGTGATTAATGTTATAATTTGCATTTGTAATTTCCTCCTGTTGAGATGCGAAAAGCGAGAGAGGCGTCAAACCTTTCCCGCTGATCGCATATAAATTGAATTTTTTATAACTGTTTGATAAGCTGTTATTTAAAATCCTGTTGGTGTGAGTATTTTTCAACTGTCTGACCGGATTTATTTGGCAGCTTCTTCAGTTGCATTATCTTCTGTTGTTTCATCAGATGATTCGTCTGCTGCCGTTGCATCATCAGAAGCCTCTTCTGTGTCTTCAGCAGCCTCGCCGATTGCAACATAATCGTCCGGAACTTCGATGCCCAGCTCTTCGCAGATATCTTTGTTATATTCTTTTGTGAAGTTTGGTGCATATTCGATCGGCATTGTGGAAATATCTTCACCGTCCTTTAAAATCTTAACAGCCATCTTACCGGTTGTAACACCAAGGTCATAATAGCTGATGGAAAGTGTCGCAACACCGCATCCGCTGCAGATACCTTCTTCGCCTGTGATTACCGGAACTTTTGCCGGAAGGCAGATGTTGTTGATGATCTCTGTGTTGGAAGCAACTGTATTATCTGTCGGTACATAAATTACATCACTTGCGTCAGTTGCTGTTGTAGCAACAGAAGAGAGATCATTAGAGTCAGAGAATGCATAATATTCACATGTATATCCGAGTTTTTCAAGTTCAGCTTTTACTGTATCTACCTGATACTGAGAGTTTGCTTCGGCAGAACAGTAGAGAAGACCTACATTTTTTGCATCCGGGAAAAGTTCATTGAGCATTGCTGCCTGCTGATCAAGGGGAGCAAGGTCTGCAGTTCCGGAAATATTTCCGCCCACAGTCCCGTCGAAATCATCCAGTCCAAGTGCAACACCGTATTCAGTAACAGAAGTACCAAGAATCGGAATATCGCTTGTCCCTGCTGCAGCTGCCTGAAGAGCAGGAGTTGCATTTGCAAGAATCAGGTCAACATTATTGGAAACGAAGCTGTTAATGATTGTAGAACAGGTGTTGGAATCTCCCTGTGCGTTCTGCTCGTCAAAGGTAACTGCGTCTTCTCCCAGTTCTTTGGTGACTTCATCCTTGAATCCCTGTGTCGCAGCGTCGAGAGCTTCGTGCTGCACAAGCTGACAGATGCCGATTGTATATTTGTCTCCGTCAGCAGCACTTGCTGTTACTGCGCAGGTTCCCATAGCCATGGCTGCTGCAAGAGTGATTGCTAATGCTTTTCTTTTCATAATGATATATCCTCCTAATATAATGTTTAAATTAAGTCAGGTAAGAATTGCGTTTATTATTTGATAATATAAAACTTACCTGAATCCGAATGATTTTCTGCAGGGAAAGCAGTACTGGTAAATGATTCGGATAATGTCATCGAGTTATTCGACTGTGACGTTTTAAAGTATAACGCTTTAGTGTAAAAAAGTCAAGCGACCTGCACAATTATATTTTTAATTCATATAGTATAAAGAGTATATGAAGAAAGCAGAGTGTCGTCATGGCATATTCGATCATGCTGGATGCCGGACATGGAGGTCAGGATCCGGGAGCCGTATATAAGGGAAGACAAGAAAAGAATGACAATCTTAAACTTGCTCTTGCGGTAGGTGAGATTTTAAAAAATAAAGGGATTGATATCTCTTATACCCGTACCGGTGATGTCTATCAGACACCTTTTGAGAAGGCACAGCTTGCAAATCAGGCAGGAGTAGATTACTTTATTTCATTTCACCGAAACAGCAGCTCAAAGGAAAATCAGTATAATGGAGCGGAAGTTCTGATTTATGATAAAAGCGGGATTAAATATCAGATGGCTGAGAATATTCTGGGAGCTCTGGGAGAAGTGGGATTCCGCGAAATCGGTGTAAAAGAGCGGCCGGGACTTGTGGTCCTCAGACGAACCAGGATGCCGGCTCTTTTAATAGAAACCGGATTTATCAATTCTGAAGAAGATAATAAACTGTTTGATAACAAGTTTAGCGATATAGCTCAGGGAATTGCAGATGCGATTCTTGGAAGCCTGGATGAGGAAACAGTGCAGGAACCGCTTTATTACAGAGTGCAGACTGGAGCGTTCAGAAAAAAAGAGAATGCGGACCGTATGTTATATCAGTTACTGGAAAAAGGTTATCCCTCTTTTATGTTACATGAAAACGGATTGTATAAAGTTCAGACAGGTGCCTATCAGCAGATTGGTAATGCAGTAAATATGGAGCAGAGACTGAGGGATGATGGTTACAGTACGGTTATTGTGACAAAATAGCCTTCTGGAAATATTGGAAGTCTGTGCATCGCGAAGCGTGTTGCTGTGAACAGAGTGAACAGTAACATAAGCAGTGGGGGACATAGTTTTAAGAATTAACTTGGTTGTACGTTAATAGAAAAAATATGGTACACTGTATCTATCTATAGAAATTCCATAGAAATCTTCGTAAATAATGCATATTGTTCCGGCTCATCAGAGCGTGAAATTCTGTTGGACTGTTACAAACGCATTATTTGAGAGGTGCTGTAGAAAAAACAGATAACGAGGAGTTAGTAATGATGAATGACGTATATGAAAAATTTTTAAAAAGTTCAGAAGAGTTTATTTTTGCAGAAAACAAGCCGGAAAAATCTGATATTATTTTTGTCCCTGGAAATGGTTATCCGCAGATGGCGGAAAAAGCAGCAGAATTGTTTAAGAAAGGGATGGCGGACTGGATTCTGCCCAGTGGAAAATACAGCGTAGTAAATGGAAAGTTTTCAGGCGTTCTTGAAAAAAGCAATATATATAATAAGGAATATGGAACAGAATGGGAATTTCTCAGGGATGTTCTTATAAAAAACGGAGTTCCGGATCAGAAAATCCTGAAAGAAGACCAGGCAACCTTTACTTATGAGAACGCAATTTATTCCAGACAGGTGACAGATCATGCAGAACTGGAAATAGAAAGAGCGATTTTGTGCTGCAAATCTTACCATGCAAGAAGATGTCTGATGTATTATCAGCTCTTGTATCCGGAAACAGAATTTTATGTGGTGCCTGTGAATGCAGATGGAATTACCAGAGAAAACTGGAGAAAGAACGAAGAAGGAATTGATGCGGTTACAGGAGAACTCTCCAGAATCGTGAAACAATTTTCACTGATGCTGGAGAGATGACAGTTACGGCTGTTCTTCTGTTTCGGTTTTCTTCTCGGGAAGCCAGATGTGGACAAGTTCGATTCTGTTTTTGTCCAGACGATCAACAACCAGGCGGATGCCACTTTCAAGTGTGACAGACTGACCCTCTTTGGGAAGGCAGTCAAGCTGTTCAATAATATATCCGCCAATAGAATCATAATCTTCAGATTCCAGATTAATATGGAGGGCTTCGTTGATATCATCCAGCTTGGCAGAACCCTGAACAACATATTCTCTTTCAGGCTGGATTTCTTTAATATCTTCGACTTCATCCTCATCGTATTCGTCGCGAATCTCACCTACGATCTCTTCCAACAGGTCTTCCAATGTGACCAGACCGGCTGTGGCACCGTATTCGTCCAGAACGATTGCCAGATTGACGGATGCTTTACGCATTTCGATCATCAGGTCTGCTGTAGCTTTGTATTCATAGGTAAAATAAGGCTCACGCAGGATGTTGCGGATTGAAAAAGGTTTGTCCTTTGGATAAACAAGAAGATCTTTCATATTGATAATACCGATTACGTTATCAGTGTTGTCCTCATAAACCGGAAAACGGGTATGCATATCTTCACTGAAGACCGCCATAAGTTCATCATAGGAAAAATTGATATCTATAAAGGTCATGTCGATTCTGGGAATCATGACATCTTTTGCAGTTGAATCGCCAAAATCAAACACATTGTAGATCATCTGTTTTTCTTCGTTTTCAATGACGCCGTCTTTTTCACCTACATTGACGAGGGTACGCAGTTCATGTTCAGTCATGGCATTTGCCTTTTCGTCCGGGTTAACATGCAGAATGACCAGTACACCTTCTGTTATTTTATTTACAATGAAAACAACGGGAGTAAGGAGAATCATAAGTCCGTATATTATTCTTGAATAGGCCAGGGACAATTTTTCAGCATGGATTGTTGCCAGGTTTTTTGGGGTTATCTCACCGAAAATGAGAATCAGCAGAGTCAGGATGCCGGTTGTGATTCCTACATATGCGTTTCCCAGAATCTTTATGGTGAGTGTAGTCATGAGAGAAGAAACAGACATATTTACAATGTTGTTTCCGATTAATACGGTACTGAGCATCTTTGGGGAATCGGAAATTATTTTTTCCAGAATAACAGCACGTTTGTTGCCCTGCTCGGCAAGAGACTGTATCCGAATCTTATTTACGGTTGTCATAGCGGTTTCCGCAGAAGAAAAAAATGAAGAAAGTGCGATCAGTATCAGAATCGCCACCGCCTGAAAGGCAATACTTGAATCCAAGATTTATTCACTCCTTTTGATTATCTTTATTGATTGAATCATATCATAAAACATTTAAGCAAAATATACATGATTTCATATAAAAAATCAAGAAAAAGCTTTTGGTTCAAAGATAGTATAAAAAAATTTAAAAGAGGACTGTCGAAAAAGTAAGATTTGTGTTATAATTCACTCGATTAAAATGAAAAAAAACATTACAGAATATTTACAAAATGATAAAAGTTTGATAATATACAGATATGTAATATTATTGTATTACGTAAAAAGAGAACTGATATTTGGCCGAAAGTAAAAAAATGATTATCAGGAAACATAAGAATCGAATATAAATATAGAGGTGCGATATGTCCAATAATATAAATAGAATAAGAAAAAACAAATTAAAAGGAACGGGTATTTTTGCGGCAGCGGTTTTAACAGCGGCTTTGATTGCAGGAAATAATATACCGGGTGTAACAAGACAGGTCAGTGCGGCTGAGTCACAGGAGAATACTGTGTCTTCTCTGATCCCGGACAACATCACGCTTGATAAGCCTGTAGAACTTGCGGATGTAGAACTTCCGGCAACGGAATATGGAACTTTTGAATGGGCAGATGGAAGTTTCGTTCCTGCACAGCGTGTACAGAGCTGTGAGGTACTTCTTATACCGGCAGAAGGGCAGGATTTAAGCCATGTGGATGGATGGGATCCGGAGAGCGGCGCGGTTGTCGGTTACATCAATGTAATAGTGAACAGTATTACGGATGGTGATAATGTTGATAAGACAGAAGGCTCAGGTAAAACAGATCCAACAGAAAATGCAGATCCAACAGAAACGCCTGAAACTTCGTCAGAAAAACCTGCCGCAGATGAAAACGCTGATACAGACAATAAAGAAGATAAGGAAAGTAAATCAGATCAGGATAATAAAACTGATACAGACAATGAAGAGAATAAGATTGAAGAAGATAAAACAGATAATAAAAACAACAAAGATAATAACAGCAATGCAGATAAGACGGATAAAGATACAGAAACTACCGGTAAGCTGGAACCTGCAGATGATATGACACAGGATAAAGAAGATACGAAGAAAGATGATGAAGATGGCGCAGATGATAATATCTTTGATAATCCTGTTCTGCCGGACGATAAGGATGACCGTCCTACAGATGCAGAGGATTCTCTTTCTGATGAAGAAAAAGAAGAGAGGGCCGCACTTAATCATACCTGCGACGGTATTACAGTAAGCGGAGTTAATCTTCCATGGTATGTACAGTTCAGAGTTTCAAGCGGTGACAGCTATCAGTTTACCAATGAATCAGATGCAATGATTTTCCAGTCTTATGAATTTGAACTCTGGGATCTTAAGAATAATACAGAATATGAGATCCCTAATGGAGATTATATCAGTGTCACTGTGCCGGTAAAATCCGGATATCAGTATACTATCGAACATCTCCTGGACAACGGGGCAACTGAGACGATTATTCCGAGTGTAGAGAATGGTATTATGGTATTCAGCACACATTCTTTCAGTCCATTTGGAATTGCAGGAAGCAGACAATTAGTAGGACCTGATGCGGGGAATGATACGGACGACACAGATGCGGTAACTCCTGCACCGGCTTCCTCCGACAGTCAGAGCTCTGATTCCGGAAAGAACAATACAGTATCTATGAATAACAGTTCTGACAGCAATAATGGTTCTTCTTCTGATCAGAATGATAATTCAACGGAAAATAAAGCTGTGAAAAATAACAATACAGTAAATACCGGAGATACAACATCAATTATGCCGTTTGTGATACTGTTTGTGGCAGCTGCAGTGATCGCCGGTGTGGCTGTATTTATAAAAAAGAGAAAGAAATAAAAGAATAACACTGATTCCTCCCCCATATAGTTTAACAGGAGGGGGAGCAATGAAAGTCAGAGCAATTTTGAAATCACTATTATTTGCATATGCATTAACAGGAGTGGCATTACTGCTTTTGGCCCTGGTACTGTTTGCTTTTGATCTGGGAGAAACAGCTGTAGATGCGGGGATTATTATAATTTATGTACTTGCATGTTTCATGGGAGGCTTTATGGCCGGCAGAATTGTGCGTAAAGACAAATATCTCTGGGGTGTTATCACAGGTCTGGCTTACTATGTATTACTGTTGACTGTCTCTGTTATGGCAAAAGGCGGCTGGGATATGAGTGCAGCGCATGCAGTTACAACATTTTTTATGTGCACAGGCGGTGGAACACTGGGTGGAATGCTGTCGTAAAAAAAAGCTTTTAAAATGAAAAGATATATGATATACTATGCCAAGAATATAATTACATAAGGAGGATAGAGTTATGGAACATATCAAAACCCTGAATACAAAGAATTTACAGAACACTGTAAAAAAAGGTGGATGTGGCGAGTGCCAGACTTCCTGCCAGTCCGCATGTAAAACTTCCTGTACAGTAGGAAACCAGAGCTGCGAGCAGAAATAAGATCAGCTATGGAGAAATGAGATAAGCAGCGGAACTTTTATTCCGCTGCTTATCTTACGCTTAGAAAGGATTTTAGTAAAATGAGTCTGATTCACCGTTATAAAAGCAATGGCTTTAATATTGTACTGGATATCAACAGTGGATGCATCCATCTGGTAGATGAGGTTACATATGAGGTTCTTCCATATCTGGAAGAGGGCCTTGGCACAGAAGCTATTGCAGAGAAACTGGAAAACAAATATAACAGAGAAGATATTGAGACATCTGTAAGAGAATGTAATAAGCTGAAAGAAGATGGAATGCTTTTTACAAAAGATGTTTATGAGAATGTAATTGAAGAATTTTCAAATAACCGGCAGACCGTTGTAAAAGCATTGTGCCTGCACATTGCTCATGACTGCAATCTGGCCTGCCGTTATTGTTTTGCCGAAGAAGGCGAATATCATGGCAGAAGAGCTCTTATGTCTTATGAAGTCGGCAAAAAAGCTCTTGATTTCCTGATCGCGAACTCCGGTTCCAGAAAAAACCTGGAAGTAGATTTCTTTGGCGGCGAGCCGCTGATGAACTGGCAGGTTGTAAAAGATCTGGTAAAATATGGCAGAGAGCAGGAAAAGCTTCACAATAAGAAATTCCGTTTCACTTTAACAACAAACGGAGTTCTTCTGAATGATGAAGTAATGGAATTCTGCAATAAAGAGATGGGCAACGTTGTACTGAGTGTGGACGGACGTAAGGAAGTACATGATTACATGCGTCCATTCAGAAAAGGTGCAGGAAGCTATGACCTGATCATGCCGAAGTTCCAGAAGTTTGCAGAATCCAGAAATCAGGACAAGTATTATGTAAGAGGTACTTTTACTCACCATAATCTTGATTTCTCCAAGGATGTGCTTCATCTGGCAGATCTTGGATTCAAACAGATTTCTGTAGAGCCTGTAGTTGCGGCTGATACGGAGGAATATGCGATCCGCGAGGAGGATATCCCCCAGATCATGGAAGAGTATGATACTCTTGCAAAAGAAATGATTAAAAGAGAGAAAGAGGGAAAAGGATTTAACTTCTTCCATTTTATGATCGACCTTACAGGTGGCCCTTGTGTATACAAGAGACTGTCAGGCTGCGGTTCAGGAACAGAGTACCTGGCTGTAACACCCTGGGGTGATTTTTACCCATGTCACCAGTTTGTTGGTGAAGAACAGTATCTCATGGGAAATGTAGACGAAGGCATCACAAAGCCGGAAATTCAGAAGGAATTCGGCGGATGCAACGTTTACACAAAGAAAGACTGCAAAGACTGCTTCGCACGTTTCTACTGTAGTGGCGGATGTGCGGCAAATGCATTCCATTTCCAGGGAGATATCAAAGGCAATTATGAAATCGGATGCGAACTCCAGAGAAAACGTGTGGAGTGCGCCATCATGATAAAAGCCGCACTGGCATGTGATTAGTGGGCAGTAATCTGTCTGACTGATACCGCCGTCGGCTGTTATCATAACAGAAAATGGCTGGCAGGCGGATGAACATGACCGCGGACAAAAAATCAAGAAGGGAAAAGAACTATGAAGAAAAGTAAAGGAATCGTAGTGCTGCTTCTGACACTGATCCTGACTGTGTTCTTTTGCTTTACTGCAGCCGTAGGTATCGGTCCTACCGGAACCGGTGCAGCAAAACATATCAACACGGGTCTTGATCTTGCCGGTGGTGTCAGCATTACCTACCAGGCTAAGGAGAGCAATCCGACAAGCGAAGAGATGTCAGATACGATCTACAAGCTTCAGAAGCGTGTAGAGCAGTACAGTACTGAGGCTCAGGTATACCAGGAAGGATCAGACCGTATTACAGTTGAAATTCCTGGTGTTACAGATGCAGATACTATTCTGAATGATCTGGGTAAACCAGGTTCCCTGTATTTCATCACAAAAGAAGATGCTGACGGAAACCAGAACTTTACTACAGGACAGGATGGATATGTTCTTTCCAGAACTATGGATGAGATCAAGGAATCCGGAAGTGTTGTTCTGGAAGGTTCTGATGTAGCAGATGCCCAGGGTGGTGCGATCCAGAATCAGAACACAAGTGCAAAGGAATATGTGGTAAGTCTTACTCTTACTTCTGATGGAGAAAACAGTGGTAAAACAAAATTTGCAGAAGCTACAAAGAATAATGTAGGCAAGCAGATCGCTATCGTCTATGACAATGATATTATCAGTGCTCCGAATGTAAATGAAGAGATTTCCGGCGGAAAAGCACAGATCAGCGGAATGTCTGACCTGGAAGAAGCACAGAACCTTGCTTCTTATATCCGTATCGGTTCTCTGGGACTGGAACTGGAAGAACTTCGTTCCAGTGTTGTAGCTGCACAGCTTGGTGAAGAAGCAATCTCTACAAGTGTTCTTGCAGGTGCGATCGGTCTGATCATCGTTATTATCTTTATGATCATTGCATACCGCGTACCTGGTGTAGTTGCAGGTATCGCACTGATTCTTTATACATCATTAATGCTGATCACGCTGAATGCCTTTGATATTACTCTTACTCTTCCGGGTATTGCGGGTATTATCCTTGGTATCGGTATGGCGGTGGATGCCAATGTTATTATTTATGCCCGAATCAGAGAGGAAATTGGTGCAGGAGTTTCAGTAAGGAATTCTATTAAGTCCGGTTTCAGCAAAGCTTTCTCTGCAATCTTTGATGGAAATATTACAACGCTGATCGCAGCCTTTGTGCTGATGTGGCTTGGTTCAGGTACTGTTAAGGGATTTGCTTATACACTTGCCCTTGGTATCGTGATCTCCATGTTTACAGCACTGGTTGTATCCAGACTGATTGTAAATGCACTTTATGCAGTTGGTGTACGTGATCCGAAATTCTACGGATCTGCAAAAGAACGTAAGGCAGTTGATTTCCTTGGAAAGAAGAAAGTATTTTTTGCTATTTCCATTATCCTGATTCTCTGCGGTCCGGCAGCGATGTTTGCTAATTCGCATGCAGGAAACAAAGCGTTAAATTACAGCCTTGAGTTCTCAGGCGGTACTTCTACAACTGTTACATTTAATGAAGATATGGATATTAAGACCATTGATTCTGAAGTAACTCCTGTTGTAGAAGAGGTGACAGGAGATAAAAATGTTCAGCCTACAAAGGTAGTCGGAACAAATCAGGTTGTGATCAAGACACGTTCTCTGAATCAGAGCGAACGTGAAGCTCTGCAGAGTGCACTGGTTGAGAAATTTGGTGTAGATGACAGCACGATTTCCACAGAAAGTATTTCTTCTACAGTAAGTAGTGAAATGCGTCGTGATGCGATCGTAGCCGTTATAGTAGCTACAATCTGTATGCTTCTTTATATCTGGTTCAGATTTAAAGACATCCGTTTTGCAAGCAGTGCGGTATTGGCGCTTCTGCATGATGTTCTGGTTGTACTTGCATTCTATGCTATTGCCAGAGTATCTGTCGGTAATACATTTATTGCCTGCATGCTTACGATCGTAGGTTATTCTATCAATGCTACAATCGTTATTTTTGACCGTATACGTGAGAACCTTCACAGTGGTTCCAGAGAAAAACTGGCAGAAATTGTAAACACAAGTATCACCCAGACTCTTACAAGAAGTATTTATACCTCTTTTACAACTTTTGTTATGGTAGCTGTTCTTTATATCATGGGTGTTTCTTCTATCCGTGAATTTGCAGCACCTCTGATGGTTGGTGTTCTTGTCGGTGCATATTCTTCTGTATGTATTACAGGTGCGTTGTGGTATGTGATGAAAAAGAAATTTGCAGGAAAAGGACAGCCGGCAATTGCTGCAGCCTCCGCATCTGCAAAGTCCCCTTCAAAGCCGAAGAAAGCACGTGATGTATCACAGAAAGATCCGACTCAGCCAAAGAAGAAAAACAGAAAAAGAGTAGCTGAACGTCTGGCTGCCGAAGAAGCAGCTAAAAAACAGCAGAATGATGATGCTGAATAAAACAATAAGTGTCTGAAAAACAGGCAGACAGAAATATCCCGGGGTAGAACTCCGGGATATTTTTATGAGGAGAGAAAATATATGGAGAAATGGGTAATAGCAGCAAAAAGAGCAGATTTTAACCAGATCGGTCAACAGTTTCATATTGATCCGGTGATTGCGAGACTGATCAGGAATAGAGATGTGATCGGAGAAGATAAGATAAGAGAGTATCTGTCAGGAACAGTACAAGAGCTTCCTTCTCCCTGGCTGATGAAGGATATGGAAAAAGCTGTAGATATCCTGGAGAAAAAAATATCGCAGAAAGCAAAAGTCCGTATTATTGGTGATTATGATATTGATGGTGTGACCTCTACATACATTTTAATGAAAGGCCTTGCGAGGATCGGAGCAGATGTGGATACTTATATTCCGGACAGAGTTGCAGACGGATATGGGATTCATGCACATCTTATAGAAAGAGCGGAAACGGACCGGATCGATACGATCGTGACCTGTGATAATGGAATTGCTGCGGCTGCTGAAATCCAGATGGCAAAGGATAAGGGAATGACAGTGATTATTACAGATCATCATGAGGTTCCTTACAGGGAGGAAAAGGGAGAACGCCAGATGGTGCTTCCGCCGGCAGATGCGATTTTGAATCCGAAACAATATGATTGTCCATACCCGAATAAAAACCTGTGTGGGGCAGTGGTGGCCTTTAAATATATTGCAGCACTTTACGAGAGATTTGGTGTTCCAGAAGAGGATCTGGAAGATTATTATGAACTGGCGGCTATTGCAACAGTAGGAGATGTTATGGATCTTCAGGGAGAGAACAGGATTCTGGTAAAAGAAGGGCTGTGCCGTCTGAAAAATACCAAAAATAAAGGATTGCAGGAACTGATCCGAGCAAATTCTCTGGAAGATGCTAAAATCACAGCTTATCATATCGGATTTGTGTTGGGACCATGTATCAATGCCAGTGGCAGACTGGATACAGCTGCCCGTTCTCTTGCGCTTCTCAATGCAAAAACAAAGGAAGAAGCAGCAAGGCTTGCCGGAGATCTTACAGCTCTTAATCAGAGCCGAAAAGCTCTCACTGAGAAAGGAAAAGAAGAGGCAATCCGGATCATAGAGACTACAGAGCTGAAAAATGACAGAGTACTGGTAGTTTATCTTCCGGATTGTCATGAAAGTCTTGCCGGTATTATAGCAGGCAGGATCAGGGAAAAATATCACAGGCCTGCCTTTGTATTGACGGGCGGTGAGACAAGTGCAAAAGGAAGCGGAAGATCAATAGAAAGTTACTCTATGTATGAAGAACTGGTAAAATGTGCAGACCTGATGATACAGTTTGGAGGTCATCCGATGGCAGCAGGTCTTTCTATAGAAGAAAAAAATATAGAAGAATTCCGGAGACGCCTCAATGTCAACTGTACGTTGACGGACGAAGAATTGCGTCCTAAGATCGTGATTGATGTGCCGATGCCTGTGTCTTATATTACAAAAGAACTGGTAGAACAGATTTTGCTTCTGGAACCCTTTGGAAAAGGGAATACAAAACCGGTCTTTGCACAGAAAAATCTCAGAGTGCTTGATTACAGTATTATCGGGAAAAATAAAAATGTAGTAAAATTAAAACTTCTTGATCCGCAGGGGATTTCAGTGGAAGGCATTTATTTCGGAGAAGCAGAGGATTTTGTGAACTTTATCAGGGAAAAAGACAGTATTTCTGTTACTTATTATCCGGAGATCAACAGATTCAGGGGACGAGAGAGTCTTCAGATTATTATTCAGAATTACTGTTAATATTACCGCCTGTTTTGTAACCGCCGGTAAGCCTGGAAATACAAATGTCAGGGCTTAACAGTAACTTGATTCTGAAATAAAAAGGTGATATACTATAAAATATTTATGAGCGAACAGCAATATAACACACACTGGAGGAGAAATAAAATGAAGAAAATTGAAGATTATGTATTAAGTATACCGGATTTTCCTGAACCGGGGATTATTTTCAGAGATATTACAAGTGTTCTGCAGGATGCGGATGGCCTGCAGTTGGCCATCGACTCCATGCAGGACTGTCTTAAGGATATAGATGTGGACGTGATTGCAGGAACAGAGTCCAGAGGCTTTATCTTTGGTGTACCGATCGCATATAATCTTCATAAACCATTTGTACCGATTCGTAAAAAAGGCAAACTTCCCCGCGAAACAGTATCTGTAAGCTATGATCTGGAATATGGCAGTGCAGAGATTGAAATGCATAAAGATTCCATAAAACCAGGTCAGAAAGTGGTTATCGTTGATGATCTGATCGCAACAGGCGGTACGATCGAAGCAGCGATCAAGCTGGTGGAACAGCTTGGCGGTGAGGTTGTCAAGGTTGTATTTCTCATGGAACTTGCAGGTTTAAAGGGACGCGAAAGACTGAATGGGTATGATGTAGCGTCCGTAATTTGTTATGATGGTAAATAGGCACAGCTGATTGTGCAGGACAGGCAGGTGGGAGCATATGACAGAGATAACAAAAAGTACAGAAGCAAAAAAAGATGAAATGCAGGTTGAAAAAGAGAAGCTGGAATCTGTAAAGAGAGCAGATGCGGCAGTAAAGACCATGCATGATTTTACAAGTCCGGAGGTGCTTTATAAAGAACTGATAAACAGTGTTCTGAAGTATCATCCATCAACAGATATTTCCATGATAGAGAAGGCATATAAGGTTGCAAGTGAAGCTCATGAAGGACAGAAGAGAAAGTCTGGAGAGCCATATATCATTCATCCTTTGTGTGTTGCCATCATTCTGGCAGATCTGGAACTTGACAAAGAAACGATAGTTGCAGGTCTTCTTCATGATGCAGTTGAAGATACCTGGATGACCTATGAGGAAGTGGAGAAGGAATTTGGTTCAGAGGTTGCACTTCTTGTGGATGGTGTTACCAAGCTGGGACAGTTATCTTATTCTGCGGATAAAGTAGAAGTTCAGGCAGAGAACCTCAGAAAGATGTTTCTTGCCATGGCTAAGGATATCAGAGTTATTCTGATCAAGCTTGCAGACCGTCTTCATAATATGCGTACCTTACAGTATATGCGTCCTGAAAAGCAGCAGGAAAAGGCCAGAGAGACCATGGATATTTATGCTCCTATTGCCATGCGTCTGGGTATTTCCAAGATAAAGGTAGAGCTGGATGACCTGTCGCTGAAATACCTTAAGCCGGATGTATATTATGACCTGGTGCATAAGGTTGCCCTGCGTAAAAGCGAGAGAGAACAGTTTGTAGGTGCGATTGTAAAAGAAGTTAAGAAACATATGGATGATGCCAATATTAAGGCGCAGGTGGACGGACGTGTAAAACACTTTTTCAGCATCTACAAGAAGATGGTAAATCAGGATAAGACTATTGATCAGATTTATGATTTATTTGCTGTCCGTATTCTTGTAGATACAGTGAAGGATTGTTATGCTGCCCTTGGTGTGATCCATGAGATGTATAAGCCAATTCCGGGACGGTTTAAAGATTATATTGCCATGCCGAAACCCAATATGTATCAGTCATTGCATACCACATTGATCGGACCCAACGGACAGCCCTTTGAAATCCAGATCCGTACTTATGAAATGCACAGAACTGCAGAATATGGTATCGCTGCACACTGGAAATATAAGGAGTCGTCTGACGGAAAGGCTCCTGTAGGTAAGAGTGAGGAAGAGAAACTGAACTGGCTGCGTCAGATTCTGGAATGGCAGAGAGACATGTCTGATAACAAAGAATTCATGAGTCTTCTGAAGAATGACCTGGATCTTTTTGCGGACAGTGTTTACTGTTTCACTCCACAGGGAGATGTTAAAACACTTCCAAGCGGTTCTACACCGGTGGATTTTGCGTACAGTGTTCACAGTGCAGTCGGAAATAAGATGGTAGGTGCCAGAGTTAACGGTAAGCTGGTTCCGATTGAATATGAGATCAAAAACGGCGACCGTATTGAAATCATTACTTCACAGAATTCTCAGGGACCAAGCCGCGACTGGCTGAAACTGGTTAAGAGTACTCAGGCAAAGAACAAGATTAACCAGTGGTTCAAGAAGGAATTAAAAGAAGATAATATCCTTAAGGGCAAGGAGATGCTTGCGCAGTATGCGCGTGCAAAGGGATTTAAGATCGCAAATTATACAAAAACCCAGTATCTGGAGGCTGTTTTGCGTAAATATGGTTTCAGGGACTGGGATTCAGTACTTGCTGCAATTGGTCATGGCGGATTGAAAGAAGGTCAGGTTTTCAATAAGCTGGTGGAGGCATATGATAAGGAAAATAAGAAGAATCTGACAGACGAGCAGGTTCTTGAGGCTGCTTCTGAGACACAGGAAAAGCTTCACATTGCCAAGAGTAAGAGCGGCATTGTGGTAAAAGGAATCCATGATGTGGCAGTCCGTTTTTCCAAGTGCTGTAATCCAATCCCGGGTGATGAGATTGTAGGTTTTGTTACAAGAGGACGTGGGATCACAATTCATCGTACAGATTGTGTCAATGTGCTGAATATGTCTGAGACAGACAGGACACGACTGATTGAGGCAGAGTGGCAGCAGCCTGATACCAAGGAAAAAGAGAAGTATACGGCTGAGATTCAGGTTTATGCAAATAACCGTACAGGGCTTCTTGTGGATCTTTCTAAAATATTTACAGAACGTAAGATCGACCTGCGAAGTATCAACAGCCGTACAAGCAAGCAGGAGAAGGCAACTATTTCCATGAGTTTTGAGATTGGAAGCAAAGAGGAACTGCGTTCCCTGATCGAGAAGATCCGTCAGGTAGAGAGTGTCATTGACGTAGAGAGAACTACAGGCTGATTATGGAAAAATCTGCTGGAACATTATTTTATGGAACTGCTGCAGATTGACAGAAAGGAATAACATGAAGAATTTAGAATTACAGAAATGTATATTAGGACCTGTATATACAAATTGCTATCTCCTTAAGAATAAAGAAACCGGAGAACTGATCATTGTTGATCCCGCAGATTGTCCGGAGAAGATTGAAATGAAGATTTCCCGGATGAATGGAAAACCGGTGGCGATTCTTCTTACCCATGGACATTTTGACCACATTCTGGCTGCACAGGCAGTAAAGGAGAAATATAATATTCCGATTTATGCCTGTCGTCAGGAAGAGGAGATGCTCCGCGAACCTTCGATCAATATGACTGTACATTATGGACAGGGATGTTCTATTGTGCCGGATGTATTTCTGGAGGATCTGGATGTTATCAGACTGGCGGGATTTTCCGTTCAGATGATCCATACACCGGGACATACCAAAGGAAGCTGCTGTTATTATCTGAAAGATGAAGGTGTATTGTTCAGCGGTGATACAGTGTTCTATGGCTCTGTTGGAAGAACGGATTTTCCGGGTGGAAGTACAGCAGAAATCGTGAGAAGTCTCCATAAACTGGTAGATTCGCTTCCTGAAGAGACCGAGGTTTTCCCCGGACATGATGCATCTACCACTATTGGTTATGAAAAGAGGTATAATCCATTTGTGTAAAATAGGCATTCTGTTTGAGAACAGAGATTTTGAACATGATGTTTATGAACTGATCAAAGCGTTTTATCCCGAAGCGGAGATACATACTCTTTATGAAAATACTGAAGCAGAGTATGACCTCCGCTTCAGTGTGGAACGGGATAATGACAGTTATATCATAAAATACGAAAGGACAGAGAATCTGTCGAAACAGGAAACAGAGCAAAAAGGGGTAATTTCCGCAGACATACTTTCTAAAGAGAATGCAGGCTGTGGAATACAGGATGCTCATGCTCTGAGAAAAGAGAATAAAGATAATATCAAATATGCTCTGTATCAGTTGTTGGTAAAACTGACGGGCAGAACTCTTCCATGGGGAAATCTGACAGGAATACGTCCTGCCAAACTGGCAATGGGAATGATCGAATCCGGAATGAAAAATACGGAAGCAGCCCGGGAGATGCGTGAGAGATATCTGGTAAGTCCGCAGAAAACAGCGCTTGCCATCACTATTGCAAACAGGGAAAGAGAGATTCTGAAGGATATTGACTATGAAAATGGATACAGCCTTTATATTGGAATCCCGTTTTGCCCAAGTATCTGTCTGTATTGTTCCTTCAGCTCCTATCCGCTGAAAGTGTGGGAGAAGAGAACAGATGAATATGTGGAAGCTCTCTGCCGGGAGGTAAGAGAGACTGCTCTTATGATGAAGGGAAGAAAACTGGACACCATCTATATTGGCGGCGGTACCCCGACTACACTGCTTCCACATCAGATCCGTAAGCTCCTGGATACAGTGGGAGAAGCTTTTGGCTATGAAGGACTGGCAGAGTTTACTGTGGAAGCCGGCAGACCGGACAGTATTACACGTGAAAAGCTGATGGCGATCAGGGAGTATCCGGTAACAAGAATTTCCGTAAATCCACAGACTATGAATCAGGAAACCCTGGATATTATCGGCCGCAGACATACTGTGGAGCAGACAAAAGAAGCGTTTCATCTGGCACGAGAGCTGGGATACGATAACATTAACATGGATCTGATCGTAGGTCTTCCGGGTGAGGATATTCACATGGTAGAGCGGACTCTTGAACAGGTTCGTGAACTGGCACCGGACAGTATTACCGTACATTCACTGGCAGTGAAACGTGCAGCAAGGCTGAATATTTTTAAAGAGAAATATCAGGAAATGTCTTTTGAGAATAATCAGGAAATTATGGATCTGACCATGAAAACTGCGTATGAAATGGGAATGGGTCCTTATTATCTGTACAGACAGAAGAATATGAAGGGAAATTTTGAAAATGTTGGCTATGCAAAGGTTGACAAAGCGGGAATTTACAATATACTGATTATGGAGGAAAAACAGCCTATCATCGCACTGGGGGCAGGCGGTTCTTCCAAGCTGGTCTTTGACCATGGACAGAGAATTGAACGTGTGGAGAATGTAAAAGACGTTTCTAATTATATTTCCCGCATTGATGAGATGATCGAGAGAAAACGGACAGCAATAGCTACCTGGCTGTAGGATGTGGAGGTAACATTTTGGACACAGTACAAAAGACAGCGGCAGGTTCACAGCAGAGGATCCTGGAATTTGACCTTGCTTCTGAACTGCATCATGGAATGCTGGTAAGTAATCTGGCTTATGCGGTTGCAGAGGAGATGGGACTGCCGCATGAACAGTGCTATGAGCTTGCAATAGCAGGAATGCTCCATGATATAGGAAAGCTGAAGCTGACAAGTTATATTAACGGACAGGAGCAGGATCCTCTGGTGATCGAGGAACTGAAGTATGTCCGGATGCATTCTACATTGGGATATGAGGAACTTAAAGGGCAGGGATATTCGGATTTTGTATTGGAGAGTATCCTGTACCATCATGAGAATTATGATGGCAGTGGATATCCGTCCAATAAAGCAGGTGATGACATACCCATAGGTGCCCGGATACTCAGAGTCTGCGATGTATATGCAGCATTGATCTCTGACAGACCATACAGAAGAGGATTTGATATTTCTTCAGTTATGGAGTTGATGATCGATGAAGTAAAAAATTTTGATATGCAGGTTTTTCTTGCGTTTCAGAGAGTGGTTCATAATGGAGACGGGCAGAATTTTTATAAAAGAGGAGGACAACATGGCATTAAAGAAGAAACCGGTAACCGGTATGAAGGACATTTTACCAAAAGAGATGGAAATCCGTAATTATGTGATGAACATGATTCGTGAAACATACGGAACATTTGGCTTTTCATCTATAGAGACACCATGTGTGGAGCATATTGAAAATCTTTCCAGTAAACAGGGCGGAGAGAATGAGAAACTTATTTTCAAGATCCTGAAACGTGGGGAGAAACTGAAACTTGCGGAAGCAGAGAAAGAAAGTGATCTGGTTGACTCCGGACTTCGCTACGATCTGACTGTGCCGCTTTCCAGATATTATTCCAACAACGCAAATGAGCTTCCGGCTCCTTTTAAGGCACTTCAGATGGGCAATGTGTGGAGAGCAGACAGACCGCAGAGAGGACGTTTCCGTCAGTTTATGCAGTGTGATATTGATATTCTGGGTGAGTCTACTTATCTGGCTGAGATCGAACTGGTTCTTGCTACCACAACGTTGCTCGGAAAGCTGGATTTCCATAACTTTACGATTCGCATCAACGACAGAAAAATCTTAAAAGCGATGGCGCAGTACAGTGGATTCCCACAGGAAAGCTTTGACACTGTGTTTATCATTCTGGACAAGATGGACAAGATTGGTTTGGAAGGTGTTGCAGAAGAACTGGAGAAGGAAGGATTTGCAAAAGAGAGCATTGATACCTACCTTGGACTTTTCAAAGAGATCACTTCTGACATTGAGGGTGTTCGTTACTGCAAAGAGAAATTAAAAGATGTTCTGGATCCAAAGGTTGCTGAGGACCTTGAAACAATCATTTCTACTGTAGATTCTGTTAAGACAGCAGATTTTAAGATGTCTTTCGATCCGACTTTGGTACGTGGAATGTCTTATTATACAGGACCGATTTTTGAAATCTCTATGGATGAGTTTGGCGGCAGCGTAGGCGGCGGTGGACGCTATGATGAGATGATCGGTAAATTTACAGGAAACAATACATCTGCCTGCGGATTTTCAATTGGATTCGAGAGAATCGTAATGCTTCTTCTTGAGAGAAATTATGAAATCCCGACAAAGAATGGTAAGAAAGCATATCTTATCGAGAAGAATATGCCGGCAGACAAGATGCTGACGATTCTGAAACAGGCTCAGGAAGAGCGTAATGCCGGAACACAGATCAATATTTCTATTATGAAGAAGAATAAGAAATTCCAGAAAGATCAGATGACAGCAGAGGGCTATACAGAGTTTGTAGAATTCTTTAAAGACAGAATGTAATAATTCGTAACTGTTCAGCAACATTGCGAGATAGCAGACTGCCGGATAGTTACAACAATTCTTATAATATAGAAAGCATGAAAAGAGGAAAGAAACATGGCTGAAAGTATGCAGGGACTGCACAGAACATGCCGATGTGCAGAAGTAACAAAGGAAATGATCGGCAAAGAAGTTGTCCTTATGGGATGGGTTCAGAAAGCCCGCGATAAAGGCGGAATTATTTTCGTAGATTTAAGAGACCGTTCCGGTATCATGCAGCTGATTTTTGAGAATGGCAGCATTGATGAAGAAGGTTTTGCAAAAGCAGGTAAGCTGAGAAGTGAATTCGTAATCGCTGTTACCGGTGTGGTAGAAGAAAGAGGCGGCGCTGTTAACAAGAATCTTGCAACAGGTGAAATTGAGCTTCGCGTAAAATCCCTTCGTGTTCTGTCTGAAGCAGAGGTACCTCCGTTCCCAATTGAAGAGAACAGCAAGACAAAAGATGAAATCCGCCTGAAATATCGTTATCTTGACTTAAGAAGACCTGACCTTCAGAAGAATATTATGCTTAAGAGCAAAGTCATGATGCTTACAAGACAGTTCTTCGCAAAAGAAGGATTCCTTGAAATTGAAACTCCGATGCTTGGTAAGAGTACACCGGAAGGTGCAAGAGATTATCTGGTACCGTCTCGTGTTCATCCGGGACATTTCTATGGTCTGCCACAGTCTCCGCAGCTGTACAAACAGCTTCTGATGTGCTCTGGTTATGACCGTTATATCCAGATTGCAAGATGTTTCCGTGACGAAGACCTTCGTGCGGACAGACAGCCGGAATTTACCCAGATCGATATGGAACTCTCTTTTGTAGATGTTGATGACGTAATTGATGTAAATGAGAGATTCCTTGCTTATCTGTTCAAGGAAGTACTTGATATTGATGTAAAACTTCCAATCCAGCGTATCACATGGCAGGAAGCTATGGACAGATTTGGTTCTGATAAACCGGATATGCGTTTCGGAATGGAACTTCATGATGTAAGTGATGTAGTTAAAAACTGTGGATTCAGCGTGTTTACTTCTGCGTTGGAAAATGGCGGCAGTGTTCGTGGTATCAATGCAGAAGGACAGGGCGCTATGCCACGTAAGAAAATTGACAAACTGGTTGAGTTTGCCAAAGGTTACGGTGCAAAAGGCCTTGCATACATTGCAATCGCTGAAGATGGCACAAGAAAATCTTCTTTTGCTAAATTCATGACAGATGAAGAGATGGATGTTCTGGTAGCAGCTATGGATGGTAAAGCAGGAGACTTACTTCTGTTTGCAGCAGATAAGAAGAAACTGGTTTATGATGTACTTGGCGCACTTCGTCTGGAACTTGCAAAGCAGATGGATCTTCTTGATAAGAATGAGTATCGTTTCGTATGGGTAACAGAGTTCCCGCTTCTTGAATGGAGTGAAGAAGAGAATCGTTTCACAGCAATGCATCATCCATTTACCATGCTTATGGAAGAGGACCTTCCACTTCTGGATACAGATCCTGGAAAAGTTCGTGCAAAAGCATATGATATCGTATTAAACGGTAATGAAATTGGTGGAGGAAGTGTCAGAATCCATCAGGATGATATTCAGGAGAGAATGTTTGAAGCACTTGGATTCACAAAAGAAGCTGCTCACGAGCAGTTCGGATTCCTTCTGGACGCATTCAAATATGGAGTTCCGCCTCACGCCGGACTGGCATACGGACTTGACCGTCTGGTAATGCTTATGGCGAAAGTTGACAGCATCCGTGACGTAATCGCATTCCCGAAGGTTAAAGATGCTTCCTGTCTGATGACTCAGTCTCCGAGCCGCGTAAGCGAGGAGCAGTTAAAAGAACTGGAACTGGAAGTAAGACCGGAGGAAGTAACTGAATAAGGAGGGAGCTTACAATTCAGACGTTTTTGATTGTATGCCCGTTGGTATTCCTTGCAGGATTAGTTGATTCTATCGCAGGCGGGGGTGGTTTGATCTCCCTGCCTGCGTATCTGCTTGCAGGGGTTCCGATGCACAATGCGATAGCAACGAATAAATTATCCTCGGCAACTGGGACAGCGATTTCAACAGCACGTTTATGTAAGAATAAATTTGTAGACTGGGGAGTTGCACTGCCATGTATTTCCATGGCTCTTGTCGGTTCTTTTGCAGGCGCTCATATTGCGCTTCTTGCCAGTGATAAGATATTAAAATGGATGCTGATTCCAGTACTTCCTATTGTTGCGTTTTATGTAATGAAGAAGAAAAATCTGGATGATAACAGCAATGTAGAGATTTCCAGAAAGAAACAGTGGATTTTGTGTGCGGTGTGTTCTCTGGCTGTTGGCTGCTACGATGGCTTTTATGGGCCGGGAACTGGTACGTTTCTGCTTATTTTATATACAGGAGTAGCAAAACTTCCCGTAGCGAAAGCTTCCGGAACTATGAAACTTGCAAATCTTTCTTCTAATATAATGGCATTAGTTGTTTTTTTATTTAGTGGAAAGATTGTCATATATCTTGGACTTGCAGCTTCTGTTTTTTCCATTGCAGGGCATTATGTAGGATCTGGAATGGTAATGAAAAATGGAAATAAAATCGTAAAACCGATTATTCTGATCGTTCTGGTTTTACTGTTTATCAAAATTATAACGGGGATGTAAAAAGAATAAGACAAAGATTAAAAAGACCACCATATCATAGAATGATTCGGGAAAGGAACATTTCTGTGATATGGTGGCCTTTTTAGTTGTTTAACCAAACTGCGAAGCAGTTATTTGGTTATGAGCAAGTAGCGGAAGCGGATTGCGAATATCCGATTGACTAATCGTTAATTGGAACTGCTTTCAGTAGAAGTATTATCATCTGTCTGCTTATCTGTATCGGCAGAAATATTTTCATCCTCAGAATCAGAAGTCTCGAGAGGAGAATCTGTCAAAGTACCGAAAATAGCATTTCCCAAAGTATTTCCCTCATCCTGAAGTTTCCAGGATACCCCATCATTGATTAGAACAAAATCTACATCATTGACGGTAGTAACGGTATTATCATTGATACTGTTCAGAAGAATTTCGAAAGATTTCTCGTATCGTTTCTGGGAGCCATCGATAACTGCGTCAGCAGAAGCCAGATATTTATCAAGCTTTTCCTGATAATCAGCCAGGATCGAATCACTGTCAAAGGTTGTAATTTCAGTTGTAACAGTGGCATTGTATCCATTTTCACTGCTGGATTTAATGACATAATTAAAATTTTTATGAATCTGTTCGGCAAGTGCTGAGGCAATGGAATTTTTTGCAGTATCGGATGTATTCATGATATTTACTACACCCAGATAAGATGTCATTTCTTTCAAATCCAGTTTCTGTAGAGTGTCAAGATAGACGGTCAGGGTATCTTCCGGTGAAAGGATATCCGGATTTGCCAGATCAGCTATAAGACCGCCGACAAGGTCATCTTCCAGAGAATTGGTACGCTGGATCTTCCATTTTTCTTTTTTATCATTGCCTGTATTGACAAGCTGTATGTTACAGTCTGTCTCAGCTGTATCATAGTCATTTGTGTTTAAAAGATGATTCAGGATCAGATAATGAGCCTCAAGAGATCTGGAAGAATCTTTGATATTTCCTTTTTGTGCCTGGGCTGACTCTGTGATCTGTGTCCGGAGAAGTTCTGCTTTAAAATCTCTGGCAAGAACTTTGGAATCGATTGTGGTCAGTTTGACAGAAACAGTGGCAGAATGATTGGCTGTGCCGACGATGACATCCGAAATTTTGTAATTAAATTTCCGGAAAAAGAGAGAAAAGGTTTCATTGATTTCATCAGTTAAATCAGTGTTCTCTGTGGCATCGGGGAACAGCTCTGTATAGGGTATGTATTTTTGCGTAGTTTCTGAATCGAGATTTTTTAACTGATCCAGTTCATTTCTGACTACACTCTTTACATCTGACTCATTTTTGCGGAAACAGCCGCTGCTTACAGATACAGCAAAAAGAAAAAATAAGACAGAGAAAAGAAGAATCAGGTGTTTGTTTATATTCATACGTGTTCTTTCCTTTCACAGTGCTTTCTGTGCAACTGTTGACAGTTACTTTTCTGTTTATTTTAACAGATTTTGTACTGACTGTCAAAAAAGTGAAAAAGATGAACGAAATTCATAAAAAAAACGTGAAAAAATTGTGAAAAATGTTGCCATTTGGTTACAAAGCTTTTATTTTAAGGCAGAATCTGCTATGATAGGAAAGTGAATAATAATGATATAAAAAAGCAGTAGTGTATAATAGATGTTAGCCTGAACAAGGTGATAATATCAAGGAGGCAATTTATGAAGAAGCGTATTATTATCGTTTTGGGAATCCTGATCGCAGCAGGTGGTATCGGAACCGGTGTCTGGTATCACTTTTACGGAAACACTCAGGGAAAAACCGGAGATTCAATCGTATATGTATCTAAGGTCAGTGTGATCAGCGGAACGGAAACGGCTGCAGTCAATCGTTTTGCAGGTGTGGTAGAACCGCAGAAAACTGTAAACGTAAAAATAGAAAGTGGACGTAAAGTAAAGGAAGTAGAGGTAAAGACAGGGGAAGAAGTCAAGGCAGGACAACTTCTATTTGAATATGATCTCAGCAGTATTGAAGATGACCTGAAACAGGCACAGCTTGACCTGGACAGACTGAAAAATGAGCAGATCAGCCTGACAGAACAGATTTCCACCCTTGAAGCGGAAAAGAAAAAAGCAAAGGCAGATGATCAGCTTTCTTATACAATTGAAATTGAAACAAATAAGATGAATCTTAAGAAAAATGAATACAGCCAGAAGAGTAAACAGGCTGAGATTGACAAGCTGCAGAGTGCTACACAGAATACAGAAGTGAGAAGTGAAATAGATGGTGTGATCCAGAAAATTGATACATCAAAGATGACAAGTGATGACGGTGATTCTGTGGATGACAGCAGTACAATGGACAGTATGTCATCAAATGATGACGGTTCAGACAGCTCTGCATTTATCACGATTCTCAGTACAGGTGCTTACAGAGTAAAAGGTAAGGTCAATGAACAGAACAGAGATTCTGTTGTGCCGGGAGAGTCTGTGATCATCAGATCCAGAGTGGACAGCAGTAAAACCTGGAAAGGAACCATGGGTTCCATTGATATGAATAACGGAACTTCGGACAGCGACAGCAGTGATATGAATATGGGAATGTCCAGCACCGGTTCAGATGATCAGACTTCTTCTACGTCCTATCCTTTTTATGTGGAACTGGATTCGTCAGAGAATCTTATGCTTGGACAGCATGTATATATAGAGCGAGACATGGGACAGGATGATAAAAAAGATGGTCTGTGGCTCAGCGATTATTATATTCTGGATACAGATACCAATGAACCATATGTCTGGGCAGCGAATGACAAAAATCGACTGGAAAAACGATATGTGACTCTCGGAAAACATGATGACAGTCTTGGAGAATATGAGATTGTTGACGGTCTGACAAAGAAAGATGCGATTGCATTTCCGACAGATTCTCTGGAAGAGGGTGAGAAGACAGAAGTAGGAGATCTCGCGCAGACGATGAGCGGAGGAGCAGACGGTATTACTGATATGGATGCTGATTATGGAAATATGGATGACGCACAGATTGATTCCACAGATATGGAATCCGGCGCAGACAGCTTTACAGAGCCGGATATGGAGGAAGATTCCGCAGACACAGCAGATGACAGTTCAGAAGATATGATCGATCCGAATGAAGAACTTGTGCCAATTGATGAAGCACCTGGTATGAGTGCAGACGGCAATGTGGAGGGAATCGAATGATACTGGAATTGAAAGGCATATATAAAGAATATCAGCAGGGGAAAATGAAGGTTCCAGTGTTAAAAAATGTAGACTTTTCTATGGAAGAGGGAGAATATGTCGCAATCATGGGACCGTCCGGTTCGGGAAAAACTACTTTGATGAACATTATCGGATGTCTGGACAAACAGACAGAGGGAACTTTCTTTCTGGATGGCGTGGATATTAAGGCGTGTTCGGAGAATGAAATGTCGGATATCCGGCTGAATAAGATAGGGTTTGTTTTTCAGAGCTTTCATCTTCTCCCTAAGCAGAGTGCTCTGGCAAATGTTGAGATGCCATTAAATTATGCGAGAGTACCTAAGAAGGAGAGAAGAGAACGCGCTCTGAAGGCACTTGACAGAGTGGGCCTGGCGGACAGAGTGGATTTTAAGCCAAATCAGCTTTCAGGAGGTCAGATGCAGAGGGTTGCCATTGCCAGGGCGATCGTCAATAACCCGAAACTTCTTCTTGCAGATGAACCTACAGGTGCTCTTGACAGTAAATCAGGTGCGCAGGTTATGGAACTTTTCCAGAGGCTGAATGATGAGGGGGTATCTGTATTGATGATTACCCATGATGCGGATATTGCTGCACATGCGAAAAGGGTGGTTACGATCAAAGATGGTATCCTTCAGGAAAAGAGGTGATCTTCATGGGCAAAGTAAAGAAAATCCTCGCAGGAGTGCTTGTGGTGGTAATCGCAGGAAGCGGAATTACAGCGGGATTGATGCAGCTGAAGAAAAACAGCCAGAAAACAGTGGCGGTTACTCCTGTGAGCGGATTACTGCAGGAATTTTATACACCTTCCACCACGCTTGACGGAACCATTACATCCAGTGCAACACAGACAATAAACGGTGATAAAGACCTGATCATTGATCAGATTTATGTGACAAAGGGAGATGCCGTAAAAAAAGGCGATCATCTGGTTTCTTTTGATACTACTCTGGTGGAAATGGAACTGAATATAGCAAAGCTGAAAAAACAGAAACTGGAGCAGGATTTAAATAAAGCAGTGAACAGACTGAACAGCCTTCAGAATGGCGGGCCTGTAGAGGAAACAGATGCGGGTACAGATGCCGATGACCTGAATTCAACAACAGGAAGCACTAATAATGATACTGGTGATGATGATATGACACCGGATGATACTTTGTCATCCGCAACAGATATGTCCGGTAATTATCTGGCAGCAGCCATGCATCCGTTTTTGTTATCTGCTTTTACAGATGGAGATGCAGTGGATAATGCGGGCTCAGACAATTCTTCATCCAAGGCAGATTTACCGGGAGATGATGCTTCAACAGATACCGGAAATACAGGCGGTTCATCAGACGGAACATCTGCGGATAATGATACTCCGGTATATTCGGATCCCTCAGCGAATGGATTCAGTGACGGAGAGAAGGATGATTTTAATTCAGGAAAAAATGATACACCGGAATTATCACCAACGCCAACGCCAACACTGGATGATCGTACCACATATTTTGATCCTTATTACCGAAAAGGTGATCCGAATATCACAGATGGTGACGAGCCGTTTTATCAAAAACTGGATGCAGATTCCGTTCCGTTTACTGGCAGTGGCACAGAGGATGATCCATATGTATATCTGTGCAGCAGTGCAAAAGAGAAAGTTACTGTGATGGGATCATTTTTTAATAAACTTGCAGGATACAGTTCTGATGGAACAAAAATTGTTCATCAGGGAGGTTACTGGTACCGTCTGGAGTTTCATCAGAATGATACCATAGAAGATTATGATAATCTGAAAACATCCTGTACAGGTTATTATCTGGTAAACGGAAGTCTTCTGGAGAAACCGGTGTATGAATTTGCAGAAGTGGAATTCACACTGTCAGATGCAGATAAATATGACAAGAATCCGGATGATGGAGGCGATGATAATCCGGCCGGTGGTGATGATGAACCTACCGGAACTCCTGTTTCCAGAGCAGATGCCATCAAGTATCAGAAGAGTAAGATTGCCAGCCTGAAACTGGACCTTCAGGAAAGCGATATCAAAATATCACAGCTGGAAAAGAAAGCGAATAAAAAGCTTATCAGTGCAAAATTGGATGGTACGGTTACTTATGTGGGAGATTCCGGAGGTGGTGAGACAACGGATGGGAAAGCTCTGATCAAAGTAAAGAGCAGTGATGGTTTTTATGTGATCGGTTCTGTCAGTGAACTGATGCTGGATGATATCAAAGAAGGCACAAAACTTGACTGCACAAGTTATACAAGTGGATCTTTTGAAGCAGAAGTTATGGATGTTTCAGAGTATCCTGTAACCGGAAACAGCTTCTATGGCAGCAGTAATCCAAATGTGTCTTATTATGCATTTACAGCAGTGGTAAGTGACAAGACACTTCAGTTGGAAGATCAGGACTGGGTTACTGTCAATTATGAAGCATCTGCTACAGAGAACAGTATGGTTATCCAGAAGGCTTTTGTCAGAAATGATAATAATAAAAACTATGTGTATAAAGATGATAATGGTATCCTGAAGAAACAGGAGATTTCTGCAGGTGCAACTGTGGATAGCGGTTACAGTGTGATTGTCAAAGGTGGACTCAGTGAAGATGATCTGATTGCATTTCCTTATGGAAAAGATGTGAAAGAGGGCGCAAAGACAAAAGAAGTTACTCTGGATCAGATGTATGGATATTAATTGAGAAAGGAGACATTTTATGCTTGAAAATATACGCCTGGCTTTTCAGGGAATATGGTCACATATGATGAGATCCTTCCTGACTATGCTGGGTATCATTATTGGTATTGCGTCTATCATTGCAATTGTTTCTACCATCAAAGGAACCAGTGAGCAGATTAAGGAAGACCTGATAGGTGCAGGTTCCAATACAGTAAATATTTATCTGTATGATGGAGATAATCAATATGATGCGGAATATGGAAATTCTTCAAAAGCACCGATTCTGACAGATGATGTAAAAGAAGAAGTGAAAGATCTGGACCATGTTGAGAATGCAACTTTTTATTATAACAGTACCAGCGCATCTATTTATAATAACAATAACAGTCTGGAAGGCGGAAGTGTTTACGGGATTGATGTGAACTATCTGGCTACCTGCGGATATGTGATTCAGTCAGGACGGGGATTTGTAAAGGATGACTACAAAAATTACAATAAAGTTGCGCTGATCGATGATAATGCGGCACAGAATCTGTTCCCGTCACAGAACCCGGTAGGGCAGACTGTGGAGATCAATCAGGAACCATATACGATTGTGGGAGTGATCCGGCAGGATGAGAATTATCAGCCGACGATCAACAGTATTGACGAATATTACACTTATTATCAGTCAATCGTTGGAAGTGTGATGATTCCGGACAGCTGCTGGCCGATTTCCTTTAAATTTGATGTTCCTCAGAATGTAATTGTGAAAGCAGACAGCACAGATACTATGAGTACGGTGGGAAATGCAGCAGCAGATGCGCTGAATAATTTAATTGCAGCCCTGAATACAGGTGGAAATACAACCATGAAATACAAAGCTGAAGACATCATGGAGCAGGTTAAGAATATGCAGAAGCTCAGTGAGAGTACAAATAATCAGCTGATCTGGATTGCAAGTATTTCTCTCCTTGTGGGTGGTATTGGTGTCATGAATATCATGTTGGTTTCTGTTACGGAGCGTACCAAAGAGATTGGTCTGAAAAAGGCTATCGGGGCACGTAAGAAGACTATTCTGGGACAGTTTCTGACAGAGGCTTCCGTACTTACCAGTATTGGCGGTATTATCGGAGTAATAACAGGAATCGGGCTGTCGAAAGTGGTGGGAAAGGTTACCGGTTCGCCTACTGCGATCAGTGTGCCATCAATTGTGATCGCAGTATTGTTTTCTACAGTGATAGGCGTGGTATTTGGACTGCTTCCCTCTGTGAAAGCAGCAAATTTAAATCCTATTGATGCGTTGAGAAGTGAATAAACACTGCATAGATAAAACAGACTTGATGTACAATACCTTTGTATATTGAGTCTGTTTTTCTGTAACATTTTTAGTTACTGTTTACTGGTAATATCCTGCAAAGCGTGTTATTGAAAACGAAGTGAACAATAACCATTTTTCTGTGGATTTTAAACAGAAAAACAATCAAATTTGTATAGATGTCAAGGAATGTGCTAAAATTTGTACAAAAAATAAAAAAATATGGAAGTACAAAGACAGGTTGTGCTATAATGGAGTATCTCAAAAAGAATTATTTATACAGGAGAAAGTTCGCGGATGGTATCATTTACCTATATCATCAAAGATAAATTTGGAATACATGCAAGGCCCGGACTGCTTCTTGTGCAGGAAGCTGGAAAGCTTACGAGCAATATCACTATTTTTAAAGGAACAGACAGTGGTGATGCGAAGCGGATGTTCTGTGTTATGAATCTTGCAGTAAAACAGGGAGATCAGATAACAGTACATGTGGAAGGCGAGAATGAAGAGGCAGATGCCGAAGTAATGAGAGAGTTTTTGAAAAATAATCTGTAACTGTGAAGATGTCAGACAGTTATGCCATAATCTTTAATAAGGAGAATTGGAGTAATGAAAGTATTAGAAGGTAAGTCCGTATTTTCAGGAATTGCAATTGGAAAGATTTCTATTTTGCAGAAAGCAGACACAAGTGTAAAGCGTACGAAGGTAGAAAATCCGGAGGCAGAGATCACACGTGTGCAGGAAGCAAAAGAGAAAGCAGTTGAACAGCTTCAGAAACTGTATGATAAGGCACTCCGGGAAGTTGGAGAATCAGGTGCTGCTATTTTTGAAGTGCATCAGATGATGCTGGATGATGAGGACTATCTGGATTCTATTGATAACATTATCCGTACGGAGAATGTAAATGCAGAGTATGCAGTAGCAACAACAGGCGATAATTTTGCAGACATGTTTGCGCAGATGGATGATGACTACATGAAAGCAAGAGCGGCAGATATAAAGGATATTTCAGATCGTCTGGTACGTGTATTATCAGGACACGATGAGGGAGATATGGATGCTGCAGAACCATCTATTATCGTTGCTGAGGATCTGGCTCCAAGTGAAACTGTACAGATGGACAAGAGCAAAGTTCTTGCATTTGTTACAAGGAAAGGTTCTTCCAATTCCCATACAGCAATCCTTGCAAGAACTATGAATATCCCGGCGCTGATCAATATTGAATATGATGACAGCATGGATGGGAAAATGGCAGTTGTAGACGGTAAGACCGGTTCTCTTATTGTGGAACCGGATGCAGATACCCTGAAGAAATATCAGGATCAGAAAGACGAGGAGTTGCGCCAGAGAGCAATGCTCAAAGAATTAAAAGGCAAAACTACAGAGACAAAGAGTGGACATAAGATTCATCTGTACGCAAACATCGGAAGCACAGGCGATGTAGCCAGTGTACTGGCTAATGATGCAGAAGGTATTGGTCTATTCAGAAGTGAATTCATTTATCTGGAAAAAGATAATTATCCGACAGAGGAAGAGCAGTTCCAGATTTATAAAGCAGTAGCACAGAATATGGCAGGAAAGAAAGTAATCATCCGTACACTGGATATCGGCGCAGACAAGCAGATTGATTACTTTGATATGGCACACGAAGAGAATCCGGCAATGGGTTATCGTGCAATCCGTATCTGCCTGGACAGACCGGAAGTATTTAAGACACAGCTTCGTGCACTGTTCAGAGCAAGTATGTTCGGAAATATCTCCATTATGTATCCGATGATCATCTCTGTAACAGAAGTAAAACAGATCAAGGCTATTGTTGCAGAGGTTAAGAAAGAGCTGACAGAGCAGGGCATTCCGTTTAAAGATGACGTAGAGCAGGGTGTAATGATCGAGACACCGGCTGCAGTTATGATCAGTGATCTTCTTGCAAAAGAAGTTGATTTCTTCAGCATCGGAACTAACGATTTAACACAGTATACACTGGCAATCGACCGTCAGAATGCAAAACTGGATAATATTTATGATTCTCATCATGAAGCTGTACTTCGTATGATCCAGATGGTCATTGATAATGCACATAAAGAGGGAATCTGGGCAGGAATCTGCGGAGAGCTCGGAGCAGATACTACATTGACAGAACGCTTTATACAGATGGGGATTGATGAATTATCTGTATCACCTACATTTGTTCTGCCGGTACGTAAGATCGTAAGGGAACTGGGCTGATTCTGGCATAAATATCGCAAAAGAATAGAAACAGGCAGTCAAAATTCCGCATGGGTCAATCTATGCGGAATTTTTTTGCAATAAATTAGCGGTTCCTGATTGTGATACATAAAAAAATATGATAAACTGAACATAGTCTGTAATTTTATGAAAAGATGATTGATACATAAAAAATCTGAAGTGGATCAGAAGCAAAGGAGATATGAATATGGGAAAAATTGCCATTGTCACAGACAGTAACAGCGGCATAACACAGGACCAGGCAAGAGAACTTGGAATCAGCGTAATTCCAATGCCTTTTTATATTAACGAGAAGCTTTATCTTGAAGGAATCACTCTTTCACAGGAAGAGTTTTATGAGAGACTTAAGAATGATGAGGCTATTTCTACTTCACAGCCGGGGCCGGCAGATGTATGCGGACTCTGGAATACATTACTGGAAAAGTATGATGAAGTAGTGCATATTCCAATGTCAAGCGGACTGAGTGCATCCTGCGATACAGCAATGGGACTGGCTCAGGAATATGACGGAAGAGTACATGTAGTAGACAATCAGAGAATTTCTGTTACGCAGAGACAATCTGTACTGGATGCCCTCACATTAAGAGATGCGGGCAGAAATGCGACACAGATCAAACAGGTTCTGGAAGAGCAGAAGCTGGATTCCAGTATCTATATTACTCTGGAAACTCTGAAATACCTTAAGAAAGGCGGAAGGATTACTCCTGCAGCAGCAGCAATCGGAACAGTTCTGAACCTGAAACCTGTGCTTCAGATCCAGGGTGAGAAGCTGGATGCATATTCCAAAACAAGAGGCAAGAAGCAGGCAAAACGTGTCATGCTCAAGGCTATACAGAATGACTGGGAGAACCGCTTTACAGAATACGTAAAACGTGGCGAAATGTGCCTGCAGTCTGCTTATACAGGAAATCAGGAGGAAGCAGAGGAATTTAAGAAAGAAATTGCCGAAGTATTCCCCGGAATTGAGATTGTGCAGAATCCGTTATCATTAAGTGTTGCATGCCATATCGGACATGGTGCTATTGCAGTTGCATGTTCAAGAAAAGTGGTAGTAGAATAAAACAATCTGAGGAGTTAGGAAAGAATGAAGAAACTTATGGAACAGATGGCGGAAGAACTTTCCGCAGCATTTGAAAAATCCGGATACGACCCATCCTACGGAAAAGTAACCGTATCCAACAGACCGGATCTTTGCGAATTTCAGTGCAACGGTGCTATGGCAGGAGCCAAAGCATACAAGAAGGCACCGTTTATGATCGCTGATGATGTAGTAGCATACTTAAAAGACAGCCAGGTTTTCTCCATGGCAGAAGTCGTAAAACCGGGATTTATCAATTTAAAAGTAAAAGGTGAATTCCTTGCAGATTACTTAAAGGAAATGGCAGCAGACGAGAAACTTTCCGTATCTGCAGCAAAAGAGCCGAAGACGATCATCATCGACTACGGTGGACCAAACGTTGCAAAACCTCTTCATGTAGGACACCTTCGTTCTGCAATCATCGGAGAAAGTATTAAGAGAATCGGTCGCTTTGTAGGACATAAAGTAATCGGTGATGTTCATCTGGGAGACTGGGGTCTTCAGATGGGGCTGATCATTACAGAACTGAAACACAGAAAACCGGAGCTGGTTTATTTTGATGATTCTTACACAGGAGAGTATCCGGAGGAAGCACCATTTACGATCAGCGAGCTGGAAGAAATCTATCCATGTGCAAGCGGCAAGTCCAAAGAGGATGAAGCGTACAGAAACGAAGCTCTGGAAGCAACTCATCTTCTTCAGCAGGGCAAACCGGGATACATGGCTCTCTGGAACCATATTATGAACGTATCCGTTACAGACCTGAAGCGCAACTATGACAAATTAAATGTGTCTTTTGATCTCTGGAAAAAGGAATCCGATGCACAGCCATATATTCCTGGAATGGTTGAGGAGATGAAAGAAAAAGGATTCGCTTATGTAGACCAGGGTGCACTTGTAGTAGATGTAAAAGAAGAGAACGACACAAAAGAGATTCCTCCATGTATGCTTCTGAAATCAGACGGAGCTTCTCTTTATACAACTACAGACCTTGCAACAATCGTAGAGCGAATGAAATTATTTAACCCGGATGAGATCTTGTATGTGGTAGACAAACGTCAGGAACTTCACTTTATCCAGGTATTCCGCTGTGCAAGAAAGACCGGGCTTGTAAAAGATGATACAAAGCTTTCTTTCCTTGGATTCGGAACCATGAACGGAAAAGACGGAAAACCGTTCAAGACAAGAGAGGGCGGCGTTATGCGTCTGGAAACTCTCATTAAAGACATCAACGAAGAGATGTTTACCAAGATTGTTGAGAATCGCAGCGTGAAAGATAAAGATGCGAAAGAAACTGCAGAGATCGTAGGGCTTTCCGCAATCAAATACGGTGACCTTTCCAATCAGGCTACCAAGGATTACATTTTTGATATTGACAGATTTACATCATTTGAAGGTAATACAGGTCCGTATATCCTTTATACGATCGTTCGTATCAAATCTATTCTGAACCGTTTTGCAGAAGAGGGCGGCAACCTTGAAGCAGGTGCAATCCTTGATCCAGTAAACGACAGCCAGAAGAACCTGATGCTTCAACTGACAGGTTTCGGTGCAACTGTAGAGAACGCTTTTGAAGAAAAAGCACCGCATAAGATCTGTGCATATATTTATGAAGTATCCAATGCATTCAACAGCTTCTATCATGAGACAAAGATCCTCAGCGAAGAGAACGAAGCACAGAAAGCTTCCTTCATCCAGTTGTTGAAACTCACTAAGAAAGTTCTGGAGATATGTATCGATCTTCTTGGATTTTCTGCACCGGACAGAATGTAAAAATAAGATTCATCAATAAATCAACTTGTTGGTATACTAGTTACTGTTCACACACCACTATCCCGCGAGGTGTTTTGGCATGAATATGCCAAAATCCCGAGACATACAAGCCAAAAATTCATTGCCGCAGGCAATCTGGAATGAATTTTGGCTATGTTACTGAGAACGGAGTGAACAGTAACGTATACTAAGCCCTGTTTACATATATTGTAAATGGGGCTTTTCAAAAAGAACGAAATGTGCTATCATGTATTTATCTAATCTATACGTGATGAAATTCTTTCATCACATTTTCCATTTTTGTTTTAAACGAATTGTGAATATCTGCTTGGCTCAGATAAACTGCGGAGCAGTTATTCGGTTATGAGCAAGTAGCGAATCTGATGATTTTATCTGTTTGACAATTGAACAGGAGGTGAACCAGTGAATTTATCTGGAACTGTATTAAAAGGGCGTTACTGTATTCTGAATCCTGTTGGAAAAGGCGGCGGAGGGAAAGTTTACCTTGCCAGAGACCTGGAACTGGGCGTTTTGTGGGCGGTAAAAGAAATACCGGTATCCGACAAAAGTGAAGCTCGTATGCTTTTGAAACTTTCGCATCCGTCTTTGCCAAAGATGATAGATTACATAGAAGATAACCGAAAATGTTACCTTGTTATGGAATATGTCAGGGGAAAATCTCTGGGTGAGTATTTAAGAGGCGGAAAACATTTTTCCATAAATGAAATCGTTAAATATGGAATGGAGATTTCAGATGTATTCTCCTATTTTCATGGTCGGAAACCACCGGTTTATTATGGAGATCTGAAGCCTGACAATCTGATGCTGGGTGAGAATGGAAGATTATATCTGATCGATCTGGGCGGTGCTGTAAACGGATATAAATATCACCATAAAGTATGTACAGGCACTGCCGGTTTTGCTGCGCCGGAACAATATGAGGGAAAGATAAATGCAGCAACAGATATTTATACATTTGGAAAAACATTATCTGCCTTATGTGGAAAAACAGATTGTCTGTTATTCATCCGGAACATGTCATTATTCTGGCTTATTTTCAGATGCTGCATGAAGAAACCGGAAATGCGTTATCAAAATATGAAGACTGTACAGAAAAAACTAAGCAGAATCCAGAAGAGACAAAATCAGAGTAAAATTAAAAACATGTTGGTTTTGGCAGGGAGCAGTATTGCTTTTGCAGTAATAACTGTTTTTCTTCTGTTTAGTTCTGATCTGGTATCCGGCTCCAAAACATTTGATTTTTATGAAGAGCTAACTGATATTACAGACCTTTATTATCAGGAAGAATTTCAAAACGGCAGTAAAGCGGACAGGGAAAAAATTTGTGAACAGGCAGATACCGGACTGCGGAAATTACAAAAACAATGCACTGAAAAAGAGGAGTCAAGAAAGATATTACAGATTCTGGCAGTAAACAGTGAGTACCAGGAAAATTATGAAAATGCAGGATTCTACTATGAGCAAATGCTTCTTTATGATGAAACTTACAGAGCCGGATACGGTGAATATGGAATGTTCCTGTTCCGTACCGGGCAAAAGGAAGCCGGTCAGGCACTATGGACAGAATATAAGTCGAAAGAAACAATGTTAGACGATACAGTCAGCAGAAATCTGAGATTGTGGGAAAAGGAGATGACTAAGAGTGAAGAAAAATCATAACAGACTCTGGATTGTGACATTTGTATGTTTATGTCTGTGTCTGACTTCGACTATCTCTGCCATGCAGATGGGAGGTTTTGATATTGATGTAGGAAATGGAGAAAACAGCAGCTGGCAATGGCATGAGGAACAGCAGTGGAATCAGAGCAGTTGGGAGAATACGTGGGAAAATAACCGGCAGACTGGAGACAACACATCAGAAACTCCTGTACAGAACGATCAGGCCCAGGACAATGGATATCAGTATGATTCTGATATAGAAAACGGAACACAGGATAATATACAGCAATGGGATGGTGTACAGCAGAATAACACTGACTGGAATAACAGCAGTCAATGGAACAATAATTCTCAGTGGGATAATAATTCTCAGAATAATAATGTCCAGAATAATAACGTTCAGAGTAATAATGCCCGGAATAATAATTCTGCATGGAACGCTCAACCTCAGACAGATAACAATATGCAGATAACATCCCGGACGGATAATGAATCCGCTGTTAAGATATCAGAAAAACCCACCCCAACATCAATACCTGTACCAACACCTAAACCTGCGAAAAATCCGAAGCCGACAAAAACACCCAAATCAACTCAGCCCCCAACTCCTAAGCCGTCAAAAAAGAAAAATAAGAAGAAACAAAATAAAGCAAAGAAAACAGAAAAAGAAAACAAGAATACAGGTAATTCCAAAGTGTTTCAGAATAAAGAAAACCAGGGGGATACTGTTGAATACACGCATGTAAAAGATGAAGCTGTTAAGTTTCATTGCACACAAAATACAGATAGTTTCCATACCCCGCGAATTCAGATAATATCCCGGGGCTCTGTTCAGATTCTTTCTTTTCGGCTTAACAAAACAGAATGTCCCTGGCATTGGGAAGGAGACTGGATCATACCGGATACGGAAGATGAAAATGTAAAAGAAATAGAATTGTTGGTTATCTCTCAAGGCGGAAAGCTGATAAAAATGAATCCCCGGATTTTTTCCTCATAGACGCTTCAGGAAAACAATGCTATAATTTATCATATTATATCAATTTTTCTGAGACAGGAGGAACCTATGTACAAAGTAATTTTGTTTGATTTAGATGGAACATTAACAGAATCCGGAGAGGGTATCACGAAATCTGTTCAGTATGCACTGGAGAGAATTGGAAAGCCTGAACCGGACCTTGAGAAACTGAAGGTTTTCATAGGACCGCCGCTTATGGAGATGTTTATGCAATATGCACAGATTGATGAGGCAACCGCAAAACAGGCGGTGGAAATTTACAGAGAACGCTATTCTGTGACAGGAATCTTTGAAAATGCCGTATATCCGGGAATTGAGAACATGCTGGCACAGTTGGAGAAGAAAGGATATATTCTCGCAGTAGCATCCTCTAAACCGGAAGTATATGTGAGACAGATCCTGGATCATTTTGGACTTACCCGGTACTTCACAGAAATCGGCGGAAGCGAATTGAATGGTCGAAGAACAAACAAGACAGAAGTGATCGAAGATGTTCTGAAACGTCTGAATATGGACAAACACAGAGATCAGGTTATTATGGTTGGAGATAAAGAACATGATGTATACGGAGCACGCAAAGCTGGCCTGGAATGTATTGCAGTTTCTTTCGGATATGGAACTGAAGAAGAGCTTAAACAGGCAAAACCTCTGAAAATCGTTGATTCTGCAGAAGGAATCGTAGATTTTTTCGCCTGAGCCCTCTGCGAAAACAAAATATTGTTTCTAAAATCTGGAGGGCAGGATATCCGGCAGGAATCCATTTTGTGATTTCGCAGATCGTTGCAGGGACTGCGTTGGCAGTATTTGCAAGAACAGCAGAAAATTCGGCAGAGACATACTATAATTACACGATTTTTCTCACAGGCTTAACAGGAATCCTGGCTATGATCCCGGCATTGTATTTTTATCGAAGAGATAAAGTTAGAAGAATTGCCGGCGGTCTGATCCCGGCACAGAAAAAAGTACCGCTTTCCTTACTGGAAATAATTCTTCTGCTTCTGGCAGGAGCCGGACTTGCACAGTATGGAAATTTCCTGATGGCAATTCTTCAGTCATTTATCAACAGCAGTGCCTACCAGGAAAGCATGACCAGAATTACAGAAGGAAAATCACTTTTTATGATGATTTTCTGGATGGGAATCGTTGCGCCGGCAGCAGAGGAAATGATCTTTCGCTGGTTAATCTATCTGCGTCTGCGTGACTGGATGAAGCTGCCGGTGGCAGCAGTGATTTCCGGAGTGGTCTTTGGTATATATCACGGAAATATCGTGCAGGGAATATACGCAAGTATCCTTGGAACAGCATTTGCATGGATACTGGAAATGAGTGGAAATATTTACAGCAGTATGCTGCTTCATATGGGGGCCAATATCTGGTCACTGGTAATTACAGAATATGCACTGGATCTGTTTTCCATGAAATACGGTGTGCAGATTTTGATATTGATCTATCTGATTCTGCTGGCCGGCGTAGTGTGCTGCCTTACTCATTTCGAAAAAGTGTACAGTGTAAGAAAAAAGAAGAGAATGATATAAAAAATCTGCCATAAAAAGCAGATGATGATTAACAGGAGAATGTGATGGGAAAAGCAGTTCGTCTGGATAAGTTTCTGGCAGATGCAGGAGTAGGGACCAGAAGTGAGGTAAAAAAATATATTCAAAAAGGAAAAGTACAGGTCAACGGTGTACCTGCAAAGAAACCGGAGATCAAGGTCAGTGAAGAGGATGAAGTAATTCTGGATGGAAACAGAGTTTCCAAGGCACCGGAATTCGTCTATTATCTTCTGTACAAACCTGCAGGTTATATCAGTGCGACTGAGGATAAGCGTGACAGAACAGTGATGGAACTGGTGCCGTCAGACAGGAAAGATATGTTTCCTGTAGGAAGACTGGATAAAGATACAGAGGGACTGCTTCTGATCACAGATGACGGAGCACTGGCACATGAACTTCTTTCTCCGAAGAAGCATGTAGACAAAACTTACTATGCTGTCACAGATGGGTGTGTGACAAAAGAGGATGTACAGAGATTTGCTGAGGGTCTGGAGATTGGAGAAAAAAATCCGACTATGCCTGCGAAACTGGAAATCCTCAGAACCAGAAAAGTGGAAGAGACAGAACTGGAACAATATCCGTCAGGATGGTCTTCGGAAATTCAGCTTACGATCAAAGAAGGCAAATTCCATCAGGTCAAGCGAATGACAGAAGCAGTAGGAAAGAAAGTGGTCTATCTGAAACGAATTTCCATGGGAGTATTAACATTGCCGGATGACCTGAAAAAAGGAGAATGCCGTCAGTTGACTGCTGAAGAAGAGAAAAAACTGAAAGACAGCATTGGCAGATCCTGAAAAACCTGTAAAAATAATAAAAAATTTGCAAAAAACCCTCTTTACATGGAGGGTTTTTGTATGCTATACTACAGAAGTTGCGAGTCATGCGCATCTATTGTGCATGCAAAAATATACACGTTCGGAGATTCCCGCGGATGGTGCCCTGCGGTGTGAGGCTGGGTCCCCAGGAAAAAGAACCGGGCGGAAGAAATTAACCAAAAAAGGAGAACAAACATGAGCGTTATTTCAATGAAACAGCTTTTAGAAGCAGGCGTACATTTCGGACATCAGACAAGAAGATGGAACCCTAAAATGGCTCCATACATCTACACAGAGAGAAACGGTATCTACATCATCGACTTACAGCAGTCTGTAGGTATGGTTGACGATGCTTACAATGCAATCGCTGATATCGTAGCAGACGGTGGAAGCATCTTATTCGTAGGAACAAAGAAACAGGCTCAGGATGCTATCAAAACAGAAGCAGAGCGTTGCGGACAGTTCTATGTAAACGAGAGATGGTTAGGTGGTATGCTTACAAACTTCAAAACTATCCAGAGCCGTATTGCAAGACTGAAAGAAATCGAAGCTATGGAAGCTGATGGAACATTTGACGTTCTTCCTAAGAAAGAAGTTATTGAGCTGAAAAAAGAACTTGCAAAATTACAGAAAAATATCGGCGGTATCAAAGAAATGAAGAGACTTCCGGATGCAATCTTCATCGTAGATCCTAAGAAAGAAAGAATCTGCGTACAGGAAGCTCATACATTAGGAATCCCGCTTATCGGTATCTGCGATACAAACTGCGATCCGGAAGAACTGGATTATGTAATTCCGGGTAACGATGATGCAATCCGTGCAGTAAAATTAATCGTTTCCAAAATGGCAGACGCTGTTATCGAAGCAAAACAGGGTACTGCAGATGCAGACGGTGAAATCGAAGCTGAATCTGAAGAGTTCGCAGCTACAGAAGAATAATTTTTTGAACCAGTACAGGAAAGCCGACAGGCTTTCCTGTCATTGAAAAAGGAAAAGCCCCTCCGGGCGATTTACGAATATTATTCAGGAGGAAAATGAAATGGCTATCACAGCAGCACAGGTAAAAGAATTAAGAGAAATGACCGGCGCCGGAATGATGGATTGTAAGAAAGCTCTTACAGCTACAGAAGGTGATATGGATAAAGCAGTAGAATTCCTTCGCGAAAAAGGTCTTGCTACAGCACAGAAGAAAGCAAGCCGTGTAGCAGCAGAAGGTCTTTGCAAAACTTTAGTTTCCGAAGACGGAAAGAAAGCAGTTGTTGTAGAAGTTAACGCTGAGACAGACTTCGTAGCTAAGAATGAAAAATTCCAGAACTACGTTGCAGATGTAGCAGCTCAGGCTATGAACACAACAGCAGCAGATATCGATGCTTTCCTTGCAGAAGCATGGGCGCTTGATACAACTAAGACTGTTAAAGAAGCTCTTGCAGCTCAGATCGCAGTTATCGGCGAGAACATGAACATCAGAAGATTTGCTCAGGTTACAGAAGAGAACGGTTTCGTTGCTTCCTACACACATATGGGCGGTAAGATCGGTGTTCTTGTAGACGTTGAAACAGACGTAGTTAACGATGCTGTTAAAGAAATGGCTAAGAACGTAGCAATGCAGATTGCAGCTCTGAAACCACAGTACACAAGCGATAGCGAAGTAAGCGCAGAATACATTGAGCATGAGAAAGAAATCCTTATGGCTCAGATCCAGAACGATCCGAAAGAATCCCAGAAACCGGCTAAGGTTATCGAAGGAATGATTACAGGACGTATCAAAAAAGAGCTTAAAGAAATCTGCCTTCTTGACCAGACATACGTTAAAGCTGAAGACGGAAAACAGTCTGTAGCTAAATATGTAGAGCAGGTTGCTAAAGAAAACGGCGCTAAGATCACTGTTAAAGGTTTCGTACGTTACGAGACAGGTGATGGTATCGAAAAGAAAGAAGAGAACTTTGCAGAAGAAGTTGCAAAACAGATGGCACAGTAATCTGGTTTTTGCAGAACTTTAAAAAGAGTCTTAAAACCCTTGAAAATCCAGTATTTTCAAGGGTTTTTCTTATATACACCACTTCATATATTGCATTATAAATTCATGTAACTTTTTAAACGGATTTTCGTAAAATGTTCGTCATGGTTTTCGTAAAACCTGCGTACGAACTTCTTAACGAAAACTTCGCATGATTTTTAAGAAAAATGTGGCGATTTCGGTAGCTAACTATAAAGCAATTTATAATACTTGCAGGAATAGAGGTTCAAATTGCAAAAGGATTTGGGCAGTAGTAGGAAGGTTGGAAATGTGGTATGATTGAGAACAGGACATAAGAGAAAACAGGAACTGAATAGAGTGTGAGTAAAGAAGAAATCTTTGAATATGTGCAACAGCAATATGGAACACTCCCAGAATATCTATGGAGCAAATGACATTTTGGAAGAATACAGAAAGTGTGAGTAAAGAAATTATGGAATTGTTGAAAACAATCAGAGGAGACATTACAAAAATTACAGATGTTCAGGCAATCGTAAATGCTGCGAATAATTCACTTCTTGGTGGCGGAGGTGTGGATGGAGCAATTCACAGAGTAGCAGGACCAGAACTTTTGGAAGAATGCAGAACATTACATGGATGTGAGACAGGGAAGGCAAAAATTACAAAAGCATATAAGCTCCCTTGTGAGTATGTTATCCATACAGTAGGACCAATATGGAATGGTGGGAATCAAAATGAAAAAGAATTACTTGCAAGCTGTTATTTATCTTCTATGCAGCTGGCACTGGAACACAAAATCAGAAAAATCGCATTTCCGTCAATTTCTACAGGAGTGTATTCATTTCCGGTTGGACTTGCAGCAAAAATTGCAGTAAATACAGTTGCTGGATTTTTGAAGGAACATCCAGATGATTTTGATCTGGTGGAGTGGGTTTTGTTTGATGAACATACGGAATTGGTTTATGCGATAGAAGTAAATGCGCATAATAAAGGAATATAGAAGATGAGAATATTGATGTTAGGAAACAGTTTTACAACGGCAAATCATATGCCGGACATGTTGGCTGACCGGTGCAGAGATTGTGCAACATACCCGTGGAGGGGAACGATTGGCAGATCAGTTAAATCCGAAAACAAAGATGGGAAAGCGTACATAGGAAGCTTTGCAAAATGAAAAATGGGATTTTGTCATTTTACAGGAAATGAGCAATGGTCCAATTACATCAAAAGCCAGTTTCTTTGAAAATGCAGAAAAACTCTGTGAGAAGATCAGGGAGAATGGAGCAAAGCCAGTTTTTTATGCGACCTGGGCATATCAACGTGGAGGAAAGAAGTTGGAAACTTTTGGAATGGATTATGATGAGATGTATCAGAAACTGTATGAAGCTTATCACCTAGCAGCAGATAGAAACCATACTTTGATTGCAGATGTTGGAAAGAAATTTTATGAACTTTCAGATAAAGTAAATCTTTATGCGGATGATGGGTGCCATCCAAATGAAAAAGGTTCCCAGATAGCAGCAGAGATAATTGCAGAAGTCTTGATGAATTGAATAACGTGATATGAAAAAAGCAGCTTGATTATCGAGTTAGTTACTCTCGGTTCAAACTGCTTTTCTTTTGGGCTTTATCTCTCATACAGGAGTATTGTCATCATCAAGTTGGAAAATATCGGCTATCTGGGAATTCTATTTTTATGAAATCGTGGTGCCACAGGCAAAAGAAACTGCTTTGTCCATGGCTGCGGATGGAATGAAAGCTGAAAAAATAGCCCACTATCTTAAAGTAAGTGCTGCGATGGTTCAGAACTGGATCGATGAAAGCATGAGTGTTGTACAATAATTTAATGATATAATGAAGAGAAGCTGCCAGGAGAGAAGAAAAATCTCTTGGTGGCTTTTGGGAATTAAACCTATGATTTTTTTGTAAAATAGTGAGAGTATGATATCATCCTGCATATCTAACTTCCATAAATTGTCTTTCGTTATCAGAAATCGGTGGATTTTCCAGCGCTTTAATCCAGTAGATTTCTCCATCGCATTCTAACTGAATATACATCTTTTCGTTTATGAGTGCGCATTTAATGATTTTTGTTAATGATCCGGTTTTCAGTGTCGTGTTCACCGCAGTAGCATCTGGTCTGGTATATGCCGGAAGATCACTGTTTACTGTGAAGTATCGGCTGCTTCCGTCTGCGGAATATATTTCTTTATAGGATCCATATCTGCTTGTCGGAACAAATTTTCCATTGACATATTTGTAGGTGAAATTAATTGCATTGATGCCAAGAGAATAAGAAACGATGCTCTCTGTAATTACAATCTTATTTCCATTTAAATTGGTAACTTCACCTATGCGATGGTTTCCGTATCCTGCCATAATCTCAGTGAAATCAAGGATTTTTCTGAACTTTCCGTTTGTGTATTTTAATAATGCACATACAGGTCCGTCACCATTATCGGCTGGTGCATAGAGATATAAAAACGGCTGTCCGTTTTTCAATGTATAAATATTTGCTATAACATTATAAAAACGTGTATTTTTTAATCTGTAAGCTGTTTTTCCATTAACCGATACAGTAAGTGACGAATATGCTTCATCGTCGGTTTGATTGGCTGCTCTGATTCTGATTTTATCTTTCATTCCATCACCGGTAACATCATATGCTGCGTATGTCCGATTTGATTTTAATATGACCCCATTTGCCGCTGCTTTTACGGGTCTGGAAAAAATAATTACAAAACCAATTGCCAAAAACATGGTAAGCACAGAAATAAAACTAATTCTTTTTCTCATAAAACATGACCCCTTTCGTGTAGGAATTGCTATAATTTTTATATTTTTATTGTATCATTGTATATGTGCAAATTGTATTTTTTAAGTTACAAAATCCTGAGATAATTTTATGAGAACCAATCCTCTTCCCGATGCATCTAATTAGTGTAAAAGTAAACACGTGTAGTAATCCGGCTGGGCAAAAGGAGAAGACAAAGTTATGACAAAAGATGTATTTATTAAGGAGGTTCGGGATGCAGAAGCCATGCTGTACCATATATCAAAGTCCATTTTGAAGAATGACTCTGATTGTGGGGATGCTGTGTAGGAAACAATTCTTAAGGCATATAAGAAACTTCCCACCTTAAAGAAAGAAAAGTATTTTCGAACATGGATCACAAAGATATTGATCAATGAATGCAATGGGATTCTTCGGAAAAGAAAAAAATGTTATTCCATATGAAGAATATATGGACAATATGAGGCTGACTGAGGAGGACAGATACAGTCATCTGTATATGGCGATTATGGAACTTCCGGAGGATCTGAGGATTTTGGTAACATTGTATTATTTAGAAGGATTCTCACAGAAAGAGATCAGTGAGGCTCTGGATATTCCGGAAGGAACGATTAAAAGCAGACTTTCCCGTGCAAGAGAGTTTTTGAAAGAACAGTTATCCGATGAAGAAGAGAAAAGACCGATGCCTGGGAAAAACAGCAAACCATCAAAGAGAATAACAGGAAAGGGGAAAATGTCATGTTAGAGAACAAATGGAATAATATAGCACCGGAAGTACCACATGATTTTCATGAGAAATTTGAAGAGACACTGAGACATATTGAGCAGGCAGATGCAGTTGATAAAAAATACAAAAGAAAAAGAATCAGTGGCCGATTACTGATTGCAGCAGCAGTGATCTGTACAGGCATGGGAGTAACAGTGGCGGCAAAAGAGTTCTTTAAATGGAATGACCATTTGTTAAAAAGACTGGAACCCTCTGAGGAACAGCAGGAAACGATGCAGGAATCAAACTATATTCAGAATATAGACCAGTCTGTAACACAAAATGGTGTGA
>UMGA01006912.1_pt1 | contig 64104 bp, 72 predicted proteins | sample 1965171 | NCBI WGS metagenome assembly UMGA01 (sample SAMEA4836062, study PRJEB28245) | human gut metagenome | biome: gut microbiome; material: fecal sample | place: Denmark | collected 2008 | reverse complement strand
TATTCCCCACTGGGGAGTTACTTTAATAATTCTATTGTTTTACGTAGTTCCCGAATGGTTTGGTGCGTGTATACCCTGGTAGTGATATCGCCTTGTTTATGACCTAACAAGGAACGCAAGGCGTTAGGAGATGCAACAGGATCAAGTAGACTTGCGAATGTGTGTCGGGTATCGTGGATAGTATGCTTGCAGTTAAGTTGCTTCATAATATCTTGGAAATGCTTGCGAAACGATGTGTAACTAATAGTAAATAGGTAATCGTCTGTATTAGTGTATAGTTGCTCAATTAAGGGCATGATGCGGTGATGTATGGGGATAATACGACCTTCACCGGCTTTTGTTTTAGAGTGTCTCATGATAAGGTATGACGATCGTCTGTTGATATCTTGCCTACGGAGATTAAGTAATTCACCGATACGGAGCCCGGTGTAGAGTAGTATTAAAATCATGCGAGAATAAGAAGTATCTATTGCCCATAATTTGTTGATCTGTTGGCGGGTGAATACTCTCCTCCTAATCGTTGGTATATTGGGCCCTAGATTTAAGTGTGAGGCGTAATTAGTGATAGGGTAATCTTGGATGATTGCGTAATTAAATAATTGATTAAGTAACGTGCGGACTTTCTTACATGATGAGTAAGAAAGTCCTTTTACGTGCATGGAATTAATCACATTTTGAAGGTGCTGAAAATGAATATCCGTGATAGGCATATCCGCTATGTTGGATATGTGTTTAAAAGCAATATGGTAAGACTTAACGGCACTCTTAGTAATAGCTTGTGAGTGAATAGGCAACCACTCGTTAAATAGTTGCCTTAATGTAATGGTATTGCGTTGTCTACGTTTTAGTATAACGGCGTAACGGCGCATAATTTCACCTCCGAAAGGATGCTACTATGAATCAATATGTATTTATTTTAAATGAAATGGGCGAACGAATTACGTCCTTTGTTGATAACACAGTGACGCAAGAACAGTTGTTGGCGACCGCGAAAGAACAATGGCCGGATGCTGCAGATTATATTTACTCTGCAGATGGTGATGGTATGTTAGATGAATTTATGAAAGGTAAATTCTATGTTAATGGTCAATTTATTGAGCCACAACCAAAAGAACCTACAAAATCCGAAAAGATTACCGAAATCAGAAATTATTACAACGGTCGTTTTGAGGCGTTAGAACAAGTGTTATTAAGACGTCGATTAATTAACGGCGATATTACAGACTTGCAAGAACAATTTAAGAAGTTAAATCAAGAAATGCTATTAAAGATTAAGGCGGTGAAATAATGGAAACGTTTGAAATTAAAAGTGATGTACCTGTAATGCATTTTTGTGAATACTGTTGGGCTACTTTGAATAGTGATGGTACTTGCCCAACAGAAGGATGCATTCATAATGATTTAATGGCTTTAGATGAAGAATCATAAGGGCATGGGGGAGTGAATGGATATTCTTAATGATATTTTAATCATGCTCATCAGTGGTATATCGCATGAACATATAGTCAGTATGGGGGTAGTGATTATTTTAACCACTACATTGTTATTTGTGGACACAATACAGCGGATTGCTGCAGAAGTGTTGCGGTATAACAAAGATAATCACAGGCCTAATAATCCTATTACACTACTAACAACATTGACCTGGTATGGATGGGGAAAAGGTAGGTATATCGATGAAACTACCGGTGAACGGCGTAGATATTTAATGAGTGAGCGCCTTAGAGGTGATCTATTAAAGAAACTATGCATACAATATCCGGCATGGATGATACTATCCATTGTATTTATTTCATTACCTGACATACCTATTCCAAATACAGACCTATTCCTAGACCGTATTTTTTCGTATGCGTTTATGTTGATACCATTTTTTGCTGAGTGTTGGTCAATAATTGAAAACCTACGTGAAATGGTTGAAGATGACCTAATCGACATCGGCAAAATATTTCAATATACGATTGAAATTATAAAGGCATGGAGGGGTAATGGATAAGTTAACTATCATTAACCGTATTAAGCGGGCATATCAGTCCATCCGAATAGCAGGCATACGGCCAACTGGAGTATTAGCAACGAGGGCATTAGTCCTCGTCATGCTAGTACCGATGATATTAGTCGTTGCCCAGTATGCGCTATCAACGATTAGAGGTTATGTGTCGCCTGAAGCAAATCAGCTTATCGATAAGGGTATATTAATTATTGACCATATTAACGTTCCGTCGGTACTTATGGCTATCGTAGGTTTGTGTGGCATGTTCATCGATAAGAACCATAACGGGATTCCAGATAAGCTTGAGGAACCAAATACATTGCCTATGAACAGACCTGGCATACAACAATTAGAGGATGATATTAACCATGACGAGAGGGGGAAATAAATGTTTAGACAAATTACAATGGACGAGTTAAAAAAACTAGCGCTAGATGCCTATGGCCAAATTGAAAAGGCGTACTATCATTGGACAGGGGTAAAAGGTGGTAAGCACTTCACAGATTACCATATCAACATCGACCGAGCAGGTACAATGTGGACCGATATAGAGGCCTTAACCGATTATAAGGAACACACCTATATGCGCAATAGTAACGCTGTAGGCATTGCCATTGAAGCGTGTTGGGATGCAGTCAGTGAAAATAACCTAGGTAGTGAACCACCAACAAAAGAACAGTTGGCCACTATGACACAAATTATGGCGGTGCTTACTATTAATGCAGGTGTGCCACTTGACCTACAACATCAGATGACGCACGCCGAAGCAGCAGATAATCGGGACGGCTTGGACCTCTATTATTTAGATCCGACGGGCTATCCAAATAATACGTACGGCCCAGACTCCAACGTTGACCGATGGGACCTCTTAGTGTGCCATGAGGGCGACGAACGATGGAGTGGTGGTGACTGGTTACGTGGCACCGCTCGATGGTGGGGCGCTCAGTGGGGTAGTACAATTTAGGAAGGAGTTACCATGTATGAAACTATCAAGAACAAAGTTATATCTGCGTTTACTCTTAAGCGCGTTATTTGTGGTGTGCTTAGCATTATTTTCATCTATTTCGCATGCAGCCTCATCGGAGGGTACCTCGACACAAGAGCCGACTATCAGCGTACCCGTGAGCAGTTGGAACGAACTCAAAGGGCGCTTGATGAAAGCAGAAAGCTCAATCAACAACTCCGAGAAAGCATTGCAGCAAGCCAACAGCTTAACCGCGACGCAGGGAACAGCATTAACAGAATTGAAGATTATCAACGAAGAACGGACGAAGGAATTGAACGCGCTCAAAGCAATCAACGAGAAACAGGGGCAAGAATTAACGAAAGCCTCCGATCTCTTGACAACGCAAGAAGCGAAATTGAACGAAGCCTCGACCTCATTAGAAGAATTGACAGAACAAATCAAACGCAACAAACGAACCGAACAGCGCCTTAAACGGCAACGTGACACATGGGCCGTGGTAAGCGGCGTATTTGGATTAGTAGGTGCAATTCGTCGATGACTGAGAGGTGATCCATACATCTCCTGAGCATGAGCAGGTGGACTCATGGATTGATAGCAAATGTAAAAAAGACCTTACCAGGATATAACTTGGTAAGGTCTTTTTTTATATTTAATTTATTGCATACAATCTAAAAATATGGTGTAATTATGGTACACAAGAGGAGGTGGATTAAATGCTGAAAATTCTTAATTGTAATCCACATTTTATGAGGGACCCGGTGCCCGTGTCGAACTATGCTGAAGCATGGGACGTAATATGTTCCATGCAAAGGGAATTAGGTCAAGGGATACTCGCTGTTGACAGGGAGGCTTGGGAAGTCTTGGGATTAGCTGAGCATTTCCCTGAATTTGTTTGGAGAGAAAATGTAAAAACGGTCTACATTAATAGCGATAAATCGTTACTGATTCCTGCCCCAAGGAGATATTGTAGATCTAATGTTTTGAAGCTTATCAAATTCTTTGGACTTCACTATTCTATACGAGAAATATAAATGTATATATGACATCATTTTGACATCATATTATATAAAAATATAGTGAAATATAAATAGATATGCCAGTAATCGAGCTAGATAATTGCTGTATTTATAAGTTTTGTGTGTGAACTTTAAATGCCACGCCATCTTGAGGGGGTGGTGAGCTAACGCTCGTGCGGGTTCAAGTCCCGCCAACCGCACCATTTCAATTTACTGTTTAACAGATTGTAACGCATTATAACAAACTATAACGCAAGCAGTAATTATATAACAATTTAGAAAAGGAACAATAACAAATCGTAATCCATTGTAACGATAATTTGCCCCTTTTTTGCCCCCCTTTAAATGATAAATATTTGTCCCCTTTTATATGAGGGCTATAATAGCCACTGCACATGATGCGGTGGCTTATTTTATTATTGTCTTTAGACTGGTTCGCGACATAGTCGCGAATCATAAAACCACCCGCTATGCGGGTGCGGCAACGAAAGTTATACAAAAAATCACCTTGCTTAAGTATAATGTAGGTGTTCAAGCCGCATTATATGCAAAAGAAAGGTGATTTTATATGGCAACAAAGACACAGAGTCTTGCGCACACAAAATGGTTATGCAAATACCACATAGTATTTACACCTAAGTATAGACGTAAAGATATATAATCAATATAGAAATAGTTTACGTGAAATACTGAGGCGTTTATGTGAATATAAGGGCGTCAAGATTATAGAGGGGGAGTTCATGGCAGATCATGTGCATATGTTAGTATTAATCCCTCCTAAAATAGCAGTTTCATCTTTTATGGGATATTTAAAAGGTAAAAGTGCACTTATGATGTTCGATAAACACGCAAACTTAAAGTATAAATTTGGAAATAGACACTTTTGGTCTGAGGGATATTATGTTAGTACAGTAGGTCTGAATGAGGCAACAGTAAGAAAATATATATGTGAGCAAGAGTTACAAGACCAAATGAAGGATAAGTTGAGTGTAAAAGAATATGAGGACCCTTTTAAGGGTAGCAAGTAATACATATCCCCTTTGAGGGGAAGGTTACGAGTCAATGGCTATGCGGCTTGAACGTAGTGAAAGCCAGCGCCTTTAGACGCTGGTCTAGTACTACGGGCTTATAGCCCGTGAGCAAACCACCCGTTTTACGGGTGGTTCTGATTTATGTAGATATTATGAGTATTTACATCTTCACATTCTTCTGACACGGCATTGAGGCATGTAGCAAGTCGCAGTAAATCAAATTTACAACCAATATAACACTTTCCATTGTGTATATTTAATTTTATTTCTTTTTCATTGTAGAAGCAGTAAGTTTGTCAAAATCAGATTTAAACTCTCGATCCTGAATAATTCGATATTTTTTAAATTCTTCTTTAGCTAAGTTATCCGCCACTTTCTTCGATATTTTCCCTGCGTTAGATAGGATATCATATTCATTAAACTGCAAAAAACTGTCTAGCCTGTAAGACCAATCGTCCATCATCATAAGATTTTTACGTCTTGCTTGATTTTCCGCATAGTCTAGAAACATGCTGACGATATTATTGAGCTCGGATATTTCTTCTTGTAAAAGATAATTTTTAGCTATAACTACATCTGTACTTATGATTTTGCCATCAGGCGCGGTTTTCCATGTAGTTAATCCCATATGGGGCTTGTTATGGTCTGCACGATCAGCAATAATTTCAGCTGCAGTTTTATTGGTAATAGCCCAATGCAATTTATTTTGAACAGTAGCATAAAATTGCTTTGCTTCAATACTATCTTTGTCGTAGTCATAACTACATTGTGCAAAAATATCTGTAATCTTCTGATAAAATCGACGTTCAGATGCACGTATTTCTTTTATACGGGCTAATAATTCATCAAAATAATCTTTTCCAAATTGGCGTCCGTTTTTCAGCATGTCATCATTAAGCACAAACCCTTTGACAATATATTCTTTTAATGTGTCTGTAGCCCACATTCTAAATCTAGTAGCCTCTTTGCTGTTTACTCTATATCCGACAGCAATAATGGCATCTAAATTATAGAATATTACCTGGTAGGTTTTTCCATCTTCTGCAGTATGTGCAATTTTTGCACATACTGAATTTTCATCTAATTCTTGATTAGCAAAAACATTTTTTAAATGTTTGCTTATTACTGTTCTATCTACGCCGAATAGCAATGCAATTTCTTTTTGTGACATCCAGAATGTTTCATCCTTAAATAAAACATTTGTTGTCATATTGTCATTGTCGGATTGATATATGATGATATCGCCTTGTGGTGCAATGCCATCAGGGAAAAAGAAAAACATATAAGCTTCACCTCCTATTATTTATATATAACGAATCATTTATTATTTATGTTTTAATTTCAGGAGTTCTATATACTCAACTGCTTTCTCCATATCCTCCTTACTAATATCTTTTGCTGCAGAGAATAGCATACGAGCACCAGGACGTGTGCGCAAGTACTCAGTGAATTCAGCTACTTCAGCGTCTTTATAGTACTCTTTAGGCGTGTCATCCCAGCCCATTATTAGAGCAGGAGATACATTAAATATTTTGGCTAATCCTTCTATTTTATCTGAAGGTATATTTGTAATTATATTGTTTTCATATTTATATAACGTTTGTTTTGAGACTCCAATCCTATTGCCGACTTCTTCTAGAGTCATTTTATTTTGAATCCTGAGATTTTTGATTTTATCTCCTTTGTTGGGAGTCATTAAATTTACCTCGCTCTAAATATAATCTTCTCCATGAGTCAATATTACACCGTTTTAACTTAATACGCAACATTTTACAAATGATTTTAACATAAATAACTTAATAAGTTACTTTTGCAAAGGAGGTGATGTATTGATTGATGTAAATAAGATAAAATGTTCAATTGTTAGTGCTGAAAAAACTCAAATAAATGTTGTTAAAAGATTAGGGATTACTCCTAAAACGTTTTCTATTAAATTAAAGAAAGGCGTATTTAGATCTGATGAAATTGAGGTTATGATTGATTATCTTTCAACTGAAGCCCATCTATTTATTTTTTTTGCGAAAAAAGCAATCTAATAAGTTACGAATTAAAGGAACAAACGAGTTGAAGGAAAGGAGAGAAAAAATGAAGCCAAATAGTATTTTGAACACAAACCAATATACAAAGGTGGTTATAAAGAGAGAAGACGACGATACCCTTGTTGCCGTTATAACTGATGATAAAGAACCTGTACCAGAGTATGTCGCCGTCTGCACTCCTAATTACAATTAACCTTTTGGTGGATGAGGATCATGTCCGTGACTGTCCTTTTGAGCTATCCGGCCATCTTTATTGTGGATTACTAATTCACTTTTTTGATTGAGACTAGCTTGTCTTCCGTAATCAATCGCCGGTTTCTTTTGGTCGAAGTGTTTAGATGCTCTTGAATTTCCTTCGCCTTTAACATCCCAACCACCGTTTTTAGATGGTACGACATGTTGATTTTTGCCCATATAATCACCTCCCTTCTAAGGTGATTATACAAATATAATTTTAAAAACATACAAAATACTCATGAATTATTCATGAATATAGATAAAAAATTATAAATTAATTTATGAAACTAAAAATATATAATTATTGAGTAGAAGCTTATGAGTCAATTGCTATGCGGCTCGAACGTAGTGAAAGCCAGCGCCTTTAGATGCTGTCCTAGTACTACGGGCTTAGAGTACGTGAGAAAACTATTAGTTTTACGGGTGGTTCTGATTTATATCCGTATTGGCATACTTTCATATTATGTGTACAATCATAGTAATTAGTAATATACATTTATACATGTAGTTTTCAATATGAGAGAAGATTATGGTTTTTAATTATGGTGAGACGTTGCGTATTCGAAGGGATCTATATACGATTTTAGGCAAGATACGCTATATTGATACTCATGGAAAAATTGGGTATGAGTATAAGTTAGTTAGACATAAGAATAATGCAGAGTTTTGGCTCAGTTGGGATAAGAAGCGAGATGCGTACCAGTTTTCCAAGTTGTGTGGAAAAGCACTACCAGCCGATATGAAACTCATAGATAGTGGTTATGAGATGGTAACGGGCACTTGGGGTGAGGTAGACGTAGGTACTACTGATACTGCTAAATATAAAGAGTATGAAAATGCTGATGGTACTGCTACGTTTTCTGTTCAAGAGTGGGCTTTTGAAATGGAATATTCAAAAGGCTTTTACATTAATAAAGAATACGTATCTGTCGAAAAGGATTCAGAGGTAACCGAGTCTATTCTAGATAAAATGGATACGATTAAGAAGCTAAAGTTCATAGGACCAATCGGTTGGATTTTGGGGAACTTACTACTTTATATGCCAATCTTTGATATAAAAATATTGAATGATGTACGGGATGTACTTACCTGGCCTTATATAGTAGCTGGGAGTATAGTCCTTGGTATCATTGTGGTTTGTGCTTTCATTATTTCCAGAACTATGCGTTGATGAAAACACATCGGTTATATAGGAGTCCCTTTCGTGGGGTAAATAAAAGGTCGTAACATGTATTTAATACATATTACGACCTTTTTACTATAGGATTTATTTGTTAGGGGTTAGCTATTAGCTTCAGCTGGTTGAAGTTGTTCAAGTTCAGCTTCTTTAGCATCTAATTCTTTGGCGCCAAAATGAGCCAATACACAGAATGTAATACAAAGAACACATGCTACTAATAAAAGATAGAAACCTGCATTCCAACCAAATTTATCTGCTAAAACACCAAATAGTGTTGTACCTAAGTTTGCACCAACAATGTAACTCATGAATCCACGAAGACCAACAGCAGAACCTACTGCAAATGGTGGTACAATATCCATAGTTTGTACTGAAGCTAAGAATTGAGGAATGTAGATTAAACAACCTACAATAGCAGCGAAGAAAGTAACCCATAAGAGAGACTCGCTTTGCCAATAACCAAATATACAGAAGAAGATAATACTTATAGCAATGATTGCAGGTGGCATGCGATAACCTTTAAAGAATTTATCGGAAATGTAACCTGCAAAAATAGTTGAAGGGATAGCCGCCCATTCAAAGAATAAAAAGGCAACAGACATTTCTGCTTTGGAGAAACCCTTTACTTGTAATAAATAAATTGGAAGCCAAGTAAGCATACCAAAGCGAATCATGTAAACAAAGGTGTCAACTAATGATACATACCAAGCGTTTTTATTTTTTAATACGTATTTTACAAAGATTTCTCTTGTGCTCATATGCGGTGCTTCAGAACTTCTGTGCGCCTTATGAGCTGTGTCGGCGATGATTTCACTTGTTGGTGGTAAGCCTTCACGTTCAGGGCTTTCTTTGATTAAGAAAGAAATGGCAATTGCTATGATAACTGCAATAAGCGCTGGTACACCATAACTCCCTAATTGCCAGTGATCTGTAGTAGTGAAATATAATGCGGCGGCTACGATTGGTGCTACGATACCACCACCGAGATTGTGTGAAATATTCCAGATAGCTCCATAACGGCCACGTTCCTGTTTTGGGTACCATTTAGCTAAGGTGATAAAGGATGGTCCTACACCAAATCCTTGGAAAAAGCCATTTAGTACTACTAAAACTAAGAAGAAGGCGAGACTATCGGCAAAGCTCATAAAGATATTGATAATTGCACAGCAAATGAGACCGAAAGCCATAAACTTGGCAGGACTTGCTTTGTCCGCAAGACTACTCATAAAGCCTTTACTTAAACCATAAGCGATAAGCATACCACTAGATAGCAAACCAATTTCTGTTTTGCTCATATGGAGGATATCTGATAAAAAGTGTGTTGATAAGGCAAAGTTATTACGAACAATATAGTACGCAGCATAACCTATAAAAATACCAATTAATGATTGCAACCTATATTTATAATATAGATTCATAATCATGCTTTGTGGAACTGATGATTTTGCCTCTTTAGGTTGTAGAAATGAAAACATAGTTATTACCTTTCTTTCTTAATAACTAAATCCTATTGCATTGTTAATACTACCATTTCTATAGAATTCATGTAAATGATTTATGAGATAAAAATATTAATTTGTAACTTTAAATTGCTTATTATTAGCTGAAAATGTGTATAGAAAATATTTGAATTATAGACAAGTACTTCTTAATATATTAGATTAAATATATTGGGAGGTTATTATCTATGAAATATTTACGCCGTGAACTTAATCAAGTGGAAAAAGAATATGTAAAACAATTTGGTGAAGATTCTTTAAATCGTGTCATCCTTCATGATCTTGATACAAAGGATAAACAAGAGGTGCAAGATACTATTGATATTCTAAAAGAAGCAATTGCAAAAAATAAACCTCTAGAACAGGTTCCAGAGGATATGTGGAAGCTTATTGAGTTTTAATGTATATGACTAACTATATGAGATGTATAGCCAGTTTTTTAATATAATTATTTGATGGAGACTTGAATGAATTTAAAAGGAATTGTACTAGTTGCGACAGCATTGGTTTCTAATATAGGAATAATAAATGCTGAGCAGATACCCATTCCATCTGTATCAACGCCATTAGGCGCAAAAACTACTCAACTTGATAGAGTACAATCTCAAGAAGTTATGCCTTATTTGGAAAGTAAAGTTACGGGCGAAACAGAATTATCTTATGCTGTTATGTCCGTTGCTAAAAAAACATTTAATGAACAAATGTTGCTACATCGAGAGGTAGAATCACGTATGCACGCTCATATTGAGGAACATAATAGAACAATAAGAAGTGTGCCACAACGAGACCTTATTAAAAATCCTTATACACGAGAAGAAATTGAAAAACAAATTGTAAAGGCCATTAATTTTAGAGAAAGCAGTAAGTATCCAGTTAATGACAAGGAATATTACAATCATATAGATATAAATAAAGTAAATGATTTATCTGGTTTTCCAAAGAAAATACCTTCTTTTGCTAAACAGGTTGATATTCATTTAAAGCCGCCTAAGGCGATTGAAGATGGTCGGTATATTCAAGTTTCTTTTACAGGCAAACCATCAGAACTAAAACCTTATATTCAAGATGCAGAAAGTCATGCTAAGGTTATTATTACTAAGGGTGAGGCTGAACGTGTTTCTATTAAACCGTACGAAGATGTTAAGACGAATTATAGAAAATACTTGTCTACTATATTGCCAAAAGAATGGATTGAAGTAACTAATATATTCAATAATATGTATCAATATAAAATGGCGCTAAGCAATGAGAATATTAAGCGAAAGGTTGATCGTGAGCTCTCTAACCAAATGAATAATCAAATGGTTTTGGACTTAGAGCAAGATACTAGTAAATTAAGTTCTGATAAAGTGTTGCCTAATGATGAAAATAAGACTTTACAGAAAAAATATTTAGGTTACTATTCGTATAAAGAAGTAAAGCGACCATTTAACGCAGAGTACACATTCTACATCTTTAAATTTGATTATTCATATAATATGTTTACTGTTGCAGGCATGGCCGTTAATCCAGAGCAAACTAGAGTCATTTATTTCCTTACTACAGTACAATAAAATAAAAAAGGCACATTGTCATATGAACAGGCTATCTAACAATGAAATAATTTTAGATGGGTGTTCAATACAATGTGCCTTTGTTTTATAGTTTGTAGAGTTCAGGTTTGCGATCTCTAAAAATGTTAATTTTATTGCGAATATCCTCTACTACGGTGAGGTCGATATCTACAGATGAGATGCCCTCCCTAGTGTCCATTTCGAGGAGGTTTGTACCCCATGGATCGTATACAGCGGAGTGACCAGTGCTTTGAACTCGACCTACTGTACCACAGCCGTTGACAGCACATAAGAAGAGTTGGTTTTCAATAGCTCGCACTTCGTTTAATACTTGCCAGTGGCGTAAACGCATAGTAGGCCATTGAGCAGGTACAAATAATAGCTCTGTATTTGATAATGCAGCCATTCTTACGAGCTCAGGGAAGCGAATGTCGTAACAGATAACCGTACTACAAGGAATGCCATCCAATTCAAAATGAGTGGTATGCGTACCGCTAGCGAAGTATTGGTCCTCTTTAGCAGGACTAAATCCGTGCATTTTGGAATACTCTCCTACGAGCTTGCCTTCACGGTTGTAAGCATAGGATGTATTAAATACTAAATCCTCTTTTGCTACGGCTACAGAACCGCCCACAATGTTTACATTGTGTTCTTTTGCGAATGTACTTAATAAAGCTTTTGTTCTTTCTCCATTTCTGTCAGAAATATTGATTAAATCCTTAGATGGATGAAATCCTGTATTCCATGTTTCGGGCAAGACGATAATGTCAGGCTTTTCTGATAGGGCTTGTGAAAGTAATTCTTGGACGCGCGCATAATTGTATTCCACTTCGTTTACATAGACGTCCATTTGTATAAGGCTTAAGCGTTTTTTCATAAGAAATCCTTTGTCTATTGGATAAGCATAATTTTAGAAATATGTATTATAATTAGAATATTAAAGCATTATTGAACGGATTACAATATAGCTCTAAATAATCGTAGAAGTTTTGAATGATTTTAGATACCGAAGATTTATATGAATTTAGATGTTTTGGTGAAATATTATGGAATTAACAGAAGTTATAAACTCTCGTACTAGCGTACGTAAATATAAAGAAACTCAATCAGTAGGGGTCAACATAATTCAGGAGTTAGTATCTCTTGGTATGCGAGCTCCATCGCCTAAAAATCGTCAGCCCTGGCAGGTTATTCATGTGACGACAGTGGAGAAAGAACATTTTGTGAATTTAGGCTTTCAGGTGTTAGAGCAATATAAAGAACATAAGGAACATTTTGGTAGTTTAGAGATTAGTCTTAAGGCTATGCAAACTGCTAGTGACTTGCTATTTGTGTTTAATCCTTATGATCACTTGCCTGACTATACTCGCGTGTGGGAGAAAAGTGACTTACAAGCTATTGGCGCTTTTATAGAACATATTTTATTGGGGGCAAAAGCAATTGGGTTAGGTACACTATGGATGAATGATGTGTATTTTATGCAGTGTGAAAGCAAAACCTTTTTAAATATTCCTCACGATGTACAGGCAATCATTGCTATAGGTATTCCAGATGAAACTATGTATCCTAGACCTCGAAAATCGATTGATGAAGTACTAATAAAGCGTTAATTTTTACTATTCTTCATGGAAATGTTATAATATTCTGTATATAATTGTGTTCTAATAGAGGAGGACCTATGAAACGGATTCCGTTGGTAACACTGTTAGTTTTGGTATTGGCAATGGTTGTGGCAGGTTGTGGATTGCTTTCACAAAAAACAGAACCTACTAGTTCAGTACCGCCTGCAAAAGAAGTTAAGATGGTACATCCAACGGGTATTCCTGTTCTTATGTATCATAAAGTCGGCGACGACAAAGATAATGATGCAGTTATTCGGGAGGATTTGTTTAGAGAACAAATGAAGTTCCTCAAGGATAATGGCTATAATCCATTGACGATGGATCAATTGTATGATTATGTTGTAAATGGTGCTGCGGTGCCTGAAAAACCTGTTGTTTTAACCTTTGATGACGGTTATGCAGATACATATTCTATCGTATATCCAATTATGAAAGAATATGGATTCCCGGCGACTGTATTTATCAATCCTGGCGATGTTGGGACGCGTCTAACTTGGGATCAGGTGCGTGAAATGCACAAAAATGGTATTACTATTTCAAACCATGGTTTCCAACATATAGAAATGGGCCAATTGTCAGAAGCAAAACAAATTGAAAATATTACAAAGGCCCAAGAGGCACTTGCTAAAGAAGTAGGCATTAAGGATAATCCTTGGTTCTGCTATCCATATGGAGATAAAAATGAATTCACCGACTCAGCATCTAAGAAAGCTGGTATTAAAATGGGGCTGGCTATGAAATCTGGCTGGGCTCATACTGGTGATAATCCATATAATATTTTGCGTGTTTGGGTAGGTAATGCGGTGGATATCAAGCATTTTGAAGAACGCATTAGCACTGAACATTTCACTGATTTATAAGGAGAAATACATTGTTCAAAAAGAATTGGGTAAAGTTCATCATTATGGTGTTCTTATTTACCGTTGTCACATCACCCTTCGTGGTGCTCTTTGGACCATTTAATAATGTAAAGCGCGCTGTAATTGGTGCTATCTTACAATCTCGCCATCCTCATTACATTACATGGTTGTTTAATGAAGACGAGTTACAATCTATTTTGGGGACTGTAGGGGTTGTTAAAAGCCAAGATTTGTTCAAGTTTAATGCTCGTGAAGATAAGACTTTAAATCTTGAAAAAATCCAGTCTGCTCGTTATGTAGGCTATATTTTAGAAATTCCTGATCCTCGTCGTATTCAAGTAGGTACAGCGGCTAATATTCAAGAAAAAGGCGATACTACAAGTAATATTGCAAAAATGAATAATGCTGTAGCAGCGATTAATGGCGGTGGTTTCCACGACCCTAATGGTACTGGTACAGGCCGTTTGCCATATGGTTTCATCTTGCATGATGGTGAGTACGTTATCGGTAAGGATGTAGGCCCTGATGAAGACGTAGACTTTGTAGGTTTCTCTAAATCTGGTAATCTTATCGCTGGTAACTATGATAAAACTCAGCTTAGTGATATGAAGGCCATGGAAGGTATTACCTTTGGTCCACCTCTTATCGTTGATGGTAAGAAGATGATTACCGAAGGTGATGGTGGCTGGGGCGTAGGTCCTCGTACTGCTATCGGTCAAAAGAAAGATGGTACAGTGCTATTTCTCGTAATCGATGGTCGTCAACCAGGGTATTCCATTGGTGCTACCTTGCGTGACGTACAAGATATTCTTTTTGAAAAGGGTTGCTACATTGCAGCAAATTTAGATGGCGGTTCTAGTTCTACTTTGTACCTAAATGGTAAAGTCGTAAATAAACCTGCCGATTTGTTAGGGGAACGCATGATCCCAACGGCGTTTATCGTGAAATAGGAGGACAGATGAAACCTTTTACGCGTGTACTGAGCGCCTTTGCGGTAGGTATTCTTCTGCAAGGTGGGGTATACCTATACCTTGATCAATATATATTTGCACCGACTACAGAGTTTAACGTAGCAGGCGCATCAAAAGATGATACTAAAAACTTCCCTGATGTGAAGGAAGGTACTAAGTATGTATCTTATGACCGTCAATTTATGGCCGTTGTTACAGAGAACTCTTTGAAAATTTACAAGGCTAATGAAAGCAAGCCCACAAATATCGATTTGAAGGGCCGCTCGATTAGTTACTTCAACTGGATGCCAGACCGTAACTATGCTGTCATGGGTTTATATGACTCCAGAGATGTTGTCATGGCTCGTCTTAATGCGGATGATCCAGAACACGAAGTTGATACGAAACTTGAAGACTTGCCTCGGGGCAGTAAAATTGTAGATGCTGCGTACTCTGAAGCGACAAATGTGGTGTATATGAAGGTAAAAGTTCAAGAACACACATATCGCATTTATCGTACCGATGCTAACTACGATACACGTCGCGTTTACATGCAAGCTACTGATATCGGTCATATCGGTGTATTCTACGATGAAGATAACTTCTTCTACGATAATGTGAGAACTGGGGATGTATTCATGTTCAACGGCATTGAAGGGGGATGGCGTGTTATCAACCCTGAAGGGCGTTTCCGCTTTATCGGTGTTGATATGGACAAAACTATCTATATCGCCCGTGTTGATGAGGACAATAATGCATTGACTGTTTACACTGGTAAATTAGGTGTAGGCTTCAATCCAGTTTACAAATACAACCACCCTACTACATTTAATGAGTTGACATTATCAGATGTAAAAAACATCATTAAGAATGGTAGTGAAGAAACTACTAAGGTAACAGAAGATACTACATCTTCTAAATCATCAAATAGTAGTGGTAGTAAAAAGAAATCTTAAGAAAAAGCCTTTATAATGTTCTTTCATTATAAAGGCTTTATTCCTATAATAGTATGTACCCTAAGGATATCTATGAATATATTATTTGTACGCCTTAGTTACATAGGTGATGTTTTGCATGCTACACCTGCTGCGCGGTGGATTAAGGAACAGTATCCTGATGCTAAGTTGCATTGGATTGTAACGCCTAGTATGGTAGAGCTCCTGCAGGGCAATCCCTATGTAGATAAAATAATTCCCTGGGAACGGGATGAATACGAGGCACATTCTAAAAAACTACATATTCCTACAATGTGGCACATGTGGTGGGATCTTAAGGCCAAATTAGAGCCTTATAAATTTGATGTAGCCGTTGATGTGCAAGGGCGACTCATAACAGGGCTGGTACTATTAGCTTCAGGAGCCCCCATTAAACTTGGCCTTGGTGGCACAAAAGAGTTGAATTGGCTGTTTACTAACTATAAAACGAAGCCTAGTACAGAACACGTGATTAAACGCTATGTAGAGGTTGCTCAGTTGTTAACAAAGGCTATTACTGAACATGCAAATTTAGATACATCGCTTAACATTGATAAATACGGTATTGAGAGCAGTTGTTTACTAAATGAATCTAATGCTAATACGCTATACCACATGGATTTTCAGGTGCCAACAAATTTACATAGTTGGGCAGAAAATCAATGGAAGTCGATTGATAATGACGTTTCTTTACATCGAGGCGTGGTAGAAACTCCGCTACGCATTGGGCTGGTATTAGGTACCTCTTGGGCAACGAAAGAGTGGCCTCAGGAAAAATGGTATTCTCTCATTAAATCCCTTCAATATAGAGCGAAATTTGTTTGTTTAGGTGGCCCTAAAGAGGCTGCTCAATACAAACCCTTGCTGGACTCTTTGACAGATGAGAGTATTGATAAAATTGTTCTGAATATGTTAGGGAAAACGACACTTCAAGAATTAGGGGCTTTAATTGAAAGTTGTGATGTAGTAGTTACTGCAGATACGGGAGCTCTGCATATTGCGTTAGCTTTAAATAAGCCTGTAGTAGCACTCTTTGGCCCTACGGACCCTAAATTATGGGGCCCTCTGACGGGGACCTTTAAGGTGCTCGTAAATGACGAATTAGATTGCTTGGGGTGTCGAAAACGACGTTGTCCTAAGCCAGATCAATATTGTATGTCTGGTATTGATCCAGTACGCGTAAAGAAAGCAATTTTTGAACTGATAGGAGATACACATGGCAAAGTTTAAAATTCAAAAAGGTTTATCCGATGCGGATATGATGAAAAATTTTAAGGATACAGAAAATTTCGAAGATACTATGCTCAATATGGAGCGAGATGCTAAGAAACCAGTAGTTCATCAAAGTCCAAAGCAAAAAGAAGATGCTTTTTACCGTGAGTTCTTAACTGAAAAAGTAGAGACTATGATTGGTAAAATGCTCCTTGATATCAAGATGGAGTATTTTAAAGAAGGGGAAGGGGCTTTCTCTATTCAGGTAAAACGGGAAGGTAAAAATATTGTCCTTGAAACTGCGCCTAAAAAGGTTAAGCCTGAGAAGTAAGCCGTATAATGGAGACTATCAAATTTTAAAGATTAGGTCAGAACCTGTCCGTAAATGGGCAGGTTCTTTTGCATGTTTATGCATTTAAAAATATCGGCTTAGTTATTAATAAAATTGATGAGCTTATAAACATACCGACGTTTATCGAATTACTACATTTATAAATACCGATATATTTTGAAAAGTATTTAATAATAACCAAAAATTATTACGATATAATTTTTAGTTTCTCATTAAAATGAGCAATTACAAAAAAATTAATTTGATTAAACATACATGCTAAACTCTAGTTTCTCTGCAGTTTTTTGTGATATTCATCACGAAAAAATCATCTTTGAATACATGAGATTATGAGTAAATAGCATAATGTGGTTGTTGACAAAGAATTTTATAAGTAGTCTAATATAAGTATGTATTACGATTTTAGCGCGTTTGGCTAGTGTGAGCAGACATCGAAAAAATCGTAAAAAAAATAGGTATGAGATAGTTGTTTAATGAGTGTATAAAGTTACATACACAGACTATTTCGATTTGGAGGATTAACATGGCTAAAAAATTAAGAATTTGCGAAACCGTTCTTCGTGACGGTCATCAATCTATTTTGGCAACACGTATGCGCTACGAACAAATGGAACCAGTGCTCGGCCTTTTAGATGATATTGGTTATGAAGCTCTTGAATGTTGGGGCGGCGCTACTTATGACAGCTGTCTTCGTTTCTTGAATGAAGATCCATGGGAACGCCTTCGCAAATTGAAAGCTAATTTGAAAAATACCCCATTGCAAATGTTGCTTCGCGGTCAAAATTTGTTGGGCTATAAACACTACTCCGACGACGTAGTAGAAGCATTCTGTAATGCGGCTGTAAAAAATGGTATCGACCGTATCCGTATTTTCGACGCATTGAATGACCCACGCAATATGGAAGCTGCTATTAAGTACTCCAAAAAAGCTGGTGCACACGTTCAATCTGCTATGGTATACACAATTTCTCCAGTTCACACAACTGAAAGCTTCTTGAAAGTAGCTGAAACTTTGGTAGAAATGGGTACTGATTCCCTTTGTATCAAAGATATGTCCGGTTTGTTAGGTCCTGCTGATGCATATGATTTGGTTTCTACTTTCAAAAAACGTTTTGGCGAATTGCCAATCGACTTGCATAGCCATTTCACTTGCGGTCTTGCTAGTACTACATACTGGGAAGCTGCTAAAGCTGGCGTAGATATCATCGATACTGCTATCTCTCCATTCGCTCATGCAACTAGCCAACCAGCTACTGAAACTATGATTGAAATGTTCAAAGGTACTGAATGGGATCTTGGTCTTGACCTTGATAAATACATTCCATTAGTTGACCACTTCCGTAAAGTAAAACAACAAATCGCTGAAGAATTCAATTTGAAACCAGCTAGTGATGTAATCCCTGCTGTTCGTCGTTACCAAATTCCTGGCGGTATGTTGTCCAATACTCAAAACCAATTGAACGAAATGGGTATGGGCGATCGCTTCTTTGACGTTATGGATGAAATGCCACGCGTTCGTGAAGACTTGGGTTACCCTCCATTGGTAACTCCAACATCCCAAATCGTTGGTACAATGGCTATGATGAACGTTATGATGGGCGACCGTTACAAAATGGTTCCTAACGAAGTTAAAGATCTTGTTCGTGGTAAATATGGTCAATTACCTGGTACAATTTCTGATGAAATTCGTCAAACTATCATTGGTGATGAACAACCTATTACTTGCCGTCCAGCAGATCTTATCGAACCTGAATTGGAAGGTTACCGTCAAGATTTAGCTTCTAAAGGCTACAATGGCATCACTGACGAAGACGTATTGACTTACGCTATGTTCCCAGAAGTTGCTATTAACTTCTTCGATGCAAATCGTCGTTAATCCAAATTTTAAAAGAGGATTCTTAGGAATCCTCTTTTTTTTGACCATATTTAAACTATCCTCATAGAGAAATAGTATAATTCAGTATATATTTTGTTTTATTAAATGAAGAGATTCAATAGTTGTTTCATTTTTTATATTTTAGCTTTTTTATAAACAGTATAGACGAGTTCCTATTAAAAGGGGAGACTAAGGAACTATGAAATATCAGATATTACCAATTTTCATATCGCCATAAGATACATGGGTGCGTGTAAAAATATAATTTTTACGAAAAGTATTAGATATTAAAAGGGTCGAGATACCTTTGAATAATCGGTCAATTATAAACTACATATGAAAGAATAGTGAAAAATATGTTGGATATTTGCGTGTTTTACTTGCGTTAAGTATTAAAAATAGCGTAAACTATAGAGAGTATCTACTATTTATGATATTGAGGTAATCCTGTGAATTTACAAATACGAATTTGGATATCCAATGTTGTGCTGTTTGTTGTACCTATTTTAATAGCAATTATTTTATTTTTGCTATATTTTACAGGTTTGCGCATATTGGCCAATGCCGGTTACTATTTGCGTATTGAGCAGGAACAACAGTTTAAAAGTGTCAGTCGAATAACTGAAACCATTACCTTTTATGGGTTAGAAAATGATCTAATTAATAGCTTGGTTAAGCCTAGCTATAGCTTACTTGATCCAAAGGAAGTATATGTTGAAGTACTTGATCAAGGAAGTATGGTGTATAACTACGGTAATCCACAAATCTATAGTGCTTCTGCCATTGTTGGTCTTATTGATGTTAACCCTGAATTACAGGGCATCGTATATCAATCCAATAATACTTTCGTTTATGAAATGAGAAAGTACGATGGACGTCATTCCTATGTATACCATATTGCGATTAGGCGTGCTACTCATGGTAGTGATAGCTTAATGGAATCCGTATCTTTCTATATTATCGTAGTTTCCATATTGCTCTTTATTGTTACATTTTTTGCTATTAACCGATTTGTTACGCGATTTATCATGATTCACGTTAAGAACATGACAAAGTCGTTAGAAATGGCAAATCGTCAGATTGAAATGGAACAGGAGCAACAAAAAGAGTTACTCGCTGGTATATCCCATGATATACGAACTCCGTTGACGGCTATTAAAGCGTATGCTGAAGGCGTTCGTGACGGTATTGCACCAACGGAAGAGCAACAAAAAAGATACATGGGGATTATTTTGAAGCGGGCCAATGATTTAGATTCTATGTTAGAGGAACTATTCCTTATAACAACATTGAACTATAAAAAAGAATCTCGTCCATCTGAGCGAATTGAATTAGGTCAGTTTGTACGTGACTTTGTAGAAGATCATTTAGCTCCGTATCAATCGAAGGGGCTTGAGATTAAGGCCCGTATAGCTACGGAAACACCTTTTATCAATGCTAACCCACAATTGTTACAACGTGTTTTGCAGAATGTGTTGAACAATAGTGCTAAGTATAAAATGACCGATATTGGTCATTGCGTCATAGATGTAACGAGTGATGATGATTTTGTATACTGTGTCATCAGTGATGATGGACCAGGTGTACCGCCAGAATCTCTAGAACGTCTGATGCGACCATTCTATCGTGTAGATTCGTCTCGTACGAATCCTCAAGAAGGTAGTGGCCTAGGATTGTCGATTATCCGTCGAATTATGGAAATCTTTGAAGGCCGAGTTGTGATTGAAAATGTAAGGCCACATGGTCTACGTATTATATTAGAGTTTCCTAAGCAAGGAGAAGAATCATGAGTGAACATATCTTAATTATTGAAGACGATTTGGATATTGCCAATATTGAGCGTGATTATTTAATGGTGGCGGGCTATGATGTAACGATTATGACTAATGGTACAGATGGCATTGAAGCAGCATTGAATACTCCTGTAGACCTTATTATCCTTGATGTTATGTTGCCAGAAATGGATGGCTTTGAAGTTTGTCGCCAAATTCGTGACAAAGTTCGTGTACCAATTGTTATGGTAACTGCGCGTCTTGATGATATCGACAAAATCCGTGGTTTAGGCGTAGGCGCTGATGATTATATTGAAAAGCCATTTTCTCCATCTGTATTGATTGCGAAGATCAAAGCTATGTTGGCGCAATATAAACGTTTAACAGAGCGCGATGCAATGGAAACAAACGCTATTCAATCCGGTGAAATCCGTCTCGACCCTAAAATGATGAAAGTATGGGTGAATGAAAAAGAAGTTCATCTCAAAAAGAAAGAATTCCAATTGTTGGAGTTCTTGATGCGTAACCGTGATATTGTATTTAGCAAAGAAGAATTGTATTCTCGTGTATGGGGACTTGACTCCTATGGTGATTATGCAACTGTAGCAGTTCATATTAATCGTTTACGTGAAGAAATTGAGGATAATCCATCCGATAGTAAGCATATTATTACAGTGTGGGGTGTAGGGTATAAATTCGTTTAGTATCGAGAATATGCATTCACATTATACTCACGTTGTTCGTGGCTGTTGATTAGATATGACTTTATAGAGATTTTATTATAGAGATATAATCAAAGGTTTAAGAATTGTTTATATAGTTACTTTGATAGTTTAGATATTCCATGTATACTTATTTAAGTAAGGCTGACTATGACTCTAGATAAGTAATATTTTAACTTCTCTCTCTTAATAAGTTCTCTCTAAAGCTTATCTAGATCACATATACTCTCTCTCTCAACAGTCCTTACACTCTCAAACTATATGCATAAAGGGCATTTGCTAGCGACGGCTAGTAAATGCCCTTTATGTTTTTTAGATTTTAGATATTTAAATACATTCTATACAGCTTCTTTCAGGATTCTAGGTATTTATCTAGTGGAGGATATACGGTTATAATAATTATACTTTCATAAGAAAAGTTATAAATTGATATCTTGCATTGTAAAAGCAGGCGTACTATAATAGGTTCATCAAAATCAATTTTATAAAATTGATTTTGAGATGATTTGAATTATTGTGAGACGTGGCGTATTTATAAAGTATCATAATTATATGATTTATGATTTGGTTCTTATTTTACCTTTTATAATCATCATTAAGACGTTATGGGTGATGTAGAAGAATATTAAGAAGAATATAAGGAGATCTACATGACATTTTCAAAATATAAGAAAACAGTAATTGCGTGTATTCTTGCTTTGGGTATTGGGGTAGGCGGAGGATACTATTTCTTTGGCAGCCCTGTTAATACGCAACCAACAAACGTGAGAGAACAAACTAAACAGACTAAGCCTATTACTGAAACGCGTAATACCTATGTAGTACAAGCAGCTAAAGAATCTGGGCCAGCTGTAGTAGGGATTACAACACAAGTATTTCAAAAGGATATTTTTAACCGTACTATCTATGCTGGAGAAGGTGTCGGATCTGGTGTGCTTATCGATAATGACGGACATATTATAACAAATAAACATGTTGTGGCGGGGGCTAGAAATGGGGAGGTTACAGTATCATTGTCTGATGGCAGTACGGTGACGGGGACTGTTATAGGTTCAGATTCGCAAACGGACTTAGCGGTTGTAAAAATTAAACCTCCAAAAGATATTAAACCTATCAAAATTGGTGACTCTGACTCCTTGCAAGTAGGGGAGCCAGCTATTGCTATTGGCAATCCTTTAGGTCTTGAGTTTAAAGGTTCAGTTACCTCTGGTGTTATTAGTGCCTTAGCACGTACAATTGATGATCAAGGTCAACGATTCCCATTGATTCAAACTGATGCAGCCATTAATCCAGGTAACTCAGGTGGTGCGCTTATTAATGCAGATGGTGAGTTAATTGGTATCAATAGCTCTAAAATCTCTAAAGAGGGAATTGAAGGTATGGGCTTTGCTATTCCAATTAATTCTGCGATGACAATTGTTGATTCTATTATTAAAAATGGTAAGGTCATTCGCCCTTATATTGGGGTGTGGGCTGTAGACCGTCAAACTGCAGCGCGCAATAATGTAACCTATGAAGGTGATGGACTTCTTGTTGTTCAACTTGATCCTAATGGTCCTGCTGCACAAGCTGGTCTCGTAGAAGGGGATACGATTGCACAAATTGATGGTAAAGATATTACTACATTACTTGAATTAAAAGAACAAATTGATGCTAAGAGCCCTGGAGATACAATTTTGGTATCCTATACTCATAACGGCAAAATGAAGAGTACACAGCTTAAATTAGGGGAAGCGTCTTCAAATTAGAATCTAGTAAATAAAACTTAATTAAGTATTCCAATAATGCACTACTTTCTTTTGTAGTGTTAGAAAATCCTCATCTTTTAGATGAGGATTTTTTTGTTATAATAAGGTACTTTAATAGATTTTGTATAAAAAATACGATAAATTAGAAAATTTTTTGAAAAAATTTTCTTCTATAAATGCAGGAATTAACTGTATTTTTAGTATAGAACGAAGAAAAAAATATATTAATTTTCAATATTTTTTGTAAGGTACCTTGCGTTCCTAGGTACCTTATGTTATTATGTATTTGTCAGTACATGATAGTGACCGTAAGAGAGCTTTCACATTGGCAGGCAAGCACAGCCTAAAAGGGAGGAACTATGCAAGTTCAATTAAAAAAAGGTGTTATGGACATGCTGGTGCTAGCATTATTAACACAAAATGATCGCTACGGATACGAAATCGTAAGCACCATTTCGGAATATATTGAAATATCTGAAGGAACGATATATCCATTGTTTAACAGACTGAAAAAAGAAAAGTATGTTGAAACGTATTTAAAGGAGTCTTCTACAGGCCCATCAAGGAAATACTATCATATCACGAACGAAGGCCGTGCAGCATATAACAAGATGCGTCAAGAATGGGATGAATTTTCTGGTGTTATCAATATGCTGTTGAAAGGAGTTGACTATAATGAACAAAAATAGCTTTTTGGATGCATTGCGTAATATATTTAAAAAAGCGCGTGTTGCAGATGTGGAGAGTATTATAGAGGTTTATGAAGAGCATTTTGCGGTAGGTTATGAAAAAGGGCTTACCGATAGTGAGATCATTAAATCCTTAGGGACTCCAGAGGAAATATATGCATCCTACGTAGATGCAGGTATCATTACAGATACAATGAATCAAGATGGTAGTGAAAGTAAATCCGTTAATATGCAGGAAATTTATGCACGATTTGATGATTATAAAGAGCGTCTTTTACCTCAATTACCGGGGATGGCTAAAAAAGCATCTAAGACCTTGCTTTCTATTGGAAGTGCCTTATCCTATATTGTAGGTGCTCTTATATTCATTATTACACCGGCTATCTTGTTCTTACTAGGTAGCTCATGGCAACCATTTGAGAATGTTACTGCATTTCCAGTATTGTCCATTGTAACTCTAGTGGCACTTGGTGGTGTGGGTTTATTTGGTGGACTTACATGCGTCTTTGTTGGTACAGAGCTTCGCGGTGTGCGTGAACGTTACTTCCGCAATGTGGACTAAGGAGGATTTATGAGACGAATTATAATAACAGCGATTTTAACCGTAATTTGTGCTGTTGGGGCAGTTACATCCTTTGCAGTTAATGATTTACCTAATTTTGGTGAATGGATGAAAACGAATGAACAACAGTTTAGAAAACCACATAGACATGATGGTCCTAATCAGTATATGGATAAACATATGATGGATGGAAATAATCATATGATGCCTCAAGATGGCATGGGACCAAATAATGGTCAACATATGCACCAAAATGGTCAAAATCAAATGATGCCTCAAGATGGTATGGGACCAAATAATGGTCAGCATATGCACTCAAATGGTCAAATGCCTCCGCAAGGTCAAATGCCTATGCAAGGCCAACCACCTCAACAACCTAATGGCAATGCACCACAACAACAAACTGATCAAGGTGCACCACAAACTACACAAAACTAACGATACTTTATGAGTCCATTTCTCTCATAAGATATAGAGAACGTGGTCATGAAAGTGCATTCATGGCCACCATAGAGTCACACACTCTATGTGATACATTCGTATCAGAATCTCTCTCTTACACACAATAACTACACACAAACAAAAAGAGCTCCTCAGCGAAGGAGCTCTTTTTGTATCTATTTATAATTATAGACAGTAGTTGATGGACTGGGAATATTTTAGTAACTTCCTCATGAAAAACGACCTATGCATGTATATAGGTCGTTTAAAAATTATTTGATGTGTTTAGAGCCGCGTTCTGTCATAGCTACGCCGTCTTTGCAAAGAGGGCATTCTTCAGGTTTATAAGTTGGAACTTCAAGATTAAGTAATGCTTGTACCTTTTCGTGAGGTACACCGAATTCTGCTTTACCCCCAGAACGGTTAACAAGAAGGCCTACACCTACGATTTCACCACCGGATTGGTTTACCACATTTACTACTTCTTGTACAGAACCACCAGTAGTTACGATATCTTCAACGATAAGTACTCTTGTGCCTGGCTCGATTTTAAAGCCACGACGTAATGTCATAATGCCTTTTTCGCGTTCTGTGAAGATAGCACGGGTGCCAAGCGCTTTACCTACTTCGTGAGCAAGTAAGATGCCACCGGTCATAGGTCCAATAACAAGTTCCACATTTTGATCGCGGAAGCGTTCAGCTAATTCTTTACAAAGTTTTTCTGTATATTTTGGATGTTGTAATACATTAAATTTTTCAACGTACATTGGACTGTGGAGACCAGATGTCAAAAGGAAGTGACCTTCTAAAATAGCTTGAGTGTCGATCAGTAATTGTTTTACTTCTTGTTCTGTCATCATTTGGATACTTTCTCCATTTCTTCAATAATTAAACGAACCGCTTCACGAGGGTTTTCGGCTTGTGTAATAGGTCGACCGATAACAAGGCGAGATGCTCCATCTTGTAGTGCACTAGCTGGTGTAGCAACCCGTTTTTGGTCGTCTGTTGTTGCAAAGGAAGGGCGAATACCAGGGGTAACGATGAGGAAGTCATCGCCACATGCTTCACGAATCATTTTGGCTTCTAATGCGGAACATACAACACCATCCATACCACAGTCTTTAGCGAGTTTTGCAAGGCGAATGACTTGGTCGGAAATTGGTAGCTGACCACCAATAGCAGTCCAAGATTCATCGTCAAAGCTAGTTAATGCGGTGATGGCTAATAATTTTGGGCGTTCTACGCCTAGTTCTTTGCCACTCTCACGAGCCGCCTCAACAGCAGCTTTCATCATGACAGGACCACCTTGACCATGTAAAGTAATTAAACTAGCGCCGAGACGTGTTAAGGAAGCTACGCCATGGGCTACGGTATTTGGAATGTCGTGCAATTTCAAATCAAGAAATACTTGTTTGTTTTGCTCCTGTAAAAAACGAATTGTTTTTGCTCCTTCGGCGTAGAATAGCTCCATGCCGACCTTGTAAAAGCTAACCGAATCACCGAGGGATAATACGATTTCTTTCACTGCATCCATCGTGGATACGTCAAGGGCAACGATTAATCTGTCATCTGCCATGTTGCAACCTCCATACTACATACATATCTAAATAATTTTCACATACTGAGGGCCTATCTGTCAATTAAAATTGGTGTGAATGAGGTGATTATTGGTCACCTTTGAACAGTAGATTATAGTCTATTTCATGCTATAATAAGTAGAGTAAATGAATATAATTCTTATATATAGATTTTGAAAGGAGTCCTATGTTAGATTTTGTTGCATTAGACTTTGAAACAGCAAATAAATTTAAAAATAGTGCGTGCTCCTTGGCGGTTATTACCGTAAAGGACGGACAAATTACCAAAAAGGCATATAGCCTCATCAAGCCTCCGTTTATGAGTTTTGATGATGAATGTATTGAAATTCATGGTATCCAACCGAAGGATGTTCTTCATGAAAAGACCTTTGATCAGTTGTGGAATGCTATTTATGAAAACCATTTAAAAGGGAATATTATGGTGGCTCACAATGCGAAATTCGATATGAACGTATTGCGTGCTACTTTAGATTATTATAAAATCCCTTGGCCAGAACTAGATTATGCATGTACAGTTAAACTTTCACGTGCGGTATGGCCTGATTTGGTTAATCATAAGTTGAATACAATGGCCGCATATATTGGAGTTGAGTTTAAACATCACTATGCACTGGATGATGCAGAGACTTGTGCAAAGGTTGTATTAGAAGCTGCTAAGTTGAAAGGCGTTAATAGTTTACCAGATTTATTAAAGACTACAGGCGTACCGTTAGAACCATTCATTGATGATAAAAATCGCTCTGCTCAAGATGCATTACATAAAGAGCCAGAACCAGAACAAATGTCGTTCTTTTAGTAAGGAGAGGTACTATGTTGGGGAAAGAATTATTAGCTTATGTAGATCATACATTATTGCGTCCTACAGCTACATGGGATGATATCAAAGAAGTTTGTGAGGATGGTATAAGGTATAAAACCGCATCTGTTTGTATTCCTCCAGATTTTGTAGCATCCGCCCATGAAGCATATCCAGAACTTAACATATGTACCGTTATCGGTTTCCCTTTAGGATATGAAACAACAGAGGTAAAGGTGGCCGAAACGAAACAGGCTATTGAAGAGGGCGCTTCTGAAATTGATATGGTTATTAATCTTGGAGATGTAAAGCAAGGTGATTTTGAAGCGGTAACCAGCGAAATTGAGGCGCTTAAGAAGGCTTGTGGTGATAAGATTTTAAAAGTTATCATTGAAACTTGTTATCTTACAGATTCTGAAAAGGTAGCGCTTTGCAAATGTATTACAAATGGTGGCGCAGACTATATTAAAACATCTACTGGATTTGGTAGCGGCGGTGCAAGCCTTGAAGATATTAGACTCTTTAAAAAGCATATTGGTCCTAATGTACAGATTAAGGCCGCAGGTGGTATTCGCTCTATTACGGATATGAAAGCCTATATTGCAGAAGGTTGTAGCCGAATTGGAGCCAGTGCAGCTGTAGAGTTACTAAAGAATCACTTGAACGAAGAAGTATAATAGAAAACCACCTAGGTATGCTTAGGTGGTTTCTTAGAATGGCGGTGTAACTATGCGTATGTATGATATTATTCTGAAGAAAAGGGCGAACTTGCCGTTAACAGATGAGGAAATCCGCTTTGTCATAGATGGTTATGTAAAGGGGGAAATCCCTGATTACCAAGTGAGTGCGCTCTTGATGACCATAGTTTTTAATGGTATGAATGCTCGCGAACTAGGAACTTTGACCTTGGCTATGGCTCAATCAGGTAATATGGTAGACCTGTCAAATATTGATGGGATTACCGTAGATAAACATAGTACAGGCGGCGTGGGAGATAAGACAACGCTTATTATTGCACCTCTTGTAGCCGCTTCTGGCGGCAAGGTGGCTAAGATGTCCGGTCGTGGACTTGGTCATACAGGCGGTACTATCGACAAGATGGAGTCCATTCCAAATTTAAAGGTATCTTTAGAGCAAGATGCTTTTATCAATCAAGTTAATAAAATTGGTCTTGCTGTTATTGGTCAGTCGGAAGGGCTTGCACCTGCTGATAAAAAGCTATATGCTTTGCGCGATGTGACGGGAACTGTTGATAGTATCCCTCTTATTGCATCCTCTGTTATGAGCAAAAAATTGGCTTCTGGTGCTCAAGCAATTTTGTTAGATGTAAAGGTTGGCAGTGGTGCCTTTATGAAAAGCATAGAGGATGCTCGTGAATTGGCTAAAGCAATGGTAGATATTGGAAAGGGAAATGGCCGTTCAGTTAAGGCTATTTTGACGGATATGGACCGACCGCTAGGACTTGCTATTGGAAATGCCTTGGAGATTCGCGAGGTTATTGATACGTTGAAAGGTCATGGTCCAGAGGATTTAACGTATGAATGTATTATCATGGCTGCCCACATGCTCGTATTGAGTCATATATGCGACTATGAAACGGCTCTCAGTCGTGTGCAAGAGGCACTCGACTCTGGTGCCGCATTAGAACGATTGCGTATGATGATTGATGCTCAAGATGGCGACAGCCGAGTTATTGATGATGAAAGCCTATTAGCCATTGGCAAATTCACTTATGATGTTACAGCGCCTCAAGACGGTTATATTACCCATATGAATACAGAACAATGCGGGATTGCATCCGTTATGCTTGGAGCTGGTCGGACCGTTAAAGATGGCCCCATCGATTATAGTGCAGGTATTGTAATGCACAAAAAAACTGGGGACGCTGTCAGAATGGGTGAAAGGATAGCTACACTATATGCTTCTGATGAAAGCTTATTCACTAATGCGGCCCAGACCTATTTAGCGGCGATTACTATTGGTAATACTGCACCTAAAGTAGTGGATACTATACTAGATGTTGTAGAGTGAGGAGTGCAATATGAAAGAAAAGGATATTCAAAAGCTCATCAATCGTGCTATTGTGGCTCGCGACAAAACCTATAGTCCTTATTCACATTTTGGTGTGGGCGCAGCCCTTCTTTGCGAAGATGGAACCATCTATGAAGGGTGTAATATAGAAAACGCTTCTTATGGATTAACTAATTGTGCGGAGAGAACTGCTATATTTAAGGCTGTGTCGGAAGGGCAAACAAAATTTAAAGCCCTTGCCGTAGTTGCTGATACGGAAGGGCCTTGTGCACCATGTGGTGCTTGTCGTCAGGTGATTTCTGAATTTGAAATACCTCGTATTATAATGGCGAATTTAAGAGGGGACTATACAGTTGTTGAATTAGAAGGTTTATTACCTTTTAGATTTGGGGCCGATAACATATAAAAAAGAGACCACGTTGATGTGGTCTCTTTTTGGTATACCTTAGAATGCAGGAACAATAGCACCTTGGTATTTTTCTTGGATGAATTTGATAATTTCAGGACTATGAAGTGCAGCCATCAATTTTTTGATGCGAGGGTCATTTTCATTGCCTTTAAGTACAGTTACGATATTTACGTAAGGGGAATCGTTATTTTCAATTGCCAATGCATCTTTGCCAGGGTTAAGACCTGCGTTTAATGCAAAGTTAGTGTTGATAGCGGCTAAGGCTACATCGTCAAGGGAACGAGGTACTTGTGCTGCTTCTAATTCTACGAATTGATATTCGTTAGGGTTCGCAGTAATATCTTGTACGGTAGATAAGATGTTTGTAGAGTCTTTTAATGTAATTAGACCTTGTTTTTGTAACAACAATAATGCACGACCACCGTTTGTAGGGTCATTAGGAATAGCGATTTTAGCGCCTTTTGGAAGATCTTTTAAATCTTTGATTTTACGGGAGTATAGACCCATTGGCTCAAGATGAACACCACCGGCAGATACTAAGTCAAGTTTGTGAGCTTTTGCGAATTCCTCCATGTAAGGTACGTGTTGGAAGAAGTTGGCATCAATCTCTTTGTCCCCTAAAGCCAAGTTAGGTGTGTTGTAATCAGTAAATTCTGTGATTTTTAATTCGATACCATCTTTTGCTAAGATTGGTTTAACTTGTTCCAAAATTTCTGCGTGAGGTACTGCTGTTGCCCCAATTTTTAATACTTGCTTGCCATCGCTAGCAGCTTGTTTGTTGTCGTTACCACAGCCTGCGATTAATAAAGCGCCGCCAAGGATGACAGTAGCTGCCAATGCTAAAAATTTTCTCATTAGACACACTCCTTATACAATAATTACATATAAAATATTAAATCTATAGTACTAAATAATTTCCTATCTATCAAGAAGGAATTATTATAGGTTCTCCATAACTAAAAACTATGGAGAACCTATAATATAAGTATGTTCATTTTTAAAATAGTTTGCCCATGATAAGTCCAATCGCCCACATTAGTTGATAAATCATAGCGGCCCCAGCGGTAGTGCCCATAGCCTTATCTAGTTGGAACTCATCTGTATTGGTAGATAATGTACGAATTGTTTTGAAAGCTAGTGGTGCTGCAAGGAATGCTAATAAGGCGAACCATGTCATATGGCCTACTATAATCCAAGCAATGATCCAAATAAAATTGAAAATATATGAGATACTCATTAAGCTGAGTGCTCTTTCACGACCAAGCACGATTGGCAACGTGTGACGTCCATGGCTTTCATCATTACGAATATCTCGGATATTATTCGTCAACATGATAGAACCAACTAGCAATGTAGATGGAATTGCAGGAATTAACAGGGCTAAGGATAATTCTCGTATCCAGGCATAGCCTGTAATGAGTACGATAGTAAAACCCATGGCGATACCAGAGGAAATTTCTCCAAATGGTGTTCGAGAAATTGGTTTTGGACCGCCAGAGTAAAGGAAACTAATTAGAATACATAAGAAGCCTACAGGAATGTAGTACCAAGTTATAGTAGCAGATAAATAAAGACCAATAATAATGGGTACAAACATGAGTACTTTAATCATCGTTATAATGAGCTCTGGTGTTATAACGCCACGTGTGATAGAACCAGCATTACCTACCTTTTGACCAGCATCTAGTCCAGATTTAAAGTCTTTATATTCATTCCATAAATTAGCTACAATTTGGGCTGTTACAACAGCTAAAAATATGAGCACTGTATGGAAAATGGCAAGACCTGTACCCTGAGCAGCACCAAATGCATAATAACTAAAGGCGGCACCTAAAATGGTAGGCCCCAATGCAGCAGCTAATGTGCGAGGCCTAGTGAGGGGAATTAATTCTTGTATCATGTTAAAAGCACACCGAGTGTGCACTCCTTTCCATTTCTCATACATATATCATCTTTACATGTCTATTTATGTATTGTATAGCAGAAAGGTAAGCTTGTAAATTATACTATACAGTTATATATGTCGATATAGTATAATAATTAATATATGCAGTATAGATTATCTTTTAAACTCTTAATATATACTGCACGGATTATCTAACAATCTATACATAGTGTATTGTTAAAAAGGTGAGGTGTCTTATGAGAACTCTCAATAAAAAGTTGATGACATTGGCTTGTGCCACCTGTTTAACTGTGGGTATGGGGGCAGTGGCATGTGCTGATACGGTAGATTTAGGTTATGGAATGAACGTAGAGACTCGTAATGGTGTTAAAGCATCTGTTATAGATTCAGTTTCCACAAATCCTAATTTGAGAACAAAAGAACAAAATGTAATGGTAAATGAAGTTAATGCGCTAACAGCAAAAAGGCTTGGTGAGCATATAAAAGAAGTGTACCATGCAGAGGTGCCACCATTCCAAGGGAAGGTTATAGATGGATACAACTTGTATCAACTATCTGGTGATAGTGCTTTAGGTCATCATACAGCATGGTTGGTAAATTATAATGTGAATAAAGATATTATTAACTATTCTGGTGATGTAGCAACACAAATAGTTAATTCCGTTATGGCAGATAAAAAAGCGGAGAAACTTCCTGATGCTAAACCATATTCAAGATCTAATGCAGAAAATTTTATTACTAGTTTGAAGCCGATAAGTTTAGATCAAAAGTCCTTAAAACCTGTTATGGAAAAATTCAATACTAGATTGAATCATGATATGAATACACAGTTAAATCTAATGGCCATAGAAGGTAAAAAGTTATCTCCTAAGGAACAGCTAGCTACACAAGAAGTAGTCGATGTTCTAAAAAAGATTATTCCTAATTTCTCTGTACAAGCTACGGACTTTTCTGCTAGACCATATACTTCAAAATTTGGTGTAATGCAGGCGATGTCTATGCGTGGCAGTTTAAATTATGATGGATTTATGCTACCTGGTTCTCTAGAATTGTATATGTTACCACAAGAGGAAGGGCTCACTATACAATTACTAGTAACAGAAGATACAAGTCACGATTATTGGACTAAACAATTGGAATCAATGTATAGCTTAAAAACTCTAAAGGGAGGACATAAATAATGAAACCATTAAAAACTCTCGTGTTAGCAACTTGTTTAGTTGGTGCTGTTACAAGTTTTGCTAGTGCTAAGGATGTAAACACTTTGGCAGGAACAATGTCGATCCCTAATAATGTTACACTAGCTACGGCGTCTAATACTAATACATTAGGTATTGTAAAAGATATAATTGCTAAAGAAAATGCAAAGCCAAACACGCATCAAATGACAAGACAAAGTAATCAACAAGCTTTAGCTGTATTGGATCAGATGGGAATTAGCTACGACATATATCAGCTACAAGGTGAGGATAAAAGTGGACAAAAAGATGCTCTGCTTGTTGCGGTAGATGTGAAAGAGGCGGCTCAACATTTAGGGAAGAAAGAGGCTAATGACCCTATGTTTATAGCTGCTATGACCGCTCTTGATAAAGGTCAAATTGATCCTGTAACAGAGCAACTTTTATTAGGAACAATAAATAAACAGATTCCCACTAGCACAACGGTAGTTCCTTTAAATGGACCTATTAATGTATCTAGTCGTGATCCCCAAAAAGCAACGATTATGCCTAAAACACTTAAAACTCTAACCGTAGAAAATGCAGAACAAGTACATCCGGTGGCTGGTACAAAATATCAAACATATGCAGCAAGCTCTCGCTTGTTATATGCAGATGGAAATGTACAAACTCCACTCTATGCAAATGCTGCATTTGTGTTGAAGCCAGGAAAACCAGTGTTGTATGTAGGTATAACAACTGATGTACAACGTGATTATTTCAAACCAATATTTGACAATGCATTCAAATCAATTAAATAATTGGTTATATACGTACTTTTATTTTATATGTGATATATTGAGGTAAGTCATATATATTGAGGCATCAACATGAGTTTCGCGCCTTAAATATAGTCATATTAATTTATATTTATTTATAAAAGGAGATTTATCATGAAAACAATTTCTACAGACAAAGCACCAGCAGCAGTAGGCCCTTACTCTCAAGCTAAAGTGGTTGGCGGTTTATTATTTGCTTCTGGTCAAATTCCACTCAATCCTGCAACTGGTACAGTTGTTGAAGGGGGCATTGTAGAGCAAACTGAACAAGTATGCAAAAATATTGAAGCCGTATTGACTGAAGCTGGTACAGACTTTTCCAAGGTTGTTAAAACAACTTGCTTCTTAGCTGATATTGGTGATTTCAAAGCATTTAATGAAGTGTATGCTAAATATTTCACTTCTAAACCAGCTCGTTCATGTGTAGCAGTAAAAGACCTTCCATTAGGCGTTATTGTAGAAGTGGAAATTATTGCGGAAGTATAAGATGGATTATATTTCTTTGTTACAGTCAGAGATGCGTCCTGCCTTCGGTTGTACTGAGCCAATTGCATTGGCTTATGCGGCTGCGAAGGCAGTCTCTGTTTTAGATGAGTTTCCTAACCATATTCACGCAAGATGCAGCGCGAATATTATCAAAAATGTAAAATCTGTAGTCATTCCAAATTCTGGGGGTCGAAAAGGCCTAACGGCGGCCGCTACACTAGGTGCTATTGTAGGTCATCCAGAGCGTGAACTAGAAGTATTGGAATCTGCTACAGACGAAGATCGCAAATGGCTTGGCACATTGCTTGATGCCAACTTCTGTACCGTTTCACTTGCTGAAGGCGTAGATAATTTATATATAGAAATCACTGCAGAAACAGATGAACATACAGCGGTTGTTCGCATTGAAAATGACCATACGAATGTAACCTATGTATCAGTAGATGGTGAGATTGTCTCTGAAACAGTCAATGAAATTAAGAAAGCGGCTAAAACAGAATATGCCATGACCTTCGATAGCATTTACGAATTTGCCTTAACCGGTGATATTTCTGGTATCCTACCTCAAATTAAACAGCAAGTTGAGTATAATACTGCAATTTCTAAGGAAGGTCTGTCCAATGATTATGGATCTAATATTGGACAATTGTTATTGTTAGATGAAGAAAATCCATCTCTCGAAACGAAATGTAAGGCTCGTGCCGCAGCTGGCTCTGATGCGCGTATGAGTGGCTGCCCATTGCCTGTTGTTATTTGCTCTGGCTCTGGTAATCAAGGTTTAACCGTGTCTGTACCAATCATTACGACTGCCGAGGAACTTGGTAAAAGTGATGATGAATTGTATCGAGCGCTCGTCTTTGCTAACTTGCTAACGCTTTATGTTAAATCTGGTATTGGTAAACTATCCGCATACTGCGGGGTTGTATCTGCCGGTGTGGTAAGCGTAGCAGGCATAGCCTTTTTGAAAGGTGATAGTAAAGATATAATCGAGAACACTCTTGTAAATGGTCTTGCAAGTTTATCTGGTATCGTATGTGATGGTGCGAAACCATCCTGTGCAGGTAAAATTGCAATTTCCCTTGATGGCGCCTTTATGGGATATAAACAAGCTCGCCTTAACAAAAACTACCAAAAAGGCGATGGCCTTGTAGCATACTCCGTTGATGAAACTATCCGCAGTATTGGTGCTGTGGCACAAGGTATGAAAGAAACGGACGTAGTTATATTGAATGAAATGCTAAAACACTAAACTGCAAGTGACGTGGTTAGCTGAATATAAAAAGAACCCTTCGTTGGTCTGTACCTTCAAAAATTGTGTCCAATTTTTGGGGTACAGTTCACGTGAAGGGTTCTTTTTTGTTTATTGTAATTTTTTAGGATCTTTAAGTATCAATGAAGCCCCAAGACCTACTACTAGGAATGGTACGAGTGTCATCATAGCGGCAGGTAAAGTATAGGTATCCGCAAGGTTACCTACTACAGGTGCGATGATACCGCCGATAGTTTGGCTCACACCGAGGGTGATACCAGAGGCAAAGCCGATGCTTTTAGCAAGGTAGGTTTGACCTAGTACGATAACTGGGCTGTAGCTAAGAGCTTTAGCAGCGCCAATCATGAGTAGTAACATATAGGCTACAGGCATCATGATAACAGGGGAGAAGGTAGGCACTTCTGTTAATAGGAACATAGCTGGCAACCAAATCAATAGGGATAGTCTAATGATTTTGATGGGACCATATTTGTCACCTAATAGACCGCCAATATATGTCATGAAGATACCAATACTAAAGAATATGGTTAATGCAAAGCTACCTTGCTCTGGGCTAGTGCCGAGTTCACGAGTCCAGAAGATAGGAATAAATGCATTGATAACGCGGAAGTTTACCGATTGGCTTAGGATGATAATAAACAAGCTGCCAAAGTATTTCCAGTAATTTTTGAGCGGTTTGGCTACAAGTGTAGGGTTTTCTGTAGATACCGCTTGGTCGATAGTGCATGCATGAGCTACTATGCGAGGCATGAGGATGAATAAAATTGTTGATATAATAAGACCTACTACGGTGAAAGCCGCCAATCCATGTGGACCTACTGTATAGGCAATAGAGCCAGCAAAGAGTGGACCGATGGCAAAACCGGAGCTACCGCCAATAGCAAAGGTTCCCATAGCTTTCCCTTTTTTGCCGCCACCGAGGCGGTTCATGATCTTTGCCCCCTCAGGATGGAAAATAGAGGATCCAACACCGGCTAAGGTGGCACAGACAAGTAAGCTTTCATAAGAGGTGACAAAACCCATTACACCTGTGCTACAAGCAGAGAGTAAAACACCTAAGGCGATGAGTCGAGGCTGATTGATCTTGTCAGAAAGATACCCTAATAATGGTTGTAATAATGAAGATAATGCTGTATTGGCTAAGATGAGAAAGCCCGCTTGTTCTAAACTGAGTCCATAGGTATAGATGAACAGTGGTAAGAGGGCAGGCAATACACTTTGGCAGGAGTCATTAATCATATGACTCACCGTGATGAGATAAGGGTAATATTTTTTCATAGTAGTGGTCCCTTCGCAAAAAAGCGCTAACCATGGTTAGCGCTTTATATATTTTATATGGCAGAGGAGGAGGGATTTGAACCCCCGCGCCGGTTGCCCGACCTACCGCATTTCGAGTGCGGACCCTTCAGCCTCTTGGGTACTCCTCCGTGTTTTACGGCGCTCCTTAAAAAAGTCTTTCATGATTTGGCTACATTCATCACCAAGGACACCAGATGCTAGTTCAGGCTCATGATTTAAACCAGGGTGAGAGAGTACATTGAAAAGAGATTCTACAGCGCCTCCTTTGTAATCACTTGCACCATATACAACACGGTCAATACGACTGTTGATGATGGCTCCAGCGCACATCGGACACGGCTCTATCGTAACATACAGGGTACAACCAGTCAACCGCCAGCGTTTGAGCACATCGCATGCTTCGCGAATGACGAGCACCTCTGCATGAGCCGTTGCATCGTGATCTAATTCGCGGCGATTATGGTGGCGTGAAATGATTGTATTGTTTTGAACTAAAATGGCGCCGATAGGAATTTCTCCTAAGCCATAGGCCTTGTGAGCTTCCTCTAGTGCAAACGCCATGAAATACTCGTCCCGAGTACGCTCATCCATATTTTTAATCTCTATAGGTGTAATGTCTTTTGTCATTCTCATACCTCTTAATGTATAATATCTTACATAAAGTCTATCATAGTGTACGCAGTTATGCGAATAGATTGTGTGAGGGTATTATGGATATTATTTGGTATATATTTGATATGATTGGCACTATTGCCTTTGCTATCTCGGGAGCACTCGTTGGGGTGGCGCGAAAGATGGATATATTTGGTATGGCTGTGTTGGCATTGGCCACGGCAATCGGCGGTGGAATTGTACGGGATGTTCTCTTGGGATATTTTCCACCGAATTCATTACGCAATATTGTATATGTAACTGTGGTTATTTCCGTAACAATTATCGTATTTATTATCTATAACAGTCGTTATCGCAAGCATGCTATGGGCCCTCGTAGTCGAGCAAGCTATTTATTGGCCGATGCAGTCGGGTTGGCATCTTTTACAGTAACTGGAGCATCTGCAGGATTTAAACTATATCCAGAGTTGCCAATTTTCATTGTTTTATTAGGAACTATTACTGCTGTTGGTGGCGGCATTATCCGAGATATGCTAGCTCAACGGATTCCGTCTGTTTTGAAAGAAGACGTGTACGCTCTGCCTAGTGTTATTGGGGGCATCGTTTATTACTTAATGGTTATTTCTAACTGGGTTGGAGAGGCTGTATATGGTGCTTTTACCGTTGTACTAGTTATCCGTCTACTAGCTATTAAATATAATTGGAGCTTACCCAAAGTGCGCTAAAGCTAAAGGCGCTGTATTTGAGAAATAACAAGTAAATGATATAATTATACCGTTAAGTATTTCATAAAAGTGTCAGAAAAAAAGAGTATTATATAAGAGTTAATTTTCGAGTCGAGAGTACTCGTGTACACAGAAGGAGATTTGCTTTATGACAAATAAATGGTTGAAAGTAGCATTAATGGTTACAGCCATTGCTACAGGTACATCCATCAATATTGATGCAGAAACCGTATTATATGTACCTCAAGATGATCGCCCTGTAAGCTTGCAATATACAGTTGACACAGCTCGTGAGGCGGGTATGACTGTGTTGACACCACCTCAACACTTGATTTCTGGTAAGACATACCAAGGTCAAGCTGATCAAATTATGGCTTGGGTAGAGCAAAATGCAGGTCGTGCTGATGTTATGGTATTAAGTACAGATACTCTTATTTATGGAGGTCTTGTAGATTCTCGTAAACATAATATTCCGCTTAGCACATTGCAAAATCGCTTGAAACGTATTGAAGGTTTAAAAGCGCGTAATAAAAATGTACGCATCTATGGTTTTGGTACGGTAATGCGTTCTCCGCGTGCGAGCGGTGGCGGTACTGAACCGGCTTATTATGCGGAATATGGATCAACTATCTTCCAAATCGCTGCATTACAAGATAAATTGGATTCTGGCTCCTTAACACAAGAAGAAACTCAAAAATTGATGAGCCTACAAGCCTCTGTTCCTGTGGAATACTTGCAAGACTGGTTTGACCGCCGTCAAAAAAATATGAAAATCAACAAAGAGTTGATTGATGAAACTCGTAGTGGTGTATTCGACTACTTTGCATTAGGTCATGATGATACATCTCAATTATCTCAATCCGCACTAGAAGGTCGTTACCTCAACAGATATTCCAAGGATATTTCTGTTGAAAAATATGGTAGCTTTCCTGGTGCTGACCAACTCGGTCTCTTGTTGATGGCACGTTCTCGTACCGATGTGAGCACAGAAAAACCTACATTCTCCGTAATTTATCCACTTGGTGGCGGTGGTAAAACATTGCCAGGTTACGAAGATCAAACGATTGATAAAACAATTGCTCAACATGTTGAGGCTGTAGGTGGCACGATGGTGACACAAGGCAAACCAACTGTATTATTGGCTGTTAATACACCGCTTACTACGAGCACAGGTGAATCTGAAAACTTCGAAAACTTCCCAATGATTTCCAATTCTACAAATGCTTTCGTAGATCGTATTCAACAAGCTGTTGATTCTGGTGTGAACGTAAGCGTTGCAGATATTGCTTTCAATAATGGTGCAGACAATACATTAGTATCCGCTATGTATAAACGAGATCTGTTGTACAAAATCGGTGCGTATAATGGTTGGAATACAGCAAGTAACACAGTAGGTTACGCTATTGCTCAAGGATTATTGCTTAAATCTATGAGCCCAGAAGGTCATCGTGATATGTTGACGCAACAATATTTGGATAACTGGGCATATCAAGCAAATATTCGTAAAGATATTTATCGTATGCAAGATTCTATCAGAACAGACAATGTTCGTTACTCTGGTGAATTAAATGAACGTCTTGAAAGTTACTTAGGTGAACGCATTCAAGATTTCGCTGAAAAATACCTTAAAATCAATCCTCGTACAGTAAAAGCTACATTCCCATGGGGCCGTCTATTTGAAACGGATATTACCGTTTACGACAAACCAGTGGTACCTCTTGAAAAAGAATTACGCTTGAAACGAGAAGCTGAAGCAAAAGCTAAGGCTGAAGCAGAAGCTAAGGCTAAGGCAGAAGCGGCTGCTAAAGCAAATGGTCAGGCTGTACCAGCACAAGCAGCGCAACCTGAAAAAGCTGCAACGCCTCAAACACCTGCATCTACACCTCCGGTAGTTAAACAACCAGCTACAGAGTCTCAAGGTCCACGTGTGGTACCAACACCTGCCGCTGTACCTGGTCAATAGTGAATAGGGAATGGCTATGAAAAAAGCGTTTTTACCGGAAATTACTTATATGCGAGGCCTCTGTATGCTCGGTGTTATTGGCATTCATGTAGGATCTTATGCATTGCAAAATCCTTTTGTAAATTTAGAACTCATCAGCGTGTTAGAAATTCTCTCTCGCTTTGGAGTGCCTGCGTTTTTCTTCCTCTCTGCATTTGGCTTGTTTTATCATACCTCGGTAGAGGGACCATTCTCATATAAGGAATTTATGCACCGCCGCATTCAGGTGGTGCTATTTCCATATATTACGTGGTCCATCTTTTACTTGCTATATACAGGGATGACAGCTCATAACCTTGGCAATTTACATCCAGGGCCGTTGGCGATAAATCTACTCTTTGGTACCTCTATGTATCATCTATATTTTATGGTTATTTTGCTATGGTTCTACGTGATGATGCCATTATGGCGGGCCATGGTGAAAGTCATCTTAAAACGGCCTGTATTTTGGCTGGTGTTACTATTTGTCATCCAAGTTGGTATCGATTATGTTTCGTCTTACATGCTTGGCCGTTGGGTAACAGAAAATCTAAGCAATCAGCCAGTTCTTAAATATCTTTTTGATATGCGACTCAACTATTGGGTTATTCATTATGTGTGGATTTTCCTTTTAGGTGCCGTATGTGCTGAACGATATGAAATCGTCTGCGAATATATGTGGCGTTATCGTTACGTTTTAGGCGTCAGTGCGGTAAGCTCTATATTATTGATGCTTGGCTCTTATTACTATGTCATGGACGTATGGCATTACACTGTGTTGGAAGCAATTTATACGGTACATCAAATGAGTCCTATGGGCGTTCTTTATACAGGATTGGGAACGATGTTTAGTTTGTTCTTATTCCAAAGGCTACCTATGAACGTGACTATGGAGTCCATTTGGTCTGAGATAGGCGATAAATCGTATGGTATTTATTTAGCGCATCCATTTTGGTTGTTAATCATTTCTGGTGTGATGGCTAAATATAATCTCTTGTATACGGTGACCAACGTGCTAATTATGTATGGTATGGCGTTAGCATTATCTTATTTGACTACAGTGGGCCTTAATTATGTGCCTAAATCTATCCGTAAATTTATACTGGGGCATTAGTTTAGTATGAGAACTATTTTATTGAGAGACCTAATTGGTGCTAGTACATTAATGGTGTATGTAGTTTTAGTTAGTTTTGTAGTGCTGATTTAGTATAAAAATAATATTTGTTATACATCCGCTAGGATATAGTTTTTAACTATGGTATCCTAGCGGATTTTTGTATATCGAATTAATATCTTTCACAAAGTAAAGTGTGAAAATTTAAAAGTAATTGTGTTATAATAAGTCCATGATGATTACCACTTGATAGAGTAACGAAATAGAAAAAGAGGTGCTCCTATGCAAGAATTAACATATTTTAACGGTGAATTCGTCGAACCAGGTGCCAAAGTTATTAGCATTGATGACCGTGGCTATTTGTTTGGTGACTCTGTATATGAAGTTGTTCGTGTCGTAAAAGGCCGTTGTTTCGCTTTGTCTTACCACCAAGATCGCTTGTATCGCTCTATGCGTGAAATGGATATCCCTGTAAAAATGACCCCTGATGATTTGACAGAATTGCACGAAATTTTGATCGAGCAAAGTGAAATCAAAGAGGGCTATATTTATTTACAAATCTCTCGTGGTGTAGCACCACGTCATCATGCTTATGATCGCTCCAAATTAGAACCACAAATGCTTATGTCTATCCGTACCTTGGATTTAGATGAAGTCAATAAATTGGGTGAAGGTGTAAAAGCGATAGCTTTGCCTGATGAACGTTGGGAACATGTAGATATTAAGACTACTAACTTGATCCCGAATATTTTGGCGCAAACAAAAGCAGATAAGAAATTTGCCTATACAGCCATCTTGTTCCGTGATGGCATTTGTACAGAGGGCGCTACATCTAATGTGTTTGCTGTTAAAGATGGTATCTTGTACACGCATCCAGCGGATAATCATATCTTAAAAGGTATTACGCGCCAAATGATCTTAACCCGTGTAGCACCATCTTTAGGTATTACCATTATTGAGAAAGAATTTGACCGCACCTTTGTAGATGAAGCGGATGAACTATTCTTTACCGATACAATTGGTGGTGTCATCCCAATTACTAAGCTAGACAGAAATCCAGTATCTGGTGGTAAACCAGGTGCTATTACACTTCGTCTACGCGAAGCTCTAGAAAAATTGATGGAAGAAGGACTACCTTGATAGATAAGCTGCTTTCATCAAATGTTAAACATTTACCTTAAGAAAGGAAATTATTTTGATACAATTAGAACACATTAGTAAAGTCTATGAAGGCGCTACTCGTGTGGAAGCGTTGAAAGATATTAGCCTAAATGTGAAAGAAGGCGAAATCTTTGGCATTATCGGTCAATCCGGTGCCGGCAAATCCACATTGATTCGTTGCATCAACATGCTCGAAGCACCTACATCTGGCTCTGTTATCGTAAATGGTACAGATTTAACAACACTTAGCAAATCTGATTTGCGTAAAGCGCGCAAAGATATTGGCATGATTTTCCAACATTTTAACCTATTGTCCTCTCGTACCGTATATGACAATGTGGCATTTCCGTTGGAATTACAAGGAATGAGCAAATCTGAAATCAAGGAACGCATTGAGCCAATTCTTGATATTGTAGGCCTTACAGACCGGATGAACAACTATCCATCTCAATTGTCTGGTGGTCAAAAACAACGTGTTGGTATTGCTCGTGCATTGGCCTCTAATCCAAAGGTTCTCCTTTGTGACGAAGCTACATCTGCCCTTGATCCTCAAACAACAGATTCTATTTTGAAATTGTTGAAAAATATTAATGAGAAGATGGGGCTCACTATTGTGCTCATTACACATGAGATGCACGTTATCCGTGAAATCTGTGATCGCGTGGCGGTTATTGAAGGTGGTGTCATTCTCGAAGAAGGTAGTACTATTGAAGTATTCACACATCCCCGCGAAAATACGACAAAAGAGTTTATTAGCTCTGTAGTGAGTGATAACTTACCTCCAGAAGCATTGGAACATCTAGAGTTGCATGATCAATGGATTGCAGGGACAGCACCTTTAGTGCGTCTCAAATTTACAGGACAAGCAACAGATGAGCCTGTAGTAGCAGGCCTTGTAAGACGCTTTAATTTAGATGTAAGCATCCTTTTTGGCGGCATTGATTACATCCAAAATACGAGCGTTGGTCGCCTCATCGTTATCTTGAATGGTGACCCAGAAAATGCGCAAGAAGGTTTAGACTACATCAAAACCTTACCAATTGAAAGCGAGGTGATCGGTTATGTCAGAGCAAATCATTAATCTACTCATAACTGGTACCCTTGATACATTGCAAATGACGATAATTTCTACCATAATGGCAATGTTATTAGGTATTCCTCTTGGTGTTGTTCTGGTCGTTACTTCTAAAGGTCATATCTTGGAAAATGTAACACTCAATAAAGTATTGGGTGCCATTGTCAATGCTACACGTTCTGTACCTTTCATCATCTTGATGGTTGCCATCATTCCGTTTACTCGTATGGTGGTAGGTACATCCATTGGTACAACTGCAGCATGTGTGCCATTGACCATTGCGGCAATTCCGTTTTTGGCACGCCTTGTAGAAACGTCTATTAAGGACATCAATTTTGGTGTTATCGAGGCGGCTCAATCTATGGGGGCAAGCCCATTACAAATCATTTGGAAAGTATTATTACCAGAAGCATTGCCAACAATTATTGACAATGTAACGGTGCTTATCGTTAACCTCATCGGTTACTCTGCGATGGCTGGTGCTATTGGTGGTGGTGGCCTTGGGGATATTGCTATCCGATATGGTTACCAACGTTTCCAAGCCGATATTATGATCGCTACAATCATCATCTTGATTGTATTGGTACAAGTTGTACAAATGATTGGTGATGCTTGGTCTAAAGCGATGAATAAGAAGTAGGAGGATCCTATGAGTATCAATGAAAAATTGAGAAGTCAACAAAATGACGAATTGTTCACCGCCATTTTAACGCTTGAAAATACAGAGGAATGCTATGCATTTTTTGAAGATATCTGTACGATTAACGAATTAAAAGCATTATCTCAACGCTTACAAGTAGCAAAAATGCTTCGCGCAGGGGATAGCTATGAGAAAATCGTAGAAGAAACGGGTGCGAGTACTGCTACGATTAGTCGTGTAAAGCGCTGTTTAGTATATGGTGCGGATGGTTATACATTGGCCCTCGATCGTCTAGGTGCAAAATAAAATAAATTAGCATGACAACGGTGGCCTTTGGCGACCGTTGATGTGCTATCTGTAGGAGGTTTATTATGGAGTGGCTCATTGCGGTAACAGGTTTACCATTTGATATCCTTATACTCGTTTTACTTGCCGTAGCTGGTGCGTTTGCTGGCTTTGTAGACTCCATTGTAGGCGGGGGAGGCCTCATTTCTGTACCTGCCATGTTATTAACAAATCTTCCACCTAGTATGGCTCTGGGCAGCAATAAATTATCCAGTATTTTTGGTGCTGGCAGTGCATCGATTACATTTTTAAGAAATCACATGGTTGATTTTTCCCTAGTTCGCAAATTATTGCCTTTTACCTTTGTGGGATCTATGATGGGGACATTGGCGGTTGTTTCTTTACCACCGCTATATGTAAAGCCTATTATCATCATATTACTTGTTTGCGTAACACTCTTTGTGGTGTTCAAAAAAGACTGGGGTGAAATCAATCGTACATCTCAGGTAGCAGGAAAAGCGCTATATATTTGTATGGCTTTTGCTCTTGGTATCGGTATATATGATGGCTTTATAGGCCCTGGTACAGGTACATTTTTGATTATGGGCTTTATCTTTACAGGTTTTGATTTCTTGCATGCTTCTGCTAATGCAAAAATATTGAATTTTACTAGTAATTTGGCGTCTTTATTAGTATTTTTATATTTAGGACATGTCAATATTACGTATGGTCTTGCCACCGGGGCAGGTCAAATTATAGGTGCTTATTTAGGCTCGCATTTGGCAATTGCGAAGGGCTCATCTTTGGTGCGAGTTGTATTCTTGTCGGTAACGACAGTTATGTTGTTGAAATTAGTCTATGACTATATTTCAACATTATAGGAGGGCAAGGTATGCCTCATAAAAGTGATGTTCAAGTGGCCTTGATTAGTGGTGGTACATCGGGTATTGGATTTGCTACGGCAAAGCTTTTACTCAAAGAAGGTTGGTGTGTAGTCATCAATGGTCGAAATGAAAAAGTTGGTCAAAAGGCTAAAACTAAGCTACGTCGTTATTCCTCTAAGGTACAATATATTCAAGGTGATGTATCTAAAATTGAGGACTGTCAGCGAATTGTAAAAGAAACAGTAGATTTATTTGGTGGGGTGTCTGCTCTTGTAACAGCTGCAGGCTATTATGAAGAAGAGTTACTAGCTGATGTTACAGAGGCAGCTTTTGATGAAATGTTTGGGACCAATGTAAAAGGTACTGTATTCTTATGTCAAGCGGCGCTTCCCTATTTACGAGCCTCAAAGGGCAGTATTGTAACGATTGCTAGTGATGCAGGTTTACAAGGTAATGTAGCGTGTTCTGTATATGGTGCGTCAAAGGGAGCTGTAGTGAGCTTTACAAAATCTCTATCCCTTGAAATGGCACCTCACAGTGTTCGTGTAAACTGTGTGTGTCCTGGTGATGTAGATACATCATTAGTAGATAAACAGATTGCTAATGCCCACCAAGATGCGGCGGCTGCTAAGGCTGAAATGGGCCAACATTACCCATTAGGTCGTATTGCTAAGCCTCATGAAATTGGCGAAGTAATTGTATTTTTGTTGAGTAATAAGGCGTCTTTTGTGACAGGTGCAGCCTGGACAATCGATGGAGGACTCACAAGTTGGTAATATAGAAAATATTAGAAGCTATTATATATGGATAATTAGAAAAATTCATTTCACTTCTATCAATAGAATGGTATAATAATACTAATAATAAGACCTATAGTTGGTTTACAACAAAGGAGAATACTTATGGCAGAATATAATGGCGTAACACTTGAGCCCCTTACGGATGGATCTCAAGATCGTGACTATCAAGTTGAACAATTTATCTTCTGGGGGGCAGGTCGTGCAGCAGCATTGGCATTATCCTCTAAATTCAGCAGTGTCGCTTTGTGCGCCAATGCTACGTACATGGTAACTCGCATTGCTCATCTTTATGATGTAGAATTGCAAGCAGGTGCTGTAGTTGGTTTAGTAGGTGGTCTTAGCACAGCTGTAGGTACAGCTGCAGTATCCCTTCTAATTCCAATTAAAGCTGTTCGCGTTCCTGTAGCTATCGGTTTAACTTATGCTATTGGTAAAATTGCACATATTTGGATTCAAGATGGCATGCCTTCTGATATCGAACGTTACAAACCGATGGTTGCTGAATTCCTTGAAAATGGCAAAGCCATTGCTTCTGAAATCGTTCGTGATGCAAGTGCTAGCATTCCTTTCACTCAAGGTCAACGTGACGTATGGGCTGGGATTGCTAACGAAACAGGTCTTGCTAAAGAATCTTTAAAGCAAGTTTACGATGAAAAAGTAACACCTGCCATCAATAAATGGAATAATGAAACAAAATACCAAATCCATGATAACGCAGCAGAGGTTGTAGCAAAGGTTTCTGATGCAGCGAAAGAAAAAATTGATTCTGCTAAAGAAGGTATTGAAGTAGCCAAAGAATTCGCAAAAGGTGGTGTAGAAGTGGCAAAAGCTTCTGCACAAGTAGCAGTAGAAACTGCAAAAACTAAAGCTTCTGATGCCGTAGAGACAGCAAAAGATGTTGCTACAAACACTGTTAATACAGCGAAAGAAAAAATTGGCGGTTTGCGTAAATAAACGCTGAAGGATTATTATTACTATGAATCCATTTAATATTATTAAATATGGTAAGTATTTTAGCGAATCAAGATTTTTAGGGTTTCTTGGTCGATATGGTAAGAAACTTGCCTTTGTACAACAAGCAGTAACCTTGTTCCTTTGTTTTCGTGACAAGGATACTCCCAAATATGTAAAAGCGGTCATTGCAGGTGCCTTAGGGTATTTGGTATTACCTATTGATATTGTGCCGGATGCGATTGCTGTATTAGGTTGGGTAGATGATGTGGCAGTACTCGGATTAGCCTTTAAGATTGCGAATCGTTATATCAAAACGAGTCATCAAGAAGAGGCAAAAAAATTCTTTCCATTTGGTAGCAGTCGCTAACTTTTACCATTTTAGGCAGTTTGATCCACAGTGATTGAACTGCCTTTATTTATTTGACACACTAAAGTAATAGATATAGAATAAAAATTGTATACTATTTAAAAAGGACAGAATTTATGCATATTGCTTCAGTAAATGTACGATTTTATGAAACTGATATGATGGGGATTGCTCACCATAGTAACCATTTTAGATGGTTTGAAATGGCGCGCATTGAATTCCTTCGTAAGATCGGTGTCACTTTGTGGGATATGATGAATGAGGATATTGTATTTCCCATCATGAATGTATCTTGCAATTATAAAGAACCTGCGAATTTCGATGATGAACTTCACATCGAAACGTATTTGGTTAAGATGACAAGGGCTCAAATGGTGTTTCGCTATCGCATGCGCCGTGCTAGTGATGGAGCGTTACTTGCTACGGGGGAAACTAAGAACGCTTTTATGTCAAAATCAACAGGAAAGATTGTGCGATTAGACGATACTTTTTATCTGCCTATGTTAGCAGCTGTTGAGGAGATGCCGCATGAGTAATGTACAACAATTGCCTATCGGTGTATTTGACTCTGGTGTAGGCGGATTATCTGTGTTAAAGGTATTACAAGAACAATTTCCTAACGAAGATTTTATCTATATCGGTGATAATGCGAATAATCCTGTAGGTAATCGCAGTGATGATGAAATCACTTATTTAGCGTGCCGTATTGCGGAGACGCTAGAAAAGCAGCCTGTTAAGTTGATGGTGATTGCTTGTAACACCTTCACCGTTGTGGCTCTTGATGCGGTACGTGAACTTGTATCTGTGCCAGTTATTGGTGTATCACAAGGTGTAAAAACAGCTATTAATAAAAGTAAAAGCAAGACTATCGGTATTATGGCGACCGTGGCCACTGTAAATAGTCATATTCATAAGCATGTGGCTTTAGAAGTTGATCATGAGGTTTTTGTTTGGGAACAACCTTGTCCAGAGTTGGCGGGGCTTATTGAACAAGGTCATTTAGATGATTACTTTGTTCGTGAAGTATGCAAGGATTATTTAGAACCTTTATTATCTCGAGAAATTGAGGTTGTTGTTTTGGGGTGTACTCATTTTCCATTTGTACAACCTTTACTAGAGGAACTAACATCGTGTCGCATTCAGTTCATTGATCCTGCTTTTGAAACAAGTGAATTGGTTCGTCACAGACTAGAGAGTAAAAATCTTTTCAATCATCAAGATACTGTAGGCACCGTGACATTGTATTTTACAAAGGATGTCGAACTTGGTGATACGTTGAGTGCATCCTTCCTTGATACAAGCCGTCGTACCATTGAACATATTACATTATAAAGGAGATACCCTATGTGGTTTTATAACATCCTCAGTGCAGTAATAGCTATTATTGTGGCTGTTGCAGCTCTGTACTTATTATTCCGTTTGTTTGTGTTGAAACAAGGTAATGAAAATATTGTCTTATTAGCGAAACGGGCAACGAACTTCCAAGTGTCTGATCGTAGTTTTGAGTCCATTACTTTGTTCTGTGATATACCATTTGTAAATAAAGGGCGCCAATTGGGCACAATAATGGACTTATTTCCACGTCCATTATTACCGGAAGAACATTTTGATGCCGTTAAAGTAAATGCTTGGGCTATGGATATTAATCGTCCGCGTCAAGATGGATATTTTGAAGCTATAATTATCAAACCACGCAAAGGTGGCACAATTCGTGTATATGTTACATTAACAGGTAAAACTGGCAATATTCGAGAAGATATTAAGGGATTCCCTTATATGGACATCGATATTTACTACCAAATCGTAGGCCGGACAGACTATCATATTGATAAACAGCGTATTCGTTTGACTGCTGAAGAAGTTCAAGCAGCAATGGTTCAATAAGGAGGCATAACAATGGCAGAATTAGAGTTAGTATGTGTGCCAACACGTATCCTTACAGATAATGATGACATCGTTGATGCTATCGTTGAATTTGGCGGACATAATATTGGACCTGAAGATATCGTATGCGTTGCTGAATCTGTAGTAGCTATTACGCAAGGTCGTTTTACACGTCCTGAAGAGCTAAATGTGTGCTGGCAAGCTCGTTTAATTAATCGTTTTATCCATCCAGATGGATCCATGGCATCTATTTATGGTATGCAATCGGCTATGAATTTGGATGGTAAATGGAAGGTATTAGGTGCTTTTATTTTAGGCGCTATTGCTAAAATTTTCCGTAAACCAGGGGTATTCTATGCAATTGCTCGGGCTGCATCCTTAACAGATGATGTAACGGGGACTATGCCTCCATTTGATAAGCACATTGTATTTGGTCCAAAGGATCCGGATAAAGTGGCTGAGAAAATTGTATCTCGCACTGGTTGTTACGGTGCCGTTGTAGCTGATGTTAATGATTTGAAACGGTCCGCTATTTTAGGTACAAGTCGTGGAATTGACGCTAAAAAAATTGCACAATTGTTGATTGATAATCCATTTGGTAACGATAGTCAAATGACTCCGATTGTTATCATCAAAAATTACGCATCTGTATCTGGTAAATAACAGAAGGCTGTACTCATCACATAGAGATGGGTACAGCTTTTTTATATAATGAGCCTGAATATGGACTATACGCAGATTTGAATAGGGATTGCATATTAGATCAAATAGAGAGTATATGGTAGCTTAAATGGAGTTTTCTTTACTACGTTTTGAGTTTGTATGGATTCTTTATTAATACTAAAAGGAGGTTATATGTTACTAGGGTTAGACGTAGGTGGAACTTTTACCGATGCGGTTATCATTGATGCCCATCGTGTAGTGGCAACTGCGAAGAGGCGGACTACAAAGGATAATCTAATGAATGGTATAGGTGAGGCCTTAGATGCGGTTTTGGAGGGCTATGATACATCAAATATTGAACAAGTAACCTTATCTACTACCGTGGTGACAAATACCATCGTAGAAGCGAAGGAGCAAGTAGTAGATCTCTATGTGATTACAGGTCCAGGCCGTAATGTAGATGATATATTCCCCGTGGAACCTATATATCTTCAAGGTTATACAGATCATAGAGGTATCGTTGTAGAGCGTACCCCTGCTGATGCTGTACGTGGTATAGCCAACATGGTTCAAGCACGTAGTGGTACCGATTTGGCTGCTGTGTCCGCTAAATTTGGGGTGCGGAATCCTCAAGAAGAACTATCTATTACAGAGGAATTGAAAAATACGTATCATACAATTTCTAATGGCAGTTTATTAAGTGGTTCTTTAAATTTCCCTCGTCGTACTATTAGTGCTTATTTTAATAGCGCTGTGACACCCGTATTTACGGTGTTTAAGAAAAATGTTGAAGATGCTCTCAGTGCACGGAATATATTGGCTCCACTTCACATTTTAAAGGCCGATGGTGGTTCTCTACCTATGGAGCATATGGTGAGTCGTCCAGTAGAGACTGCCTTTACAGGCCCTGCTGCAACAGTTCTTGGACTATCGGCTCTCGGCGTTATAGGTAATAAGCATACAGTGGCTCTAGATATTGGGGGTACTACAACGGATATATCCCTTTGGAAGCATGGTAAACCATTGATGACAAAAAATGGTGTATCTATCCGTGAGTATCCAAGTGCAGTGCGATCCTTTGCCGTTACTTCCGTCGGTATTGGTGGGGAATCTGTAATTCGCCTTAAAAATGGTAATCTTACCGTAGGTCCTGAACGAGTGGGACCATCAGTGGCTCTAGGTGGTATAGAACCTACCTTGGGGGATGCACTTATCGTGCTCGGTCATGCAAACTATGGTGACTTTAATCTGGCATCACGAGCTTTACAAGATTTAGCGGATGCTATACAGGCTACATTACGATCTAAAAATGTAAATACCTCAAATAATCAATTAACTCTTATTAAGACTGCCTCTGATGTAGCACGACTAATCGTAGAAAAAGCGTTGCAAACGATTCAACATGGTATTAACGAGGTCGTAAAAGTAGAAAATAAACGACCTATTTATGTGGTAGCAGATATTGTAAATCCTGATGTATTTGTACCAGAACATATCGTTGTGGTAGGGGGCACAGCACCAAGTTTAGGTCCGAGTATCGGGGAGTATCTAGAGTTACCTGTTACGATTCCTGAGAATGCTGCCGTAGCAAATGCTATAGGCGCTGCACTAGCTTTATCTACCATCGAACTCACTGTTCATGTAGACACAAAACGTCGGTTGCTAGTCATTCCTGAATTAGGTGTTAAACAAAAAAACTGTACTTTGAAACGAGCGGAACAAGTTGTGGAACGAGCAAAAGAAACTCTTAGTGAAGAGGCGATACGTTTAGGTTTAGATACGGTGCAAGAGATAGAGGTCATTAACATTGAGGATTTCCCTGTAGTAGAGGGATGGCAATCTATGGAGCGTTTAATTACTGTGAAAGTACAACTGGCGGCGGGGGTGAAACACTATGTGGAATAAAGGACTATCCTATCGAGAGCGTCATGGTATTCTGAATATGGATACTAAACAGGATGAGGCTACGAGCTCTACTATTAATAAAGCTAAATATCATCACAGTTTAGGCCTTGTCTTTTTCCCTGCTTTTGACTGGAAAATTTCTGAAACACATCCTGAACGACAAGAGCGTTTACTCTATACGCGAGATCAAATCGTAGAGGAAGGTTTATTAGATATACCCAATATTAGAGAATATAATCCAATAGTAGCGGATTGGGATACAATAGAGCGAGTTCACGTTGGCGCTCCAGATTTAGAGTCTTGGGTGACGGAAGCCCATCGTGTATCTGCTGGAGGTGCTATTGCGGCAGCTGATGCGGTCATACGTGGTGAAGTAGACCGTGCTTTTGCGTTAGTAAGACCACCAGGTCACCATGCAATGGCTATGGTTCATGGTATTCGCGGCTTCTGTACGATTAATATTGAAGCCGTTATGATTCAACACATACGTCAAACTTATGGAATCAAACGCGTTGCCGTAGTAGATACCGATGTACACCATGGTGATGGTTCTCAAGATGTGTTTTACCATGATCCTGATACGTTGTATATTAGCTTCCATCAAGATGGACGTACTTTATATCCTGGCACAGGATTTATGGATGAATTTGGTGGACCTCAGGCCATCGGTGGTAATATAGATATTCCACTACCGCCAGGTACCGGTGACGAAGGCTTGATGAAGGTCATGCGTGAGCTTGTATTGCCTATCCTTGAAGAGTTTGATCCAGATATTGTCATTAATTCGGCTGGGCAAGATAATCACTTTAGTGATCCGTTGGCTAATATGCAGGTAACTGCAAAGGGCTATGCAGAGCTAGTCGATTTATTACAAGCAGATATAGCAGTCTTAGAAGGAGGCTATTCCGTACAGGAAGCATTACCATACGTGAATACAGGTATCATTTTATCCATGGCAGGCCTTGATTACAGTAAGGTCGTAGAACCTGCCTTTGACCCTGTTAAATATAAGCAAAGTCAAAGTGTAACAAATTATATAGATGAGCTTATCGCTAAGTGGAAGGTACAATGGGCTAATCGATATCGTATAGCAGAAGAAGAACGTGCTGGTGTAGGTGATATTTGGTCAAATCGTTACAATGTGTATTACGATGAAACGGGCGTACAAGAGGAGCGCCTTGAAAGGGTGCGCATGTACGAAGACAAGGTAGGCTGGCATAGCGTGCTTTCACGAGGACAATACGGCCCGTATGGGCCGCAAAGCGTATATGCTATGTTCATCCCTTGGCAAGCAGATGAAGGGACGCGTCAAGATGCTATTGTAGAAGCAAAACGAGCTAAAGCAGAAGGGGGAGCCAGCCGTTACGTTGTGGTAGATCCACTCGGTGACGGACAATATGAATTATAATGTTAATCTCCGTAAATAATAATGCGAGTTATCATGTTAGAATCGTAAATTATAATATGATTCATAATGCTGAAAAATAGAAAAACTATGATATAATATAAGAAATAACGCCCCTTTGTGTAAGGGGCGTTCTAATATTTAGTTTTAGAATGGCGAGGTTCCTATGCGCAGCGATAATAGAACAGCGGGTCAATTGCGACCTATTAAAATAACACGGAATTTTACAGAGTTTGCAGAAGGTTCTGTACTTATTGAGTGTGGTAAGACCAAGGTTATCTGTACAGCTACTGTTGAAGATTCTGTGCCACGCTGGCTAAAAGGTTCTGGGCAAGGATGGGTAACTGCGGAATACTCATTATTGCCACGTTCTACGCAAACTCGCGTGAGCCGTGAGGCTGCAAAGGGAAAACAAACAGGACGGACTGTAGAAATTCAACGCCTTATCAGTCGTGCATTGCGTGCTGTTGTAGACCTTGAAGCATTAGGAGAACGTTCTATCACTATCGACTGCGATGTGATTCAAGCGGATGGCGGTACACGAACAGCATCTATTACAGGTGCCTTTGTAGCCCTCGTTGATGCGGTGGACTTCACCTTTGGCGGAACTGGCAAATTTCCAATTACTGACTTCTGTGCAGCCATCTCCGTAGGTATTGGTCCTGACGGCCCTATTACAGATCTTTGTTATGAAGAGGACAGTGCAGCCATCGTAGATATGAATGTAGTTCGTACAGGTTCTGGCAATATGGTTGAAGTGCAAGGTACAGGTGAACACGGTACATTTAATCGTGATGAGCTCAACACTTTACTTGATCTAGCTGAGGCTGCTACTGATGAGCTCATGGCAAAGCAACGTGAAGTGCTTGGCGCGACAGCAGATAAAGTAGGTAAAGCGTATCCTACAGTTCCGGAGGTGTAAGATGGAACAATTTGTACTTGCTACAGGCAATAAAGGAAAAATTCGTGAGTTTTCAGAGGCTTTCTCCCATTTATCTATCGATTGTGTACCTGTAAAAGCTGTGATTTCCATTGAGGAGCCTGAGGAAACTGGTACAACCTTCATGGAAAATGCTCTGTTAAAAGCTCGATACTACGCTAAGGCTACAAATCGACCTTGTTTAGCTGATGATTCTGGCATTACTGTCGATGTCCTCAATGGTGCACCAGGTGTATATTCTGCGCGTTATGCAGGTCGTCATGGTGATGACAATGCAAACAACGAGAAGTTAATTCGTGAACTACAAGGGAAAAGTAACCGTACAGGTCATTATGTATGCGCTTTAGCGCTTGTTTATCCTGATGGCCGAGAAGTTACTGCGGAAGGCTATTGTGATGGACTCGTTCAAGATGAGCCAAAAGGGGAGAATGGCTTTGGCTATGATCCGTACTTCTATGTGCCTGAGTTTAAAAAGACGATGGCAGAGCTAAGTATAGAAGAGAAGGAAACGATTAGTCATCGTGGCCGTGCACTACGTGAATTAATTAACAAGCTTTGATATTTTCGAACTATATGGTATAGTTCATATAAATATATAATATAGTGGCATTAGAGATTAAATACAATGAAACGAATTGGCATTTTAAGTGATACTCATGGGTATCTAGAGGATATCAATCTCGTCTTGGCTGCTACTGCTGATCAAGACATCGATATGTGGCTTCATGCTGGCGATTTTGGAGATGACGCACGATATATGCAGGAACATACGGATATTCCTGTATATGCTGTACGTGGCAATAACGATCGTGTGCAACCGCTTGAACCACGAGAGCAATTGATTCCGCTCGAAGATACTTATATTTATATGACTCATGGTCATGAGGTATCATATTATAATCGAATACAAAAACTGATTGAGTTAGGAACTGACATGGGTGCACGACTCATCGTGTCCGGTCATAGCCATCATCATGGGGAGGTTCGTGCCCGTGATGCGGTATTTGTAAATCCTGGTAGTATTTCTTTGGCTCGTGATCGCTCCGGTGGTACCTTTGCCATCGTTACCTACGATAATGGACAGTTTGATGTAGAGTTTGTGTATAAACAAGATATTGTTTAGTTATATGGTGAAAGCTTCGTTTGCGAAACTTTCAAAAGGAATAGTAAGTCTATGCATGGAAAGGGTTATGACATATCATGGATACACCAGTTAAAGCAAAGCCTAAAATGAAGTTATATGGTTTTAACAATCTCACAAAGACATTGAGTTTTAATATTTATGATATTTGTTATACTCGTACGGAAGAAGAGAAAAAACAATACATTCAATACATTGATGAAGTATACAATGCGGATCGTTTAACGGCTATTTTGACAGAAGTCAGCCATATTATCGGCGCTAACATCCTTAATGTAGCGAAACAAGATTATGATCCTCAAGGTGCGTCTGTTACGATTTTGATTTCTGAAGAGGAAATTGAAAAAGAAGATGTAGTTATGCATCTAGATAAATCGCATCTCACTGTACATACTTATCCTGAAAGCCATCCGCACAAAGGGATTAGTACATTCCGTGCCGACATTGAAGTTTCTACATGTGGACAAATCTCACCGCTAAATGCACTGAATTATTTAATTCAAAGTTTTGACTCTGATATTCTTACCTTGGATTATCATGTGCGTGGGTTTACTCGTGACGTATCTGGTAAGAAAATTTATATCGATCATCGTATCAATTCCATTCAAAACTACATCAGTGCGAAAACTCGCAATATGTATAACATGATTGATGTAAATGTATATCAAGAAAATATTTTTCATACAAAGATGATGTTAAAAGAATTTGATTTAGATAATTATCTTTTTGGCATTACTGAGTCAGAGTTGAGCGATCGCGAAATCAAGCAAATTAAACATCAATTAAAACAAGAAATGATGGAAATCTTCTATGGACGCAATTTGCCATCTGTAAAAGCTTAAAGACAGTTTTTATAACATTGTTGTGACAGCTTTTATCGTATAATACGAAGATAGACTTGAAGTAGATAATCCTTATATGGCTTATCTACTTTTTTATAATTTACTTTATTACTACGGGAGCTTAATGATAGTTGTTTTTAAAAAAATCGAAAAACTATATCGAAAAAACTTGAATTATGATTTAGCATTTTGTATAATACAATTAGTTAAAGGTATAAATTACCGACTCTAAAGAGTCCGAGTGTATCCACAAAGGAGAATTGTTATGGACGTACGTGAATTAGCTGTACAAAAAAAACGTGAATTAAAAGGTTTCCTTACTGTAGGGACTAAATATGAATTAAAAGACGCTCATGATTTATCTGTAGCTTACACACCAGGTGTAGCAGAACCATGTTTGCGTATTAAAGATAATGAAGCAGAATCCTTCGAATTAACTTGCCGTTCCAACATGGTTGCCGTTGTATCTGACGGCACTCGTGTACTTGGTCTTGGTGATATTGGCGCTGCAGCAGCATTGCCAGTAATGGAAGGTAAATCCTTATTGTTCAAAAAATTCGGTGATGTAGACTGCATTCCATTGGTTGTAGATACAAAAGATGCTGATACATTGATCAATACAGTAAAATTGTTGCAAAAAAACTTTGCTGGTATAAATTTGGAAGATATTTCCTCTCCTAAATGCTATGAAGTTGAAAATCGTTTGAAAGCAGAGTTAGAAATCCCTGTATTCCACGATGACCAACACGGTACTGCTATCGCATGCTTAGCAGGTGTAAAAGGAGCTCTTCGTTTGGTTAAAAAGGATTTAGCTACTGCTAAAATCGTTGTAAACGGTGCTGGTGCGGCAGGTGCTAATATTGCTCGCTTATTATACCTTGCAGGTGCTCGTGATATTACATTGTTGGTATCCTCTGGCGTATTGCATAAAGACTACAAACGTCTTGACTCTTTACAAGCTGAATTAATCGATTTACTTAAACTTGAAGAAAAACATGGCGATTTGGCTGAAAATGCTAAAGGTGCTGATATTCTTCTTGGTGTATCTGCAGCGGGTGCTTTCACAAAAGAAATTTTGGAAAGCTTAGCTGACGATGCAATTGTATTTGCAATGGCTAACCCTAATCCAGAAGCAACATATGCTGATATGAAAGCTGCTGGTATCCGTGTTGCTGGTACAGGTCGTTCCGATGCTCCTAACCAAATCAACAACGTAGCAGTATTCCCAGGTGTATTCCGCGGTGCTATCGACGTTCGTGCGTCTCAAATCACTGACGAAATGAAATTAGCTGCTGCTGACGCTTTGGCTCACTTGATTCCTGATAGTGAATTGAACGAAGAAAACGTAATGCCATCCGTATTCGATCCTCGCGTAGCTCCAGCTGTTGCTAAAGCAGTTGCTGAAGTTGCTGTAAAACAAGGTATTGCTAAAAATCCTCAAGCAATAGAAGATGGTAGCTACGAAGGTTAATTTATTTGCTTTACTAGCATTTTATAATCTTATATAACCATAGAACAATACAACATGCACCTCGAAAGGGGTGCATGTTTTTATATGATCGATTAAGTATATGATTGGCTTTATACTATTAGGGCGAATAATCTATAGATTAAAATGATATAGAGGCGTAGGCGTATAGGATAATAGAAGTAAGGATAGATATATATTAAAGAATGTATTAATGTATCAGTAAAAAAATTAATGAAGTTGTAAAAAAGTACTTGTCACTAGTTTCTATCAATGATATAATAATTTTCGTTGCAGAGCGATACTCAAGAGAGTAAGAACTCAGCAAGAGTAGTGGTTGACATCAACTACCGGGTTTGCTATAATAGCAAAGTAATTAATGACGGGGCATAGCGCAGTTTGGTAGCGCACCTGGCTTGGGACCAGGGGGTCGCAGGTTCGAATCCTGCTGCTCCGACCATTTTTTATTTGCGGGTGTAGCTCAATGGTAGAGCCCCAGCCTTCCAAGCTGGTCGCGAGGGTTCGATTCCCTTCACCCGCTCCATTTTTTTTTGCCTTTTTTAGGGTATACTAAGATAGGGTGTAGTTGACGATACATAGTACATAATTTATACTATAATAGATAATTATATAGGGAATCCACATGGTTCAGTAGCTCAGTTGGATAGAGCAACGGCCTTCTAAGCCGTGGGTCGGGGGTTCGAATCCCTCCTGGATCACCAAAGAAACGTAATAGCCGTAAGAGTTTAAATCTTACGGTTATTTTTATTATGTGATAGGGGAAAATTATAGTATAAAAAATAATTTTTAAAGTGCAAGACAGAACATTTGTGTGATATAATTAATATTAGATGTAACTATTGAAATAATATAGTTAATAAAATTTATTCTACTATATATTGGTATTTTAGTGTAAAATTAATTGTTATAAGTTCTTGAAGGGGATTTACTAATGGGAAATTCGATATTGAATAAAGCAAAATATACTGGGAATACTGATGAATGGTATACCGATTATAATACTATAGATAAAGAAGTTCCTTATTATACGGAACAGTTGAGAAAAAAGCGTATTTTGTGTAATTGTGATAATCCTTATAAATCAGCGTTTGTTAAATATTTTTTAGTTAATTTTAATACATTGGGACTAAAATCTTTAACGTGTTTATCGTATAATGATAAATCAATAAATAGAGGACTCAGATTACATGTTAAGGAAGTTTCTAATGAGTTAATTGAAGCTTTATTAAATTCAGATAATATACAAGATGTATTAGATGCATATCAGCTAGTAACATTACTTCATTCTGATGGAGATTTTCTTGGTGAAGAAAGCCTTTCCTATTTGGAACATTGTGATGTGGTAATAACTAATCCACCGTTTTCAAAGTTTAGAGAAATATTTACGATTATTAATCAATATAAGAAGAAGTATTTATTGATTAGTAATCAAAATGCTATAACTTATAAAGAGGTATTTCCATATATTAAAAAAGATTTAGCACGCGTAGGATATAATTTTGGGGATATGAGTTTCAAAGTTCCCAAAACAACTGAGCCTAGGAAAACACGATTTTGGGTTGATGATAACGGGCAAAAATGGAGAAGCTTGGGTAACGCTATGTGGTTAACTAATTTAGTAGTTAATCGATCTGTAAAACCATTGCTTTTGCTTAATTCATATAAAAAAGAATGTTATCCTAGATATGATGATTTTAATGCAATTCATATTGCTAAAGTTGCTGAGATTCCACATGATTATGATGGAATTATGGGAGTACCTTTAACCTATTTGAAATATCATGATCCTGATAAATATAAAATTGTAGGAGAAGCTAATCACGGTTCAGATAATGAATATGATTTTTTTAAGCCAAAAATTAATGGAAAAGAAATATTTAAACGATTACTCATTCAGAAAAAGAGAGCGATGACTATTTATGGAGTTTAGAATTTTAGATTTATTTTGTGGGGCTGGTGGAATGTCTTATGGGATGCATCAAAATAGATATTTTTCCACTAAAGTTGCCCTAGATATTGATGATAAGTTAGCTCAAACTTTTAAAAAAAATATCCCAAATAGTGAATTGATTATTGGTGATATTCAGAATGAAGATATAAAGAAGAAGATTATCCGTCTATCCAAAAAGAATAATGTGAATATGATTGTTGGTGGACCACCATGTCAAGGCTTTTCGTTAAAAGGCAAAAATTTGGGACTAGAAGATCCAAGAAATTTTTTATTTGTAGAGTATTTGCATTTGGTGGAAATACTACAACCAGAGGTCTTTGTAATTGAAAATGTCAAGAATTTGATGTATGCATCTAGTGGTTGGTTTAGGGATGAGATAACTTATAGAATCGAAAAATTGGGGTATAATGTAAGTATTGATATTCTGACTGCAAGTGATTATGGTGTGCCACAAACTCGTAGTCGTGTAATTTTTATTTGTAGTAAAAATAGAAGAATTCCTTTACCAAAGCCTACGGTAAGTAAGGCGGTGACGGTAAGAGAGGCAATAGAAGATTTAGCGTTTCTTAATTCGGGTGAAGGTGCTTTTGAACAAGACTATTTAAAAGGACCTTCGTCTATATATCAATCTAATATGCGAAAGAATAGTTTAAAGCTATATAACCATAAGGCCTCAGATCATTCACCGGTAGCGGTAGAAAAGTTAAAAATGATTCCGCCAGAAAAAGGAAAAGAATATTTACCGAAAGATTTACTTGGTAAACAAAAGTTCAAGTCTACATGGGGGCGCTTGAAATGGGATGAACCATCACCAACTATTGATACTAGATTTGATGCAGCATCTAATGGTACAAATAACCATCCTTTTTTAAATCGTTCAATTACACCGAGAGAAGCTGCAAGACTTCAATCATTTGACGATACATTTATTTTTTATGGGACGAAGGTTAATATTAGAACACAAATAGGGAATGCTGTGCCACCATTAATGGCTAAAGCGATAGCAGATCAAATCTATAAGTGTACTTTAGTAATTGAGGAGAGTTAGTTTATGAATCCGCAGATGGCATATTTGCTTGGAATGATTTTAGGAAACGGGGAAATCCAAAGAAATTCCAACAAGACAACAATAACAATAGAAATCCCTCATAAGAATTTAAAAGATGACCAAGGGCTCGAGACTTCTGTTTATGTTAATTGTAGTCTTGTGAATATTAGAACTATTATAGAACCTTTGATTGGTCATGATATGCCTATCACATCAATGCGAACATCTACTAGAATTTCTTTTTGTAAAAATAATGAAGATTATACAATGCGAGAAATTTTACGCTTAATTGGTTCGGGAGTACATCATTCTAATATGGTTATGCATCCTGAATTATTTCGGATGACTACAGATGAAAAGAAAGAGTTACTAAGAGGTATCGCTGATGTAACTGGATATATTCGGAAGAGCAATATTGCATTTGGGCAAGATGGAGCACATCGTGTATATATTGAGGTGCCAGGAAACTGGCAGATGGTAATAGACATTGCTAATATGCTTAAATCTTTGGATATACCTGTTCAAACTATTGATTTTGGACATCCCAATTTTAGAGACTCTAGTTTAACGATGTATAATGAGGGAAAACCAAATTATTGGAAGAAAGAACATCAGTTAAAGATTTGGGCAAATGAGTTTTTGCCCATCGGATTTAATATTCTGCATAAAGGCCGAGCTTTAGAGGAATTTGTAAATGAGCAAATTTCTTGTGGAAAAGATAAAAACAGTCATAAATTTTATTGGGAGAAGCCCATAAGAGTAAGAATTAAACCGATACATCCTAGGGAGTCTGATGAGAGTCTTCCACCTGTTATTAGGGGGAAACATTTTAATTCTTGGACTGAGTTAGCTTCTGTGTTAGGTTATCATGAATAAAGTTAAAAGAGAAATTGATTTATATCCTGATATGTGTAAATGGTTAGAATCGTATCTTAAGGATAAATATAGGAATGAGGCGTGTTCCGTTTTCGTGGTAGATTGTCATTCCGTATATTTAGATTCTATTTTAATAGAGTATAATGTTATAGAATATTATCCACAGGTTATAGGTCTTAAAATTGAAATTGATGTACTTGGAATAGTTATTTGGAAAAATAGTGCTAAAATTTTCTTTATAGAGGCTAAAAAGACACAATTAAACTTACAAAATTTAGGACAATTACTGGTATATTGTCTCTTATGCAATCCTGAAGAAGCATTTTTACTTTCTTCTGCTAGTCTAGGGACATTAAATAACGTTTTAAAAAACTTAGGTAGAGAAGATTTGTTAAAGTATGAATCTGAAAAAAGCTTGAAACGGATTATTGTTGGTAAGTGGGATATATCTAGAAAGTCGTTAGATTACCAAAGTGTTATACCTAAAATATAGGGGGCATTATGCCCTCTATATTTTTTTTCTATATCTATTTTATAATGGTATTAAATTTAGAATATATGAGTTGATAATTAGAAATGTGAATATCATTAATATATTCAGAAGGGGGAGTAATGAATAGTTATATCTATTTATTTATAGATTCAAATGTATTTATTGGGGCTAAGTATAGGTTTTCGGATTTTCAATTTAGAAAGCTGTTTAATCTTATGAATAGAAATAGTGTAAAACTTCTTTATAGTGATATTATACGGCGTGAAGTTGAGGAGCATATAAAGGTTGATCTTGATATGCAAATAGGACTCTATAATAAAGCATATGATGCGTGTCATATACTTGATAAATATTATGGTTATAAAAAAGTAAAAGCTAATGATTCAATTACTAAAGTTATAGATGAGTTTAATGTTTTTCTAACTCATAGAAGTGCAAATCAGCTAGATATAAATGCTATAGATATGAATACCCTGGTAAATCGATACTTTGAGAAGTTATATCCATTTACAAATAAGAAGCCAAATGAATTTAAAGATGCTATTAATATATTAGCTTTAGAATATTTTGCGAAGAATGTTACAGAACCTATCTATATTTTATCTAATGATAAAGGATTTTGTATGGGATTAGATCCAAATAGATTTATTATTATTTCAAAATTTAGGCTTTTCTTTGAAGCGATAAATAGTATTACAGATAATGAGAAAGCAATATATTCATATATAGAAGATATTTTCCTTTCTAATGATTATAGATATATAGAGTTATGTGAATATATTAAGAATAATCTAGATATTTATATTGAAGATGATTTAGAGAGAAATATATCCTTTCTAGACGTCGAGGGTTTTGAATTTAAAAATTTAGAAATAGAAAAAGACTCTATTATCTATGATAATGAATCAAAAAAAGCTAATTTTGATGTAGAATTTGATATCGCGGTAGCTATTTTATATCGAGATGAGAGCAACTCTATTTGGGATAAGGAAGATAGTAAATATATTTATAGTGAAGAAATAAAGCTCCGAGAAATTCACCATTGTAATATAGAAATGAAGATTGATATTGATTTTGATGAAGAGTCAGCTATAGATTTTGAAATTTTGACCGATAATATACAACTAAATTTAAGTGATGAAACAATGATTCTATGTGATTTCTATAAATCTTTATATAATGACCTTAAATTTACAGGTTCTTATATAACTAATAATCTTAATTGGATTAGTGAATAAGAGGTGTATTATATGTAGGTAATGTATTTATACTAAGAAGACTAACTCTGAGTGTAGATTTGATTTTAGAGAGTATATTACACTTAAATATATAGGTGTTTTTTTTACCTAAATCGCAATATGAAATTGAACAGTATTTAGATCCACTATTTTATTAACTTCTTCTAAAAAGACTTCTTGTGGTGTTGTGTAATATAATATCTTACGTGGTAAGTTATTACACCAGTGAAGAGTTCGGTGTAGTGTATGTTCTGAGATATTTTCTATTCGTTTTCCTTTTGGAATGAAGCGACGAAGTAAACCGTTATGTCTTTTGTTAGAAGCCTCGTTCCCAAGCTAAATAGGGCCTTGTAAAATAGATAGATAGTAGCTCATCTTCAAGATCGGATATATCCGCAAACTCTAAACCATTATCAGCGGTTATCGTCTTACTTAACAATCTTAACTCCACATTGCTTCTAAACGTACTTAACCACGTTTCTAGTGTTTCTTATACATCACCGGCACGTGCTGACGGACAACGTAACGCTACATATAATCTACTT
>UMGA01005393.1_pt1 | contig 71029 bp, 63 predicted proteins | sample 1965171 | NCBI WGS metagenome assembly UMGA01 (sample SAMEA4836062, study PRJEB28245) | human gut metagenome | biome: gut microbiome; material: fecal sample | place: Denmark | collected 2008 | reverse complement strand
GGGAGCCACTAAGCCCTAGACTTCAGTCTAGGGTAGTTGACCCAGAGTACCTAGAACGATGCTGATTGCAATAGCCCAAGCTAACACGGAGCACTAAACCTTCAGACTATCCAATTATGCATAACTCTCACCTCCGTAGTTTATAAAATGTTGAGGGGTGGTTAGTCATGCTAAAACTACTAAACATTGGCAGTTGCAATCTACCCTTGTCTGTAAAATAGTATATCAAATTTCACTATAAAAAAACACATGTTCATTTTAAACGTACTTTTTATCTTTTCTTAAATTTTCTTATAGTTTCTAACGATTTAGTAAAGATAATTGCATTATCAAATAATATGCATATAATAAAAGGTAAAAATTGAAAAAGCAAATAAACTGTTAGGTGAGGCTCCTACGTGAACACAAGCTATCGCCCGGAAACATCCAGAGATGCCAACGAGTAAAATAGTTCTTGTCGAGATAAGGCGAGATCCAGATAGCTAGCCTGTGCTTACGTCACGTAGTGTCAAAACTGAACGACGAGAAAAAATCGCTTAGATAAGGAGTTAATACTAATTGGTATTAGCTCCTTTTTAGTTTGTTTGCATGTTTAATCAGAAGGTGGGATTAACATGGCAAAAAATAAGTTGCTGATGAATAAGAAGACGGCCGATACAGAGTTTGTTAAGCAAATCGCGCAACAAACTCCCGAAGAAGCGCTCAAGACGCTGCATAGTTCGCTAGACGGTCTATCTTCGACGGAAGCTAAAGAGCGTTTGGAGAAGAATGGTCTTAACGAAGTTGCAACCAAGAAGCACAATACGAAGTTGCATTTCTTCATTGAATCATTCTTCACTCCTTTCACAATGGTCCTGTTGCTGCTAGCAACGGTGTCGCTGTTTACCGACTACGTCTTCGTGCCGGCAGATCAAAAGGACTTGAGTACTGTGATCATTATGATTACAATGATCATCATTTCTGGATTAACGTCCTTTATCCAGAATGTGAAAACTAATGACGCAGTTGAAGACCTCTTGAACATGGTGTCCGTGACTACCAATATTCGTCGCAATAAAAAGGACAAAGAAATTTCTACCAAGCAAGTAGTTGTCGGCGATATTATTAATATCCACGCTGGGGACATGGTGCCAGCAGATATTAGATTGCTTCAAACCAAAGACTTGTTCTGTTCCTCAAGTTCTTTGAACGGTGAATCCACACCTGTGGAAAAGATAGCAACCAAGAAGCCTGATCAAAAAGACATGGATCAATATTTGGACTATCCTGATGTAATCTATCAAGGAACAACTATTGTTTCTGGTTCAGGTGTCGGTGTCGTTTTAGCTACCGGTGAACAAACTGTCTTTGGTCGTTTGGCTAAGGATATTTCAAACAACGACGTTAAGGAAACTAACTTTGATGTCGGTATTAAGAACATTTCTAAATTATTGTTAACAATGACTGCCATCATTGCACCTTTAGTTTTGATCATTAACGGTTTGACTAAAGGTAACTGGCTCAACGCTTTGCTGTTCGCCATCGCTACAGCCGTTGGACTTACTCCAGAAATGTTGCCAGTTATTGTTACTAGTAATTTGGTTAAGGGTTCGCTCGAAATGTCCAAGCACGGCACCATCGTTAAGAAGATGAACTCCATCCAAAACTTCGGTGCTGCCGACATTCTTTGTACTGATAAAACCGGTACTTTGACCCAAAACAAGGTTGTATTGGAACGTCACTACAACTTGAATATGAAGGAAAATCCACAAGTTTTGCGGTTGGCTTATTTGAATTCGTACTTCCAAACGGGGATGCACGATTTGATGGACCAAGCCATTATCGATGCCGCTAGCGATGAGCTAGACGTTGAAGAAATTAAACATGACTACACTAAGGTCGATGAAATTCCATTCGACTTCAAGCGTCGTCGCATGAGTGTCGTGGTAAAACGCCACGGCGATGGTCGTATCCTGGTAACCAAGGGTGCTGCCGAAGAAATGCTTGCTTGCTGCAATCGTGTGCAAGTTGGCAATCACATTAGTGATTTAACTGATGAATATAAAGAAAAAGTTTTAAAGCACATTGAAGATTTGAACAAAGATGGTTTGAGAGTTGTTTTGCTTGCTTATAAAAACAATCCTGCTCAAGCCGGCGAATTCAATGTTAGCGATGAAAAGGATTTGATTCTAACCGGATTCTTGGCCTTCCTTGATCCACCTAAGGATGATGTTAAGGATGTGCTTAAGCAGCTCAAGCAGGACGGCATCACCGTTAAGATTTTGACTGGTGATAACGCCACCGTAACTAAGAGCGTTGCTTCAAGAGTAGGCTTAAACACCGAGTATGTTTATAGTGAAAAAGACTTCGTTGATAAGGGCGAGGAAGAGATTAAAAAGATGGTTGAAGAATGTAGCCTCTTTGTTAAGCTTTCACCAGAATACAAGGCCAAAATTATTCAAATTTTGAAAGAAAATGGCCACACCGTTGCCTACATGGGTGATGGGATCAACGATACGCCAGCTATGAAGAAGGCCGACGTGGCAATCTCAGTTGATACTGCCGTTGATATTGCTAAAAAGAGTGCCGACATTATCTTGCTCCACAAGAGTTTACGTACTTTGGAACATGGTGTAAGAATTGGGCGTCAGATCTTTGCCAACACGATGAAATATATCAAGATTACCTTGTCATCTAACTTTGGTAATATTTTGTCAATCTTAGTGGCATCATCATTCTTGCCATTCTTGCCAATGCTGCCAATGCAGTTATTGATCTTGGATTTGATCTACGGAACCTCTTGTCTATCAATTCCATTCGATACTGTTGGTGAAAAATATTTGGAAATACCACGTAAGTGGGAGACAAGAAAGTTACCTAAGTTCATGTTCTACTTTGGCCCAACTTCTTCAGTCTTCGATATTATTACGTTTGCCTTGCTTTACTTCTGGATTTGTCCAAGCGTTGTCGGAGCAAGTTACATGGCTGCTACTCCAAGTCAAAAGGCAGTCTTTATGGCAATCTTCTGGAGTGGTTGGTTCATCGAATCACTTTGGACACAAGAAATGGTTATTCAAGCATTGCGTGATCCAGCCGTTCCATTTATCCAACAACATTCTTCACCAGTTGTCATGCTCGCTACGATTGGTGCAGGCTTGATCGGTACCGCAATGCCTTACATCCCAAGCTTGACCAAGGTAATGAAATTCGGTCCAATCCCAGAATTCTACGTTTTGGTAGTGTTAGTACTTTTGATTTTGTACATTGCACTTACTACTTTGGTAAAGCACTGGTACATGAAGAAAGAGGAGTTCTTAATTTAAGTGAAAAATTATAAAAAAATACTTAATCGCATACTTTTGATCTGTGGAATTATTGGGTTTTGCTTCTTACCAGTGTTTCAAGATTTTTATATCAAATCATATCCGATGGATTTTGCCAGCTTAGTAGCAGATATAGTTTTAATCTTAATGATCGCGATTTTGTCATATTTTCCACGTTTAAGAATATTGACGATTGTTTTAGCAATAATTTTAATTGTCCTGTTGCTAGTTAAATGGCAAGCAACTTATCCATCAGTTGCGATTATTTATAGCATTTATGCTTTAGTAGTTATTTGGTTTAACGTGCATTTTAAATAGAATGAAAAAAGTAAAAGTAAGAATTAATTTTTCTTTTGACAAGGATTAAAAAGACTCCTATATTTGAATTAATTTAGTTCGATATAAGGAGGAAAAACTATGGTCGACTTAACAAAACACATGAAAAAAGGCTTGGTTGAACAAAAGCCAGGGCAGATTTTAGCCTTTGCGGCTTACACCAACAAAATTCCCGACATTATCAAATTCACAATTGGTGAGCCTGACTTTAACACACCAGAGCATATTAAAAAAGCGGCCGAAGCCAGCATCGCTAACAACCACTCGCACTATGCGCCATCTAACGGGACTCCAGGTTTGCGCAAGGCGGCAGCCGATTTTTTAGCTGAAAAATATGGACAAAAATACGACCCAAGCGAAATTTTGATCACCAATGGGGTAACGGAGTCGATCTACGACTTTTTGACTGCGGTGCTTAATCCAGGCGACGTTGTTTTGGTGCCAACACCAATTTTTCCGCTTTATATTGGGGATGCCCTATCCATGGGTGCAACGGTTGAACAAATTGACACTTCTGACGATGACTTCAAATTAACGCCGGATAAATTGCAAGCAGCTTTGGACAAATACGGCGATCGAGTAAAGGCATTGGTGATGAACTATCCAACAAACCCAACGGGCGTTATGTACACGCAAGATGAGCTCGATGCATTAGCTGATGTGGTGCGTGACAAGCCAATCTTTGTTCTTGCCGATGAAATTTACAGCGAACTCAATTATGATCAGCCACATGCTTCGATGGAAAAGACCTTGCATGATCAAGTCGTATTGATGAACGGTGTGTCCAAGGCATGGGCGATGACAGGTTACCGGATCGGTGTGGTGGCTGCACCTAAGCCGATTTTGGATCAAATTGCCAAGATTCATCAAGCGATTACCACGACGGAGCCAACGCCAATGCAGGATGCGGCTGAAGAGGCCCTGGCTGACGGCAAAGACGATGCTTTGCCAATGAAAAAAGAATTCCAGAAGCGTCGCGATGTGCTTTATGATGGTTTAACCAAATTGGGCTTTGAATGCGTCAAGCCAAAGGGTGCCTTCTACATTTTTGCTAAGATTCCGGCAGGGCTTGAACAAGATGATACCAAGTTCATCTATGATTTAGCTGAGAAAGGCCGCGTGGCTGTGGTTGCTGGTTCATTCTTTGCCAAGGGCGGCGAAGGCTATATTCGTTTGTCTTACGCAACTTCGATGGACAATATCAAGGAAGGTTTGAAGCGACTGGAGCAGTACGTTAAGGAAAATAAAGCTTAATTAAATAATTTAGACCGAGTGATGAGCTCGGTCTTTTTTGTATTAAAAAACAGCTTTGTTATGAGTTAATATTCCTTTTATATGGCGTTTTTTAATTGTTATAAATTTTATAGTAGAAAAATTGCATAAACACTTAAAATTACTATAAATAACAAATATGATAAGGGATGAAAAAGACAACACGCTTTATATAATAAAAAAGAATAAGTTAATGTTTTGATAAGGGATTAAACATTAGGTTGTCTTCGGGGGACGCAAAATGAGAAATATTCAACAACACTTTTCTATTCATAAGTTAACTATTGGTGCTGCTAGTGTATTAATTGGATTAAGTTTGTTAGGCTTTGGTACACAAACTGTACATGCTGATGCCAATGATACTGCAGTGCAAGCTGCTTCTGAAAAGGTTGATGCTTCTACTAGTGAAGCAAAGAATGATGTTAAGACAGAAGATGTAAAAGTTGAAACTCCTGTAACAGATGATAAAGCAGCTACTGATCCAACTACAAATGCAGATGTAAAGGAAGAAAAGACTACAGAGCCAGCTGACGAAACATCAGCTGCAGATAAGACTGAAGCTCCTACAGATGCTACTAAGCAAGCCGAAACACCAGCTACACCTGTAACTGTAAGTGACAAAGCTGCTAAGACTCCAGCCACTGAAGGGGATGCTGGTAAGAGCACTGATGTTGAGAAAACAGCAGTTCCTACAGATACTACTAAAGCAGCTACTGATAAAGATCAAGATTCTGTAGCTACTAAGGATCAAACTCTTAAGGTTGATCAAGCTAAAAAATGGTGCAGTAGATCCTAAAACTCTTAAGGAAGAAAAATCGTTCCTGCATCAGAAGGAGTGGCTTTAGACGACACCAGTATTAGAACTAAAGTTAATGATTTAGTCAACAATTTAGGTGACAGTACTACTATTGACGTTTCTGGTTGGAACACTTCAGGTGTAACTGATATGAGCCAGGTGTTCTAAAATCTTCCAAATGTCCAACATATTACTGGATTAGAAACTCGGGACATAAGCAATGTAACTAACATGGGCAATATGTTTAGTAATGATCCAGCTTTGATCTCAATTAGTGATATTTCAGGTTGGGATACCTCTAAAGTTCAATTTATGGACAACATGTTCAATGGTGACAAGAACTTAACCACAGTTAAGGATCTTTCTCACTTGAATGCTCATAATGCAAAGCAAGATGATATGTTTAAAGATTCTGCTTTGGTTCCTAAAGGTTTTGACTTTAACAATACAGGTTTAAGGCATTATCTTAATAATCATAAAAATGATTCAAGCATTGATGTCAGTGACTTTAGAACTAGTCATGTCAATGATATGAGTGGTTTGTTCCAAAACATTGGCCGTTCTCGTCTTGATCTTTCAGATTGGAATACCGGCAACGTTGAAAAAATAGGCTGGATGTTTGCAAACACTAGAACAGACATTACTTCAGCTCCATTAAAAGAAATCAAAGGTCTTGAAAATTGGGACGTTCGTAATGTACAAGACTTTAGTCACATGTTCCATTCAGGCGGTGTGCCTGTTGAGATAGGGCCCTTTGTTCCAACAGGAAGTTTAACTAAATTAGATCTTTCAAATTGGAAAACTTCAAGTGGCACTGACATGCAATCAATGTTCTGGGGTCAACAGAACTTAACTTCAGTTGGTAAATTTACAAATTGGAAACTTGCTCATGTCACTTTAACTGATCACATGTTTAGCCTCTGCAAGAAGTTAACTTTTGATTCCGATGCAATGGCTAATATGGCAAATTGGAATACTTCATCTGATGAAAGCATGAGTGGTATGTTCCAAGAAATGAATAAAGTTAAAGATCTCAGCTTCATTTCTAATTGGGATGTAAGTAGTGTTAAAGATATGTCATATTTATTCCAAAATGACTATGCTTTGACTCACGTTGGTGATCTTTCACATTGGAACACTAATAAGGTTGGTACAGTATCTGACTTAAATTACAGCTTCGCCATGATGTTTACAGGCTGTGAACCTCTTCAAGAGATCAAAGGTATTGAGCATTGGGACTTTACACATGCTCACAGTATGCGTGGTATGTTTATGGATACCCCTGTTTTGAACCGGGTTGATTTAAGCCAAGCAACTAAATCAGTTAACTTACAGATTGCTGCTTCAATGTTTGATGGCTCTGGTGCAACTTACATCAACTTAAGCGGCTGGGATCTCAGCAAGTTACATCTATTTGATGATACTGGTGCTATCGTTAACACTCCATCAGCAATTTCAGCATTTATGGTCTTAGCTTCATGGGCAACTCTCCGTGGTGGTCAAGACATGTTTGCTAACTTAAGACGTCCAGTCGAAATCGTTCTTACTGGTGCTACATTGCCAACAGGTGAGAATTTCCTCTAGGTTAGCGACTCTAGAGGAAATCAGCCAATTGTTGTCTTCAGTGATGCTACAGCTTTAAGTGCTTTGAATGGACAACACTGGACTGACGGAAATGGCAATGATGTAACTGGTCGTCAAAATTCCGATTACTTGACCATCAACATGGCGGCACGACAACAACTGTTCCAATGGACTTCGTTTATAAGGATCAGGCTGCTTTGACTGCCGCATTGGTTCAAAAACTCAGCCCATTTGGCAATGTTGTAAAAACAAGCACTAGAGTTGATGGACAAGATATTGATCCAGCTTCATTAACTGCTTTGCAAGATGTAACTGGTATTTATGGACCTAAGTCGAATCCAAACAAGCCTACTCAGTCAACGAAGCTACTGAACCGGTTCAACCAACCAATCCAGGCCCTACCGAACCTACAATTCCAGTACAACCAACCAAACCTGTTCAGCCAACAAAGCTGGTACAACTAACTAAACCTGCAAAGCCAAGCCAGTCAGCCAAGCCAACTGAACCAGCTAAGAAACACACAAATAAGCCGGCAGCTCCAAAGAAGGGAAAGGGTTACAATTACAACTCTTCAGTTCATGGCGAAACTATTAAAGGTAGAAACAAGGCTAACGGCACTACAAACAACGTAATGCCACATGCTGAAAATACTGCTCGCCCAAAGGGCGTAGCAGCTCATGGTGGTGAAACTTTACCAAATGGCTACACCATTAACACCAAGGGCCAAATCCTCAACGCTAAAGGTCAAGCAGTTGGTTACGTTGATAAGAGTGGTCACATGCACTTGCCACAAATCAGTGAAAAGAGTACCGCTTCCTTAGCATGGCTCGGCCTCGGCATCGCATCCCTCGCCGCAATCATCGGGTTAGCCGCAGATCGCAAAAGAAGATAACTTAACACATTCTTAACTATGATTGTGAATAAAGTTCAAGTATAATATTACATATAGGGGAAAACTAGGATGAGAATTTTTAATACTTTTTTGGTATGCAAAAATTCTGCGAGCTAGTTCCGGAATAGACTAAATAAAGCTCCAGAGATATACTCTGGGGCTTTTTATTTTTAACGAAACGAGGAAAGGACCTATGCGAAAAGATTTCAAAGAAAACCTTTTAGACATATTGAATGGTGTGAGTTCCGGCGTGGTGATCGCGCTGGTGCCGGGTGCGCTGATTAATGAGCTGATGAAAGGAATGTCCAGCTTCTGGCCAGGTGCGCAAGATATCTTGACGATGACGACATTGATGCAAAACTTGCTGGCTGTGTTTGCCGGTCTGTGTGTGTCATACCTGCTCAAGCTCAACTTGATTCAGTCGGGTTCAGTTGCGGCAGCTGCGATGATTGCCAGTGGTGCGTTTGAAATGAAAAACGGCCACATTATGTTGAACGGATCAGGGGATGTCATCAACATTGCGCTTACGATCTTTATTGCGGCAACGCTGGTTAAGTACTTAACGCCAAAGCTTGGCAGCTACACTGTGCTCTTCCTGCCATTGTCAGTAGCTGTGTTTGCTGGAGGGCTTGGTCAATTTGCACTGCCTTACACCAAGATGATTACAGGCATGATTGGTAGCGTCGTTTCTGTTTTGACTGACTTCCAACCACTTGTGATGGGTATGTTTATGGGTGCGATCTTTGCGGCATTGATCGTTTCTCCGATTTCCTCTGTGGGGATTGCGATGGCGATCGGAATCGAAGGTATTGCGTCAGGTAGTGCCAACCTGGGCATCACCGCCGGTGCGTTTACTTTGGCTATTATGAGTAGCAAGGTTAACGGCTTCGGGACAACGATTGCGCACTTCTTGGGTACGCCTAAGATTCAGATGGCTAATATTTTGAGAAATCCTAAGTTGTTCGTGCCAGTGGTTATGTCCGCTGGGATTGCCGGCTTGGTTGGTGCGATCTTCAACATCACAGGTACGGCTAACTCTGCTGGCTTCGGTTCAGCAGGATTGATTGGTCCGCTTGCGGCTTACCAAAATATGGCGAGTGGTCCGATTACGATTGTGTTCTTGGTAGCGATTTTTGCGGGGATGCCACTGCTGCTTGGCTACCTCATGCGTTACATTTTTATTCAAAAGTTGGCTTTCGTTAAGGAAGAAGATCTTTTAGTTAAAAATGAATAAAAATAACTCATTGTTGGATTAAAATTCAATAGTTTGAGACAAAATTCACAAAACTGTAAATTTATGAATTAAAATTGTAATAGTGTGGTAACTACAGTTTAACGTTTTAGTTATAGGATATCTGTAGCGGTCTGAGGGGAGGGTAGCCCTGAAGATCGCGTACCTGATCTAAGCGTTGTTTTTATACAATAATAGGAAAAATAGTATAATAGATTCATAAGCGAGTAAAAGATAAAGATAGCGAGAATATTTCTTATCGATCGCTTGCATAGTGATTTTTCTGAAAAGGAGACCACATAATGAAGAAGAATTTAAGAATTATTAGTGTTGCAGCTGCTGCTTTGTTAGCTGTTGCTCCGGTCGTTTCTACGGCTATTCCAGTTAATGCTGATACTGCTGTAAATGTTGGCTCATCAACAGGTACTGGTGCAAATACTACTAATACAAACACCCAAGCACCTCAAAATAAACCATATTTCACTTATAATAATGAAATTATTGGTGAATCTACTCAAAGTAATCCTTTAGGTAACGTTGTTCGTACTACTGTAAGTTTTAAGAGTGGTGATAAAGTTTCAGATTTAATTAGTAAAATTTCTAAAGCCGTTCAATTCCACAAAGATAACTATGCTGGTGGCGAAAATGTTACTATTAATGAACAAGACTTCATTAATCAATTGAAGAATAATGGTGTAACCACTAAGACCATTAATCCTTCTAAGAAGGGTGAAAAATCTTACGAGGAAATTGATAAGGTACCAAGCACTTCATTTAATATTACTTTAAGTGCAAGTGCTAACAATCAAACTGCTACTATTCAAATTCCTATGGTGCCAGAAGGTGCTTCCGCTCCGGTAGATACCACTCAAAATCCACAAATTAATTGGACTAAGGGCGGTCAAGCACAAAGTGCTAGCTTAAATGGCCAAGTATTTCAAGTTGCTGTTGGTTCAAGCTTCAATCCATTGAGCTTCACTAACAGTAATGGTGATACAATTTCTATTTCAGCACAACAAAGTAAAGATAACTCAACTTACGCAAGTATTGAAGCAACTTCCAACCCGGTTAATACTTCAGAAGCAGGTCGTTACTACAACGTAACTTTAACTGCAACTGGTAACACTGGTAAGAAGACCACTGCAACTTATACTGTTTTGATTACTTCAAGTCAAAAGCAAACTTTATATGCTAATGGTGCAAGTTCAATTCCAACTTACAGCATTTACGGTGGTAATGTTTTGAGTAATTCAACCACATTCAAAGATGGCGACCAAGTTTACGTTTCAGACAAGACTGAAACAATTGGTAATGTTTCATACTCACAAGTTTCAACCAAGTCTAAATCAGATGCTAATGGTAGTAATATGTGGGTAAAAACTTCAGCACTTGTAAAACCGGCTGGTGATACTAACGTTAAGACTTACCCAGTAATGATTGACTCACGTGCTTACGACAAGAACGGTAACTATTTAGGCCACATGTATTACGCATATGACAACATTGATGTCGTTCCAACTGTTGTAACCATCAACGGCAAGACTTACTACAAGGTTGCTAACAAGGATGAATACGTTCGTGTAACCAACATTACTGGTAACAAGCGTACCTTGACCCACAACGCTTACATTTACTGGTCATCATACCGTCGTACCCCAGGTACTGGTAAGATGTACAAAGGCCAAACTGTAACTACTTACGGTCCTGCAATGAGATTCAAGAACGGTAAGAAGTACTACAGAATTGAAGGCTGCAGAAACAACAACAAGCGTTACATCAAGGCAGCTAACTTGAGCGCAGCTCAATAAAATTGATGTAAAAACTGAATAAATAAAAATTGAATAACAACAGAAACCACGCTCCAATTCAGCGTGGTTTTTTTAGTTTGGTTTTTGATTGAGGGAGTTTGTATTAATAATTAGCAAATATTAGTCCAAATCAATGTTGTTTGGAAAATGTGCTAAACGTTCATCTTTGACACCAATCTCTTCTTCGATTTCAAGCAAGCGGTTGTACTTTTCAACACGTTCTGAACGAGCTGGAGCACCTGACTTAAGTTCTGCAGCGTTAGTAGCAACAGTGAAGTCAGCGATAAAGGTGTCGCCAGTTTCACCTGAACGGTGAGAAACCATCGTAGTGAAGTTGTTCTTTCTTGCTAATCTAATGGTTTCAAGGGTTTCAGTAACCGTACCAATTTGGTTCAACTTAATTAAAACAGCGTTGCAAAGCTTGTCCTTGATGGCTTTTCTAACTAGCTTAGGGTTAGTACATACATTATCATCAGCCACTACTTGCATTTGCTTGCCGAACTTAGCAGTGAATTTTTCGAAGTTGTCCCAATCATTTTCATCGAATGGGTCTTCAGCAGAGATGATTTCTGGGAATTCCTTAAAGAGCTTTTCGTAGAAATCAATCATTTGCTCGCCATCCCAAACATGTCCTTCGAAGTGATACTTACCATCATTTGCATTGTAGAAGGAACTTGCGGCGGCATCGAATGCAATAGCGATATCTTCACCTGGTTTGTAACCAGCCTTAACAATAGCTTCATGAAGCATCTTCAAGGCTTCTTCAGAACTGTTAAGGTTAGGAGCAAAACCACCTTCGTCACCTAAGCCAGTTTCAAAGCCAGCATCTTCAATAACTTTCTTCAAAGTGTGATAGGTGTTAACGATCTTTTCAAAGCCATCACGGAATGAAGTCTTCTTAACTGGTGTAATCATGAACTCTTGGATATCAATACCGTTGTCAGCATGCTTACCACCATTGATTACGTTGTGGAAAGTTTGTGGGAGTTCTAAGTCGCAGCCACCAAGGTAACGGTAGAGTGGTTCATGCTTAGACTTGGCGGCAGCGCGAGCAATTGCCATTGAAACACCCAAGATTGCATTGGCACCTAAACGAGCCTTATTAGGAGTGCCATCTAGTTCAATCATCGTACGGTCAATCTTAGCTTGATTGAATGGATCAGCACCTTGTAAAGCTTTATTGATTTCTGTGTTAACGTTGTTGACTGCTTTCAAAACGCCTTTGCCGCCCAAACGTGAGCCGCCATCACGAAGTTCAACCGCTTCTTTTTCACCAGTTGAAGCACCTGATGGAACTTCTGCCTTAGCAACAGTACCATCGGAAAGGAATGCGTGGACTTCAACAGTTGGGTTACCACGTGAATCAAAAATTTCCATTGCACGAACTTTTTCAACATAAACAGTCATAATTCTTGTACCTCCAAAAACTACAAAAAAGAGCAAAACAAATAGACGCCTACTTTCTGTACACACCCAGTGTGTAGGTAAAAGTAGACGTCATTAGATTTTGCTCGTTTAAAGGCGAACGTCATCGCCGTATTCAATTTACAAGTTCAGTGTACAACATAAATTTATTATTGCAAGGTGAAATTTTAGATTAATTATCGTGATATAAGAATCAATATAGGGAGAATTTTTATTCAATAAATTCAATATAATTAATATCCTCAATCAGAACCAGATTCCGCGAAATGATCGCCGTATCTTCCTGATAGCCCTCGACAAAGCCCACAATATAAGCCTGCAAGTCATTATCTACAGACAGCTCCAACTGCACCGATACTTTTCTATGTTCACCAAAAGACCGCATTAACATGGCCCTGATATCTTTCTGACTCATCGTCTTCTTTTTGACGTAGACAGTATCTCTTCTGCGCTGCTCCTGATTAATCTTTACCGTGTGGTCACTCAAGTAGAAGCCAGCCCATTTTTTCATCCCTCGATCCTGATAGGTCCTAAAGAATTCCTCAACTCTTTTATCAAACTCGCTACTCATAAGCGTTACCTCCATTGTGGCCGCCCACGAGTTTGCTACGTCTGATCGCTGTCGCTCCTGGCAGCAGGCTAGAGGCCTTCACCACACTAGAGAAGCCGTATTTTTTCCGCAGACTATCAACCGTTTTATCTAAAGTCTTCCGCTTCACCTGCAAATCCGGCTTAACAAACAAGTTGAATTGCTGACTAGTGTCCAGCGACAGATCACCATAATCAACGCCAATATTCCTGACGCCTTCTCCTTGCCATTTGTTTCTAAACAGAGCAATCAGCTGCGTAGTTAAATCATGATTATCATTAGTCGGAGTAATTTTCTTTTGCACGTTAAAGCCGCCACGCGGATGGTCCGGATCGATCGAATCAAAAGAATAACCAATGAATAAGCCGATTTTACCAGTTCGCAGATCATGCGCCCTGATTCTCGCTGCTACTTGTTCACCAATCTCACGAATGACGATCTCAATCTGTCTTTGATCATAGTAGTCGCGATTCAAGACCTGGGAATTGCTGTAGCTTTTAGCTTTCGGAATGTATTTATTCATGATGATGCTGCGATCGACGCCCCAACTCATGGCATAGAGCTGCTCGCCAATCACGCCGAATTCTCTTTTCATAATTTCCGGATTAGAGTGGGCGAGGTCGTACATGTTGTTGATCCCAAGTCGTCTCAAGTGGTCGGCCGTTTTAGTGTTGATGCCCCAGACGTCTTCGAGCTTAGGGATGCGCCAGATCGTATCAGGGACATCGATATAATGCCAGAAGTCGATCATCGACTCGCGATGCTTAGCCGAAATATCCATAGCAAGTTTGGCTAGCAAGGGATTTTCACCAATGCCGCAGGTCGTGTACAGCCCCAGCGTATCGTGGATATCTTTTTGAATTTTTCTTGCGACATAATACGGATCATCGCCGAAAAGCTTCCACGAATTAGTCATATCGATCATGCCTTCATCGATAGAGTACATGTGAATGTCCTCGTCCGCCGCATATTTATGGAAAATATCCAGCACCTGCATGCTACGCTTGATGTAAAGATTCATATGTGGGTCCACCAGCATCAAGTCAGGTGCTTCTTTTTTAGACGGTAAATTCCTTGCCCGCATTATATTGTGCAAGCCGTATTTTCTCTTAGCCAAAGGGGATGCAGCCATGATTAACCCAGAGCCCCAACTAGACTCAGGTTGATGTGAAATTACGGCCAGCACCGACTTCATTGGATTCAAGCCCAATCTAATTGATTCGCAACTTGCAAAGAAGCTCTTGTTATCGATCATGAAGACTAGCCTGTGTGGTTCATATCTATAGTCATACATGTACATCCCCACCTTACTATGCTAAGCGAATATACGTTCACTTGCTTGATAATGTTATTATACGAAAATATGTTTGTATTATCAATAATTAGTTGATGTTTTGGGTGATACAAAATACAAGAAAGGTGTTATATTAAAGGTGTAAAGAAGTCATTGCATGGTCTCCTGAGAGCAATGGCTTTTTCTTTTGGAAAAAAATTACATTTCTTGATGTGGATCAATTTCTTTACTAACACTTTTCGCTATAATTTAATTAACGAAAATGAAAAGGAGAGAGACCTATGTTAAAGATTACATTCACTGATAAGGCAATGGATTACTTAAAGAGAAGAGAAATTGCAGACAAGACTTTGATTTTGATCACCGACGATGGTGGTGGCAAGTATTCTATCAAGGGTGGAGGCTGCAGCATTGGTTCCCACTTTTCAATTATCTGGGTTGATCAAGTTGATCCCGATTATCCTGTAGAGCTTGAGAACGATCAAGGCTTGAAGATTTACACTTCAAAATACGATATGACGATGATGGGACCAAACATGGTGATGGACTATGACGCCGGTAGCTTGAATCTTCGTTCTGACGAAGGAATTCTTGACGGTGGTGTAGAAATTGGCAATGGTGCCGCATTAATCAAGGCTAACAAGAATGTGAAGATGGGCGCCGTTGAATGGCGTTGTTAATAAGCGTAAATTTTGATATATTAAAGACGAAGGACAATTTGCCATAATTGCATTTTGATTCAATACAGAGCACAGAAGTCATTACTCTAGAAACCACAATGAGAGTAATGGCTTTTGTTTTTACTATGTATAATTAATAGTTCAATTTGTAGTTAACTATCACAAACTGTGATATATTATAAGAGCAGATAGGTTTTGCCTGCATTTTGATTATTATACAAGACAAAAAAAGCCGTTACTCTAAATTAGGCAAAATGAGTAACGACCTTTTTTATTTCACCAGTTATTAGAACATAAAGCTCGAACAAAGGGCTAGGCTAGCGACGTTTGTTTTTATGTTTGCGGTGTAATTTCGTTGAGAGTGATGACGATTGTCTAGCCGCTCATCAACTACTTTCTCCAAGACATGAGAAAGTATGTTTACTACAATAGGCACAACGATCAAACAAATTAGGTTTTGCCAGTTCTGCATTTTGATTCACCTCCTATATGCAAAAATGGATATTTGGAGGTACAAACGCCAGCAAATATTATATCAATAAAGCCAAATGCAAAAAATGAAAACTTTTTTCAATTTTCCCTTGCATTTGTCCTAGATATTCGTTATTATAATTAAGTCAGCTAACGGAGGAGTAGCGAAGTGGCTAAACGCGGCGGTCTGTAAAACCGCTCTCTCTGAGTTCGGCGGGTCGAATCCACCCTCCTCCATTGTTGAGTGACAAGTAAAAAGCTCAGCTGGTATTGGGTTATAGCCAAGTGGTAAGGCAATGGTTTTTGGTACCATCATGCGCTGGTTCGAATCCAGCTAACCCAATAGTTCTAAAAGAACACCCAACCCGAAGAAGAAACGTCTTATGACGTTTCTTTTTTTATTCTCTAATTTGGTAATATATAGTCGAAGAAAGCATAGGGTTTCAATCTCGTAATGAATTCAGCTTTGAAAAACTAGTGTTCTACTTTTCCTTTTGATATAATCTTTATTAAAAGGAAGGGGGAACAAATGTGCTGAAAGGAATCAAGTTACGCTTATATCCTAATAAAACTCAACAGGATCAGCTCTGGCAAATGTTTGGCAATGATCGTTTTGTTTGGAATCAAATGCTGGCCATGATGAATGAGCGCTATAAAAATAATAAAGACTTACCTTTTTTATCTAAGTTTAAGCTGGATTATCTGCTTAAGCCATTGAAGAAAGAATATCCTTTTTTGGAAACTAGTGATTCTACCAGCCTACAAGTTGTAAATGAATTTTTAAATCAAGCTTGGAAGAACTTCTTTAATGACAAGACGGGCAAAGTTGGCAAGCCGCATTTTCATTCAAGACGTTACTTGAAGCTATCTTATACCGGTAAAGCAACTGTAAAAATTGCTGGTAAAAGATATTTGTATTTACCTAAATTAGGTTATATTAAAACTAGTAAGACAGATGTTTTGAAAGACTCTAAAATTAAACGATATACAGTTTCTCTGGAACCAACTGGTAAGTATTACGTGTCCCTTCAAGTTGAAGTTGTTAGGCTAAATAGATTCAGGAGAACTAACAAAAAAGTAGGAATTGACGTTGGCGTGACTGATTTAGCCATTTTATCCAATGGACTTAAGTATCCTTCTTTTGACGGTTCTTACTATGAAAAGAAAGCAATTAGCTGGCAACAAAAGTATTCACGCAGAAGGCATTTTGCTCAAATGCTTTGCCTGCAAGATAAGCAGCGTAAAGCACTTTGTCCTAGAAGTCTGGACAGCTTTTTTAATTGGCAAAAGGCCCAAAAGACTAAAGCAAGCTATCAAGCTAAAGTAGCTGCACAGCGCAAGGACTATCTTCATAAGTTAACGACTCATTTGGTCAAACAATACGATGTGATCGCAATCGAGGATTTGAAAGTCAAGAATCTTAAAAAGAATCACCACTTGGCCAAGTCAATCGTTAATGCTTCCTGGGGCATGTTTAGACAAATGTTGGAGTATAAATGTCGGTGGTATGGAAAACAACTGGTAGTTGTTAATCCCAAGAATACTTCCAGAATCTGTTCAAACTGTGGTCATAATAGTGGTGAAAAACCACTCGATATTCGTGAATGGACTTGTAGTAAATGCAATGCTCATCACGATAGAGATATTAATGCGGCAATTAATATCTTAAACAAAGCAAAGTCTGTGTTGTAATAGTACGCAGAGCATAGAAAAGCCAATTGGTCGGGGACCGCGCCATGGTAAATAGCTGGGTTCCGTGAGTTAGGTATAGCAACAATGCCTGTAAGATCCTAAACACTACTTGGTGTTCCCAGAAACCTAGTACTTTAGTACCGGTGTAGTTCATTACTGGAATGTGAAGATGAATTAATTAGTAAAAGTAAAGTTAAAATAAGTCTAAAAATACAAATAAAACTTGGTCAATATGGCCAAGTTTTATTTGTAGTATGCAAAAGTTAACCATTATTAATAAAAACCAAGTACAATATAAGAGCTGTCTTTTTTATAGTAAGGGGAATGTTGAATGGCGAGAATAATCAGAGTTGGTGGCTCAAGCAGTGAAACAAGTTGGCACGAAGCCTTAAAAGATCTACGTGCCGATGACGTTTTAATGCTGGGGCCTGGCTTTTACTATTTGCCACAAGGCTTAACACTAACAGATATTACGATTAAAGGGACAGGATCCGTCCCAGAAGATACGACAATTGAAGGCTACATCAGCGTTTCAGATGATAGCCGCTATGTCACTTTAGAAAATTTATGCATTAATACCAGCACTGACAACAACAGTCTTTTCGTCCCAGTTGAAAGTGATGGTTATTTGACGCTACGTAATTGCTTTATCAAGGGTAATGGCACCGACACTGCCGCGATCGCTGTGAACGGGAAGGTAACCGTTGAACTTTATTCAACTAAGGTGATTAACGGCTCTGTTTCCATGTACGAAAATGCTAATTTCCGTTTGGAAATGAATGATTCCGAAATCGACTACAAGTCTGATAAATACTGTGCTTTGGCCTTAGAAGGGCAGGGCACCGCGATTATCAATAATTCCAACATCCACGGTAGCATCAACACTTTTGCCAAAACCAACGCAGAACTTGATATTAATAATTCCGAAGCCGATTATATTTTATTGCACGGACAAACCTGGATGAACATGCTCAACAGTACGGTGCGTGCTAAGGATGATTCATGTCTTTACCTCAGCGACGACTGCTGGAGTAACATCATGAACAGCAAGTTCAACGGCGGCGTTTATATCGATAAAAAGACGCGGACGATTATCCAAAACTGCACCATCAACCGCATGGTGGTTATTAATGAGGCAAAAGTCACAATGAGCAATTCAACTGTGACCGCCCACAGTGATTTTCAAGATCAATCCAGCTGTGAAGCAACACGTGTCAGCTTTATGGGCAACATGGATTATGAATACTTCTTGGCATTGAGCGGCAACGCTAACTTGCGCGGTCATGATTTACTGCTTCATCCCAACGGCGCCGATTTGGCTATTCAAGACGAAGCCAAGTTGCACACCAACGTCATCGCCGACAAAGGTGAGAAGCTCAGCGTGGAATGTGATAAACGTCCGAATGTGTACATTTTAGGTGTTCAATGGACCGCTAAAAGAAAATAGCATGGTAAAATTATTCTACCGTATTAAATGCAATCTAGACCAATTTACTTTATAATAACAGGTAGTATTAGAGGACTTTGGAGGGCGACATATTATGGAAGAACCTATGTATATCAAGATCCATAATCAGATCAAGCGCGATATTGAAAATCATGTGTACAAAGTGGGAGACAGAATTCCAGCTGAACGTCAATTATCAGTGAAGTTTGGCGTTTCAAGAATGACTTTGCGTCAAGCAATCAAGACACTGGAAGAAGAAGGGATTCTTGAACGGCGCCTGGGCAGCGGTACTTATGTAGCTAGCCAAAAGGTGCAGGAAAGAATGTCAGGGATCATGTCATTTACCGATATTACTAAGGCAAATGGTCAAGTTCCTTCCAGCAAGTTGACATCTTACCAAATTGGCAACCCATCATTGTCAGAAAAGGAACGTCTGATGCTTAAGAAGGACGAAAAGGTTCTACGCATGGAGAGAATTCGTTACGCTGACGATGTGCCAATTTGTTATGAAGTAGTTACTGTGCCTTACTACTTGGTTAAGGACTTCTCAAAAGAAGAAGTTTCCAGCCACCTTTATGAAACGCTTGAAAAGCGTGGCGGTTTTGAAATAGGCCGAGTAACTGAACATATTTCTGCCTCAATTGCTAATGAACAAGATGCGCGCTTGTTAAAAGCTAAGAAGGGCGAAGCTTTAATTACTAGACGTCAGGTTACTGAACTGGCATCTGGACAACCATTTGAATATACGCGTGCTCGCTATGTTGCCGAAAGATTTGAATTCACTTTCTCTAAGTAATAGATAGGACAAAATAAAACTCCAACCTCATTCACAATTTGAATGGGATTGGAGTTTTTTTGTTTTACTTCAAATCTTCTTTAATTTTGGTAGTTGAAATACCTGGCGTTCTTGGCAAGTAAACGACGTCACAGTAAGGTTTCAAAAAGTCGAATTTACCTTTCCAGTCGTCACCCATCACGAAGGTGTCGATGTTGTATTTCTTCACGTCGTTGATCTTCTGATCCCAGTCTTTTTCAGGGATGACCTTATCAACGTAGCGGATAGCTTCCAAGATGTATTTTCTTTCTGGGTAAGTGTTGTAGGCTTCCTTGTGCTTCTTGAATTCGTTGAATTCATCAGTTGAAAGCCCCACGATTAGATAATCGCCTAATTCTTTTGCACGTTTAAGCAGGCGCACATGACCATAATGAAGCAGGTCGAATGTGCCATAAGTAATTACTCTCTTCATGTTGTCTCCTTTGATTAAAACAATCTTATCATGTTTAAAGAAAATATGAAACTTGGACTTCATTCACTTACTTGTCTGATCAAATGGTAAAATAGAAAATAGATGAGAATACGCGCGAGGTGTACAAAAATGGACAAAGTTAATGTTTTAGGCGTTGATTTTGATAATAAGACTTTTAATCAATTTCAAAATGAATTTATTGAGCGATTGAATAATCACTTATCTACTTTTGTAGTAACGGCCAATCCCGAAATTGTGATGGCAGCTAATGAAAATCCCGAGTTTATGAAAATCTTAAAAAACGACACAGATTACATTACCGCTGATGGGATCGGCATTGTTAAAGCAGCTAAGATGCTTAAGCAGCCTTTGCCTGAGCGAGTAACTGGCTATGATCTTTTTACTTGGTTAATGAGCGTGGCTAACGACCGCGGCAGTCGAGTTTACCTAATCGGTGCTAAGCCACAAGTAATCCACGCAGTCCAAGCAAAAGTGGCTAAGGAATATCCTAATATCAACTTGGTTGGTGCCGAAGACGGCTACTTTACCGACGATTTAGAGTTGGTAGCTCGCAGAATTGCCAAGACCCAACCAGACATGGTTTTTGCGGCCTTAGGTTTTCCTAAGCAAGAGCAACTACTCGCAATTTTGCGCAGAAATGAACTTCCTGCTCTAATGATGGGAGTTGGCGGAAGTTTTGACGTCTTTTCCGGTATGGTTAAAAGAGCGCCAGAAGCGTTCCAAAAGACGCACTTAGAATGGTTTTATCGTTTAATTACTAATCCAACTCGTTTCAAGCGAATGCTGGTTTTGCCGCAGTTCGTAGCACGAGTTCAACAATCGAAGAGAGGAAAATAATCACAGAATGAAGGTTTTGCATGTAAATGCTGGTCTTGAAAATGGCGGCGGCCTATCGCATATTGTAAATTTATTAACCGAGGCCAAACAGGAAGGCAAGGACTTCGAATTATTAACTTTAGCAGAAGGTCCTGTTGCGCAGGCAGCACGTGAACACGGGATTGAGACTCATGTTTTGGGCGCAAATAGCCGTTATGATTTAGCCAGTTTGAAGAAATTAACCCGCTTTATCAATGATGGTGACTACGACATCGTGCATACTCACGGAGCTAGGGCCAACTTATTTCTCTCACTGATTCATAAGAAGATTAAGGCAACTTGGTGCATTACGGTGCACTCTGATCCTTATTTGGACTTTGCTGGTCGCAGCCTTTTAGGCAAGATTTTCACCAGTTTGAATATCCGTGCCTTAAGAAAGGCTGACTGTGTTTTTGCGGTGACTGAGTGTTTTGCCAGATTGCTCATTAATAAAGCACAGGTGGATAAAAATAAGGTGCACGTCATCTATAACGGCATTGTTTTCCACAACGACAGCGAAATCCCTGCTAAATATGAACACACATACTTCAATATTATCAACGTTGCTCGCACCGAAAAGGTAAAGGGCCAAGAATTGCTGCTTAAGGCGGTTAAACAGCTCAACGACCAGCATATTCGTTTGCACATCGCAGGCGACGGCAGTCAGCTTGAGCCGCTTAAGGCTTTGACGAGACAATTAAACATGGCTCCACAAGTAACTTTCCACGGCTTTATGACGCATCATCAATTGAGCAGCTTGTATAAACGCATCGACCTTGCCGTTTTGACCTCATATTCCGAAAGTTTTCCACTTGTGCTTTTAGAGGCAACCGATAATTTAATTCCTATTTTATCCACAGACGTAGGCGACATTCATAAGATGATCCCTGGGCCAGAATATGGTTTTATCGCTAAAGTGGGCGACATTGATTCCATTGCCAAGCAGGTTAATTTAGCAGTAAACAAGTCAAATAAGGAACTCCGTCAAATGGCTCATGCCGAAAAACGTTACGCTGAAGAACATTTTTCAATTAAGAATCAATTGGACTCAATTTTGGCTGTATATCGTACGTTTTGAGTCGAAGAATAGTCATACGTTCGTAATGGTTGTATAATAAAAAACAAAATCATAATTTTTTAATTAACAGAAAGGGAAACAATGTTTTACCCAGAATTAGACAAAGACGATTCTTTGGCTTTACATACTGATTTATACGAAATTAACATGATGTACACCTACTTCAAGAAGGGCATCGCAGATCGCAATGCCGTTTTTGAAGTCTTCTATCGTAAAGAGCCGTTCGGCAACGGTTATGCCGTTTACGCAGGTCTTGAACACGTCATCGATTACTTGAAGAATTTAAAATTCAAGGAAAGCGACCTTCAATATTTGAAAGAACAAGAAGGTTACGATGATGACTTTATTGACTACTTGCGCAATTTAAAGCTCAAGCTCACCATCCGTTCAATGAGAGAAGGGGAATTGGTCTTCGCTAATGAACCAATCCTTCAAGTTGAAGGTCCTCTTGCTCAATGTCAATTAGTTGAAACTGCTATTTTGAACATCATCAACTTCCAGACTTTACTTGCTACTAAAGCAGCACGTATTAAGTTGGCTGTTCAAGATGACAGCATAATGGAATTTGGTTCACGTCGTGCTCAAGAAACTGACGCAGCTATTTGGGGTACTAGAGCCGCTTATATTGGCGGTTTTGACTCAACTAGTAACGTGCGTGCTGGTAAGTTATTCAATATTCCAATTTCAGGTACTCATGCTCACTCTTTAGTTGAAGCATTCGGCAGCGAATACGAAGCCTTCAAAGCATACGCTGAAACCCACAAGGATTGTGTCTTCTTGGTTGATACTTACGACACTGTTAGAAGTGGTGTGCCTAACGCAATCAAGGTTGCCAACGAAATGGGCGACAAGATCAACTTCTTGGGCGTTCGTATCGACTCCGGCGACATGGCTTACATTTCTAAGCAAGTTCGTAAGGAATTGGACGATGCCGGTTATCCTAACGCTAAGATTTTTGCTTCAAATGATTTAGACGAAAACACCATCACTAACTTGAAGATGCAAGGTGCCAAGATCGATGTTTGGGGTATCGGTACTAAGTTTATTACCGCTTATGACCAACCAGCCCTTGGCGCAGTTTACAAGTTAGTTGCCATGGAAGATGACGTTCACGCAATGCGTGACACTTTGAAGATTTCTTCAAACGCAATCAAGGTTTCTACTCCAGGCAAAAAGCAAGTATGGCGTATCAGTGCCAACACTGCTAAGAAAAATGAAGGTGACTGGGTATCTCGCTACGACGAAGACCCACGTAAGTTTGATGCATTGTTCATGTTCCACCCTCAATACACTTACATCAACAAGGTGGTTACTGATTACACTGCTATTCCGCTTTTGCACGATATCTTTAAGGAAGGTAAGCTCGTTTACAAGCAACCTAGCCTTGATGAAATTAAGAAGTTCTGTGCTGACAACCTTGATGGCTTATGGGATGAATACAAGCGTAGCTTGAATCCACAAGAATACCCAGTAGACTTGTCACAAAACTTGTACGAAAGTAAAATGAATCTTATTCAAGACATTCGTCGTAAGATTAGAGAAAGAAGTATTGGTCGATGAGAGAATTACAAAAAGAAATTATTGCTTATGAACATGTTCAACCTGAAATTGATCCTAAGAAGGAAATCAGACGTTCAATCGATTTCTTAAAGAATTACTTGAAGGCTAACCCATTTCTTAAGTCATATGTTTTAGGTATTTCTGGTGGTCAAGACTCAACTTTGACTGGTAAGTTATGCCAAATGGCAATGGAAGAAATGCGTAAAGAAACTGGCGATGATTCTTACCAATTTATCGCTGTTCGTTTGCCATACGGTGTTCAAGCTGACGCAGATGATGCGGCTGATGCTGTTAAGTTTCAACACCCAGATCAAGATTTGATCGTTAACATCAAAGAACCAGTTGACGCCATGGTTAAGGTAGTTGAAGCAACTGGCCAAAAGATTACCGACTTTAACAAGGGTAACATCAAGGCCCGTGAAAGAATGGTCGTTCAATACGCTATCGCTGGTGCTAACAACGGTGCAGTTGTAGGTACTGACCACGCCGCTGAAAACTTCTGTGGTTTCTACACTAAGTTCGGTGATGGTGCTGCCGATTTGACTCCATTGTTCCGTTTAGACAAGCGTCAAGGCAAGATGCTTTTGAAAGAATTAGGTTGTCCTGAACACCTTTACGAAAAGGCACCTACTGCTGACCTTGAAGAAGAAAAGCCAGACTTGCCGGACGAAGTTGCACTTGGTGTAACTTACAAGGAAATTGACGATTACCTTGAAGGAAAAGAAGTTTCTGACAAGGCTGCTAACCAAATTGAAAAATTATGGAACAAGAGTAAACACAAGCGTCATTTGCCAGTTACTGTTTTCGATGATTTCTACAAAAAGTAAAATTATTCGCTAAAACTTGTGAAAGTTTAAAAATTTTCTTATAATAAACTTGTCATAAGGGAGTGACGGCAATTTGCTTGCGATAAACCCAACAGCCGAAGCTATTATACTTCTGGGTTTATCTTAATTTGTGAGACTTATGTGCTACAAGCATGTAAGTCTCTTTTTGTTTATATTAAGGAGGAAACTAAATTGGCTAAGAAATATTACACCGAGTCAGTACCCGATGTGGAAAAAGAGCTAAAAACATCCCTCGATGCCGGACTAAGCGATAGCGAAGCCAAAGCCAGACTTGAAAAGTATGGCCCCAATGCTTTAGCTGCTAAAAAGAAGGAGAGCATGTTTATGCGCTTCATCGATCAATTCAAGGATTTCATGATCATTGTTTTGATCATCGCCGCCATTTTATCCGGTGTAGTTGCTAAAGAATGGACCGATGCAGCAATCATCATGATCGTTGTTATCTTGAACGCCATTTTAGGTGTCTTTCAAGAGGCAAGAAGTGAAGCTGCGATTGAAGCCCTAAAGGATATGGCCACGCCGGAAGCGCATGTCCGGCGTAACGACGCAATCATTACGATTCCAAGTACCGAATTGGTACCAGGCGACATCGTTTTGCTTGAAGCCGGTGACGTTGTTCCAGCTGACTTGCGTTTGAATTTGGCAAGTAGTTTGAAGATTGAAGAATCAGCCTTGACTGGTGAATCTGTCCCAGTTGAAAAGAAGATTGAGACTTTATCTGGCGATGATATTGCTTTGGGTGACCGTGTGAACATGGCATATTCCAACACTAACGTTACTTACGGACGTGGTGAAGGTATTGTAGTTAGCACGGGGATGCACACCGAAGTTGGTAAGATCGCTACAATGCTTAACAATGCCGATGAAACTGATACTCCTTTGAAGCAGAACTTAACCCAGTTGGGTAAGACTTTAACCATCATGATTTTGGCAATCTGTGTGATTGTCTTTGCCGTTGGTGTGTTAAAAGCAAATCCAGCCGACCGTAATTCTACTTTGATGATTAACATGTTCTTAGTTGCCGTATCACTTGCCGTAGCTGCAATTCCAGAAGGACTTCCAGCTATTGTTACGATTATTTTGGCATTAGGAACCCAAACGATGGCTAAACATAAGGCAATCGTTAGAAAATTGCCTGCCGTTGAAACTTTGGGTGCTACCGACATTATTTGTTCAGATAAGACTGGTACTTTGACCCAAAACAGAATGACCGTTGAAAAGGTCTTCCATGACGGCGCAGTTCACGACGACAGCGACAAGATTAGCGAAACTAATCCTGCACTTTTGTCCATGGTTTTAGCCAACGATACTCAAATTGAAAACGGTGGTAACCTTTTAGGTGACCCAACCGAAACTGCTTTGATTCAATTTGCTTTCGATCAAAGTATTGACGTAGAAACTTTGCTTAAAAAGTACAAGCGTGTCCAAGAAGTACCATTTGATTCAGAACGTAAATTGATGAGTACTGTTAACGTAGATGGTGATAAATACTATGTTGCCGTTAAGGGTGCTCCTGATATGCTTTTGAAGCGTATTACTAAGATTGATATTAACGGTAAGATTGAACCAATCACCGATGAAGACAAGAAAAATATTCTTGAAACTAACAAGAATATGGCCAAGAAAGCTTTGCGTGTGCTGGGTTTGGCTTACAAGACCGTTGATGAACTTTATGATGATCCGTCCACTGACAATGTCGAACAAGATTTGATCTTTGCTGGACTTGTCGGCATGATCGACCCAGAACGTGGTGAAGCTAAGGACGCTGTTGCCGAAGCTAAGAGTGCTGGTATTAGAACCGTTATGATCACTGGTGACCACCAAACTACTGCTCAAGCTATCGCAGAACGTTTGGGTATTATTGGAAAAGGTCAAGACGAGCGCGTTTTAACCGGTGCTGAACTTGATAAATTGAGCGACGACTACTTCACCAAGCACGTTGGCGACTACAGTGTTTATGCCCGTGTTTCTCCAGAACACAAGGTAAGAATCGTTAAGGCATGGCAAGCAAACAACAAGATCGTTGCTATGACCGGTGACGGTGTTAATGATGCTCCAAGTTTGAAGCAAGCCGACATTGGTATCGGTATGGGTATCACTGGTACTGAAGTATCAAAGGGTGCCAGTGATATGGTTTTAGCCGATGATAACTTCGCTACGATCGTTGAAGCTGTTAAGCAAGGACGTAAGGTCTTCAGTAACATCCAAAAAGCTATTTTGTACTTAATGAGTTGTAACGTTGGTGAAGTTTTAACTGTCTTCATGATGACTATGCTTGGCTGGGACATTTTGGCTCCAGTACAACTTCTTTGGATCAACTTGGTAACTGATACTTTGCCAGCTATCGCCTTAGGTGTTGAACCAGTTGAAGATGGGATTATGAAGCGTAAGCCTCGTGGTAAGAATTCTAACTTCTTCAGCGGCGGTGTTGCTAGCTCCATTGTTTACCAAGGTATTTTGGAAGGTATCTTAGTCTTGGGTGCTTACCAAATCGGTCTTCACGTTGGTCCACACGTAGGTGATCCATCCATGCAACATGGGGATGCTTTAACCATGGCCTTCCTTACTTTGGGACTTATCCAGTTGTTCCACGCAATTAACTCTAAGTTTATTCACCAATCAATTTTCAGAAAGCATACTTTTGCCAACAAATGGTTCAATGGTGCGATTATTATCTCAGCTTTGATTATGGCAGCCGTTGAATTGCCATTCATGACTAAGTTCTTCGATGTAACTGAACTTGACGGTGATCAATGGTTAGTCATCCTTGTTGCTGGTATCTGCATTATCTTGATTGTGGAAATCGTCAAATTCTTTCAAAGAAGAATGGGAAAAGAATAAAGTTTAACAAAAATAAATAAAAAAGCTTGAGTTTGTTCAAGCTTTTTTATTATGCTTAAAAGTAAGATTATTTTTTTAGGAAGTTGTTTAAATGAAAAGTTTTTTGTTTCGTCTTTATTTAGCCTGGATGAAGTTTCGTGCGCGTTTTACCACAATGGAAGACAACACGATCGTGGTGTTAAACGGTTCGGGTCGTTCAGGTTCAAATGGCTATGCTTTTTACAAGTGGCTCTTAGTTAACCACCCTGAATTTAACACTACATTGGTTGAACCATGGCCATCATCTCACCTTAAGTGGGAAACTTGGCAAAAGATTGGGGCAGCGCGTTACGTAATCACCACGCACCAGCCTTTTAAGGTGCGTAAACACCAGATTAATGTGCAATTGTGGCACGGTGTTCCACTGAAGCGAATGGGCATCATGGCCAACAATACTAAGTACCGTGACAACAAGCGCAATGAAAAACTGTGGCACAAAACAGCTGATATCGTGGCCTCAAGTTCTGATTTATACGAGACCTTAATGAGTGCCTGCATGGCAATTGAGACTAAGAAGTACCACAAAATTGGTTTTCCTAGATTGGACTTGCTTGATTCGCCAGTAATTTCTAAAAAGCAGCTGTTAAAAGACCTGTTCAAGACTGAAGATGATCAAGCACAAATCGGCATCTACATGCCAACTTTTAGATATGAGCTTGAAGATAAGACCATCATGGATAAGATCAAGGAAGGAAACTTCTTTGCCTTTGAAGATTTTGATGTCGAAAGGTTAAATGAAGAGCTCAAAAGGCGTCACCAATATTTAATCGTGAAATTGCATCCCTACGAGATGCGCTTATTTAGTGCTTTCAAGAGTAATTACTCTAACATCGCATTTTTGAACAATGACTACTTATTTGATCATGACTATGACTTGTACGAATTGCTCGGCGATACCGACTTCTTGATGACCGACTTCTCATCAATTTACTTCGACTATTTGCATTTAAACAAGCCGATCGTGTTCGTAACCAACTTCCTGAAGCAATATGAAAAAACACGTGGCCTGTTGATGGGACCATACAGCGAGATTACGCCAGGGATCAGCGTAAATTCTGAACAAGAATTGATTAACCACCTTGATCACTTGGACAACCAACAAATTGCTAACCGTAGGCTTTACTGGCTGCATTTGACTAGTCAAGTAAAGGGACCATACTGTGAAAAGGTCTTTAAGTATATGACGCAAGAATATAGAGGGTAGAATATGCGCAAAACGTTTTTAAATATTCTTTATAACGCGATCTATCAAATTTTTATTGTCTTGGTGCCGTTAATCACGGTGCCATATTTGTCTAGAGTTTTAGGACCAAAAACCTATGGGATATACAGCAGTGTTAACAACACTGTGCAGTTTTTGATGATCTTTTGTATCCTGTCAGTTTCTTATGTAGGGATGCGGACGATCTCGCGTACGCGGACTTATGGTACGCCGGAAGAATTGACTAGAGCCTTCTGGGGTCTTTGGTACTTCCAAGGTATTGCCGGTTTAATTACGATTGCCATTACGGTCTTTGTAACGACAGTCTTTCACATTCAATACTGGTTCTACCTTTTACTCATGGTGCCATATTTAATTTCAGCGCAGGTCGATATTTCCTGGTTCTTCCAAGGATTAGCCGACTTCGGTCGCGTTGTTTTGAAAAACACGGCGGTAAGGCTGGTCAGCGTGGTTTTGATTTTGCTTTGGGTAAAATCACCAGCCGATTTGTGGAAGTACTTACTGATTATGTCGGTATCAACGATGCTGGGTTCATTCGTCTTTTGGTTTGACATCCACCGTTACGTTGGCAGACCCGTAGCTCATTTTTATAAATTCAAGAAAACGGCCATTGCGATCGGAACTTTGATGATTCCGCAGATTGCGACGCAGATTTATACTTCGCTTGATAAACCAATCTTGGGTCTGTTTGCCGGTTCAGCACAGGTATCTTTCTACGATAACTCGCAGCGTATCTCCAACATGATTTTAGGCGTTATCACTAGTATTTCCCTGGTTATCATGCCTAAAATGGCCAGTGAAGGCAAAGAGACGCAAAAAGTGGTCATGAAAAAATCACTGGAAGCTACTGTTATGTTAGGTACATTGTTTGCCGTGATCATCATGGCTAATACCAAGCAATTTGTACCGTTCTTCTTTGGTGATAAATATATTCCGATGACGCCACTCATGTTTTGGTTTACTTTGACCATCATCATGATTCCAACCGGTGGTGTTTTTGCCAACCAGTTTGCCTTAGCTAACCAGCGTGATAAGGACTATGCTTTTCCTGTAGTGATCGGTGCGATCGTTGAAATCGTGTTAAGTTACATCCTTGACCGTCCATACGGCGCTTGGGGTGCCATGATTGCTATTTTGATTACGGAAGCCGTAGTTTTAGTATTGCGTTTGTGGGTAGTGCGCGACGGCTATGACTTTGCTTATGTCTTCCATGATGTGCCAAAGTATTTCTTGATCGCTATTATTACGTTAGCTGTTGGCATGTTTATGCCTAACTTGATTCATTCAGCCTTTTTCAACATGGCAGTTAAATCAATTATCATGTTAGTAATTTACCTAGGTTTGATGTTCTTACTAAAGCTGGACTTCAACGAAGACATTATCAAGTTAGTCAAAAATTTCTTTAAACGAGGTTAAAAATGATTCCTAAAACAATTCATTATGTTTGGGTCGGGCATAATCCGAAGAGCAAGATCATCCAAGAATGTATTGCGACTTGGAAAAAGAATTTGCCTGATTTTAAATTTGTGGAATGGAACGAAGACACCTTTGATATGCACGAAAATAAATATATTGAACAGGCATATCAAGCTAAAAAATGGGCCTTTGTGTCCGACTATATTCGTGCCCAAGCTATTTATGAACAGGGCGGTATTTATTTGGATACTGATGTGCGTGTAGTGAGCGACTTAACGCCGCTTTTAAATGACCGGGCATTTATTGGCTTTGAAAATAATAATTATCTGTCAGCCGCAATTTTTGGCGCAGAAAAGGGCCATCCTTTTATGCAGGACATTTTGGACTACTATAAGGACCGCAACTTTGAATACGACGTCAACAATCAAATGGCCGGGGTCAACAGTGTTTCTGTGACCGACATGTTGATTGATAAATATGGTTTAAAGATTGGCAATAAGGAGCAAATGCTCAAAGAGGGCATCCACGTTTATCCTGATGGCGTTTTGTGCAATCCATCGGCGGATTCTAAGAGCATTCACTTGTTTACAGGAACTTGGATGAACGGCAAGCACTCTTTTAAGCATAAGATCGTAACAGATTTGAAGCGCCACATTAATACGCCAAAAGGTGCCGGTTTATATGCGAAGTGGATTCGATGAGACAAGAGGAATTACAAAAATTAACAGAACAAATTTCAAGGGACTATTTTCATCGTCCCTTTTTGCATATGGTAAAAATTAATCACCGGATGAGAACAACGGGTGGTCGCTATCATTTAGATGACCATCATATTGAAATTAATGCGCATTTTTTAGAAGCAAAAAATCAAAAATATTTGGTGGGCATTATTAAACATGAACTGTGTCACTACCATCTGCATTTAATGGGGCTAGGCTACCAGCATAAAGATCGCGATTTTAAAATTCTGCTTAATAGGGTAGGCGGCAGTTGCTACGCACCTGATATTGGTTTAAGACGCCGGAAAAAATATAAATATCTTTATGTCTGTGAAAACTGCAGGCTAAAATATCCACGCATGCGCAGAATAAATACGATCCGCTATAGGTGTGGCAAATGCAAGGGGCGCTTGCGTTTAGCGCGTACTTTTTAAAGAAAATAATAAATAAAATTAAATTATTTTCGAAATTTACTTGCACATCACTCGAATTTAGTCTATTATAGTTACTGTTCCGCGGGCGTGGCGGAATGGCAGACGCGCAAGACTAAGGATCTTGTGATCGCTTTAGATCGTGGAAGTTCGAGTCTTCTCGCCCGCACAAATTAAGAAGTCGCAGTGAGCGACTTCTTTTTTTTATATATTTTTCGGATATACTTTAATTAATGGATTAAAGGAATTGGAATTATGGCAAAAAAGCGTAAATCAAGAATACCAAAAAGTGTAAAGTTAGTTGTTCGCGTATTTATTATTTTGTTTGTGTTGATGATTGCCTTCGTGGGCTTTCGTTACTACAGACGCTATGCAATTCAATCTGAGCAGATCAGACAAGCGCAGTTGCAGCGCCAGCAAGAACAGGCAAAATTACTTAAACAAAGAAAAGCTTTTATTAAAAAGATCGGGCCAATTGCGCGTGAGGTCGACAAGTCTTATGATCTTTTGCCAAGTATCACGATTGCTCAGGCCTGCCTTGAAAGTAATTATGGCCAAAGCGATTTATCGCAAAAGTACAACAACTTATTCGGCGTTAAGGGGACTAACCCGAATACTTCGGCCGTGATGACGACAAAAGAATACGTTAAGGACAAGTGGGTGACTGTGAAGGCGCGTTTCCAAATATACGACTCATACGAGGCTTCTATTCGTGCCCATGCTAGATTATTCCAAAACGGGACAACGTGGAACCACGACCAATATAAGCACGTTTTAGCGTCAAAGGATTATAAGACGCAGGCCAAGGCTTTGGTTACCGATGGCTACGCGACCGATCCGGATTACGCTGACAAATTGATTAATTTAATTGAACAATTTGACCTCGAAAAATATGATAAGTAAATCTTTAAAGCAACGAATGTTCGTTGCTTTTTTGGTATAATGTTTAAGTTGCATTAATGAATTATTTTTTGTGAAGGGGACAATAATGAGCGAAAAATCTATCTTAGCTGGTTTGAATCCGCAACAAAAGAAAGCTGTCGAGACGACCGAAGGTCCGCTTTTGGTTGTTGCTGGCGCGGGTTCAGGCAAAACTTCTGTGTTGACAAGGCGTATTGCTTACTTAGTTGAAGAAAATCAAGTGGCACCATGGAATATTTTGGCCATTACCTTCACTAACAAAGCCGCAACTGAAATGCGTGAACGTGAACAAAAGTTGCTTGGCCCAGCTGCCGAGAATATTTGGATGTCAACTTTCCATGCCCTCTGCGTCAGAATTTTGCGTAGGGATGCGGACAAGATTGGCTACAGCCACAACTTTTCAATTGCGGACTCAGCTGAACAATTGACTTTGGTGAAGCACATCGAAAAGGACTTGAACATTAATCCTAAGATGTACGACCCACGTGGCGTTTTAGCTGCAATTTCTAACGGTAAGAACGACTTGCTTGATCCAGAAGCATTTGAAACTACTGCTTCTTCACCTTTTGAAAAGATGGCGGCCAAGATCTACAAGGAATACCAAAGAAGATTGCGCAGAGATCAAATCATGGACTTTGACGATTTGATCATGCAGACCTTGGTTTTGTTTAAAAAAGATCCAGAAACGCTGCATTATTACCAAAACAAGTTCCGCTATATTTTGGTTGACGAATACCAGGATACTAACGAAGCACAATACCAATTGTGTCATGCTTTGGCTGCCCAATATAAGAATATCTGCGTTGTTGGGGATGCTGATCAGTCAATTTACGGCTGGCGTGGCGCTAATATGGAAAACATCATGAACTTTGAGCATGATTACCAAAAAGATGGTGTAAGAACCGTCAAGCTAGAACAAAATTACCGTTCAACTGGCCACATTTTGTCTGCCGCTAACTCAGTGATTAAGAACAACCAAAACCGCAAGGACAAGAACTTGTGGACTGATCAAGGCGAAGGACAAAAGGTTACTTACTACCAAGCTCAAAGCGGCGATGATGAAGCGCACTACATTATTTCCAAGATCCAAGAAGAAGTTAAGGACAAGCACCGTTCTTACAAGAATTTTGCCATTCTTTATCGTACTAACGCCCAATCGCGTACAGTCGAAGAAGCTTTTGTTAAGTCAAACATTCCTTACCAAATTGTTGGTGGTCACAAGTTCTACGACAGAAAAGAAATTAAGGATATCATGGCTTATTTGAAGTTGGTGGCTAACCCTGCCGATACGATGAGCATGAACCGCATCATCAATACGCCTAAGCGTGGAATTGGTGCTGCAACTGTGGATAAGTTGTTAACATTTGCTGATGACAACCACTACACCGTTTTAGATGCGATGGACCATGTGGCAGAAAGTCCAATTAGTACGCGAGCTGCTAAGAAGTTGAGCGACTTTGGCGCAAAGCTGAGGGATGCGATTGCTTATGCGCAAACTAGCAGCGTTACCGGTTTAACCGAAAAAATCTTAGAAGACTTTGATTATACTGATGCTTTAAAGGCTGAAAATACCATTGAATCTGAGACACGTCTTGAGAACTTGGACGAATTCTTATCTGTAACCAAACGTTTTGACGATCATTACGAACCTGAAGAAGACGATTCTAATCCACTAAGCGACTTCTTAGCTGAAGTATCACTTTTAAGCGACCAAGACGATCTAGACGAAGACGATAACCAAGTAGCCTTGATGACTTTGCACGCTGCTAAGGGTCTAGAATTCCCAGTTGTCTTCTTGATCGGCATGGAAGATGGCCTCTTCCCATTGCAAAGATCAATGATGGACGATAATGAATTAGAAGAAGAGCGACGTTTGGCTTATGTTGGTATTACCCGTGCCAAGCAAGAACTGTTCTTAACTAATGCCTACTCACGTATGATGTACGGCAGAATGCAGAACAATCCGCCTTCAAGATTTTTGGATGAAATTGATTCTAAGGACCTTCATAAAGAAGAAAACGAAAAGCTCGAAGGCAGTTTTATCAAGTCCAGCTTTGCGGCTACTTCTGCTCCTTTTGCTAGAAAGGCAGAACGTGCTCGTGCCACAGTTTATACTGCTAAAAAAGCCAGCGGTGCTGTCGGTGCCGAAAAGAAGGGCTGGAGCGTTGGTGATCAAGTAGAACACAAAGCTTGGGGCCGCGGCGTAGTAACCAAGGTCAATGGCACTGGCGAAGACATGGAACTTGATATTGCCTTTCCAGGTAAGGGCATTAAGAGACTTTTGGCTGCGTTTGCGCCAATTAAGAAGGTATAATTGGAATAAATGAGATTTTAATCAGGAGGGCAAAAATGGCAGAAATTACTCTTGATGAAGCCAAAAAAGAGGCTGCTTCACTTAGAACCCAATTGAATGAATGGGCCGATGCATACTACTCAAAAGATGCACCTGAAGTTGAAGATAATGTCTATGATCAAAGCTATAATCGTTTGCTTGAACTCGAAAAAGAGTTTCCAGAGATAGTCACACCCGATTCAATTACGCAAAGAGTTGGTGGACAAATTGACAACGATTTTACTAAAGTTGAGCACCCGATTCCTATGCTTTCAATGGGGGATGTCTTTTCAAAAGAAGAATTGAAAGAATTTGACCAACGGATGCAAAAATTGGTTGGCCACCCCGTTGAATACAACGTCGAATTAAAGATCGATGGTTTGTCATTATCGCTTGAATATGAAAACGGTAAGTTGGTTCGTGCTTCGACTCGTGGTAACGGTTATGTAGGTGAAGATGTAACGGCTAACGCGCATTACATTGCCGACATTCCGCAAACTTTGCCAGAGCCTTTGACTACGGAAGTGCGTGGCGAATGTTACATGGGCAAGGAAGCCTTTGCCAAGCTTAACGAAGAGCGTGAAGAACAAGGTTTGAGCGTTTTTGCCAATCCACGTAACGCCGCAGCCGGTTCGCTTCGTCAGCTTGACCCTAAGGTAACGAAGAAGCGTCAACTGAGCACCTTTATCTATACTTGGGTTAATCCACCAGAAGGTATTACTAGCCAGCACCAAGCCATTGAGCGTATGCACGAATTAGGTTTTCACACTAATGAAACCGGTCGTAAATTAGCTACGCTTGATGAGATCTTTGACTTTATTGATGAATATACGGCTAAGCGTAACAGTTTGACCTATGGCATCGATGGGATCGTATTGAAGATTGATGATTTAAACATTGAACAAGAATTGGGTAATACCGTAAAAGTGCCACGTTGGGAAATTGCTTATAAGTTCCCACCAGAAGAACAAGAGACAATTGTCCGCGACATCGTTTGGACGGTTGGCCGTACCGGTGTCGTAACGCCAACTGCTGTGATGGATCCCGTTCAACTTGCTGGTACAACTGTTGCTAGAGCTTCGCTGCACAACCCTGACTATTTAAATGAAAAGGGCGTTCGCATTGGCGATACGGTTAAATTGCACAAGGCCGGCGACATCATTCCAGAAATTTCTGAAGTTGTTTTAGCAAAGCGTCCAGCAGATTCAGAGCCTTACAAGATTCCTGATACTTGTCCATCATGTGGTCAAAAACTGGTTCACTTAGAAGACGAAGTAGCTCTTCGCTGCATTAACCCATCTTGTCCAGCCCAAGTAGAAGAAGGAATTACCCACTTTGCATCGCGTCCTGCGATGAATATTGCCGGCTTAGGTCCTAAGATCGTTAAGCAGTTAATTGCCAAGGATTTGGTGCACAACGTTGCCGATCTTTACCACTTAACTGCCGATGATTTGGCCGAGCTTGATCACTTTAAGGAAAAATCGATCAATAATTTGCTTACTGCAATTGATAATTCCAAGTCAAATTCAGTAGAATTGTTAATTACAGGCCTTGGAATTGATCACGTTGGAGCAAAAGCAGCCCGTTTAATCGCCCAAAAATTTAAAAATCTGTCAAAGATTATGGCTCAAGGGGTGCAAGATATTGCTTCAATAGATACAATAGGCATGACGATTGCCGAATCGATGACTACGTATTTTGCTCAGCCTGAAGTACAAAAGCTGATTGAAGAATTGCGCGAAAGTGGTTTGAACATGGATTACCTCGGTGAAGATGAAGAAGCTGCACCTGATAACCCATTCAAAGATAAAACGGTTGTATTAACTGGAAAATTAGAGCATTATACAAGAAGTGAATTTACCAAGAAGTTGCAAGCCTTAGGTGCTAAGGTTACCGGCTCAGTTTCTAAGAAGACCAATTATGTAATTTATGGTAAGGATGCCGGATCTAAGTACAATAAGGCCGAGCAACTGGGAATTCCGCTTTTAACCGAAGAAGAAGCAATCGCACAAATTGAATAAAGGGACAATTATTGTGAAAAAATATTTGCAGATTATGGCTTTGGCTGGGGTGATGATTACCCTAAGTGGCTGTGGCAGACTAAAGGACTCAAGTTTAGCCAACAATGCGACAACTACTTCTACAACTAAGAGAAAAAGTTATCAAACAACTAATACGGGCAATAGCGGCTACAGCGTTTTGTTAAAGAACGGCCGCTACGTTACTAGCCCTATTTCTGGTTTGACTGCTACTGATAACGACAACTCAGTAGATACGCGTGAACTTGAACGTGGTTTGATTCAAATTTCTAAGAATCAATTTTCAACTAACCAATACGTTTTCCAAGAAGGTCAATATTTGGATTCTTCAACGGTTACCGATTGGCTAACCAGAAAATCAAAATCTAATCCCAAGGGCTTGAACCCTGTTAATAACGGCAAGACCGGTACTGATACCAGAAATCCAATTTATTTGGAAGAAATTATTGAACAAGATTACTTGACCGGTTCCGGTTCTAAGTATTCAATTGGCGGTATGAGTTTGGGTCTGGCCATGAATTCCGTTGACTACTTCCAAAAGAAGCGGAATGGTGCAGAATTCCAAACCGATATTTCAAGAGCTGAACAACGCGCACAAGGCGAGAAGATGGCTAATGAAATCGTCGCTCGTTTGCGTAAAAAGAAGGCTTTGAAGAATATTCCAATTACCGTTGGTTTGTTCTCAAAGACCGGAAAAGACTCATTAGTTGGCGGAACTTACTTCGCTTACGGGACAGCGGCGTCTAATAGTAGTAAAATAACTAAATGGAAATCCGTGTCGGAAAAAATACAGATTTTACCGACAACTGGTAATGAAAAGGCAATTAATAGCAACGACGCATCGCACTTTAATGATTTCAAGACGTCTATTCAAAATTATTTCCCTAATATTAGTGGGGTAACGGCAACTTTGCGTTATGATAATGGCAAGCTGGCTCAAGAAAATATTTCAGTAACGACCCAGTTTTATGGCTACGAGCAAATTCAAAGTTTTACTCGTTTAGCTTTGTCAACAGCAAAGAAGTATTTGCCTAACAATATTCCAATTGAAATTAGGATTGGATCGGTTGACGATGTTCAAGCATTAATTGCCAAGGAAACCGGCGATAGTGATTATCAAGTCCATGTTTATGGCGGCGAATAGGAGGTATTTGCGTGGAAATCACAAAAGATACCATTAAACACGTTGCGACTCTCTCGCGACTTGCGTTTAATGAGGAAGAATTAGATAAATTTACTGATCAAATGGGATCAATCATCAACATGGCTGATCAACTTAGCGAAGTTGATACTGAAGGTGTTGATGAAACTGTCCAAGTTGTTGATCGTGATACTGTCTTCAGAGAAGATAAACCTGAACACTGGCAAGGACAAACTAGAGAAACATTAATGGCAAACGTTCCTGAAAAGGCTAACGGCTACATTAAGGTTCCTGTAATTATTAATAAGGATGAGGACGAGTAATGAATTACTTAAACGAAGATATTGATTCATTAAACAAAAAGCTTGCCAGCGGTGACTTGTCAGCAGATAAGTTAGCTAAAGACACTGTGGCAAACATTAAGGATACAGATAAGAAGTTAAACGCTTGGATCACTGTTTTAGATGATGCAAAGCCTGCAGAAAACCTTGACTACTCAAAGAGCAAGTTAGCAGGTATTCCAATTGCTATCAAGGACAACATTATCACTAACGGTATTAAGACTACTGCTGCTAGTCACATTTTGTACAATTACATGCCAATGTACGACGCAACAGTTATTTCTAAGCTTAAGAAGGCTGGCGTAACCTTTGTAGGTAAGACCAACATGGATGAATTCGCTATGGGTTCATCAACTGAACACTCATACTACGGTGCTACTCACAACCCATGGAACTTAGACAAGGTTCCTGGTGGTTCATCCGGTGGTTCTGCAGCTGCAGTTGCCGGTGGTCAAGTTGTTGCAGCCCTTGGTTCAGATACTGGTGGTTCAATTCGTCAACCAGCTGCATTCAACGGCATTTTTGGTATTAAGCCAACTTACGGCCGTGTATCTCGTTGGGGTCTTATCGCATTTGGTTCTTCACTTGACCAAATCGGTGTAATGACTAAGCGCGTTAAGGACTCAGCAGAAGTATTGAATGTTATTGCTGGTGCAGACGAACACGACTCAACTGTTTCAACTCGTGAAGTTCCTGACTTTACCAAGTTTATTGGTCAAGACGTTAAGGGCCTTCGCGTAGCTGTTCCTAAGGAATACATGGAAGCAGTTAGCGGTGAAATGCGTGAAGTTATCCAAAAGCAAATCGATACTTTAAAGGATGCTGGCGCAATCATCAACGAAGTATCATTGCCACACACTAAGTACGTTGTTCCTGACTACTACATCATCGCTTCAAGTGAAGCTTCATCAAACTTGCAAAGATACGATGGTATTCGTTACGGCTACCGTGCTAAGGATACCAAGAACTTGCTTGACGTTTACGTTAAGTCACGTTCAGAAGGCTTCGGTACAGAAGTTAAGCGTCGTATCATGCTTGGTTCATTTGCACTTTCAGCCGGTTCATACGACAGATTCTTCAGACAAGCTGCTAAGGTTAGAACATTAATTTGCAATGACTTTGACAAGATCTTTGCTGAAAATGACGTAATCGTTGGACCTACTACTACTGAACCTGCATTTGGTATTGGCGAAGAAGTTTCTGACCCAATCAAGATGTACAACAACGATATTTTGACTATTTCTGCCAACTTAGCAGGTATTCCTGCAGCTAGTGTTCCAGCTGGTTTAGTTGATGGTATGCCTGTCGGCTTACAAATTATGGCTAAGCGCTTTGATGAAGGTAACGTCTTCAAGACTGCTGACTTTATTGAACGCAGCAACAAGTTTTACGAAAAAACACCAACTGGAATGGAGGATTAATTGAATGAATTTTAAATCGACTATCGGACTTGAAGTCCACTTCGAATTAAAGACAAAGAGCAAGATTTTCTCTCCTTCACCAGTAACCTACGGTGCTGAACAAAACACGGAGACTAATGTTATTGACTGGGCTATGCCTGGTACTTTGCCAATGGTTAACAAGAACGTTTACCGTTTAGGTATTATGGTTGCCATTGCTACTCATGCTCACATTTTGCCAACTACTCACTTTGACCGTAAGAACTACTTCTATCCTGATAACCCAAAGGCTTACCAGATTACTCAGTTCTTCCAACCACTTGCTCGTGATGGTTACATCGAAGTTGAAGTTCGCGGTAAGAAGAAGAGAATCGGTATCCACGAAATGCACATCGAAGAAGATGCCGGTAAGAACACTCACGGAACTAACGGTTTCTCATACGTTGACTTAAACCGTCAAGGTGTTCCACTTCTTGAAGTTGTTTCTGAACCTGACATGGAAGACCCAGAAGAAGCTTACGCATACCTTGAAAAATTACGTAAGATCGTTCAATTTACTGGTGCTTCAGACGTTAAGATGGAAGAAGGTTCAATGCGTGTTGATACCAACATTTCCATCCGTCCTGCAGGTCAAAAGGAACTTGGTACTAAGGTTGAAATGAAGAACTTGAACTCATTTGACCACGTACGTCGTTCACTTGCTTACGAAGAAAAGCGTCAAGAACAAGTTCTTTTAGCTGGTGGTCACATCCAACTTTCAACTCGTCGTTTCGACGAAGCAACTGGTAAGACTGTTTTGGAACGTGTTAAGGAAGGTGATTCCGACTACCGTTACTTCCCAGAACCAGATATTGCTCCTGACCACATTAGTCAAGAATGGATCGATCAAATTGCTAAGGAACTTCCAAAGAGCCCATTTGATCGTTACGATGACTATGTAAACAAGTACGGTTTGAAGCCATACGACGCAAATGTTTTGCTTCAAACTAAGGAAAGTTCAGACTTCTTCGACGCAGCAGTTGCAGCTGGTGCTGATCCAACTCTTGCTGCTAACTGGATGAACACTCAAGTAAATGGTTACTTGAACGACCACCGTGTAGGTTTGAACGACATTAAACTTACTCCAGAACACTTGGCAGAAATGATCCAGTTGATCAAGGATGGTACTATTTCATCCAAGATCGCTAAGAAGGTCTTTGCTGAAACTATTGCTAACGGTACTGATCCTAAGAAGTACGTTGAAGATAATGGTATGGTTCAATTGTCAGATACTTCAGTCTTAGCACCAATGGTTAAGAAGGTTGTTGACGATAACCCACAATCAGTAGAAGACTTTAAGAATGGTAAGGACCGTGCAATTGGTTACTTAGTTGGTCAAATCATGAAACAAACTCGTGGTAAGGCTAACCCTAAGATGGTTAACAAGTTGCTTAACCAAGAATTGCAAAGTCGTTAATTTTTAGAACGTTAAGGTAGTAATTATGACTAGTAAAGCAAGATTAATTTATAATCCTGTATCCGGTCACGAGCAGATGCCCAAAAACGTGGCCGATATTTTAGATGTGTTAGAGCAAGCTGGCTATGAAGCTAGTGCGTTTAGAACTACACCTGAACAAAATAGTGCTCGCAATGAAGCTACGCGTGCTGCAAAAGAAGGTTTTGACCTGATCGTTGCAGCCGGTGGTGACGGGACAATCAATGAAGTAGTTAATGGGATTGCCTTTTTAGATAAGAGACCTAAGATGGCAATTATTCCAGCAGGTACGACTAACGATTATGCCCGTGCATTAGCTATCCCACGTGACAATATTCCGGATGCCGCAAAGGTTATTTTGAAGAATAAGACACGCAAGATGGATATCGGTAAAGCGGTTTTTGGTGATCAAACTCAATATTTTGTAAATATTGCTGCCAGCGGTTCTTTAACAGAATTAACATATGGCGTGCCATCCGAAGTAAAATCAGCTTTAGGTTATGCAGCTTACCTCATTAAGGGTGCAGAAATGTTGCCTCACTTAACTGAGAACGAAATGCGTTTAACTTATGATGATGGCGTTTATGAAGGCAAGCTCTCAATGTTCTTGTTGGGAATGACCAACTCAATTGGTGGTTTTGAACAAGTTATGCCTGATGCGCAACTTAGTGACGGACTTTTCCAATTGATCGTTGTTAAGCCTTCAGATCCTGTTAGCATGATGAAGTTGATGGCTTTGGCTTTGAATGGTAAGCACGTTGATGATCCTAACATCATCTATACCAAAACTAGAAGCTTAAAGGCTGAACTTATTGGTAAGAATGCAGGACGAGATTTGCCAGTTAACCTTGATGGTGAAATTGGTGGATATTGTCCAGTTGAATTCCATAATTTACAACAAAGAATTGAATTCTACGTTGGTAAATAATGATGATAAGAATCTGGGAATTTCCTAGATTCTTATTTTTTCTATTTAATTCTGAAAAGGGTTATTAGAAAAATGACACACAAAAGTATTCAACCAAAATGGCTTGTCATTACTCAGTTAGTGCGCAAAAGTCACATGGACAGTGGACTGTCTATGTACAAAAGGAACCTTTTGGTAAGGTGAAAAAATATCAAATTAAATAATTTTAATATTGCAATTTACGTAAAATCTTTAAAGCAAGTTGCGATGAATTTATGCAGCGTGTTGGCACTATGGCCGGGAATCCTCAGTTAAAGCTCACCGAAAAGGAACGGACCCTCATGACAATTAATGTACAAGTCTTCGTTCACAGTATGATTGGGCTGGTTGAAGTTTTGTTAAATTATGGCGATATTCTTTTACCATATGATGTGCGTCAGAGCATTATGGCATTCTTACACCAGTCTCCGGTAGAATTGATGAGCAGCATGGTTCCTAATAAAGAAGAAAAAACAGAGCAATAAAAAATCCTGTTGGTGTAAAAACCAACAGGTATTTTCTTATCTTCATTAAATTAGTTACGGTCGTTGCCCATGCCAAAGATTTGAAGCAAGAACAAGAAGATGTTAATGAAGTCTAAGTAAAGTTGTAAAGCACCCAATACAGCAAGGCCGTTAGTAGGAACTTGGCTGCCGTAGTTGTTGTAGATGCTCTTCATCTTTTGTGCATCATAAGCGGTCAAGCCAGTGAAGATTATAACACCGATGATTGAGAATACGAATGAAGCAACTGAGTTGCGCAAGAAAATATTAACAATCATAGCTACAAGCAAACCAATCAAAGCAGCGCCCATGTAAGAACCTAAGTTGTTTAAATCTCTCTTAGTAAATGTACCGAAGATGGCCATTGCACCAAAGACAGCAGCTGAAGAAAGGAATGCCGTACTGATTTGAGCGCCAGTGTAGAAACCAGCTAAAAGTGCAAATTCAAATCCGTAGATGACAGCCAGAATCATTAACATTACAAAGCCAGCAACTGGATTTCTTGTAGCTCTGAAGCTGATCCCCATTGATAAACCAAGAGGTACGATCAGAATAATCCACATCAATGCAGTTGGCATTTGCATCACAGCTGCTCTGAAAACAGTCATGGTCAAAAATGCGGTGATAGCTGATACAAGAACAGCTAAGCCCATGTAGCTATACATCTTGGAAAGAAAACCATTAACTTCTGAGACGTCGTGAACTTGGCGACGTTCAGGACTTGAAAAGTTCATGTTGTCCATATATATGTCACTCTTTCTATTTAATTGTCTTATCTATTTTAACGTATTTGTTTAAAAATTATAAATTTTTTGGATCTTTGGGCAAATACTTAACACTTTCTTGAAGATCTTGCTATCGTTGAAATAAGGAAGTGATTTTTATGGATAAGAAATATACTGATAGTGAAGTGCGCGGCGAGCGTAGCGACCATCCTGATAAGAGTTATGCGGCAGATGAAGTGAGAAAATTATTCTTTACAGAAAATGCTAAAAAGAAATATGACATTTTAACTGGTTCGCAAAAGACCTTTATTGATAGGGAACTTGATGATTTAAGATTGAGTCGAAGCAGTTCGGTAAGCCGCAAAGATAATTCTGAATTGCAACAAAAAATTGTTTTTGAAGAGCAAAATAATCAGGTGATTGTGACGGATATTTTGTATGATGATTATCGTAATTCAAAAGAATATAAAAAAGCGCAAGTTCGCATGTATGATATGAATAATTAAAAGGCCTGCAAAATTAATTGCAGACCCTTTTTAATATCTAGTTATATCCAATTATTTGTTTTTCTTAGCCCATTTTAAGCCGATGCCTGTAACACCACTAAAGATTGAGAAGACAGGTGATAACAAGCTGAAGAAGACGAATGGCAAGAATTGAAGCACAGGTACACCCAATGCAGATGCAGCGAATGAACCGGCAACGCCCCAAGGAATTAAGTAGTTGATAACACTACCACCATCTTCAAGTACACGACTAAGTGCTAATGGTGAAAGACCGATTTTATCAAAGGCTGGCTTGAATGCACGACCAGGCAAAATTACTGATAAGTATTGTTCACCAACGAAGAGGTTGATACAAATACCTGAAAGAATAGTTACGGTGATTAAACGACCAGGTTTGTTCAGATGCTTAACGAGTGGTTCCATCGCACTTTGCACGATGTTGAACTTCATGAGCATCCCACCAAGTGACAAAGTTGAAATGATGAGCGCTACAGTAGCCATCATGCTGGAAATACCACCACGGGTAAGCAATGCGTTAACTGAAGCATCGCTAGTTTTGGCAACGAAACCGTTCATGATCAAGTTGTTCAATGATTGAGCAGATTCATGAGGACTTTGGATAAAGATCATGACCACAGTAATTGCAATGTTCATGAACAAGGTAGGAATTGCAGGGATCTTACGCCAAGCACAGATCAACATAAGAACGATTGGCAAAAGTGCCCACCATGAAATGGTGAAGTTGTTTTGTAAAACTTGTGAGGTACGTTCAATCTTGGTTGGGTCCATATGGCCGCTGTTACCCAAGATCCAGAACAGAATAAGTGATACGACGAATGAAGGAATAGTGGACCACATCATGTTCTTGATGTGTGAGAAAAGTTCACTTTCGGCAACGGCTGATGACAAGTTGGTTGAGTCTGACAAAGGAGACATTTTATCGCCGAATACCGCACCGGAGATGATAGCACCGGCAACTAAGGCAGGATTGGCACCCATACTTGAACCGATACCAAACAAGGCAATCCCGACAGTTGAGATGGTGGTAAAACCACTACCGATGGCGACACCAACGATTGAACAAACGATGAAGACCGATGGTACGAAGAAACTACCACTGATCATGTTAAAACCAAGAACCATGATGGAAGGGATGATTCCGGCTTTGATCCAAACACCAATTAAGGCACCGATCAACATGAAGATGAAGATAGGAATGATCGCAACGCCGATACCTTCTTTAATCCCGTTTTGAACGTCTTGCCAACTAAAGCCGCGCAATCTTGCCCAAAAGGTAAGAAGTAGTACAGTGAACAAAACTGGCACTTCTGGGGACAAACCGAATTTAATTACGGAAACACCCAAGATAGCTAGTAGAACTATCAGAATGATAATTGATTCTGCAAAAGATACCTTCTTTTTTTCCATATTTCTATTCCTCCAAATAAAAAAGCCCCGCTGACCTAAGTCAACGGGACGACGATAGCCGTGGTACCACCCACTCTTTCAAGTCTAAGTACTTGAATCTCTATCAGATGGTAACGGTTCTGAATATTTCCGAGCGATAAAAATTACGATGTAATTCGTCTAGCTTCGCCTGTCTGGTTCGCACCTACCACCAGTTCTCTGAACGCTGAGCGAAGTAGCTACTGTTTTCGTTAATTGTTGGAAATTATGATAGCAATATTAAAAATGTATGTCAATACTTTTCATGAAAAATAATTTTCAAGACACAAAACTAGTCAAGTATTATAATGATTACAGTATTGATTTATTAAAAAGGTTGAAGATAATACATGAAGAAAAACCAAATTGTTGACTTAGAGATTACCGACCTCTCATACGAAGCAATGGGGGTTGCTCACTATGAAGGTTTGACAGTCTTCGTTACTAACGCTCTTCCAGGTGAAATCGTTAGTGCAAAAATTTTAAAGGTCAAAAAGAACTTTGCTTTTGCCAAAATCGAAAAAATTAAGAAAGAGAGCCCAGATCGAGTAAAGATCAAGCTTAACCAATGGGTGCAAACTGGCTTGGCATCTTTGGCACATATCAAATATGACAAGCAACTTGAATTTAAGCGTAATCAAGTAGTTAACTTGCTTAAAAAGGCGCACTTAGATGACATTGAAGTAGGGCAAACTTTGCCAAGTCCTGAACAAACAGGCTACCGTAACAAGGCACAAGTGCCAGTGCGTGAAATCAATGGTCAGCTTGAGATCGGCTTTTTCAGACGTCATTCACACGACTTAGTGCCACTGACTAATTTCTTTACTACTGATCCTGAAATCGACCGTGTGCTTGTTGCCGTACGTGATATTTTACGTAAATATAGAGTGCCTGCTTATGATGAAATCAATCATAAAGGTGAAGTACGCTATCTTGACGTGCGTAGAAGTAAGGCAACTGGCGAGATCATGGTCATTTTGGTCTGCTTGCACAATGACTTCCCACAACTTTTGGGCGTTGCTGCTGAAGTGAGCCAAATTCCTGGTGTTACTGGCTTGATTTTGAACCACAACCCTAAGAAGACCAACGTAATTTTGGGTAAGAAGGACTACTTGGTCTTGGGTAACGATCAAATTACTGATCAAATTGGTGATTTGAAATTCAGAATTTCACCACAAAGTTTCTTCCAAATCAATTCATTGCAAACACCACGCTTGTACGATTTGGCTATTAAGAAGGCTGATTTGAAGCCAAGCGACGTTGTGATTGATGCTTATTCAGGTATTGGGACAATCGGCTTGAGTGTGGCTAAGCACGTGAAGGCGGTCCGCGGAATCGAAGTTGTACGGGATGCCATTAAAGATGCCAAGGATAATGCTAAGTTGAACGACATCGATAACGCTAAGTATTACTTGGGTAAGGCCGAAGAAATTATGCCACGTTGGGCTAAGCAAGGTCTTAAGACCGATGTTGTTTTCGTTGACCCACCTAGAAAAGGTTTAACGCCTGAATTTATTGATGCGACTGCGAAGACTGGTCCTGAAAAGGTTGTTTATATTTCATGTAACCCTGCAACCATGGTCCGTGATTTGCAACTGTTCCAAGAACAGGGCTATGAATTTGATCGCATCGATCCCGTTGATATGTTCCCACAGACTCCACATGTTGAAGCCGTTACTGTTTTGACAAAGAAGTAAAGTAGAAAAATGATTATTAAACCGTTAATTTCTGAAGACGAAGCAAGACAAACTAGTAAACTTTTTCAAAAATGTTGGCAAGATGTATATAAGGGAATTTTGCCCGCTGAATTTTTAGACAATATTCCAGAAAATGCCTGGGTTAAGAGATTTAATGAGAGCGGCCGTCACAATCTGATTTTTGAAGACGACAAAAATATTGTGCGCGCTGCTGTCAGCTATGGCCGCCCACGTGATACCAGAATGCTTGGTTGCGGCGAATTGATGGCCTTATACGTTGAACCAGATTTTCAAGGTTATAATGTCGGCAAGACCTTGCTTAACGCCGCAGAAAACGAATTGAAGAAGATGGGCTACGGCAAGATTTATTTATGGTGCCTTGATGGTAATGAAAAGGCTCAAGGATTTTATGAACACTTCGGCTGGCGCAACATCGCAACCGAAAGATTCGTTGAAATCGTCGGCAAAGAATACAAATACTTGCTCTACCAAAAGAATTTACGTGACTAAAAAAGACTGCAGATATTGCTTAAATTGCAATATCTGTATTTTTTTACAAAAAACACTTGCGCTTTTTCCTCAGTCTAGTATAATAATACCTGTTCGGCTATGGAGGATTACCCAAGTGGCTTAAGGGGACGGTTTTGAAAACCGTTAGGCGGTTCTGCCGCGCGTGGGTTCAAATCCCACATCCTCCTTTGATTGGTCCATTGGAGCAGTGGTTTATCTCGCCTCCCTGTCACGGAGGAGATCGTGGGTTCAAATCCCACATGGACCGTAATATGGCGGAATTGGTGAAGGGGTTAACACACTGGTTTGTGGATCCAGCATGCGTGGGTTCGAATCCCACATTCCGCCCCATAATGGAGGATTAGCTCAGCTGGGAGAGCATCTGCCTTACAAGCAGGAGGTCACAGGTTCGAGCCCTGTATCCTCCATATTTTTTTACCCAAAAACGTTAGATGATGATTTATCTAGCGTTTTTATTTTGAAGTTGAGAGGGGTTTGAATGAATAAGAAGCAAGTTACGATGGTTACAATCGCGTTGATGCTGGGCAATGTGATGTCTGGACTAGATGGTACGATTATTAACACGGCGATTCCAGCGATTGTTGCATCCCTGCACGGAATCCAATTCATGGGTTGGATTGTCGCTATCTTTTTGCTGGGGATGTCCATTTCCATTCCCATCTGGACCAAGGTAGGGGAAAAGATCACCAATAAACGTGCTTTTGAAATCTCACTGGCACTGTTTGTTATCGGTTCTGCCTTGCAAGGTATGGCACCAAATATCATCTTCTTCCTATGTTCTAGATTTATCATGGGTGTTGGTGCCGGTGGTATGGGGTCACTACCTTATATCATCGCTGGTTACGTTTTTAAAAACATTAAGACTAGAACTAAGGTCCTGGGCTATTTAACCGCTAGTTGGAACGGTGCCGCTATTTTAGGGCCACTTATTGGTGGTTGGCTGATCGATGCTTTTTCATGGCACTGGGTCTTCTACATCAATATCCCAATTGGCTTGATTGCATTTTTAATCTGCTTGATCTACTATAAGCCAGTTACGCCAAAGCAAACGCCAGTCTTCGATATTCCAGGCGCAAGTTTATTGGTAATCGGATTGCTTCCATTCTTGATGGGCGTGCAATTAGTCGGTTTGACCGCTAGCTGGATTGTCATTAGTTTGATCATTGTCAGCTTGGTCTTTATCGTATTGTTTTTTATCCGTGAAAATCATGCGCAAAATCCAATTATTCCGGTGTCTTTGTTCAAGAATAAAGATCTAGATGGTGACTTTCTTTTATTTGCCTTCACTTGGGGCGCATTTATCGCCGTTAACACTTATTTGCCAATGTGGGCACAGGCGCTTCTCGGTTTATCAGCACTTCTTGGTGGGATGACCTTGATTCCAAACTCAATTGTGGAAATCATTGCTTCACAAAGCGTGGTTGCAATTCAAGATCACTTGACCACCTTTAAGCTGGTCTTCATCGGTATTTTTGCAATGCTTATTTCTTCGGCAGGCATGTTCTTTGCGGACTTGCACATGCCGATCCAACTTTTGGCTGCTATCGGTGCTTTTTCAGGTATCGGAGTTGGTTTTATCTTCGTTGCCTTGCAATTGAAGGTGCAAATCGACGCTGGACTTAAGAACATGGCCACGGCTACCTCAACTTCATATTTGATTAGAATTTTGGCGCAGACTGTGATGGCCGCTGTGTATGGCGTAATCATGAACTTGAATTTGGCTAGTGGTGTAAGCAGTCATCCAGGCATTACGATTACGATGATGAACAAGTTGAGTGATGCTAAGAGTGCGAAATTGTTGCCACAAAATTTAGTACCAACGATGAGAAACATTTTACATTCAGGTATTAAGGAGATTATGTTGGTATCAGTGATTTTGCTGGTCATTGCACTTGTTTTGAACTTTTACTTCAACTTTGGCAAAAAAACAGAAGAAACTGCAATAGTAAATGAAAAAGCTAATTCCGATTGGGATTAGCTTTTTTAGTATAAAAGGGACAGACCAGCCGCATGTAAATACTGCCAGACTGATAAGCAATAGCATAATCTGGCAAGTTTAAATTCGGGTGATAAACGGTGAAGAGCTTCCTTAAATAGCGCGTTTGCAAGTTAAGCAAACTGCCTTCGAATCCCGCATCAAGCAAGGTTTTCATAGTATTTGGATTCTCTTTGAAAAAATTAAGTAAACGGTCAACTGCTCAGTCAGCGACTTTAATTTATGCTCGTTAATGTCATCGATAAATTTTTGATACTGATTAGCCAAAAATTGTGCTAATACTGAATCTTTATTTTCATAATTGCGGTAAAAAGAAGTCCGCGAAACATCTGCCTTACGTGTAATCTCAGCAATGGAGATCTCTGCGTAAGACTTTTTTGGTAGCAATGAAAAAAGAGATTGTTCAATCTGCTGCTGAGTACGTACGCTTTTCATATTCATAGAAATTCATCCCTCTATAAGTAAATATTGACAAGTGAAAACGCTTACACTATTATTATAATTGTAAATGGTTACAAGTGTAAGGATTATTTGAAAGAGGTGTTGATCTATGCATTATAGCAATGGTAATTATGAAGCTTTCGTAAACGCAAGTAAGCCAAAAGACGTTGATCAAAAATCAGCATATATCGTCGGTTCAGGTTTGGCCGCACTTGCTAGTGCTGTATTTTTAATCCGTGACGGTCACATGAAGGGTGAGAGAATTCATATCTTTGAAGAATTAGGTCTGCCTGGTGGCTCAATGGACGGTATTTATAATAAACAAAAAGAAAGTTACATCATCCGTGGTGGTCGTGAAATGGAGCCACACTTTGAATGTTTGTGGGACCTATTTAGATCAATTCCATCACCAGAAAACAAAGACGAATCTGTCCTTGATGAATTTTACCGCTTGAACAGAAGAGATCCAAGTTACGCTAAGACTCGTGTCATCGTTAACCGCGGCGAAGCTCTCCCAACAGATGGCCAATTGCTCCTTACTCCAAAGGCTGTCAAAGAAATCGTTGATCTTTGCTTAACTCCAGAAAAAGATTTGCAAAACAAGAAGATTAATGAGGTCTTTGACAAGGAATTCTTCCAATCTAACTTCTGGCTTTACTGGTCAACTATGTTTGCCTTTGAACCGTGGGCAAGTGCAATGGAAATGCGTCGTTACTTAATGCGTTTCGTTCAACACGTTGCTACTCTTAAGAACTTGTCATCACTACGCTTTACCAAGTATAACCAATATGAATCATTAATTCTGCCAATGGTTAAATACTTGAAAGATCATGGCGTACAATTCCACTATGATACGGTTGTAGATAATGTGTTTGTTAACCGTTCAAATGGTGAAAAAGTTGCTAAACAAATTATCTTAACTGAAAAGGGTGAAAAAAAGACAATTGATTTAACTGAAAACGACCTTGTCTTTGTTACTAACGGTTCAATTACTGAAAGTACCACTTATGGTGACAACCTCCACCCAGCTCCAGAAGAGCATGAATTAGGTGCGAGCTGGCAATTATGGAAGAATTTAGCTGCTCAAGATGAAGACTTTGGTCATCCAGAGGTCTTCTGCAAGGATATTCCAAAGGCTAACTGGAGAATGTCAGCTACGATTACCTTTAAGAATAATGATATCGTGCCATTTATTGAAGCAGTTAATAAGAAGGATCCACATAGTGGCTCAATTGTTACTAGTGGTCCAACTACGATTAAGGATTCTAACTGGTTATTAGGTTACTCAATTAGTCGTCAACCACACTTTAAGGCACAAAAGCCAAATGAATTGATTGTTTGGCTTTATGGTTTGTTCTCAGACACTAAGGGTAATTATGTAGAAAAGACCATGCCTGACTGTAATGGCATTGAATTGTGTGAAGAATGGCTTTACCACATGGGTGTTCCTGAAGAAAGAATTCCTGAAATGGCTGCAGCTGCAACTACTATTCCAGCACACATGCCATATATTACTTCATATTTTATGCCAAGAGCATTAGGCGACAGACCGAAGGTAGTTCCAGATCATTCAAAGAACTTAGCCTTCATCGGTAACTTTGCGGAAACACCAAGAGACACCGTCTTTACTACTGAATATTCAGTTAGAACTGCGATGGAAGCTGTCTATACATTGCTTGATATTGATCGTGGCGTACCTGAAGTATTTGCTTCTGCCTTTGATGTCAGAATGTTGATGAATGCGATGTACTACTTGAACGATCAAAAGAAGCTCAAAGATCTTGATTTGCCAATGCCTGAGAAGTTGGCAATTAAGGGGATGCTCAAGAAGGTTAAAGGCACCTACGTAGAAGAATTGCTTAAGAAGTACAAGTTGATTTAAATGAAAATTATATAACATAGATAAAAAGAACAGGTCGAATGATCTGTTCTTTTTGCTTGTTATCGTATTTTTTTGATAAAATATGTGTGTAAAAATATTATATTTTTTAGTTTAATAGAAAAGAAGGATACTATTTTAGATTCTAAGCCCGCCCGATGGGGCACAAAAGCATATCGTGACGCTAAGCAGTTGTACATGAAGGCATTCCCTGAATGGGAAAGATTCTCAATGTTTTCACTATTAGCAATGTCACTTCACCGTAATGTAAAGTTTCACGCAATTTATGATGATGGCAAGTTCTGCGGCATTACCTATTATGCTGAAAATGACAACACCGTCTACCTGACTTATTTAGCAGTCAGTGAAAAGTTGCGCGGACAAGGATATGGTTCCAAGATTTTGACTATGCTGGAAGATAACTTCCCAGATAAGCAAATCGTGATCGATATTGAACCGGTAACTAAGAAGGTAAAAAATTACAAGCAACGTGTTAGTCGGCTGAAGTTCTACGAGAGAAATGGTTTCCATAGAACAGACCAGAAGTTGAAGGATCCAGATGGAGAATTTGAAGCTTTGACGACTGGTGAAAGATTAGATAAAAATAGTTTCATTAAAATTTTACGTCAAATGAGCTTTGGCTTTTATCAAGCTAGGGTCGAAAAATAAAAAGGAAAGCACTGCTGTCGTTTATGCAAGCAGTGCTTTCTTGTTAGGTTTATATAGTTCTGCCAAAATTAATTTATGAGGTGAAAGAGATGGAATTTAGTGATCAAATTAAGCAGCTAAGAAAGGAAAATAATCTGTCGCAGGTGCAGTATGCAAAAAAATTGCACGTTACAAGACAGGCGGTGGTCCAACTGGAAAAATAACCGCAATTTGCTCGACTTAGAAATGTTGATCGAGATCAATCGTGTCTGTCACATCTCACTAGATCAGTTAATTTTAGGAGACGATAATATGAACAAGATGACACAAAAATTGATTAAAGATACTGATGAAAACCGCAAAGCTAAGTACAATATGATTACGACCTTGATTGGTGGATTCTTGGCTTTGTTTGTTTCTTTATCAAGGCTAATTCGGTAGAATACGTTGATAAGCAAGGCTTTTTACACGAAAACTTCTATTTGATTCTGGTCGGCTATTTATTTCTCTTTGCGGGAATTATTGTTCTTATTGCCGGGGGAATAGTTTACTTGAGAAATAAACATAAGCATTAAAAAAGAGCTCCGTAAGGAGCTTCTTTTTTGTCTTTAACCCAAAATGTGGAAGTATGATAAGATGATACCAAGGATCAAGACGAACCAGATCATCTTAGTTGATGTAACGCCTTTTTTACCAAGTAACCAGTAGACGAGTTCTACAAGCAGTACTGGTACTAAGGATGGCAATAAAGCAGCAAACTTTGAATAGGTTTACACAAAATTGAATAAAAAAGACGGTCGAAAGATCGTCTTTTTTATTAACCATATATTTGCTTGATCTGATCAAATGCTACCTGAAAATCATGTTTTAAATCGGTCATATTGAAAAAATCCAGATAGGAAATAAGCTTAGCGACTGAAGTATTGCTATGATCTTGAATATATTCCAGCAAGCATCTCATAAACTTCTTCCTGATATTGGTTAGTGAATATATGTCTTTTATGTCCAATTCATCAAAGTTAGTCAGCAGTCGGGATGCACGTACAGAGTCAATTTTTATCAGCGCAAAATCCGCATTAAGCACCATGTTAAGCGCAAATCCATACCATTCTTTAGCACTGATATTGTGGACTTGAATAAAATTTATCAGGTTAAATGCAATTTGATAAAGATTCTTAGGGCTAAAAAGAAGTACAGTGTTGCCAAAATAGAAAATATCTTCATATTGCCATATATTTTTGTCTTCAATTATTTGATGGAAATGTTCTGTTAACTTTTCTTTTAAGGTGTCTGATGCCAGATCTGTAGCAGAGAGGTCTTGATAGTAGTTGCATGCTATTGCAGCTTGAAACAAATTTTTCTTTGAGGGATGCTCATTATATTTATTGAGTGCATCAGTGGCATATTCTTTTAAAATTGGTACTTGATTAGCGTTGTATGCGACGGCAATTGGGTTAAGCAATTCGTCTAAGTTCTTAGAAGCGCTTTTTCTAATGAATTCTGCAAGTTGGATGTGATTGTATGTCAGAAGATTGATAACTTGGTTCCATGATAAGTTGTCTGCACCATTTTCCCAACGTGCAAGGCTAGATTTAGAAGTGATATTTCCACATGCATTGATTAAATTAATATGTTTGCTCTTGCGCATTTTACGAAATTGACGTCCGTATGTCGGATCTATGATTTGCTTCATTTTAATGAGCCCCAGTTTGATTTTTTACTCAAATATATCTTAACTTGATTAAGTTTGTCTGTAGATTTCCTAGAATTGGGAATAATTTAAGAGATAATCATATTTTTTCTTTCCCCAGGAAATAGATGCTAAAATGATTAAAAAGTTATCTTACAGAGGAAAACATCATGGAAAAATTCGTCACATTAAACAATGGAGTAAAAATGCCACGCCTTGGCTTCGGCGTCTATCAAATCGATGATCTCGCACAAACGCAACAAGTCGTCGAAGATGGTCTAGAAATCGGCTATCGTCTGGTTGATACAGCACAAATTTACGGTAATGAACAGGCAGTCGGGGATGCAATCAAGCGTAGCAACGTCCCACGTGAAGACATCTTCGTTACTTCAAAAATCTGGGTCAATGATTACGGCTACGACAACACGCTCAAGGCCTTCGATGATTCAATGAAGAAACTGCAACTCGGTTACGTCGATCTTTATCTGATCCACAAGCCATACAACGATTATTACGGCACCTGGCGCGCACTTGAACGCTTATACAAAGAAGGTCGTATTCGTGCGATCGGTGTTAGCAGCTTTTGGAATGAACGCCTTGCTGATCTGATTACTTTTAATGATGTGAAACCAGCCGTGAACCAGATTGAAACTAACGTTTGGAACCAAGAGTGGAAGTCACAAAAGTACATGGAAAAAGAGGGCGTGCAGCCTGAAGCCTGGGCACCATTTGCGGAAGGAGCCAACCATATCTTTACCAATCCAGTTCTAGAAGAAATTGCTGCAAAGCATCATAAAACTACTGCTCAAGTAATGCTGAGATGGTTCTTGCAAAGAAACTATGTAGTGATTCCAAAGTCAGTTCATAAGAAGAGATTGGCAGAAAACTTCGATGTTTTCGATTTTGAATTAGATGCTGAAGATATGAAGAAGATCAAGACCTTGGATCAAGGTCACAGTATTTTAGAGGATAAAATGGATCCAGAAATTGTTGAGAGTTTTAGATAAAAGACTATAAAAACAGGAGTCCAAATTTAGGACTCCTGTTTTTGGCTATTCAGTTAAATTCTACATTTATTGGTAAATCTTACCGTCTTGTTTTTGCTTATTCTTTTCTTCAAGTGCCTTTTCACTAGCAGCCTTCTTAGGTAATAACCAGTTCAAAAGCATCCCGATAATAGTGGAAAGAGCAACTGAAGTTAATTGGAAGTTACCCAATTGGAGGTAAGCACCACCAATACCGATAACCAAGATAACTGAAGCAATCAACATGTTACGCTTTTCGCCAAAGTCGATTTGGTCATCAACCAAAATTTTCAAACCGTTTGAAGCGATAGTACCAAAGAGCAAGAATGAAATACCACCGATAACTGGCATTGGAATTGATTCAATCAAGGCAGCAAGCTTACCAACAAAACTGAAGATGATGGCACAAACTGCGGCACCAGCAAGGACCCAAACTGAGTGAACCTTAGTCATGGCTAACACACCGATATTTTCACCGTAAGAAGTGGTAGGAGGACCACCGATGAAACCGGCAATAATTGTGGAAATACCGTCACCCATCATGGTTCTGTGAAGACCAGGGTTCTTGAAGAAGTTACGCTTAGTCAATGAGTTAAGCACCATAATGTGGCCCATGTGTTCAGTCATCGTAACGAAGGCAATTGGTGCCATCGCAAGGATGGCTGCTGGGTACCATTTGAAGTGGTAGCTGATGCCCATTACGTCAAGGGCTGGCACTGAGAACCAGGCAGCTTTTTCAACGCCTGAGAAGTCAACGATGCCCAAGAAACAAGAGAGAACATAGCCACAAATGATTCCAAGCATGATGGAAACCAAACTAGTGAAGCCCTTGAAGCACATTTGGAAGATCAAAGTCATTACCAAAGTGAAGATGGCAACACCGAAGTAAGTTAAGTCATACTTTTGGTGGTTCATCATGGCGTCGTTTGCGGCAGTAGTAGCAAGTGACAAACCAATAACGATAATGATTGGTCCAACCACGATTGGTGGCAAAACCTTGTTAACCCAACCAGAACCAACCTTGGCAATGATCAAAGCCACGATTACGTAAACTAAACCAGAAGCAATCGCACCTTGAGCAACTGCAGGATAGCCGTCAGTCTTCATCAATGCTTGCATAGTCGCAACGAAGGCAAAACTTGAACCTAAGTATGCTGGGATCTTAAAGTGGGTCAAGATCATGTGGACTAAAGTACCGACACCTGATGAAAGCAGGGCGATACTTGGGTTGATTCCGATTAAGATTGGAACCAAAACGGTAGAACCGAACATGGCAAACATATGCTGCAAGGAGAGCAGGATACCTTGACCAAGTTCAGGCTTTTCGTAGACGTCTAAAATCGCGTCCGGGTTTCTAAACTTTTCTTTTTCACTCATTCAAATACTCCTATTTGTTCATGATATCAATGCCGTCTTTATCATCGACTTCGGTCATTGATACTTTAACTTCCTCATCCATTGCGGTAGGGATATTCTTACCGATAAAGTCAGGGCGAATTGGCAATTCACGGTGACCACGGTCGATTAAAACGGCCAAGTTGATCTTAGCTGGGCGACCTTGATCCATGATTGCGTCAAGGGCAGCTCTAATTGTTCTACCGGTGAACAAAACGTCATCAACTAAAACAACGTTCTTGTCAGTGACATCAAAGTCGAGTTGTTGACCATGAATCATCTTTTCCTTTTCGCTTTCTGGCAGGTCATCACGATATTGAGAAACATCGATTGCTCCAACGGGAACATCAACGTCTTCAAGATTCTTAAGGTTCTTAGCAATTCTTTGAGCTAAGTAAAGGCCTCTAGTTTTAATACCGATTAAAACTAAATTTTCCGTACCCTTGTTGCGTTCGATAATTTCGTAGGTCATTCGCATTAAGGCACGTTTCATACTAATTGCATCAACAATTTCTTTTGCCATATATTTTTCCTTTCTCGGATGACCAAAAGAAAAAGACCACCAAGGACACTGAGTCCAAGATGGTCTTCTGTTTCTGCTAGCACAAAAAAGACTAGCTCACGCAGATTTCCTTCTTAGCCTCACAGGACTAACTTTAAAGGTCATCACTATACTTTTCTTATATTAAACTAGCAAAAACGGATATTGTCAAGCAGATTCTAAAGAATGTTCTTTTCGATGTAATTCAAAACTCCTTCGTCGTCGTTAGTGTCAGTTACGTGGTTGACCACTTCAAGAACTGCTGGAACGGCGTTCTTCATTGCAGCGCCATCGCCGACTTCACGCAGCATTTCCAAATCGTTGCCGCCATCACCGAAGGAACACATTGTAATCGGTGAAGAAATCCTTGAGTTGATAATATTGGTTGCCGCTAGCTACGACGAAGTGAATGCCTTTTTCATCAAGCTTAGAATGAAATTCCTTGAATCTAGCTTCGTTGTATTTGCTTTGTGAATTTAAAAAAGTTCCGTCCATGTCGACAGCGATTAATTTGATCATAAAAATTGCTCCCTTTGAAATGATATTTTTATTTCATCATGAAATCGCTTACCATTTTGACAATTATGGAAGATATCCTGCATACTATTTTTAGTTGAAAGTTTTTAAGTAAAAGGGTGAGATTGAATGAATAAAAAGCAAATTTCAATGGTAACTTGGTCCTTGCTTTTAGCAAATATTATGTCAGGACTGGACGCTACCATTATTAATACTGCAATTCCGGCGATTGTTTCTGACTTGCACGGAATTCAATATATGGGCTGGATCGTTGCCTGCTTCTTGCTGGGGATGTCCGTTTCAGTACCAATTTGGAGCAAATTAGGTGAAAGAATGGGCAATAAATTTGCTTTTGAACTTTCACTTGTCCTCTTTATTGTAGGGTCGCTGCTTGAAGGGGTAGCGCCAAACATTTACTTCTTCTTAATTGCCCGGATCTTGATGGGCGTTGGTGCCGGCGGGATGGGTTCACTGCCTTATGTCATCGTTGGGTATATTTATCCAAATATTAAAAGAAGAACAGTCATTTTGAGCTACATTGCGGCCAGCTTCAGTGCGGCATGTATTGCGGGACCGCTTGTTGGTGGCTGGATCGTTGATGCCCTTTCTTGGCACTGGGTCTTCTACATCAATGTCCCATTAGGACTGATTTCCATTATTTTGAGTTTTATCTTTTATCGCGATGTGCACAAGGCTAAGGAAAAAGTACACTTTGACAAAATGGGTGCCTTCACTTTGATCGCTGGCTTGTCCTGCTTTTTAGTTGGAATTCAGATGCTGGGTTTAGCTAGTGGTATCATGGTTGCAGCTTTCGTCATTATCGGAATTGCCTTACTTGTTGCCTTTATCTTTGTGGAAAAGAAGGCAGATAGTCCTGTTGTACCGTTGAGTGTTTTTATGAATAAAGCGTTGGTGGGCGACTTTATCCTGTTTGCCCTAGCATGGGGTGCTTATATTTCAGTTAACACTTATTTGCCAATGTGGTCGCAGGCCATTTTAGGGACCTCCGCTTTAATCGGTGGGATGACCTTGATCCCTAACTCCATTTTGGATATCGCCGGTTCACAAAGCGCGCCATATTTCTTGCGTCACTTTAGCAATTATCGTTTGCTCATTATCGATTTTACTTTGATCGTCATTACCGTTTTAGGCTTGATCTTGGTGCCAATGAACACGCCATATCAAATCTTGATGATCATTGCAGCTTTATCTGGTTTAGGTGTAGGCTCGATCTTTGTTATTTTGCAGATCAAGGTGCAGATTGACGCCAGTGAAAAAGATATGGCACCGGCTACGTCACTGAGTTTCTTGATTCGAATTCTTGCTCAAACTGTGATGGCTGCCATTTATGGGGTCATCATGAACTTGGCTTTGGCTCGAGGAATCGCCGGCCATCGCGGCATTACGATGACCATGATGAACAAGTTGAGTGATGCGGAATCGGCTAAGAGTTTGCCAACTGCATTATTGCCAATCATGAGAAGAATTTTCCATTCAGGAATTATCGAAATTATGTATGTGGCACTGTTTTTAATGATTTGTGCGTACGTAGTTAACTTTATTTATAACAGACATGAAGCCAAAAAAGTGGCAGAATAAAAAGCTTGAGATTTTTCTCAAGCTTTTATTTTTACTGTAAATTGCGAATGACGTTGATTCTGAACAAAAGTAGATTGATTAATACGATCACCGTGGTGACGATGAAGACCATGCTATAGTTGAACATCCCTGATACGAATGAACCAAGTAGCGGTCCTACGATGTTGCCGATGTACATAGCCGACTGGTTCCATGAAAAGATACGGCCAGTAACGGCGGCAGGTGAGTTTTTGGTTAACATCGTTTGTACTTGTGGGAATAAACAAGCGTCAGAAAAACCAACTAAGAAGCGCAAAATTCCTAATTCAACTGTGTTTCGTACAAAAGCGGTCAGGAAGAAGAAAATTGATGCCGCAATAAAACCAGCCACGATGATTTTGTGAGTACCGATTTTATCACCGAGTGCACCGAAGCGGGAGGCCACTAGGAAAGTAGCAATCCCAGGAAGGGCGGCGATAACACCAGAGATGAAGACAACGTTGCCATGGCCATTAAGTAATTGGCGGATATATAGTGAAACGATTGGGTTAATGGAGTTATTAGCTGCTTGAATAATTAAAGTGGTTAATAGCAAACCAAAGATCAGATGAGGCGAACGAAGCGACTTAATTACGCCGCTGGCCTTGTCCAATTTTTTCGCGGTAACTGGCTTAAAGTCGTCTTCATGAACGAAGAATAGAACTAAGATTGAGCATAATAAGAGCAAGCCACCAGTGATCATAAAGGTAATGCGGTATGAAAAAATTGATGTTAAAGCACCACCAACAAGTGGTCCCAGCAAGGTACCGGCAGTGGTCGCTGAAGCAATCGTTCCTAGAGCTTGTCCAGAATTTGTCTTCGGCGTTTCGGTGGCAACTAAGGCATTAGAGTTAGAAATAAAGCCGGCAAATACACCTTGCAGCATTCTAAGCAAAAGCAATTGCCAAACATTTTGGACTAACCCCATGCAGGCGATAACGACGGACATCCCGATTCCGGCCCGCAAAATCATTGGTTTACGTCCTTTTTTATCAGCTAATTTGCCCCACCAAGGAGAAACAACCGCTGAAACGATGAACGTACCAGAATAAACGATCCCGGACCAGAAGTTAAGTTGTTGGTGAGAGAAGTTGCCTAACGTGTTAATGTATAACGATAAGAAAGGCATAATTTCTGAAAATGCGATCCCTGCAATGAAGACCGCGATCGATAAGACGAATAGATTTTTCTTCCAAATAGGTTTTTCTTTCACGATGCAAACCCTCCTAATTTTAGTTTAGCAAAAAATAAAGATAAAGAACTATGATAAAATTTGATGTAAGGACTTACAGAAGGAGAAAATTATGGAAAAAGCACAAGAAATCGAAATGCTTAAAGAATTCTCAGATGCTAACGCTACATCTGGTTTTGAAGAAGAATTCGTTAAACTTTTTACTAGCTATGCAGAAAAGACAGCCAATATTGAGACTGACGGGATGCTCAATGTTTATGCATCAAAGAAGGAAAACAAGGGCAACCGTCCTGTAATTCAACTTGATGCCCACTCAGATGCGGTTGGTTTCATCACCCAGGCCGTTCGTCCAAATGGTTTAATCAAGTTTGTTCCACTCGGCGGCTGGGTAAAATACAATATCCCTGCTTTGAAGGTTAAGGTTAGAAACCGCGATGGCGAATACATCCCTGGTGTTGTCGCAACTAAGCCACCACACTTTATGACTGCTGCTGAAAGAAACAACGTGCCTGACGTTGCCGATATGTCAATTGATGTTGGTTCAAGCAGCCGTGAAGAAACAATTAAAGACTACAAGATCGACACAGGTTGTCCAATCTTTGTTGATGTAAAATGCGAATACCACGAAAAATCTGGTTTGTTCTTTGGTAAAGACTTCGACGACCGTTTTGGTGCCGGTGCGATGATTGACGTTTTGGACAACTTGAAGGGTGAAGAAACTAACTTTGATGTTGTTGCCGCTTTGTCTAGCCAAGAAGAAGTAGGTCTTCGCGGAGCTTACGTAACTGCTAGAAAAGTTAAGCCAGATCTATGTATTGTACTTGAAAGCTGTCCAGCAGATGACACCTTCACTCCTGATTGGCTTTCACAAACCGGTTTAAAGCGTGGACCAATGCTTCGCGATATGGATACTACTTTCTTGCCAAACCCTAAGTTCCAACAATATGCTTGCGACTTGGCTGACAAGATCAACATTCCATACACTCGTTCAGTTAGAACTGGTGGTGGCCAAGACGGTGCCGCAATTTACTACGAAAATGGTGCACCAACGATCGTTATTGGTATTCCAGTTCGTTATGAACACTCACCATATTGCTTCAGTAGTTACAAGGACTTCAAGGCATCTGTTGATTTAGCTACTGCAGTTATTCGTGATATTACCCAGGAAAAGTTAGACAGTTTCAAAAAGTTTTAATCTTAATAAAAATTAAAAAAGCAGGTTTTCTATTTATTAGAGCTTGCTTTTTTGCTATACTTAGACATTATTTTATATTAAAAGTGAGGTATAACGATTGATTACAGTATCCGACTTAAGTCTTAAATTTGGCGGCCGCACACTTTATGAAGACGTAAATTTAAAATTTACTCCGGGCAACTGCTACGGCGTAATTGGTGCAAATGGTGCCGGCAAGTCAACTTTTCTTAAATTATTAGAAGGCAAGCTTGAACCAACTACAGGTTCAATTAGTATCGATCCTAATGAGCGTATGTCTAGCTTGAATCAGGACCACTTCGCCTTTGATGATTTTTCCGTAATGGACACCGTAATTCAAGGACATAAAGAACTTTACCAAGTAATGAAGGACAAGGATGCCCTTTATGCTAAAACTGATTTTAGTGATGAAGATGGGGTTAAGGCAGCTGAACTTGAAAGTAAATTTGCTGAACTCGATGGCTGGAACGCCGAAGCCGATGCTTCAAAACTATTGCAATCTTTAGGCATCCCTGAAGAAGAGCATCAAACACTCATGAAGGAATTGCCAGAATCCGAAAAGGTTAAGGTGCTTCTTGCTCAAGCGCTCTTTGGTAATCCTGACATTCTTTTACTCGACGAACCTACTAACGGTCTTGACGTGCACACCGTTGAATGGTTGGAAAACTTCTTAGCAGATTATCCTAATATCGTGATCGTAGTTTCCCACGACCGTCACTTCTTAAACCAAGTATGTACTGAAATGTGTGACGTTGACCGTGGCAAGATTCAACTTTACGTTGGTAACTACGACTTCTGGTACGAATCAAGCAAGTTGGCTAACGAACTTGCAGCTAACCAAAATGCTAAAAAAGAAGAAAAGATTAAGCAATTGCAAGAATTTATCGCTCGTTTCTCAGCTAATGCTTCTAAGTCTCGCCAAGCTACTTCACGTAAGAAGCAACTTGATAAGATCACTTTAGATGACATCAAGCCATCTTCACGTAAGTATCCATTCGTTAAATTTGAAATGCACCGCGATTTGGGTAATGACTTAGTTAAGGTAGAAAACGTTTCTTATTCAGTTGATGGTGAAAAGATTTTGGACAACGTTTCATTTATCGTACGTCCTGGAGATAAGGTGGCCTTTTTATCACGTAACGCCTTAGCTACTACTGCATTACTTGATATCGTTGCCGGTAAGATTAAGCCTGATTCAGGTACAGTAACTTGGGGTCAAACTACTGCCTTTAATTACATGGCGCGTGACTTGAACGCTAACTTCAACAACGATGATTTGACTATTCTTGATTGGCTTCGTCAATATGCCACTAAAGAACAAGATGACAATACTTTCTTGCGTGGCTTCTTAGGTAGAATGCTCTTCAGTGGCGATGAAATTGAAAAGAAGATCAAAGTTTTATCCGGTGGGGAAAAGGTACGTTGCCAATTGTCACGCATGATGCTTGAACCAGCCAATGTTTTAATCATGGACGATCCAACTAACCACCTTGATTTGGAATCAATCACCGCATTGAACGATGCTTTGGTTGCATATCCTGGTTCAATTTTGTTCACTTCTCACGACCACGAATTCATTCAAACTATTGCTAACCACATTATTGAAGTTGGTCCTAAGGGTATCGTTAGCCGCCAAGACACAACTTACGATGAATTCTTGGACAAGGACAGCATTCAAGAACAAGTTGAAAAAATCTATTAATAAGTAAAAGCTGATTTATCAATTAGATAAATCAGTTTTATTTTGCTCAAAAATAGCGCATAATAAAGGCAAAGTAGTAATGAAAGGACTTACATTATGAAGCAAATAAAGATGGGTTGCACCACTTTGGATATTCCTGCCGTGGCCTTAGGTATTATGCGAATGGACAAAAAGAGCATTCCCGAAGCTCAGGTTGCCATTCAAGCCGCTTATGATTCAGACATCAACTTTATCGATTCTGCCGATATTTATGGCGGTGGCAAATCTGAAGAAGTATTTGGTCAGGCTTTGAAGCAAATGAATCTTAAACGTGAAGATTTGTTTATCCAATCTAAGACAGGCATTGTTCCTGGTAAACGCTATGATTTTTCAAAAGAGCATATTCTGAAAGGTGTCGATGGCATTTTGGATAGAATGGGGATCGACTATCTTGACGCCTTGGTACTTCACAGACCTGATGCCTTATTTGATCCAGAAGAAGTGGCAGAAGCCTTCGATCAACTTCAAGCTAGTGGTAAAGTACGTTTCTTCGGTGTTTCCAATTTTGATTCTGCCCAATTTGAATTGTTGCAAAATTCACTCAGTCAACGTTTGATGTTTAACCAATTGCAGTTTGGTTTGAAGCACACAGGAATGATTGACTTCGGGATGCACATGAACATGCTTGATAATCCTTCTATTGATCGTGATGGCCAATTCTTGGATTATGCTCGCTTGCACCACGTAACTGTTCAAACCTGGTCACCATTCCAATATGGGATGTTTGAAGGTGCTTTCATTAACAATGACGGCTTCCCTAAACTGAATGCGGAATTGCAAAAGTTAGCTGACAAATACAACGTAGGTAAGAATGCCATCGCAGCAGCCTGGATCTTACGTCACCCTGCGAACATGCAAATGCTAGTTGGTTCAATGAATCCAGAACACATTAAAGATTCCGCAAAAGGCAGCGATATTGAGCTTACTAGACAAGAATGGTATGACTTATATCTTGCAGCAGGTAACTATTTAGCTTAAAAATTAGTTATAAATTTAATATTTTTAACTAATTTTTTGTTATAGTACGGCTGTAGATAGAGAAAGGAGGGGAGACTTATCATGCAAAAACAAGATATGATCTATGAAGATTTTATGGAAGATCGTGCAATTAAAATGTTCAAGGATGACGAATTGAACTATTCCGTTTATGTTCAGGTTTTTACTACTGATAACTTGCCGTTTTCACCAATTACCGGTGATAAAAAACATATCTTTTTTGACTATGACCAAGCAGCCACAGATGGCGTTGCAATTAGTGATGTGTGCGGCAACAAGTTCAATCAAGTTACACAAAAATATGAAGTTACGGACCACACCTATGTTGTTGGAAAAGTAGTTAAGCAAAGTCTTCCTGAAGATAAAGCGCTCTTATTGATGAAGAAGGCCGCTCATAATATTATTGCGGAACTAAATAAACCGGTTCTCATGTCTAAGATGAAGCACCGGCCGCATATTATGAATGATGTTGAGCGTTGCACTCAGCTATTAACCGATGAAAGCGTAGATCTGGGCACTTTAAGCAAAGAAACCGGCATTGCCGAGGATACTTTGCTTAGTTACCGTGATCAGCCTGATTTGCTTAAGAATGCTTATCATATTGAGCTTAAGAAATTAGTAGCTAAGTACTTTGAGGTCTTCTTTAATCGTAATGAAATTGAACGTTTTCGTTTCATGTTAATCGATATTGTTGGGCTTACTTGAAAGAGAATAAGGATAATCCAGCTGTTTATGATCCAGCATATGAACTATATATGATGTGCTAAGTAGGAGATTGGCATGGCCTGGCCAAGATGGAAGAAACTTGGCGTGCAATGTATGCGGCACATGAATAGCCAAAGTTGCTATTTTCGAGTGGCCTAGGTTAAACTATTTACTGGGAAATAATGATTTGTATAAAAAAGCATAGAGCTAACGAATTGCTAGTTCTATGCTTTTTAATATTGCTCAATTTCTTTGATGTTGAAGCCAGGAATATTGCCGAACCATTTTTTAGCAAGACGGGTGTAAGTACCGTCCTTTTTTAATTCATCTAAAGCAGTATTGATGTGCTTCATCATTGCCGTTTGTCCTTTGTTGACGGCAATACCATATGGCTGGTTGGTAAAGGTGCCACCAGTTAGCTTGTAGCCAGGGTTATCGTGCAAGATGCCGGCTAAAATACCATTATCTGTAACTAAAGCATCCCCTTGGTCTGCCTTTAATGCGGCAAAGGCCTGACCATAATCGTCAAACTGCAAGATCTCTGCTTTCGGTGCAAATTTATGCACGGCATCAGCGGCTGTCGTTCCTTTAACGATGAGTACGCGTTTATTATTTAAGTCTTTGACGTTCTTTATTTTACTGTTTTTAGCAACCATAATTGATTGGCCAGCAGGAAAGTAGGGGTTGCTAAAGTTGACCTGCTTTTTACGTTCCGGCGTGATTGTCATAGCGGCAATGACTGCATCGATATTTTTATTTTTTAATAATTGAATCTTAGTGTTTGCGGTCGTTGTGACAAAGTTGGCCTTGGCATTTTTACCAAGCATCTTATGCGTTAAAGCTTCGGCTAAGTCGATTTCAAAACCACGAATTTTACTGTCTTTGACGCTCATTGAGCCAAACAGTGGCGTATCTGCTTTGACGCCCCAATTGATGGTCTTAGTTTGTCTAACCGTTTGATAAACACTCTCATTTTTCTTTTGGCCACATGCAGATAGTGTGATAGTAATTAAAGCAATTAAAAAAGTTAAGTAGAATTTTTTTCTATTCATATACCTCCACCTTGTCTGGATATTGATTTTTTAATTATAGCAGACGGTTCTTTTTTTAAGGAAAGATATTTTCATTTTAAATTATTTCTTAAATTTATTTGACAATAGTCCACATGTGTACTAATATATTTTAGTACATGCAGAGACTAAATATAGAGGCGAGAAAATGGATATTAGCGATACAGCGAAGTTAAATTTAGCAATTGTTTATGGCAGTCATGGCTATGACTATTGGAATCAAACCCATGGAATGACTAGTTACTTAAGTATGATTTTATATGAGTTAACCATTCGTAAGAAGTTAACTCAAAAGCAACTAGTTGATTTAACGGATTTGCCCAAACAGTCAATCAACAAGGGGATCAAGCAGTTAATTGAATCGGGCTATTTATCGATGACAGTTGACCCACAAGACAAGCGAGTCCGCTTTTGTGAATTAACACCAACTGGTGAAAAATTTGCTCATGAAAAATTGCATTCTTTATTTGAGATTGAAGATAAAACAGCTAAAAAATTAGGCAAAGAAAAAATGAAGCAACTCACTGCTTTAAATGAAGAATGGAGTAATACTTTTTGGCATTTCTTAACTGAAGAAAGGAGTAATTAATGCAGACTTTTAAAATCTTAATGCCGTACTTTAAACGCTATAAAAAAGATGTTTTTGCGGCTTTTGTAGCGATTATCGTATCAGCGTTTGCGACACTTTATCAACCACGTTTACTTGAAAATATTCAACGTGCAATCATGGCTGATCAAAGACAATCAGTCATTCGCTACGGGATTATCTTAATCGTTTTAGGAATTGTGGCAATTATTTCAGGTATTTTCAACGTTTACTACGCTGCCCGTATCGCCCAGGGTGTAACGAGTGACTTGCGTGAAGATACATATGCTAAGATTCAAAGCTTTTCTTTTGGTAATATCGAAAAGTTCTCAGCAGGGTCACTTACTACACGACTCATCAACGACATGAACCAGATCATGAACATGATTATGCAGCTTTTTATGCAGCTGCTTAGAATGCCGATTTTAATCGTCGGTTCCTTCATTTTCTGTATTGTCATCATTCCACGTTACTGGTGGGCAACAGTTGTGATGGTCGTCTTGATCATGGTTTTTGATACTTACGTATTACGCCAAATGAATAGCTTGTTTGAAAAGTTCCAAAAGACCATGGATAAAATTTCTGGTCAAGCACAAGAAACTTTACAAGGTGTACGTGTAGTTAAGTCCTTTAACCAAGGTCCACAAGAAATTAAGAAGTTTGATCAGACCTCAGATAAGTTGAATGACTACAACATCGTAATTGGTTACTGGTTTTCTGCCATTATGCCAGCCTTCCAATTGATTGCTTACCTGGTAATTACTTTGGTTGTTTACTTAATTGGCCGCAGCATTACACAGCACCCAACCGATGTCGCCGTAGTTAGTCCTTTTGTTAACTATATTTTGACACTTCTTTGGACCATCATGATCGCCGGAATGACCATGATGCAATTTGCCAGAGGTAACATTTCTCTTGGCCGTATTAAAGAAGTGCTTGATACCGAACCAGACGTTAAGTTCGTTACTGAAGGTTCAACTCAACCTTTGAAGGGTAGCGTCGAATTTGATCACGTTTCCTTCACTTATCCTGATGGTGATGATGAAACCTTGAAGGATATTTCTTTCAAAATTAAGCCTGGTGAAATGGTGGGTATCGTTGGTGCGACCGGTTCAGGTAAGTCTACTTTGGCCCAATTGATCGCCCGACTTTACGATCCAACCAAGGGTGAAATCAAAATCGGTGGCGAAAACGTTAAAGATGTAACTGAAGACGCTTTGCGTAGCACCGTTTCATTCGTCTTGCAGCGTGCCGTTTTATTCTCAGGAACGATCGCTTCCAACTTGCGTCAAGGTAAATCACATGCACATTTACATGAATTGCAACGTGCTGCCAACATGGCGCAAGCTTCAGAATTTATTGAACGCTATAACGACTCATATGATCACGAAGTTGAAGAACGTTCTGCCAACTTCTCTGGTGGTCAAAAGCAAAGATTATCAATTGCTCGTGGTTTGATCGCTAAATCACCAATTTTGATTTTGGACGATTCAACTTCAGCCCTTGATGCCGAATCCGAAAAGAAGGTTCAACAAGCCTTAGAACATGACTTGCCAGATACAACGACCTTCATCATTGCGGAAAAGATCGTCTCAGTAGTTCATGCAGATACTATTTTAGTTTTGGATGATGGTAAGTTGGTTGCTCAAGGGACTCACGAAGAATTGCTTAAGACTTCACCTGTTTACCAAGAAATCTTCAAGACGCAAAAAGGCAAGAAAGGGGTGGAATAATGGGAGACACAAGAAAAGAAATCAAGTACTTTGTTAAATATTTAAAGCCCTACTGGAAAGGTATCACCATCGTTGTTGTTCTTTCCCTAGTTTCAAGTGGTGCACAAGTTATCGCGCCAACTTTCTTGGGTAGAGCCGTAACTGATTTGACCACATACTTATCCGATTTAAGAAAAGGTACTGCTAGTTTAAATACTTTCTATGGTGCATTATGGTCAATGCTGGCCTTTTACGTATTGAGTCAAGTTGCCATCTTTATTTCTTGCATGGTCATATCCAAATTTGACGCGGACTCAACCAATGATATGCGTGAAAATCTTTTCGCTAAGTTACAAAGAATGCTCGTGCGTTACTTTGATACGCACCAGGACGGTAAGCTGCTTTCACTCTTTACTTCTGACCTGGACAACATTTTCAACGCGATGAACAACGCGATTGCTGGAATAGTTTCCCAGGGAATCATGTTCATTGGAACAATTGTGGTTATGTTTATGGTTAATGCTCAACTTGCTTGGACGACCATTGCCGCCACGCCATTAATCTTGATCGTCAGTGTTTTAATTATAAAAAAAGCTCGTGTATATCTTGATAAACAACAAGATGAAATCGGGGACTTGAATGGTTACATCACTGAACAAATCAACGGTGAAAAGGTAATTATTATCAACAACTTGCGTAAAGAATCAATCGGCGGTTTTAAGACCTACAACAATCGCGTAAGAAACGCTATGTTCAAGGGACAATTCTACTCAGGTATCTTGTTCCCATTAATGAACGGTTTGAACTTGCTTAACTTGGCGATCGTTATTGCCATGGGTGCCTGGATGATTATTTCAGGACAAGTTACGCAAGCAATCGGTCTTGGTTTAATCGTAACTTTCGTTGAATACTCACAAACTTACTTCCAACCTTTAACGCAAATTACTTCAATCTACTCTATGATCCAACTTGCCTTAACTGGTGCTAGAAGACTTGCGACAGTTGAAGAACAAAAAGATGAAGATGATGTGCCAAATGGTAAGCAAATTCACGGCTTAAAGAATGGCGTTAAGCTTGAAGATGTTCACTTTGGCTATGACAAGAATAAGGAAATCTTGCACGGTGTGAACATTTCCGTAGATAAGGGTCAGTCTGTGGCCCTAGTTGGACCAACCGGTTCGGGTAAAACTACTATCATGAACTTGCTTAACCGTTTCTACGATGTCAATTCCGGTAAGGTAACGTTCGATGGTACGGACGTGCGTGATATTCAATTGAAGTCGCTGCGTGATAACGTTGGGATCGTGCTCCAGGATTCTGTTTTATTCAGCGGTACGATTGCCGACAATATCTGTTACGGTAAGCCGGATGCTTCAATGGATGAAGTAATTTCTGCAGCTAAGCAGGCTAATATCCACGACTTTATCGAAAGCTTGCCTGACGGCTATAACACTGAAGTAAACGACAGCAGTTCAGTCTTTTCAACTGGTCAAAAGCAGCTAGTTTCAATTGCGAGAACGATTTTGACTGATCCAGACTTCTTGATCTTGGATGAAGCTACTTCAAACGTTGATACTGTGACTGAAGAGAAGATTCAAAAGGCGATGAATGCCGTGATTGCAGGGAGAACTAGTTTCGTGATTGCGCACCGTTTGAAGACAATTTTGAATTCCAACAAGATTGTCGTCTTAAAAGACGGTAACGTCATCGAAGAGGGCAGTCACGAACAACTTTTGAAAGAAAAAGGATTTTACTACAAACTTTACACAGACCAGACATCATTTAGTTAAAGTGGTATACTGAGACTAATTGAATAGTTAGTCACTAGGGGTGCTTGAATAAGCTGAGAAATACCCTTTGAACTTGAACAAGGTAATGCTTGCGATAAGGAAAGTGTAAATTAAAATAGATTATTAATGTACTCCTACTGGCTAGAATAGTTAGTTAGGAGTATTTTTTATGTTTACACGTTCATCGAAATGGAATGTTAAGTCGATTATTTTAGTAGCCTTGATTGGGATCATCATGGGGGTTATCTACACCTATGGTTTCAACAATGTGTATAACTTGGTGAAGTTGAGTTTTTTGCCAACGGGTTATGCACCAGTTGTGGATAATATCTTCACGGGTCTTTGGTACATGGCAGCACCGCTTGCAATGTACTTTGTGCCCACAGTGGGTTCCGGTACGATCGGCGAATTAATTGCTGCGACAGTAGAAATGGCGATTGGTGGCCAATGGGGCACACTTACCATCTTGGAAGGTTTAATTCAAGGTGCTACTAATGAAATCGGCTTTTTCCCTAAAAAGTCCCGCTATGAAAGATTTTCTTGGGCTAGCGTTTTAACTGGTGCCTTCTTTGCCAACCTTGGTGGTTTTATCCCATCATATTTCATCTTTGGCTGGAGTCACTATCGTCCAAGTTTGCAAATCTTGATGTTTATCACCAGTATGATTTCTTCATTATTGTTTGATGGTGTTTTGGTCAAATTAATCACTAATTTATTTGATAAAGCACTTAAGCCTAAGACAAAGTAACTATAACCAATCCCTTTTTAACGTATACATATAACTATGCTAGAATGAAGTTGAAAGATGTATGTGCTTTCATAAAGAAGGGGATAATATGAAACGATCTAATGAAGAAAAAGAATCTGAGGCGGAAGCCATAAGGAACTGGAATCCGCGTTATAAGCATAATGTCATTATTTATTGTGGATTTATGGCATTTTAGGTGCGGTTACTGGGATTACCAACGATGCAGCTTTGTCATATTATAAAATCGTTGCGCCGCACCTGATTTCCGGGTTAAACATTTTTAATGCAGCAACTGCGATTTTGATGTCCATTATAATCGCAGCGGTGCACAAGTGGGGTTATCGTAAGATCTTGTTTATTTTGCCGCCAATGACCGCGATCTTTATGGCTTTAATGAAAAACGCCCGAAAATCCCCGTATTTTAATGCGG
>UMGA01008781.1_pt1 | contig 73452 bp, 92 predicted proteins | sample 1965171 | NCBI WGS metagenome assembly UMGA01 (sample SAMEA4836062, study PRJEB28245) | human gut metagenome | biome: gut microbiome; material: fecal sample | place: Denmark | collected 2008 | reverse complement strand
CTCGCATTGTTTCGGCAGTGCGGGGCTCTTTGCATTTGCGGGGGAGACGATGCATTTTATTCGTTCGCTCCGGCGAGGCCTGATGCTTACTCATAAAACGCATCGCCTATTATGGGAACCGGTCCGGCAGCTTTGTATCGGCGTAACGGATTTTGTATCCTGTCGAGTTGGGGAGCGCCTGCAGAAAAGGCTGCGAAAAAAGTGTCCGGAAAAGGCAAAAATATGGTAAAAAACGGCTTGCATACCATATGGTTTTGTAGTAAAATGGTCAAGTACGCGGCAATGGGATTCGTATGCCCTTTTTACGGCTGCGTAGAAAACTATGAAACAGGATGTTGCCCGGTTTCGGGGAAACTCCCGCGGAGCAGTTCGTTCCGGGAAACGAACGATAGGAGGAATTACGTAATGGCAAAACAGGAAAGAATCAGAATTCGCCTCAAAGCGTACGATCACAAAACATTGGATCAGAGCGCGGCGAAAATCGTCGACACGGCAAAACGGACAGGCGCAATGGTATCCGGCCCGATTCCCTTGCCGACGGAAAAGAACATCTTCACGATTCTGCGTTCACCGCATGTAAACAAAGACTCTCGTGAACAGTTCGAGTTACGCACACACAAGCGGCTGATTGACATATTGGAAGCGTCCAATAAAACAGTCGATGCTCTCATGCGGCTTGATCTGCCTGCAGGTGTGGACATTGAAATCAAATTATAGGAGGAGGTGCGATTATGTCTAAAGCTATTTTGGGTAAGAAGTTGGGAATGACCCAGATCTTCACCGAAGAAGGCGCGGTAGTTCCCGTCACCGTCGTAGAAGCTTCTCCGAATGTAGTTGTACGTGTAAAGACCGTTGATACGGACGGTTACAATTCCATTCAGCTGGGCTACGGCGAAATCAAAGAAAAACACTTAACCAAACCCGTTAAGGGTCAGTTCGACAAGGCAGGCGTAAGCCCTGTCAAATATTTGCGCGAACTGCGTCTGACAGATACACCGGAATATACGGTAGGCCAAACTCTGGCAGCTGATATTTTCGCAAGCGGCGATCTCGTCGACGTAGTTGGCACCACGAAAGGGAAAGGATTTGCCGGCACGATTAAACGTCACGGTTTTCACCGCGGACCTATGGGTCACGGTTCCAAGTCTCATCGTGAACCGGGGTCTCTCGGACCTATGATTTCCGGCGGTGGCGGTAAGGTCATCAAAGGTAAAAAACTTCCTGGACAGATGGGTGGTAATCAGGCTACGGTTCTTCACCTTTCCGTTGTAAAAGTCGACATGGAAAAGAACCTTATTTTGATTAAAGGCGGTATCCCCGGTGCCAAGGGCAGCCTTGTCATGATTCGCGATACTGTAAAACCCCGATAAAACGTGTAAACGGGAAGGAGGATATATAGAATGCCGAAAGTAAGTACGTATGATATTACCGGCGCACAGACCGGTGAAATAGAATTAAACGACAACGTATTTGGCGTTGAAGTGAACGAAGCCGTTATGAGACAGGCTGTACTTCGCCAATTGGCTAATGAACGGTTGGGCACGCATGCCACGAAGACGAGAGGCCTCGTACGCGGCGGCGGCAGAAAACCGTGGAGACAAAAAGGAACCGGCCGGGCACGTGTAGGCAGCACGCGCAGTCCTTTGTGGGTCGGCGGCGGTACCGTGTTCGGACCGCATCCCCGTTCGTACGAACAGAAGATGCCCCGTAAAGCAAGGCGCCTTGCCGTAAAATCCGCTTTAAGCGACAAGGTAAACACGAATGAATTGTTCGTATTGGATGAAATCACCTTAGCCGCACCGAAGACGAAAGAAGTCGTTAAAGTAGTTAACAACTTCAAATTCGGCGGCGAGAAAGTATTGTTTATTACAGACGGCGATGATGTTATGGCACGTTGCTCTCATAACATTCAAGGCGTAAAATCCGTTTCTGCGGAAAATATGAATATCTTCGATCTTCTTCATTATACGAAGCTGTTCATCACGAAGAGTGCCGTGGCAAAGATTGAGGAGGTGCTCGCATAATGATTATGCATGATATCTTATTAAAACCGGTCGTTACGGAAAAGACCACCATGCTCATGTCTGACGGTAAATACACCTTTAAGGTGCCTCTTAGTGCCAATAAAGTAGAAATCCGTAAAGCCGTTGAAGCCGTTTTCGGTGTGAAGGTCAAAAGCGTAAATACGCTGCGCATAACCGGCAAGATGAAACGTATGGGTAAATATGTCGGCAAGCGGCCGGATTACAAGAAAGCTGTCGTAACACTTCAAGAGGGCGAAACAATCGAATTCTTTGAAGGGGCTTAAGAAACGAGATAAAGGAGGAGGCACTATATAATGGCCATTAAATCATTTAAACCGTACTCTGCCGGCCGTCGGTTCATGACCGTTTCGTCGTTCGATGAAATTACAACGTCGAAACCGGAAAAATCTCTGTTGGCTAAAGTAACCAATAAGGGCGGTCGTAATAACAGCGGCAGAATGACGGTTCGTCATCAGGGCGGCGGGCACAAGCGCCGTTATCGTTTGATCGATTTTAAACGTATTAAAGATAATATTCCGGCTAAGGTAGCTACGATCGAATACGATCCTAACCGTTCCGCCAACATTGCGTTGCTTGTTTATGCGGACGGCGAAAAGAAATATATCATTGCTCCGCACGGACTGACTGTCGGCACTGTCATAGTCAGCGGTCCCGAATCGGATATAAAGATCGGCAACGCCTTGCCCTTAGGCCGCATTCCCTTGGGTACGATTGTCCACAATGTGGAACTGAAAATCGGCAAGGGTGCGCAGATCGTTCGTTCTGCCGGTTCGTCGGCACAGCTTATTGCCAAGGAAGGAAATTACGCGTTGCTCAGACTTCCTTCCGGCGAATTGCGTCAAGTACATGTAAACTGCCGTGCTACAGTCGGTGCCGTCAGCAATCCGGATCATGAAAACATTACTATAGGTAAAGCGGGCCGCAGCCGGTGGCTGGGTATCCGTCCGGGCAACCGCGGTGTTGTCATGAATCCGTGCGATCATCCCCATGGCGGCGGTGAAGGTAAGTCGCCTGTCGGCCGTAAACGTCCCGTTACGCCTTGGGGTAAACCTGCATACGGCGTAAAGACGCGTGATGCGAAGAAAGCTTCCGGCAAGTTCATTGTGAAGAGACGCAAATAAGTCGTGAAAGGAGATATATAAGTGTCCAGATCCGTAAAAAAAGGCCCGTTCGTTGCAGCTCATCTGGTTAAAAAGATTGACGCCATGAACGAAGCCAATGAAAAGAAAGTAGTAAAAACATGGTCGCGCGCATCTACGATTTTGCCGAACTTCGTGGGACATACAATCGCCGTTCACGATGGCCGCAAACACGTGCCCGTATATATTACAGAAGATATGGTTGGCCATAAATTGGGTGAGTTCGCGCCTACCCGTACATTTAAAGGCCACGCTAAATCGGAAAAAGTTACAGGATAAGGGAGGTAACCACAGATGGAAGCAAGAGCAATTGCTAAACATATCCGTATAGCTCCCCGTAAAATCCGTATTGTAGCTAATTTGGTTCGGGGCAAAGATGTGAGCGAAGCTTTGGCAATTTTGAAGTTTACACCGAAAGTAGGCTCCAAGGTTGTAGAAAAAGTTATTCGCTCTGCAGCTGCTAATGCGGAACACAACAACGACATGAACGTAGGTTCCCTGTTCATTTCGGAAATTTTTGTCGACCAGGATTCGACAATGAAGCGAATTCATCCGCGCAGCCGCGGGCAGGCGTTTAAAATTCTTAAAAAATCCAGTCATGTGACTGTCGTAGTAAAAGAAAAAGCATAAGGAGGGAAAGGTAGTGGGTCAAAAAGTAAATGCCCATGGGTTTCGTGTCGGTGTTGTAAAACCTTGGGATGCCAGATGGTATGCTGAGAAGGATTATGCAACGCTTTTGAATGAAGATGTGCGAATCCGTGAATTTTTAAAGAAACAGCTTTATGTTGCAGGTGTTTCACGTATTGAAATCGAACGTTCCGCCAAGAGAATCAAATTGGTTATCCACACGGCAAAACCGGGGATGGTAATCGGTCGCGGCGGTGCGGGCATTGAAGATATTAAAAAAGCCTTGAAAGCGTTTACGACGAAGACCGTCGATGTCAATATCGCTGAAATCAAGCAGTCCGAATTGGATGCCACCTTGGTTGCGGAAAACGTTGCAGGCCAGCTCGAACGCCGTATCGGTTTCCGCCGCGCCATGAAACAGAGCATCGGCCGCACTATGCGTATGGGTGCACAGGGGATTAAAATCATGTGTTCCGGACGTTTGGGCGGTGCGGAAATCGCGCGCAGCGAAAGTGTTCGTGACGGCTCCATTCCCTTGCATACGCTTCGTGCCGACATTGACTACGGTACGGCCGAAGCGCATACAACTTACGGCTGCATCGGCATTAAATGCTGGATTTACAAAGGTGAAATCTTGCCGGAAGCGAAGAAGGCTCCGCAACAGAAAAGACGGAAAGGGAGTGCTGAATAATGTTAATTCCGAAGAGAGTAAAGCATCGTAAGCAGTTCCGCGGCCGTATGAAAGGGACAGCGCAGCGCGGCAATAAAGTCGCTCACGGCGATTACGGCTTGGTCGCGTTGGAACCGGCTTGGATTACGAACCGTCAAATCGAAGCGGCTCGTATTGCTATGACCCGTTACATCAAACGTGGTGGTAAGGTTTGGATTAAAATTTTCCCAGATAAGCCGGTCACGGCCAAACCGGCTGAAACGCGTATGGGTTCCGGTAAGGGTGCTCCCGAATACTGGGTAGCCGTAGTAAAACCGGGCCGCGTCCTTTTTGAAATGGGCGGTGTTAATCCCGTAATTGCCCGGGAAGCTATGCGTCTTGCAGGACATAAACTGCCGATTAAGACGAAGTTCGTTATTAAAGGTCAAGAATTAGGTGGTGAATAAAATGAAGGTTAAAGAAATCCGTGCTCTGAGCGCTGCCGAAATGGATGAAAAGGTGGTTAGCCTTAAGGAAGAATTGTTTAACCTCCGTTTTCAACATGCGACCGGCCAATTAGAGAATCCGATGCGTATTCGTGAAGTAAAAAAGACGATTGCCCGTATTAAGACAATCCAGCGTGAAGCTGAATTACGTGCATAACATATAAGTCGGAACTTGGAAATCTAAAAGGAGGTCACAACACAGATGGAAAGAAATGAACGGAAAGTCCGCGTAGGCAAAGTTGTCAGCGATAAAATGGATAAGACCGTTGTCGTTGCCGTTGAATATAAAGAACAACATAAGCTTTATAAGAAGCCGATGATTACGACTGTAAAGTTCAAGGCGCATGATGAAAACAATGAATGCCGTATGGGCGATATTGTGCGTATTGAAGAAACGCGTCCCTTGTCCAAGCAGAAGCATTGGCGAGTCGTGACGGTAGTCGAAAAAGCTAAATAAGCTTGATTAATTAGGAGGTTAAGCCATGATTCAGCAAGAAACTATGTTGAACGTTGCCGATAACACGGGAGCTAAAAAAGTCTTGTGCATTCAAGTCATGGGCGGTTCGTATCGTAAATACGGCAATATCGGTGATATTATCACTGCCACTGTCAAAGATGCAACACCCGGAGGCGTTGTCAAGAAAGGTGACGTCGTCAAGGCTGTTATTGTTCGTTCCAAGAAGGGATTGCGTCGCGCCGACGGATCATATATCCGGTTTGATGAAAATGCGGCAGTCGTGATCAATGCAGATAAAAGCCCTAAAGGTACTCGTATCTTCGGGCCCGTTGCCAGAGAATTGCGTGAAAAAGATTTCATGAAAATCATCTCCTTGGCACCGGAAGTGTTGTAGAGCGGAGGAGGTGTTCCAAGATGGGAAAGATGCATATCAAAACCGGTGATACGGTCGTTATCATCGCAGGTAAAGATAAAGGCAAGAAGGGTAAGGTCATTGCCGCGTATCCGAAAAAGGACCGCGTTGTCGTAGAAGGCCTCAATCAGGTTAAACGCCACACAAAACCGAGTCAGAACAATCCTCAAGGCGGTATTATCACCAAGGAAGCTTCCCTTCACGTTTCCAACGTTATGCTCGTCGACCCGGAAAGCGGTAAACCGACTCGCGTCAGAACCGTTATTCAGGCGGACGGCACAAAAGTGCGCACTGCCGTAAAGAGCGGCAAAGCTATCTAATACGAAGGGAGGGCCTTGAGAGTGTCCAGATTAAAAGACAAATATCTTTCTGAAGTTGTAAAAGGCTTACAGGAAAAATATACTTACAAAAACGCAATGCAGATTCCGAAGGTGACGAAAGTCGTAATCAATATGGCCGTAGGCGAAGCTGTCGGTAACTCTAAAGCATTGGACGCGGCTGTCGGTGATATGACGATTATTTCCGGCCAGAAACCGGTTATTACGAAAGCCAAAAAATCCATTGCGGCGTTCAAAATTCGTGAAGGCATGAATTTGGGTTGCAAAGTTACGCTTCGCGGCCGACGCATGTATGAATTCCTCGATAAACTGATGAATTTGGCATTACCTCGCGTTCGTGATTTTCACGGCATCAGCGCAACCGGTTTTGACGGCCGCGGCAACTATACACTCGGCTTGAAAGAACAGTTGATCTTCCCGGAAATTGAATACGATAAGATCGATAAGGTTCGCGGCATGGATATTACGATTGTCACGTCGGCAAACAGCGACGAAGAAGGCCGCGATTTGCTGGCCTTAATGGGAATGCCTTTTGAAAAGCAGCAATAAGGAGGAAAATATAGATGGCAAAGAAGTCGATGCTTGAACGCGAAAAGAAACGCGAAAAGATAGTAGCCAAGTATGCCGCGCTTCGTGCGGAATTAAAAGCTAAAGGCGACTATGAAGCACTTTCCCGCCTGCCGGCCAACGCGTCGCCGGTACGGCTGCATAATCGTTGCAAAGTGACCGGTCGTCCTCACGGCTATATGCGTAAATTCGGTATCAGCCGTATCACATTCCGTGAATTGGCTTATAAAGGCCAAATTCCTGGCGTTCGTAAAGCCAGCTGGTAACGTATAAACGAAGGGAGGTTTTTACACATGGCAATGTCCGATCCGATTGCGGATATGCTCACGCGAATCCGCAATGCCAATTCGGCATATCACGAAAAAGTGGAAATGCCCGCTTCCACGATGAAAGCAGCAGTGCTTAACATCCTGAAAGAAGAAGGCTTTGTAAAGAATTTTGAGTCCGTAAACGACGGCAAGACCTTGAAGGTTACGTTGAAATACGGTTCCAATAAAGAAAAAGTAATTAGCGGTATTAAACGAATTTCTAAACCGGGCCTGCGCGTTTATGCGAAAAAGGAAGAACTCCCCCGCGTCCTCGGCGGCTTGGGGATCGCCGTAATCTCTACGTCCAAAGGTGTGATGAGCGATAAGACGGCGCGTAAATTAGGGTTAGGCGGCGAGGTTATCGCCTACGTCTGGTAAATTTGGAGGTGTCAATATGTCACGTATAGGTAGAATGCCTATTGATGTCCCGGCAGGCGTAACGGTTAAACTTGACGGTCCGGTCATTACGGTGAAGGGACCGAAGGGTGAACTGACCCGCACGCTTCATCAGGATATGAAAGTAACAATACAGGATAACGTTATTACAGTGGAACGTCCGACGGAAGAAAAGAACCATCGCGCCCTGCACGGCCTTACACGGGCTCTTGTTGCCAATATGGTGCAAGGCGTTACGGAAGGATTTAAAAAAGAACTGGAGATTGTTGGCGTCGGCTACAGAGCGCAGATGAAAGGAGCGAAACTGGCATTGACGCTCGGTTTCTCTCATCCCCTCGAATTGGAGCCGCCTGCAGGTATCAGCGTAGAATGCCCGAGCGCTACACAAATCGTCGTATCCGGCATAAATAAGGAACACGTAGGCGAGTTTGCGGCTAAGATTCGCGGCTATCGTTTGCCTGAACCGTACAAGGGAAAAGGTATTCGTTATGCAGGCGAACATGTACGGCGTAAAGCGGGCAAGGCCGGCACGAAGAAATAATAATCTGTTCTCATAGAAAGGAGTGAATTCCTTGAAATCCAGTAAGAATGCGATTCGCGTAAAGCGTCATTGGCGTTTGCGCAAGCATATAAGCGGTACGGCGGAACGTCCGCGTTTAAACGTATTTCGCAGCTTGAACCATATTTACGCACAGCTCATTGATGATGTAAACGGTACGACCCTCGTATCGGCCTGCACATTGGATAAAGAATTGAAAGGCCGAGCTAACGGCGGTAATAAAGAAGGCGCCAAGGCAGTCGGCAAATTAGTTGCCGAACGGGCTGTGGCAAAGGGTATTACAACGGTGGTATTCGACCGCGGCGGTTACTTGTATCACGGTCGCGTAGCGGCTTTGGCCGATGCAGCTCGTGAAGCGGGCTTGAAGTTCTAATCAGGAGGAAATAAGACATGGCAAAAGTTGACCATACAGGTCTTGAGTTACAAGAAAATGTCGTATTTATCAACCGTGTTGCTAAAGTAGTTAAAGGCGGCCGTCGTTTTTCCTTCAGTGCCTTGGTTGTAGTCGGTGACGGAAACGGCCGTGTAGGTGCAGGATTGGGTAAAGCCGGTGAAGTTCCCGAAGCTATCCGCAAAGGTGTTGAAGATGCGAAGAAACATTTAGTTACAGTGTCCTTAAAAAACGGTACTATTCCCTATCAGACGACAGGTGTTTTCGGTGCAGGTCAGGTTCTCTTGAAACCGGCTGCAGAAGGTACCGGCGTTATTGCCGGCGGTCCCGTTCGTGCCGTATTGGAACTGGTCGGCGTGCGTAATATCCTTACGAAGTCTCTCGGTTCTTCCAACCCGAACAACATGGTTCGCGCTACGATTCAAGGATTGGCGCAATTGAAAGATGTCAAGAAAGTGGCAGAACTCCGCGGCAAGACTGTAGAAGAAATTTACGGTTAATAAGGAGGATATGAATAATGGCACAAGTTAAAGTTACGCTTGTACGGAGCTTGGCAGGACGTCCTGCCGATCAGCGCGCAACCGTTACGGCTCTCGGCTTGCATAAAACGAATTCCACCGTTGTCAAAGAAGCCACGCCCCAGATCAAGGGTATGCTGCACAAGGTGGAACACTTGATTAAAGTAGAAGAAATTTAATACAAAGGAGGTGTGCTGAATTGAAACTTCATGAAATGAGCATTATTCCCGGTTCCAAGAAGAAACGCAATCGCGTCGGTCGCGGTATCGGCTCCGGCAACGGCAAGACTGCCGGCAGAGGCATGAAGGGCCAGAACTCCCGTAGCGGCGGCGGTGTACGTCCCGGCTTTGAAGGCGGCCAGATGCCCTTGTACCGTTTACTGCCGAAACGCGGTTTTAAGAATATTTGGGCTAAAGAATATGCGGAAGTTAATGTTTCCACATTGAATCGCTTTGAAGACGGTACGACTGTCGATCCGGCAGCTCTCGTTGAAGCGGGAATCCTGAAGAATGTCCGCGACGGCGTTCGTATATTGGGCAGCGGCGAGCTCGAAAAGAAACTTACGGTCGTAGCCCAAGGCTTTACCAAGTCTGCACAGGCGAAAATTGAAGCAGCCGGCGGTAAAGTAGAGGTGGTATAAGGTGTGGGACAGCATTCGGAATGTCTTAAACGTTCCTGAATTTCGTAAACGTGCAGTATTCACCTTGATAATGTTCGTCATCTTTCGTCTCGGTGTTCATATTCCCGTTCCGGGTGTAGACGCGACGGCGATAGAAAGCCTCTTTAACAGCGGTAACCTGTTCGGCCTCCTTGATTTATTCTCCGGCGGTGCATTGAGCAAGTTTTCCGTATTGGCTATGAGTATTACGCCGTACATCAACGCTTCCATTATTATGCAGTTGTTGACGGCAGTCGTTCCTACCTTTGAGCAGTGGTCCAAGGACAACCAGGACGGTCGTGACAAGATTCAAAAGGTCACTCGTTACGGTACGGTCCTCCTCGGCTTTATTCAGGCCTTTGCCATGAGCTATGCCCTGAAAGTTAATAATGCCTTAATCGACAACAGTTGGACCATGGTTCTCATGGTTGCCGTTATTCTGACGGCAGGCACATGCTTTCTTATGTGGCTCGGCGATCAAATTACGGCAGGCGGCATCGGCAACGGTATTTCGCTGATCATCTTTGCGGGTATCGTCGCCCGTTTCCCGAACGGCGTCAACACGCTGTACCAATATGTACAGGCAGGAACGATTAATGTATTTCAGGCGGCGCTCTTTGCGCTCATTGCCCTGCTCATGATCGTTATCGTCGTGGAAGTAACACAGGGACAGCGGCGAATTTCCGTGCAATATGCGAAACGAATTGTGGGCCGCAAAATGTACGGCGGTCATTCGACTCATATTCCCTTGAAAGTAAACCAGGCAGGCGTTATTCCCATTATTTTCGCCTCGTCCGTACTCATGTTCCCGATTACGATCGCCCAGTTTATCCAAAATGACACCATTCAGTGGTTGGCGACTGTATTCGGTTGGGGTACCTTGGGCAATACTATTGCCTATGCGGTTTTAATTATATTCTTCACATACTTCTATACGGCCATTTCACTTAATATTCCGCAGATGACCGAAAATATGCAGAAGTACGGCGGCTTTATTCCGGGGATTCGCCCGGGGCAGCCGACGGCAAGGTTTATTGATCGAATCATGACGCGCATTACCTTGGCAGGCGCTATCTTTTTGGCCTTTGTTGCCATCTTGCCGAATTTTATCGGTTGGATTACAGGCATTCAGGGCGTCTACTTCGGCGGCACGGCCGTCCTTATCGTCGTCGGTGTCGCCATCGATACGATGAAGCAGGCCGAATCGTTGGTGCTGAATAAACAGTACCAAGGCTTTGTAAAATAAGAAGGAGGCAATTTGAGTGTATATTCTGTTAATGGGCCCTCCCGGTGCCGGTAAAGGCACGCAGGCCGAACGACTGATTGAAAAATACAAGATTCCTCAGATTTCCACCGGTGACATGTTCCGTGCGGCCGTAAAGGAACAGACGCCCCTCGGTTTGGAAGCCAAGAAGTATATGGACGGCGGTCAATTGGTTCCCGACGCGGTTACAATCGGCATTGTCAGGGAAAGACTGGCAAAGGATGATTGCAAGGAAGGGTTCATCCTTGACGGCTTTCCGCGCACGACGTCGCAGGCCGTCTCGCTTGACGCGATTCTCCGCGATCTCGGCATCAAGCTGGACGGCGTTATCAATATTGCCGTCCCCGATGAAGAGCTGGTACGGCGCACGACGGGCCGTCTCATTTGCCGCAGCTGCGGTGCCACCTATCATTTGACGTCCAAGCCGCCCAGGACGGAAGGCACTTGCGACAAGGACGGCGGCGAACTGTATCAGCGTGATGACGATAAGCCCGAAACCGTTAAAAAACGTCTTTCCGTGTATGCGGCTCAGACCAAACCCTTGATTGACTATTACAAAAATTCGAACCTTTATATTGAAGTGGACGGTCAGCAGGATATGGATACGGTCTTCAACGCCATTGTGGCAAGTTTGGAAAAGGGCAAGTAAGATGATTATATTAAAGTCCAAACGCGAAATCGGTTACATACGCGCAGCCGGACGCATTACAGCAGACGCGTTGGCCCTCATGCGGGAACTGGCCAGGCCGGGTGTGACGACGGGAGAACTGGACCGGCGCTGTGAAGAGTATATTCGCAGCCAAGGCGCTTTTCCCAGTTGCAAAGGCTACTGCGGCTTTCCTGCAACGATTTGTGCCAGCGTGAATGAAGAAGTGGTACATGGTATTCCCGGTCACCGAAAATTGCATGACGGTGATATAATCAGTGTTGACTTGGTTGTAAATAAAGACGGCTATCACGGTGACTCAACAATTACGATTCCTGTCGGCAGTGTGGCGCCTGAAACGCTCAAACTGCTTAAAGTGACGGAAGAATGTCTTTACAAGGGTATCGAACAGGCCGTTGCCGGCAAGCACATGGGTGACATCGGGCAGGCCGTGCAGCAGTACGCGGAATCTTTCGGCTACGGTGTCGTTCGGGACTATGTCGGTCACGGCATCGGCGCGGATATGCACGAAGAACCGGAAGTTCCCAATTACGGCCGGGCCGGACACGGTGTGCTGTTGGAAGAAGGCATGGTTCTGGCCATCGAGCCGATGATCAATATGGGTACCGAGAAGGTACGTCAGCTTGATAACGGATGGACTGTTATTACACAGGATAAGAAACCGGCAGCCCATTTTGAGCATACTGTTGCCGTTACCGATCACGGTCCGGAAATCCTGACTTTACAGTCATAATGAACGGGGTTCACTAGTCTGTCGGAATGACGGTTCTCAGTCTGACAGGTAAAGATAAAGGCGGCATATATGCAGTTGTCGCAGTAGGGGCTTATCCGTATGTGTATATCGCTGACGGTAGGAAATACAAGAAGGAAAAGCCCAAGAAGAAGAACTGCCGACATCTCAGGCCTTTAGAACCGAGCGCAGAACCGCATCGTTATAAAGACGATCGGTGTATACGCGAACTGATAAGCAGGACGAAACGGATTTTGACCGGGGAGGAGTAGTACATGTCTAAAGAAGATGTTATTGAAGTTGAAGGTATTGTTGTTGAAGCGTTGCCGAATGCCATGTTTAAGGTAAAGCTGGAGAATGACCATATTATATTGGCTCATGTTTCCGGCAAGATGCGTATGAACTTTATCCGTATTTTGCCCGGAGACAGAGTTACGATGGAACTCACTCCGTACGACTTGAGCCGCGGGCGTATTACATATCGCTTCAAATAACTGCTTGCGTAGGAGGTAATTATGAAGGTAAAACCGTCAGTAAAAAAGATTTGCGATAAATGCAAAATTATCAAGCGCAAAGGCCGCGTAATGGTTATTTGCGAAAATCCGAAACATAAACAAAAGCAAGGTTAATAAGGAGGTGGATGAATAGATGGCACGTATAGCCGGTGTGGATTTACCACGCGATAAACGAGTTGAAATTGGATTGACATACATTTTCGGAATCGGCCTTTCTTCTTCACAGGAGATTTTGAAGAGAACGGGCGTCAATCCGGACACGCGCGTTCGTGATTTGACGGAAGACGAAGTGCAGAAAATTCGCGAACTCATTGGCGAAGAATACAAGGTAGAAGGCGATTTGCGCCGTGATACGGCTCTTAATATTAAACGCCTTATCGAAATTAACTCTTACCGCGGCAAACGGCATCGCTCGGGGCTTCCTCTGCGCGGTCAGCGTACGAAGACGAACGCGCGTACTCGCAAGGGTCCGAGAAAGGCGATTGCAGGTAAGAAAAAATAATATTGTTGCGTAAGGAGGGAAATGATTTTGGCTAAAAATAACGTAAGAAGTAACAAGAAAAGAGAAAAAAAGCATGTAGAATCCGGTGCTGCACATATCCGTTCTACTTTCAATAACACCATTGTTACGATCAGCGATACGAAAGGCAATGCCTTGTCTTGGGCAAGCGCCGGCGGTCTCGGTTTCCGCGGTTCCCGTAAGAGTACGCCCTTTGCTGCGCAGATGGCTGCGGAACAGGCTGCCAAAGCGGCTATGGAACACGGCCTTCGCCAGGTGGATGTATTTGTTAAAGGCCCGGGTTCCGGTCGTGAAGCGGCTATTCGTGCTTTGCAGGCTGCAGGACTGGAAGTAAATTCCATTAAAGACGTTACCCCTATTCCTCACAACGGTTGTCGTCCTCCCAAGCGGAGACGCGTATAATCGATGGCCTCGCGGCGATTGATTTTGATTCTGGAATAGGAGGATTTTCCACATGAGTAACGAAAACATTTTTAAAGTGACATCCGTTGAGTCTAACGAAAGCGGAACCTTTGGAAAATTCGTATGCAAGCCTCTTGATCGGGGTTATGGAATCACCTTGGGGAACAGCTTGCGACGCGTCCTCTTGTCTTCTCTTGAAGGCGTTGCCGTTACATCGATTAAGATCGACGGCGTCCTTCATGAATTTTCTACGATTCCCGGTGTACGGGAAGATGTTTCCGAAATCATTTTGAACCTTAAACAGGTTCGCATGAAGTTCACACGCAATGAGCTGACGGAAGCGGATATTATCGTGGATATTTCGGGAGAATGCGTATTTACGGCTGAAAACCTCAACGTAAACTCAGACATAGAAATTTTGAACCCGAAACTTCATATTGCCACCTTGGATGAAGATGCGCATATTCGTATGCATTGTCATATTGAAAAGGGAAAAGGCTACGTTCCTTCGACAAAGAATAAGAAGGAAACGGACGTCATTGGCGTCATACCTATCGATTCGATTTATTCCCCTATTTTACGGGCTAAGTATGAAGTCGCTAATGTTCGGGTCGGCAACGAAATGGATTATGATTCGTTGACCATGGAAGTTCAGACAGACGGCAGCATTAAGGCTGCCGACGCGTTGGCATCGGCAGCTTCTATCATGACTTGCTATTTGGACGAATTTAAAAAATTGGCTACGACAGACGATGAATTGCAAAAGCCGCCTTTCGTTCCCGACGGGGATGAAGAAGAGGGCGGCGATGAAGGCGGTACGGGCGGCGGTATCGGTGACGAATCCATCGATCGCTTACAATTATCCGTTCGTGCATCCAATTGTCTGAAACGTGCCAATATTTATACCATCTCTGACTTGATTGCCCATTCGGAAGCGGAACTTTCCAAAATCCGCAACCTCGGCAAGAAATCGGTTGATGAAATTATTGTAAAACTTAAAGACGTCGGCCTTGAATTGAAGCCTAATGATGAATAATGAGGAGGATGAACGATGGCTTATAGAAAATTAGGACGCGACAGCTCTGCGCGCAAAGCAGTATTGCGCAGCCTTGTTACTTCTTTATTCCGGCATGAACGCATTGAGACTACGGAGGCGAAGGCAAAAGAACTTCGCAAAGTAGCAGATAAGATGCTGACCCTTGCTAAACGCGGCGACTTGCATGCGCGCCGTCAGGCATTGGCATACATAACGGATGAAGACGTAGTAAGAAAACTGTTTGCAGAAGTAGCTCCGAAATATAAGGAACGCCAAGGCGGTTATACGCGCATTATTAAGGTGGGTGTCCGTCAGGGCGATGCGGCTCCCGTCGTGATTATTGAACTGGTTTAAGGCCGTTCGGTACGGAATAGCACCTTACGGCAGAAAGCGTTGCAGATTTCTGCAACGCTTTCTTTATTAAAGGAGGTTTCATGGCTTACAGAACTATATTGGCCGTCAACTTCGACGAAGAACGACTGCGTCTATTGAAACATGTCGGCCTTGCGGCACAGGCGAAAGTGCGGGCCGTAGGGGAAGACGAAAAAGATAAGACCGTCGGCGAGCTCATCGGTTTGACGGAGGATGAAACGGCAGAAATTTCCGCCCTTGCGCAGGATACGATAGAGGGAACGGCTATTCCCGACGATGCGGAACCCGTAATGAAAGAAGCCGTCATTCTCTGCGGCTTCGATCAGGCGGCGGCTCACGAGTTTTTGGAGGCGATTAAGCGGGGCAAGGTGAAGTACATTCCCTTAAAAGCCATGCTCACGCCCAATAATGTAGGCTGGAACATTCATACTATTCTCTACGAATTACAGGAAGAACATGAGTATTTTAAGAAGAACAGATCCCGCTGAAGGAGGTATACGCTGTGCGACCGACGACACTGTGTTTTCCCGTCACGGCGGACGGCAGGCTTCTTTTGGGGCGTAAGAAGCGCGGCTTCGGCGCCGATAAGTGGAACGGTTTCGGCGGCAAGCTTGAAGGACGTGAGACCTTTCGCCAGTGCGCCGTGCGGGAGCTGCATGAAGAAGCGGGCCTTATAGCGGCGCCGGAAGACTTGGAGATTATCGGATTTTTGGACTTCCATTTTCCCGCATCCCCGAACGACGACCATATTACGTATATATACTTTGCCCGTATATGGATAGGGACGCCGGTGGAGACGGAAGAGATGGAGCCGCGATTTTTTTCGGCAGATAACCTTCCATACGATGAAATGTGGCAAGGCGATCGCGTCTGGTTACCTATGCTCCTGAAGGGCGAAAAAATTAAAGGCATTGTTACCTTTGCCGCCGGCGGCGAGCAGGTGGACCGAATAGAAATTTATAAACATGAATAAGCAAGGAGCGGCCTCATGTGAGGCCGCTCCTTGCTTCCGGGAAGCGTAAATTAGCTTTCGTATAAACCGGAAGGTGATTCGGAAATGTTGATGTAAATATTCTTGGTTTGCGTGTAGTGTTCAAGCGTTGTCTTGTCCGTTTCTCTGCCGATACCGGACTGTTTGTAGCCGCCGAAGGGAGCACCGGCGGGAATGGCGTTGTACGTATTGATCCACATACGACCCGTTTCTACCGCATTGGCTACGCGCAGCGCTTTGTTGATGTCTCGCGTCCAAACGGCACCGCCTAACCCGTAATCCGATTGATTTGCCATGGCGACGACATCTTTTTCGTCTTTAAACTTGATGATGCAGACGACGGGGCCGAAGATTTCGTCGCGAGCAATGCGCATGTCGTTCGTTACATCAGCAAAAATTGTCGGGCGAATGAAGTTGCCCTTGTCGAGACCGCCTTCCGTAATCTTTTCACCGCCGCAAACGAGGCGGGCTCCTTCTTTTTTGCCGATTTCGACATAATCAAGGATTTTTTGAACCTGTTTCCCGTCGATTTGCGAGCCCATTTGTACGCCTTCTTCCCAAGGAAGGCCTACTTTTACGCGTCCGAATCGTTCAGCCAGATCGTGGACGAACTTGTAGTAAATGCCTTCCTGTACGAAAATACGGGATCCTGCGCAGCAAACCTGCCCCTGATTGAAGAGGATACCTAATTGGGCGCCGTCCATAGCCATATCCCACTTGCAATCGTCAAAGAAGATATTTGCCGATTTACCGCCCAATTCCAAGGTTGCAGGCACCATCTTTTCCTGAGCCGCCTTATACACGTCATAGCCGATTTCCGTTGAACCCGTGAAGGCGAGCTTCTGTACGCCCAGATGGTCGAGGAGGTATTGGCCCGTGCGGGAACCGCCTCCGGTGATGACGTTGATGACGCCTGCCGGGATGATATCGCCGATAAGGCGCATCAGTTCAAGCACGCTGAGAGACGTGGAACTCGACGGTTTGAGCACGGTAGTACAACCTGCCGCCAGGACCGGGGCCAGTTTCCAAGCCGCCATGAGGAAAGGGAAATTCCAAGGTACGATCTGGCCGACAACACCGATCGGTTCGTGTACGACCAGGCTCAGTGTATGGTCGTCGAGCATGATAGCGCGCCCTTCCTGTGTGCGTACGGCGCCGGCGAAGTAGCGGAAGTGATCGGCGCCCAAGGCGATATCCACTGCCCGTGTTTCACGCAAGGGCTTGCCGTTATCGAGCGTTTCCACCATTGCCAAGTGTTCCGCGTTGTCATCAATGATTTCAGCGATTTTTAAGAGCAGATTCTGCCGTTCAATAGGCGATGTGTGTTTCCACGTTTCCAGTGCTTTTGCTGCAGCTTTTACGGCTGTATCCACATCGTCTTTCGTCGCTTCCGCAACGGTCGAGAGGAGTTCGCCGTTGGACGGGTTGTACTCTTTAAAGGTTTTGCCGTCACTTGCGGGAACCCATTTCCCGTCAATGTACAGATTATAGGAGTTTTGCACGTATTTAGACATAATAATCATCGCTCCTTTCATTTGAGCTTATAAAGCCGCTTTTACAGCCGGTTCCAACTCTTCCGGCGTTACAGTCGGTTCAAACCGCGTGACTGTGTTCCCGTCGCGGCTGACGAGGAACTTTGTGAAATTCCATTTTATGCCGTTGCCTTCGACATTTTCCGGATAATGTTCGCTTACGACCTGTTGGATCAGTTTACCCATTTCCTTGTCTGTTTCAAAGCCTTGGAAAGGCGCCGCATCGCTTAAGTAAGTAAACAAAGGCGCCGCGCTTTTACCTCGGACGTCTGTCTTGGCAAAGAGCGGGAATGTTACGCCGAAGTTCAACTTACAGAAAGACTGCACTTCTTCTGCACTGCCCGGTTCCTGTGCAAGAAATTGGTTGGACGGAAAGCCGAGTATAATGAGACCCTGGTCCTTATACTTCTTATATAATGCTTCCAAACCTTCGTATTGCGGCGTAAATCCGCACTTACTGGCCGTATTGACGATTAGTACGACCTTGCCCTTGTAATCGGCAAGAGAAACCTCTTCGCCTTTAATATTTTTTACATTGAAATCATAAATGTTCATGATTTTTCCTCCAAAATTCAGAATATTTATCTTTTGTGTTGCTCTAAACAGAAAATTGCTAATAACAGTTATCCATTTAGAGAAGTTATATACAGTATAGTGGAAAGAAAAAAATAAATCAATACTATTGTAGTGCATTTTAGGAATAGAATAAGTGAAGTGCAGGAAAGACATGAATATATCCGCCTCAAATGTTCTGTATAGAGGTAAAATAATGGTATAATAATAAAAATATCTGAAGCGGAGGACTGTTATATGGCATATATTGAAAGCTTCAACGGAAAGAGGCCGAAGATTCATGAGACCGCCGTTATTGCGCCGACGGCCGTTCTGATCGGTGATATTACTATTGACGAAGGTGTCAGTATTTGGCCGAACGTCGTCATTCGCGGCGACATCAGCTCCATTCACATCGGCGCCTATACGAACGTACAGGATAATTCGACTCTGCATGCCGACGTCGATACGCCCTTGGAGATTGAGCCTTACGTACTCATCGGCCACAACGCCATGGTACACGGCCGCCGCATCGGCCGCTGCACACTCATCGGCATGTGTGTCTGCGCCATGGGCTGGACAGATATCGGCTCAGGCTGTATTGTCGGTGCGGGTACGCTCATTACGCAGGGCAAGACCGTTCCCGACCGCTCTCTCGTCTACGGCAACCCGGCGCGTATTGTCCGGACTTTGGAGGATGCGGCTGTCGAAGAGACGAAGAAAGCGGTTATGGAATACCATGCTTTGAGTTCGCAGTATACGGACTGGCAGGCATAAGCAGAGCGAATTGTAAGCGGGAGAGCGGATATATGGCGGAACTATTGGCACCTGCCGGTTCACTTGCGCACGTGCGGGCCGCAATCGATGCGGGAGCCGATGCCGTCTACTTGGGCGGCAGGGCTTTCAGTGCCCGGAAATTTGCGCACAATCTGGATAATGAGGAAATACGCGCGGCCGTAGAGACGGCACATCTTTTCGGCGTGCGCATTTATACGGCCGTCAACATCGTCGTTGCAGACACGGAAATGGCGGAGTTGCGGGATTATTTGCGTTTTCTCGACGAAGTGAAGGTCGACGGCATTATCGTTCAGGACCTGGCCGTCGCTAAAATTGCTCATGAGACCGTGCCGGGCCTGCCGCTCCACGGCAGCACACAAATGACCGTTGCCGACATAGAAGGCGTACGTTTTTTAGAACGCTTGGGCTTTACGCAGGTCGTCTTGGCACGGGAGCTCAGCCTTGCGGAAATCGCGGCCATTTGCGCGCAGACGGAGCTTGCCGTGGAGGTCTTCATTCATGGTGCATCGTGCATGTCTTATTCGGGTCAGTGCCTCATGAGCAGCTTCATGGGGGGGCCGCCTCGGCAATACTGTCTATACCTTGGACTCGTTGACGCTTTGGTCGGAAGACAGTATGCTGCCGGCGAGCGTTCTCAACGATCTGCGCCGCCGGATGACGGAAGAAATGACGGCTTGTCGCCTGGCTGCCTATGTACGGCCCTCTGCCGGGAAGCCTTGTCCGGCCGATTCGGCGCAACCGTTGCGGAAAGGCAAGAGCCCTTTTCTTGCCGGGCATTTCAGTCTTGCGCATTGAAGGGCGGGGCCGTGATGCCGAGTGGCTGAGACGTGTTGTCAAGCTGTATAGGCGTCTTTGTGATGGAGAGCGGCCGTCGCATGTGTCAAAAGAAGACAGGACCGTAACACGGGGCCATTTTTTCCGCGGTATTACGGATTGATCGGGAGCTTGATATGAATAAACGAAGCATGCGCATTCTCGGATTCAACGAAATTCGGGATATGCTCGTCCGAGAGGCGCCGTCGCGTCTGTCGAAAGAGTTGGCGCAAGATATAAAACCTTATGATAATGAAAACGAAATCGCGCGTGCTCTGAATGATACGGAAGAGGCGCTCACCTGTCTGGAACGGGAAGGATCCGTGCCCTTAGGCGGCAGCGGCGACATTCGGCCGCAGCTGGAAAAGGCGAAGCGGGAAGTACCCTTGGACGGCGCCGAATGCGTTGTCCTTTGGGAGAACGTCCGCCGTTACGGTGAAATTAAGGACTTCTTTGAGACGAAATACGGAGACTATGTACAGCTTTCGGAAAAAGCGCGGGCAATAGGCGATTTCACGCAGCTTGAGCGAAGATTTTCCGGCGTCTTTGATGAAGAAAACCGTATTCGTGACAACGCATCGGCCGAGCTTCTGCGTCTGCGAGGCCGCATTGCCGAATTGGAGCGGCGTACGAAGCGGTATATCAATACGATTCTCGCCAACAAAGAGTATCAGAAGTACTTTCAGGATACTATAGTGACCGTGCGCAACAACCGCAGTGTCATTCCGGTCAAGCAGGAATACAGGCATGCCTTTCCGGGTATTGTCCACGACATGTCCGCGAGCGGCGCGACTCTTTACATAGAGCCCATGGCTCTTGTAGATGCAAATAACGATTTGCAGGCGGCGCGTCTGGGTGAGACAAAGGAAGTGGAGCGCATCTTCCGCCGCCTTACGGCGCTCGTAGCGGAAAATTATAATGACTTGATGACGAGTACGGCTGCCGTGGCTCACTTGGAATTTGCTTTTACAAAAGCTCGTCTGGCCATACGCATGAAGGCGCAGCGTCCGATGCTGTCAACGAAGCGGGCCGTTAAGCTTTACGGTGCGCGGCATCCTCTGATTCCCGCCGATGCGGTCGTCGCCAATACGATTCTTCTCGGCGGCGAATATCGTATCCTTCTTATAACGGGTTCCAATACGGGCGGCAAGACCGTGGCCATGAAGACTCTCGGTCTTTTGGTCCTTATGTATCAGTCCGGTCTCTTCATTCCCGTGCGCGACGGCTCGGAGCTTCCCGTTTTCGGCGACATCTTTGCAGATATTGGCGACGAACAGGATATTGCCCAAAATCTCAGTACCTTTTCGGGCCATATGAAGCAGCTCATTTACACTATTATGCACAGCACGGCTAACGACTTGATCCTCGCCGACGAAATCGGCTCGGGCACGGATCCGGCCGAAGGCTGCGCTTTGGCTATCGCCATTATGGAAGAAATCTGTAAAAAGGGCGCTTTCGCCATGGTGACGACCCATTACAACGATTTGAAAAACTATGCTTACAATACGCCGGGTGTCGAAAACGGCCACGTCGAATTCGATACGGAGACATTGCGGCCTACGTACAAGCTGCGCATAGGTTCAGCCGGCAGCAGCCATGCTTTCAATATCAGCGAACGCCTCGGTATGCCTGCGCCCATCCTGGAAAAAGCGAGAAACCTGCGCAGCCGTGCACAAGACGTCGATATAGAAGCGGTCTTGACGAAGCTCAACGACAGGGAACGGCAACTGGATGAAGAACGGACCGAGCTGGAGCGGCTCTTAGCGGAAGCAAAGAGCCATGAAGAATGGTTGCGCCGGGAAAAGGAGAAGGCTGCCGCCAAGCGTCAGGATATTATTGCTTCAAGTCGCCGTGAAGCGGCCGACTTGAAGCGTGAACTGCGACTTGAAGCGGAACGGATTATTCGTGACCTCAAGCATTTGTCGCGGGAGGCGACAGAACGGGAAAAATCCCGTGCCATCGACCGGGCACGCAGAGAAATACAACAAATTTCCTTGCCTGACGTTACGGGAGAGAACCGCATTCCCGTGAATTCGAAAACGCTGAAACCGGGTGACACCGTATATATCAACTCTCTCGGTGCCTTGGGCAAGGTGGAAGAAATAAAGGGTAAACGCCTGACCGTCTCGGCACGGGGCATGACTATCCGCGTAGGCCTTGCCGATCTCAGCGCACCTTATCCGGAAGAAGTAAAGAAAGAACGGCAGGCGGAAAAACGTGCCGCTGCGGCCTCTACCTTTCGTCCCGTACGCACGGGACGCGTGGCGATAGAGATAAACATTATCGGTAAGACAGGAAACGAAGCGCTGCCGGAAGTATCCCGTTTTTTGGATCAGGCTCTGGCTGCCGGCTTCAGTCCGGTACGGATTATTCACGGTAAGGGAAGCGGTGCCCTGCGCAAGCAGGTGCACGAGTATTTGGCAGCCCAGCCTTTTGTGAAAGCCTACGCTCCGGATGATGCTCAAAGCGGCGGCGACGGCGTGACGGTCGTACACTTTTAATACTCCGGGGGACAGATGGAGAAACTGAAGAAACGTATCGTACAGGACGGATCAATCATTGATAACCGCCTCTTAAAAGTTGATAATTTTCTTAATCAGCAGATTGATACAGCCCTTATAATGCATATGGGTCGGGAATTTGCCGCCCGTTTTGCAGACATACAGGCGGACCGCATTTTAACCATAGAATCATCGGGTATTGCCGTTGCAATGGCAACGTCTGCGGCTATGGGGAATATACCCTTCGTTTTTGCACGCAAGAAAAAATCCATCCTTATGGAGGACGACGTTTACACGGCGGATATTTACTCGTATACAAAAGAAGAAACTTATACGGCAAGCGTCAATAAGGCCTATATCCCGGCAGGTGAGAAGATTCTTATTATGGATGACTTTCTCGCCAGCGGTGCCGCCGTGCTGGGACTGGCGTCCATCGTCGAAACGGCCGGTTCCGTTGTAGCGGGCGTAGGCATAGTCATCGAAAAGACCTTTCAACCGGGCCGGGCGGCTCTGGAAGAAAAAGGCTACCGCGTCGAATCCCTGGCGCGCATTGCCGCTTTTGTAAACAACAAGCCTGTTTTTGTGGAATAAGACAGTTATAAAATATTGGTTTTACAATAGGAGCAATTTATGGAATCCACAGCAGCAAGCAATAATGCACTAACATATATCTTCCGAAAGGATGATTATAAACCGGCGGTAGCGAACAAGGGCAAGCCCTTTTTGAAATGGGCCGGAGGAAAAGGGCAGCTATTGGCCGAAATTTCAGCATACTATCCCTTCGGTGACGGCCATATAGATGCATATGTAGAGCCTTTTATCGGCGGCGGTGCTGTTTTATTCGACATTCTCAAGCGTTATGAGCTGTCGCGCGTGTATATAAGCGACACAAACGAGGATCTCATTGTCGCCTATAAGGCCATACGGGACCGGACAGACTTTCTTGTGGAAATTCTTGCTTCATATGAAAGGGAATACATTCCGCAGGCTATAGAGACACGTAAGACTTATTATCTGGAAAAACGGCATGAATTTAATGAATTAAGAGCGCTGCATGACGAAACGACGGCAGTACGGCGGGCGGCCCTTTTAATTTTTTTGAATAAGACCTGTTTTAACGGGCTTTATCGCGTTAATAAACAAGGCATCTTCAACGTGCCCATGGGGATCTATAAGCGACCCTTGATTTGTGATGCGAAAAATCTCTACGCAGTGGCGGAAAAATTAAAGAATGTAACTATTGCCTGTGGGAGCTATGTGGAAGCTGAAGCTTTTATTGACGACAAAACCTTTGTCTACCTTGATCCGCCGTATCGTCCGCTTACTAAAACGGCCGCCTTTACGGCATACACTGATGCGGGATTTGATGATACGGCACAATTGGAATTGGGGGAATTTGTCAAACGTATTGCCGGAAAAGGGGCAAAATTCCTATTGAGCAACGGGGATCCTAAAAACATTGATGACAAGGATAACTTTTTTGATAACCTGTACAGAGCCTTCAAGATACGAAGAGTGGAAGCTAAACGGGCTATTAACAGCAAAGGTTCGGCTCGGGGAAAAATAAAAGAACTGCTTATCAGCAATTTTTAAAGCAAACATGTTAAATTAAATTGAGAGGAGGCGAAGTATGAAACGAGACTTTATGAAATGGATGGCCGGTTTTCGCGACAGCATTGCGACGTATGACTATTATATCGACTTTGCCAAAGTCTATCGTAATGTGGCCGAATTAAAAATAGAGTTAAATATATTGAATACCCTTGTCGGTTCAAAGACTATAGAAAAAGACTTCCGACATATTCTCGGGAAATACCCGGAGGTGTTGAAATGTATCCCCTTACTATTAGCTGTCAGAAAAGAGGAGATATACTGCCAAGATGAACAGGGCGGTTATATTTATGATTTTTCTCATCAAGTATTTACAGAAAATCGAATACCTGTTGACCGATATGTATATTTCATGGAGAGGACTGGCCTTTTTGAATTATTGTCGCACCGAATTATTCAAAGCGTATTCGACTATGCCACAGGTGTAGAAACAGGGCTTGATTCAAACGGTAGAAAGAATCGCGGCGGTCATTTGATGGAAGACCTGGTTGAATCGTTTATTAAGAAAAATGGCTTCGTAAAAGGAGACTCCTATTTTAAAGAAATGTATATTCACGAAATTACGGGCAAGTGGGGCATTGACTTAGGTGCCATTTCTAATGACGGAAGGGCAGAGAAGCGGTTTGATTTTGTTGTTAAGACAAAAAACATGACTTATGGAATTGAAGCCAATTTTTATGCCAGTGCCGGCAGTAAGCTGAATGAAACAGCACGCAGCTACAAGACTTTGGCCTTGGAAACGGATACGATAGAGGGCTTTGCCTTTGTTTGGTTCACAGATGGCAAGGGTTGGGCAAGTGCACGACACAATTTAGAAGAGACTTTTGATATTATGGAACACATTTATAACATTAAGGATTTAGAAAACGGTATTGTGGGAGAAGTATTTGTATAATGGTAACGAAGATAAAAAAATGGGAGCCTGAAAATTTTGAGCTGCAGATGACGACACTTTGGTCCTTTCCGCAAAGAGGTGATTGGGCTACACATGATGCAAAATGGCGCGGCAACTGGTCGCCCTATATTCCTCGAAATATTTTGTTACGCTATTCTGAAGTAGGCGATTTGGTGTTGGATCAGTTTGTCGGCGGTGGTACGACTTTGGTTGAGGCGAAATTATTAAACCGTAATTGCATCGGTATTGATGTGAACGACGTTGCCTTAGAGCGGTGTAAAGAAAAGATTGACTTTACACATGAAGGTGCTGACGGTAATATAGCGCTTCACAAGGGTGATGCGCGGGAGTTGGATTTCTTATCAGATGAAAGTATCGACTTAATTTGTACGCATCCGCCCTATGCCGATATTATTCATTACAGTGAAAATATTCAGGAAGATTTGTCGCTGTTGAAAATAGATGCATTTCTTGATGAAATGAAGAAAGTTGCCGCAGAAACTTATCGCGTTTTAAAGCCCAGTAAATTCTGTGCCATTCTCATGGGCGATACGCGTAAAAAGGGATATATGCAGCCCATGTCTTTTGAAGTTATGCGTATTTTTGAGGAATCCGGCTTTAGGCTGAAAGAATTGATTATAAAAGAACAACATAACTGCCGCGCTACGGGATATTGGAAGACGAACAGTATAAAATACAATTTCCTGCTCATCGCGCATGAGTATCTTTTTGTTTTCAAAAAATAAAAATTAAATGACCCATACCTAATGATGTACGAAAATTTTGTATGACGGTATAATGTAATCATAAAAAATTTATGGTTGGTTAGAGGTCGATTATGGATACGAGGAAAAAATTTATTGTTGGTGCCGTTATCATTGCAGTTCTTGCGGTTGGAGGCGGTTATACGTACTATAGTCAAGTTTACATGCCGCGTCATGCAGCCTTGTCGGTATCCGGAAATGTGGATATTCGCGAGGTATCCCTCGCGTTCCGTGCCAGCGATCGCATTGATTCGATTTTCGTGAATGAGGGCGATACGGTGAAAGCCGGCCAAGTCCTTGCCAAGCTCGACAGTCATGAGCTCGTTCTCTCTATTGATAAATTGAAATCCCAAATTGCAGCCCAACAGGCAGCAGTAGATAAGCTTGTAAACGGGGCTCGTGCAGAAGATATTCGCGCAGCTCAAGATGCTGCGGATCAAGCCGGAGCCGCTTTGAACCTGGCGGAAAGTTCCTTTAGCCGTAAACGGGAACTGGCCCGGCAAGGTATGATTTCGGAATTGGAGTTTGATAAAGAGCAATCGAATTACGAGGCGGCGCAGGCCCAATTGGCGCAAGCCAAAGCGGAACTGGACAAACTTGTTAACGGTTCCCGCTCGGAAGATGTGGCACAAGCGGAAGCGACACTCCAATCCATAAAGGATGAGTTGGCGCGCCAAGAATATGTGTTGTCGCAATACGAACTCAAGGCACCAAGTGACGGTGTGATTCGGTCTCGTTTGCTTGAACCGGGTGATATGGCGTCCCCGCAAAAACCGGTATTCAAAGAATCCGTATTGACACGAAAGTGGATACGGGCGTACGTAAATGAAACGGAACTGCCGAAGATTCACGAAGGTCAGGAAGCGCATGTAAAGCTTGACGGACTCAATAAAATCTTGATAGGACAAGTAGGCTATATCTCGGGAACGGCGGAGTTTACGCCGAAGACTGTACAAACCAATGAACTTAGGACAGCCCTTGTGTACGAAGTCCGTGTCTACGTAGATGATACGGATAATGTCCTTCGTATGGGTATGCCGGCTACGGTTATATTCGATCTGTAGATACAGAGGAGGACCGTCATGAGTGGAGAACAATCGGTGATGTCCGAAACTTCGGCTGCCGCAACGGAAGCGATGGATGACGCTGCCTTAGTGCGTGCTGCAAATCTCTACAAGGTGTTTACAGATAAAACAGGAACGGAAACAATCGCCCTGGATCATTTGAACATAACTGTCAGGAAGGGAAAAATGACGGCGCTTATCGGTCCTGACGGAGCGGGAAAGACCACCTTCATGCGTCTTCTTTGCGGATTGATGACACCGACCGGCGGGGATCTTGTCGCCTTCGGATTATCCGTTCCCGACCATCCGCAAGAGGTACAGGAGCAATTAAGCTATATGCCGCAAAAGTTCGGTCTCTATGAAGATTTATCGGTGAAGGAAAATATGGAGCTCTACGCTGATCTCCACGGTGTGCCCGAGGAGATTCGCCCGGAGCGCTTTCACCGCTTACTGGTTATGATGGGTCTTGACCAATTTACGGAGCGTTTAGCCGGCAATCTGTCGGGCGGGATGAAGCAAAAGCTGGGTCTTGCGTGCACCCTTGTGCGGTCACCGAAGCTTTTGATTTTGGATGAACCGAATGTCGGCGTTGACCCCTTGTCGCGCCGGGAATTGTGGGGCATATTGGAGCAGCTTATCGCCGATGAATCCTTATCGGTTCTTGTCAGTACGGCCTATATGGATGAAGCGGCAAGATGTGATTACGTGTATATGATGCATGGAGGGCATATTCTTGCCATGGATCATCCGAATGTGCTCGGCAAAATGGCTGCGGGACGTTGCTTTGAAGCGACGCCGCCGGCGACGATTCCCCTGCGGATGTTGCAAAGTCGCCTCCTCGACGATCCGCGTGTCATTGATGCTGTGCCTTCTCATGGGGTGGTGCGATTTATTACTCGTGAAGCAGGGGGTGTCGTGCCTTGGTTAGCCCCCTTAAACACTGATGTAAAGCCTGTAGACAGCTCTTTAGAGGATGCTTTTATGATGATTCTCTACAAAGCGGGACAGCCGGACGGAAATACACCGCAAATGGGAGAGACTGAAGACGATTCATCTTACACGGGTATTGCTCCGTCGGAGGTAAAGACCTTTAAAACCGATTTGGAAACAGGACCTGTCGATATTGTCGTAGATCATGTGGTAAAGAAGTTCGGCGATTTCGTGGCTGTTAATCGTACGACATTCAATGTACACCAAGGAGAGGTGTTCGGCCTTTTGGGGCCTAACGGGGCCGGAAAGACGACGACCTTTAAAATGCTCTGCGGGCTCTTGCCGATTACCGACGGTTCCTTGTCCGTGGCCGGTGTTGATTTGCGGACAGCCCGTACGGAGGCGCGGGCGAATATCGGTTATGTGGCGCAAAAATTCTCATTGTACGGGACGTTTACAGTGTACGAAAATCTCAGATTCTTCGGCGGTGCTTACGGGTTGTTCGGGGACAAACTTAAAAACCGTATTGAAGAATTGTTGGCAGAATTTCATTTAACGGAAAAAAGAAATGTAGCGGCTGATGAATTATCCATGGGATATAAACAGCGCCTGTCGATGGCTGCCGGACTCATTCATAAGCCGCAAATTTTATTTCTTGATGAACCTACCTCCGGTATCGATCCTCTGGCGCGGCGCGCGTTCTGGCAGCGAATTACGAGTCTTGCCCTGGAGGGGACGACCATTATTGTTACGACCCACTTTATGGAAGAAGCCGAGTATTGCGACCGCTTCATTATTCAGGACCGCGGCAACCTGCTCGTCCTCGGTAAGCCTGATGAAATACGGCAGCAGATGCACGCGGACCGTGCGGATATGAATGAAATTTTTATTCGTATTGTAGAAGAGGCGAGGAGGTGAGTACATGAATCAAACAAGCAACCGTTTAGGGGCGCTCCTCCGTAAGGAAGTATTCCAGCTGATTCGCGACAACAGTTCACTCCTCATGGGAATTGTACTCCCTCTCATGCTTATTTTAATCATCGGTTACGGCATGAGCCTTGACGTAAAGCATGTACCGGTGGCGGTTGTGTTGGAAGATGATTCGCCAACGGCGCGGCAAATGGTGAGTTTTACGGACGGGTCGGAATATTTTAATCCGACCTATGTGTATGATATGAAAATCGCAACCAAAATGCTGACTGCTCATGAAGCGGATGCGATCATTGTAGTGCCTGCCGATTTCACATCAAAGCTCTATCGTCAGGAAGCACAAATCCAGCTTATTCTGAACGGCGGCGACGCAACGACGGCGCAAGTGACGGGTGCCTATGTGTCGACGGCGGTTCTTGCAAAGGCGGCGTCTATGGCGGCAAGCACCGAGGCGGGGAATCGGGGATACGGACAAATTACGGTGGACAGTCGCCTTTGGTTCAACGATGCAAATACGTCCACATGGTTCTTCGTGCCCGGTATTTTGATGCTCGTCTTAACCATTACGGGCGTATTCCTGACGGCTATCGTCATGGCCCGCGAATGGGAGCGGGGCACCTTTGAATCCCTCTTTGTGACACCCGTCCGCGTATGGGAAATTATCGTGGCGAAGATTTTACCTTACTTTACAGTCGCTGTGGGAGGGCTGTGCCTATGCCTTGTTGCCGGTCGCATGTTGTATGATTTGCCGATGCGAGGTTCTCTTATCCTCATCGTGGGAATATCCATGCTCTATTTGATGGTGGCCTTGTGTATCGGCCTTGTCATTTCGGCACTCACAAAGAATCAATTCGTTGCCTGCCAGGTGGCTGTTTATGTGAGCTTTTTGCCGTCGGTAATGCTCTCGGGATTCATTTTTGATTTTCATTCGGAGCCGATTGCCATCCAGGTGATCGGCGAACTATTCCCTACTACCTACTATTTGCAACTCTTAAAATCACTTCTCCTCGTAGGTAATAATTGGGCGCTTATCATCAAAAACGGTCTGATCTTACTGGGCTATTTGGGATTGTTCTTCGGGCTCACATTCCGTCTGACGAGAAAGAAGGTGGAGTGATGCGCCGGCAGCAGTTATTATTTATGATTCAAAAGGAATTTTTGAGTATCTTCAAAGATCCGCGGCTGCGCTTCATCATCGTGATGGGAGTCATTATCCAAGGGGCCCTCTTCGGCTATGCCGCCAACTATGATTTGCTTGAGGCGCCTTATGCGGTGGTGGATCAGTCACATGGCCAATCGTCACGTGAGGTATTGTCTCATTTGGATGGGACCGGTTTTTTTGAAAGAAAGGCGACGGTCGGTAATGTAAAGGATGCGGGACGACTGGTAGAATCAGGCGAGGTTATTTTTGCCGTCGTCTTTCCGTCCGATTTCGAAGATCGTATTCAAGGAGGCCGGGAAGCGGCCGTCCAGCTTCTTCTGGACGGCCGTAATCCTTCGATTGCAGGCCGTGCCGAAAGCTATGTGACGAGTATTGTCATGGCCTGTAATGCGGAGCATGGCATTAAGAGTCCTGCGGAACTTGTCACGCGGACGTGGTACAATCCGAACCAGATGTCGCGATGGAATTTTTTGCCGTCCCTCATCGCTATGATTTCATTCATCCAAATACTGATGCTCTCAGGCATGTCCGTAGCGAAAGAACGGGAACAGGGGACCTTTGACCAGCTCCTGGTAACGCCGTTAACGCAATCGGAAATCTTAGCCGGCAAAGCGATCGCGCCGATGTGCGTAGGGATCTTCCAAAGTACGTTGCTTTTCTTATTGGCACGGTATTGGTTTGACGTACCTTTTAACGGTTCTTTTTTTGCCCTTATGGCCGTCATCACCGTTTTTTCCTTGAGCGGAACCGGCTTCGGGCTCATTCTCTCGTCTATAGCCGGGAACATGCAGCAAGTTCTTGTGTACCTCCTCGTGTTTATGATGCCGCTGGTACTCCTTTCGGGGGTGGCAACACCGATTCATAATATGCCGGACTTTCTTCAATATATTACCTATATCGACCCGTTACGCTTCGCCGTTGATGCGGTGCGCCGTATTTACCTCGAAGGGGCTGCATTGGCAGATATTTCCTTTGACTTCGTGCCGATGATTTGCATAGCCGCCGCAACAATGCCGGTGGCAGGATGGTTGTTTAGAAATAAGGCGCAGTAACGGAGGGACTCTGTTCATTACGATTCGATTATTCTATGAACCGGAAGGTAAATTTTTTGTCGCCGCATAGGCAGTCCAAAAGATAACGGTGTTCTTCCGGGATGGCGGCGATGATGTTGGTTCGCGGTTCTGCCGGCATGGGGGCCGTTATGAGCTGGATTTCACCGGTGTAGCGGAGAAAGTCCGTATTGTCTACAGTAATGTCGCCCCGTTGTCGTCGTGCCGGCAGTGTCGTCAGCGGCTTGATAAAAAGGCCTTTGGCATAGGTTCTGCCTTCTTTGGCGCGAATAATATGCTCCGCTTTGTCCGGGCGAGATGTGTAGATACGGTCCAGGAGTTTACGTGTTTTTTCCGATGTGTCGTGGAGTGTAACGGGAATGATGATGATATCCGCATCGGTCTGCGCGGCGGCGGAAAGGGCTCGCATATCTTTTGCGCATGGCCGTGAATCTCCTATAAAAATATGGTCTGCGCCGAGAGCTTTGACGACAAAGGTACTCTTCTCAATGGAAAGGGGCCGCGTGTTTTCAATTGTCGGCAATCCTTCGTACAGCGGGCCGCGGTGATTGGCTGAAGCGGCCACAAAGGCCCCGACGGAGAGACCATAGGCATGACACAATGCCGTTTGCGAAGCGAAAAAAGCCGGGATTAGGCCCGTTCCGGGACGAGGATAGAAATTGTGCAGTCCTTTGATGCGGGAAAAGTCGGCACCGCCTGCAGAGAGCTTTTGAAGGAAAGCTGCCGTTACGGTCGAGGCATTCAGGCAAACAGTTCCGGTCAGGCTGCAGCGTACCGTTTCTTCCGCCGTAAAGCCGTCGTCCAGGCGCAGTGTAATATGGGAGCGGAACAGCTCTTCTGCTGTCAGGTGCAGGCGAGAGAGGGCGGTCGGCGAAATATCGGCAATGACTTCAATTTTTTTTGCGGCGGCATTGGTCAAGATATACTGTAGATCCCGTTTCAATGCTCTTACGTCCGATTCGGGTATATGTAGGGAGCAAAAATAAGTCCTTATGTCGTGATCCGCGGCGAGATCCAAGGATCGCCGAATATCATCGCTCTTATCGAGGCCGGGGTAGAGAGAAATGCCTACGCTCATGAAGCTGCCTCCTCCGGCGCCGGGTCCGTAAAACCGATAATGTATGTCGCTGCAAAGCCGATGCCGTAAGCTGCAGCAAGACCCGCTATATAGACGGGAATATTCGTTGTTGCCGCTGCCAGAGGCAGTCCCGAAATGCCGAGGGTGGCCGCACCGATACCGAAGGCGGCCTGTACGGCACCGCCGCAGGCACCGCCGATGCAGGCGCCTATGAAAGGCTTGCCTAAAGGCAAGGTGACTCCGTAAATGAGGGGTTCACCGATGCCCATGACGCCGACCGGTAAGGCAGAGGCGATGGTTTTGCGCAGGCGTTTATTCTTCGTTTTCACGTAAACGGCCAGTGCCGCACCGACCTGTCCGGCACCGGCCATAGCCAGAATCGGCAGAAGAACGGTTACTCCGTAACGGGTGAGCAGGTCCGCATGAATGGGCGTGAGACCCTGATGAATGCCGAGGAGAACCAGGGGCAGAAAAGTTCCGCCCAAAATAAAGCCTGTAAGGGCACCGCCCTGCTTAACGGATGTCGTCGCCGCCGTGCCGACGGCGGCAGAAAGAAAGCCGCCTACAGGCTGGCAGACGACGATGGCGACGACTGCGGAAATGATTACGGTCAATAAGGGGGTCAAGAACAAGTCAAACATGTCCGGAATGAAGCGGTGCAGCCGCTTTTCCAAGGCTGCCGCAAAAAAGCAGAGTAAAATAACGGCGATGATACCGCCTCGTCCGGGCGTCAAGGCCTCGTCAAAAAGCATAATCGACGACAAAGCGGGATGGCTCATAAAAGCCGCCAGGACACCGCCGATGACGGGCGTGCCGCCGAATTCTTCGGACGCGTTGATACCGACAAAGAGGTTGAGGCCGTAAAAGGCTGCGTTGCCGGCGACGGCGGCCAACTGGAACCAAGCGGCAGTCGTGAGAGACGGATCGATTTTGCCGACTGTGTTCAATATTCCCGTAATGAGGCCGCAGGCAATGAAGGCGGGAATAATGGGAACGAAGATACGCGCAATCTTGCGCAGTCCTTCCTGCCAGGAACTGCTGTTCTTGCGACGAATGGCGTCGTGCAGGGCCGTACCGTCACCGGCTCGGGCCGCCTCGGCAAGGTCCGACAATCCTCCTCCGGGCTTGTGTTCTTGCAGGATGGCTTTCAGCTCGGCCGTTACCTTGGCGGCCTTGCCCGGGCCGAGGACAATTTGCCACTCCGTGCCGGACAGGTTGACACCCTTGACACCGTCTATGGCAAGGAGCTCCTCTTTAGTAAACTTGGCTTCTTTTACATTAAAGCGCAGGCGCGTCATACAGTTGTACGGGGCTGCGATATTTTCGGCCGGTCCGATGCAGTCGTATATTTCCTGTGCCGTTTCTCTATAGTTCATGGCGTGTATCCTCAATGGTCGGTCGTATATGTCCCTTGTTTTTAAGAAGCGCTTCTTCGGCAGCGTCTGCAGAAAGGTGGCGGAGCAGCATGACAATCGCCGTTTTTGCTTTGCCGCCGCATGCTGTAAGGGCCGCCTCCGCTTCGACTCTGTCACAGGCCGTGGCGGATATGACAATACGCACAGCCCGCTCTGCAAGTTTTTCATTCGTTGCCTTTACGTCAACCATGAGATTGCCGTAGACCTTGCCGAGGCGGATCATGACGCCTGTCGAAATCATATTCAATATCATTTTTTCCGCAGTCCCGGCTTTCATGCGCGTCGAGCCGGTTACGACCTCCGGCCCCGTCAGGGCGCACAAATCCCGGTCGGCAACGGCGGCGAGCTTTGAGCCGGGCGAGGATGTGACGGAGACCGTGTAAGCACCGCGCTCTTTCGCACAGGCCAGGGCCCCGATCACGTAGGGTGTACGTCCTGAGGCGCTGAGGCCGATGACGGTGTCGGTTGCCGTCAAGGAGAATGTCCGTATATCGGCCGCCCCCTGCTGCGGCTTGTCTTCTTCTCCTTCAACTGCGCGAAACATGGCCTCTTTGCCGCCTGCTAAGAGGGCCTGTACGAGTTCGGGCGGCGTATTATATGTCGGAGGGCATTCGGCCGCGTCGAGGACGCCGAGGCGCCCGGACGTACCGGCTCCTACGTATATGAGTCTGCCGCCGGCGCGTATACGCACAGCTGTTTTGTCAATGACGGCCGCCACGGCGGGCAGGATTTTCTCTACTGCCGCCGCAACGGCCTTGTCGGCGTCGTTTATGATGCGGACGAGGTCTTCCGTTGTGACCGTATCGATATGGCGGCTCGCCTCGCTGCGTCCTTCCGTTGCGATTTTGTCCAAATCGATTATCATACGCATTTCTCCTTGTTGTAATATACGCCTATTATAGCACGGAAAAGGGAATGGAAAATTGCCTTGCCGCTTTATACATGGTATGATGATATACGTAGTTATAATCTGCATGCGCCCATAGCTCAGGTGGATAGAGCAGCAGTTTCCTAAACTGCGTGCCGGAGGTTCGAATCCTCTTGGGCGCACCAGTGCAAAGCCAGTCACAGCAAGAATTTTCGAATCTCTGCTGTGGCTTTTTTGCGAAATATAAGTATATATACGAGTAGCGGTAACCGTGAGAGGAGCTGTTCAGGATGGATTTCATCACCACTAAAGGTAAGGGGGTTCTATTATGTCTGCTGTTGGCAATTCCGTGTTTTTTACTGGGAAAAGTCTTTCCCATGGTGGGAGGACCTATTTTTGCTATCATTATAGGTATGATTACGGCTTGTTTTTATCAAGAACGACAAAATACGGCCGCAGGTATCGGCTTTGTCTCTAAGAAAGTACTCCAATATGCCGTTGTTTTTTTAGGCTTCGGACTCAATATTTCAGATATTCTGCGTGTCGGTGCCGCCTCGCTGCCCGTTATTATCAGCACGATCACGACGTCACTGCTTACTGCATACATAGTCTACAAACTGTTTCATGTTAATGGCGAGGCGGCAGTGCTGGTCGGAGTCGGTTCTTCCATTTGCGGAGGCTCCGCGATTGCAGCTACGGTTCCTGTTATTAAGGCCAAAGATGAAGCGGTTGCTCAAGCGGTTTCCGTAGTTTTTTTCTTCAATGTCGTAGCCGCTTTTCTGTTTCCGTCTTTAGGTGATTGGCTGGGGTTAACCAATACGGGATTCGGGTTGTTTGCAGGGACCGCCGTTAACGATACGTCTTCAGTGACCGCTACAGCTGCCGTTTGGGATGAAATGCATACGGGTTCTCATGCTTTGGAATATGCGACCATTGTTAAACTTACGCGAACGTTGGCAATTATTCCGATCACCTTATGTCTCGGACTATACGAGACACATAAGGCTCATAAGGCGCAGACCGGTGAGGCGGTGCCTTTAAACATCAATAAGATTTTGCCGCAATTCATTTTATTTTTTATTGTCGCCTCTTTAATTACAACGGTTGTTGCCTATCTTGGCGTTGCGCAGAGTGTATTCAGCCCGTTGAAAGAGCTATCCAAGTTTATGATTGTCATGGCTATGATGGCAATCGGGTTGAATACGAATATTGTAAAATTATTGAAAGAGAGCAGTAAAATATTAATCTTGGGATGTTGTTGCTGGGTTGCGATTTCTATCGTTTCTTTATATATACAACGTCTTATGGGACTCTGGTAATATAGACGGAAAGCGTATTAATAAGAAGCGGATAAGGATGAAGAATTGGAAAGAGAGAATGACAATATGAAGAGAGTGTAAAAGCTTGAGCCTACTGGCGGGTTGCGTTCCAAAAATGTGGAAAAGTTTAATTTTTGTCAGGAGCAAGACCTGTTATCTAACAGATTCGACTAGATTTTCATGCGATGCTGTTCCGGTGTAAATAAATATGTTACTATCAAGCTCGTTGGGTCCATGTCCAGAATACTACATTAGAGGAGGCAGTTTACAATGGAAAGAACATTACTTTCAGAGCACAAAAGAAGAATACTTTGCGCCGAAGGAATCTTTACAGTTTTCCGTTAACCGCCTTGGTGAAAGCATCTCCATTGTAGCAAAAGAATTTCCGGGAAATCACCGTGCTGTCTTATATTTTCACGACAATAAGTGCCTGACCGACGGCAGTGAACTCATTGATAATTTAGAGGCGCACTATCCCGTAGAATATAGAACCTGAAAGACCGTTCCGCTGCTTTCTTAAGCAATAAGGCGGATAAGTATTTTTGTTAGTCGGCCGGTTGCAATATCGGCAGCACATAGGAGGATATACGTATGAACGAAAAAAAAAGCACCGAAAGCAGCGGAAGCGAAGCGGGCGGAACAGTGGTTTAAAAATATACCGGGAGCGGAAGCGATTCCGCCGGAAGCTCGCGTATCCATTTGCAACGCAATTGCCAAAAAATTATTGCCGGTCTATGCAGGTATTATTTTCGTTATATTTGCGGCAGTATTTCTTTTTTGCATATTTGATGATAATTTTCTTATTACCGTCGGTCAAATGACGCCGTCCTCCAAAGAGCATTACCATGGGCGGGTTGACCGTCTGATAAATCTTATCGAGATTTTGCCGGTACTTGCTCCGTTTATAATAGCCCTTGTCATAATAGGATTCGGTATTATGAGAGTACGGAAGTCGATGCTTGTAAAGGCCGTACAGAACTACAACGCCGAAACAGTATCGTATAAAGAACGCTAGCAGAACAATGGTAATATGTTAGCGGTAAACTATGTGCCGAAATGTTTCCGGGCAATTCACTGAAAATACAGCCGCAGCAGGCATATACGCTTTGCTGTGGCGTTTTCGTTTACCGGGAAGGTGTTCAGGCCCGATTTCAGGCGGGAGATATTATGAATAATGTGTTTGAAAAGATGCGGCGTAACCGGATTGGGACCGTCATAGGCAGTATTTTGCTTGTTGCGGTTTTGTTTTTCGGCTGTGCGTATCGGGAAATTTCTCGGGATAGGGATGCAATTATTTGCGCATTGGATAATGAGTTCGGGCCTGATACGTATATTCTTGCGCCGGAGAATTATTTTTTCCCTTTTAATATTCAATATGTCGTTACCCTACATGCGTATCCGGAGGTGCCTTTTACCATATGGAGCGGCTATTCCGGAGGGAGGACGGCGTCGCCCTTTTTACCGTGGCTTATCGGTGAGGAAGAGCATATATACTATGACTACCGCCGTCCTATCGGAGAATTGGCTGTTGCCGACTATTGTGCGACGTATCAAATTCCGAATCCCGTCGTTCACGGTCTAAGAGGCGGAGATGTGGAGGAGCATCATCTTAATGCCTGGAATAACGGTATATTTGAGTTTCAGGTCAATGCATTCTCCGTTGCCGAAGTGGAACCGTATTACAGGGAAGCTGCAGGTTTCGCCCGTTTTCTGGAAGCGAAATACCCGGTTCTGGTAAACGGCCGTGGCTCTACGATAGACGTTACCGTCATCGGCCTGCACTTAAAGGGGTATTCCCCCAATGCTGACGGTCGCTGGCCGTGGCATACGGACTTTACCGTATATGAAAGCCGTAATGGAATCGGTGTTATTGAATCTTGGGAAACGGTTAGAGCCGAACTTTTAATGAAAGTAGCGGGAGAATAAATGCCGATGACATTGCTGACGGGTATGGGAGACGCAGCTCATTCATTTGCTGAGGGCAAAACTCAATGTTCATTCAAGGAACGCATCACCCATTGGTAATGCTCGGTCTATATAAAATTATGTGCTGCCCGTCCGGGATTATAGGAATTTTTTATTTATGCTGATTTTTATACCGGATTAGTGTATTATAAATAAAGGTGTGTTCCGCATCATATAACAAAGAAAGCAGGTGGAGGAGATGGCGATTACGGGACTCTTGATAGGAATCCTGGTCGGCATTGTATTACAGCGAGGGCAGTTCTGCATTTCCGGACAGCTGCGGAATATAGCGCACTGCCGCTCATGGGCGTCGCTGGCGCCTATCGGCACATCCTGCAAGAGCTAAATTACCTAAGAGTACTTGACGATCGGAGAGAGGACGGAACCGGATATGAGTATAACAAGTGTACGAATGGCCGAGCACGAAGCGGTGCTCAAGGCGACAAAAGCCTTGGAAAGCCGCATAGAAGCGGCCGGATTCCTCGCCCGTGAGGCTCTGGAGTCAGGCCACAAGCTCCTTATTTGCGGCAATGGCGGCAGTGCTGCCGACTCGCAGCATATGGCAGCGGAAATCATCGGTCGTTTCAAAAAAGAACGTCCCTCTTTGCCGGCCCTGGCGCTGACCGTGGATACGTCCGTCTTAACAGCCGTAGGTAACGATTACGGCTTTGATACGATCTTCAGCCGCCAGGTAGAGGGATTGGGACAAGCCGGAGATGTGCTCATCGGCATTTCTACGTCCGGCAACAGCGGCAACGTCGTAAGGGCCGTGGAGACGGCCAAGCAGAAAGGCCTGCGCATTATTTCCATGACCGGTGCAGGCGGCGGTAAGCTGGCGGCACTGAGCGATGTGTCCCTGGACGTGCCGTCAAATATGACGGCGCGTATTCAGGAAATGCATATTCTCATGATTCATATTATGTGCGAAATCATGGAAGAAAAGATGTAGAGCAGACGAAACAGGCTGTACGCTTCGGATTATTCCGAGCGGTACAGCCTGTTTCGTTTGTTCTTTTGCCATAGTGCCGAGTTTGGACGGTATAAAGATAGATACTTAATTGCCTTTTTAGTGACGGAAGACGTTTCGGCTGCCGGCAGCTTGAATCAAGGCGATCGAGAAAAGGATCAGTGTGCCGCCGATGATTTGAGGGAACGAAAAACGCTCATCCAGTATGACAAAGCCTAAAATAGCGGCGAAGAGCGGATTAACGGCCGTGAAGAGTCCCGCCTTCTCCGAGGTCGTGTAGCGCTGCGCTACGGGTTGGAGCGTAAACCCCAGGATGGTACAGATAAAGGTAAGCGCCAAGATGACTTCCCATTCGACGGGCTTTGTCGGAATAAAAGGTATTTCAAAAAGAAACGTGCCGGCCGTACTGTACAGTGTAAGAAAGAAAAATTGTGTAATTCCCAAAGAGAGCGGATCGAAACGCCGCGCTTCTTTAGTTGTCTTGATAATCCAAAAAGCATAGCAAACGGAGCCGCAAAGGCAAATAAGTTCACCCGAAGACAGGTGAAATTCCGTTGTGTTCAGTGTGAGCAGCCCGATGCCGCAGACGATAACGAGCGTACAGATTGAAGTCGATTTATTCGGCAATGCCCGGTTTTTAACGGCTAAAATGAGCGGTACCCAAGCGACGGCCGTATTTTCCAGGAATGATGCCATAGAAGAATCGATTGTCGTCAGACTGATGAGTTCACAGGCCATACAGGCAAACAGAATAGCGCCCAAGTTGGCTGCGCTGCGCAGCAGCGGTTTCGTAACAGTGCGGTGCAGGTGGTTATAAAAGATAAGGCTGAGAATAAGAAACGATAGGAAAAAGCGGATGGCGAGAATTTCTAAAGGCGGTAAGGTGGCCAAGCCGATTTTCTAGAATAAGTATGATGTACTTCTCAGTATAATAACTGCTATGAGGAGTATTTCGGCATTTCGTTTATTCATTCTTCATCCTGACGGTGCTAGAATCCCAAGATTTCTCCGACAATAATGACTTTGATACGGCCTGCAGGCTTACAAATGCGCGTGCGCAGGATTTGGGCACAGATTGAGTCGGTGCCCTTGCAATGACCGCACATGCCGGTAGCGTAACAGGGCGTTTTTAATCCCGGAAAGCGTTGAGCGTTTATGGGCGCCGCCGTTGAGCGGGCGCGAGATATGGCTGTTTCTACGGTGGGCTCCAGTTTATTTATGCCTGCAATGACGATGACCTGTTTCGGACCGTACGTGAGGGCCGCCAGGCGATTGCCGTTGCCGTCGATGTTGATAAGCTGCCCGTCTTCTACGGCCGCATTCGTGCCCATAATAAAGGTGTCGCAGAGGAGCGCGCGGCGCATAATGTCCGCCCGTTCTGCCGGCGTTTCGGCCGTATCCCTGTCGATGACCTTATTATGTTCCAAGACGTACGGCCGCAAGCCGATTTCATCAATGGAAACGGAACCGCCCCAAGAGACGACGTGGTCTTTCGGAATGAAGGAAACGGCCTTTTCCAGGGCGGCTTCCTTTGTGGGACAGTATACGGCCTCAAAGCCGCGGCTGTTAAAGTTTTTGGCCACGAGCGGGCCTTTTATGTCGTACATTTTGTGGCGTACATCCGATCTGTCGTTCATATCTTATTCCTCCCCGTAAATAAGCTCTCTAAAGGCCTTGTCACGGCGGACGGAATCGAAGTGGGTCTGTGTCCGGGCAGCATTACGGACATTTTCTCCGTCCAATTCTACGGCCCGGCGCAGCCAGGTGACAGTGTTGGCGGCATCGCCGCGGTCGCCGTAGATCGTGGCGATGCCGTAATAGCTCCACGTATTGGACGGGTCCGCGTCGATAACCTTTTGGAAATAAGTGACGGCTTCATCACTGCGGCCGTCAATTTTATAGGCCAGGGCCAGGTTATAGCATGATGCCGGATCGTCCGGCGCGTGTTGCAGGGCCTTTTCGATGCAGGTGATGCCGTCGGCCACGTCTTTTTTTACGCCGTTCCCGTTGCCGCGCATGGCAAGGGCTACGCCTTTACCCGAGAGGGCCGCGTAGTTTTCGCCGTCTTTTTCAAGGGCTTGGGTATAGAGCTCAATCGCCCTGTCATAGTCGAACTGCTCGTATGCTTTCCGGGCTTTTGCGGTAATGCGGACGGACTCGGCATCGAGCGAACGGGATTGCTGCGCCTGTGACTGTCCTGCCGGTGCGGTTTCTCCGGAGCAGGCCGTCAGTGTAAGCAGGCATAAACAGGCAGTAAACGTGGCGAACAACATTTTTCTCATAAATAATCTCCTTTTTTCTCCTGCTTTCATTATAGCACAGGAGTTGCCGCCATATGGCCGTAAATATGCTATAATAAGGCCGTACATATACAAGAGGAAAGAAGGGCAATCATGCCTGAAAGCGCAGCATTTCGCATAGCCTATATATTTTTTGACATCATTTTGCCCCTTATTGTCGGCTACATGTTAAAGCGGTACAACCGCTTGTCGTCGGAGACGTGCAACAAAATTATTCGCTTCAATATTGTCGTCGTCATGACCGTCCTGGCCGTGCTCAGCTTTTGGATATTACCGCTCAGGCAGGAGCTCATAGCTTTGCCCTTTTTTGCTTATCTCAACGTCATTATACCGTGGGGACTGGCCAAAGTTTTTAAGCTGGATAAGCGTTTTGTTACGTCAAACGAACGGGGCAGTTATCTCATTACGGTCATTCCGTCCAACGTCGGCTCCCTCGCCGGGTTGTGCGGCTTCATTATGTACGGCGAAATTTCATACGCCTATATTCAACTCATGGCTGTCTTTCAAAATCTCGTCCTCTTCCTCGTTCTCTTTCCCATGGGCAGTTACTATAAATACACCGGCGACAGTCACGGCATAAAGGGAATATTCGGCATCAACTGGAAGGATGTCTTCATCAACAAAAATCAGCTTTCCGTTGTCGGTATGTTTGTCGGTATGGGGCTTTATCTTTTCGATGTACCGCGGCCGGCCGTCATGGGCAATGCTTTTGATTTTCTCATTCACTTCAGTGCCTGGGCAAACTTGCTGCCCATCGGTTATCTCATCGATTTACGTACGCTTTCGACGTATTTTAAGAAAACCGTCGAGCTCATTCCTTTAAAGATTATCATTACGCCGCTCATTTTGTACGGCCTGAGCCTCTTCTTCTTTGAAGATACGCTGCTCCTGGGCACGCTGATCATTGCCATGGCGGCGCCGTGCGCCATTAATGCCCTTATTGCGGTGCGCCTTTATGAGCTGAATATCAACCTTTCCATGGCAGCCTTCATCAGTACGAATCTCTTTTATATTTTTGTTTTTTATCCGCTTTTTTATTTGCTCGTCGTCTTCGACGCGCTGCCTTTTAAATAGATGTTGAATATACGAGGAGGAACTGTTATGAAGTTATATGTCAGTCACTTATGCCCCGAATGCCCGCCCGTTTTGGAACTCGTTAAAGAAAACGGCCTGGACATGACGGTTGTTAACATTACGGGCTCCATGCCGGAACTCAAAGAATTTTTAAAACTCCGCGATACGCGTCCGGAATTTGCGGAACGGCGGGCTAAGGGCTATGTAGGAGTTCCCGGTCTTCTTACGGACGACGACAAAATTCTCTTTGATGAAGACTTGCGGGCGTATTTAAAAACGATACAGACGTAAAAATACCGCTTCCTCGTGGAGTCGGTGTTTTATATTTGTGTATAGTCGCAGTGCTTACATTTTTCCAGGCTCGTATCTTCTGTTTTTCTGTAAAAAAGTCCCGCCCATTTGCAGATATTCCGCAATAGGGGAACGACCGACCGGCCTTTGGGTGTCAACGAGTATTCGACGTGCGGCGGAATTTCGTCAAAAGACTTGCGCATAATCAGTCCGTCGGCGATCAATTCTTTTAAGGTTGCCGCCAAGACGGCGTCCGTAATGTTGCATAATGTCTGGCGAAGTCTGCCGTAGCGCAGCGATTTTTCGTCAGCCAGAACGCAGATAATCCGTGATTTCCATTTGCCGCCGAAGACCTTTAAACCGTATTCCAAAGGACAGCGAATATCTTCTTTCAATTTTTTTTGATACATGAAGTCTTTCCTGCATCGCAATATAATAAGTAATGCTATTATACGCCATTATGCCGAAAAGGTAAGCAACTAATAAATTTATTAGCAGCTCATCAATTTATTAATATCTTCAAAAGAATGAGTTTGTTTCTTATAATAAAATTGTCCTTAAGGAAAAGCGGAAAATAAATTCCCGTTTATTATAATTGCAGATACAGGAGGAATTGGAAATGGCTGTTAAAGCATATTTACAGGTTACGATGAAAATCAATGAAGAGAATCGTCCCGCGGCGGCAGGTGTGTACACAAAATATAGACAACCTTTTTTGGATAGCATTTTTTGGATAGCATTGAAGGGGCGCTGACGAAAGAACTTCTCGTGCGTGATGAAGATGTACAGGTATTGCACGGTTTTGACAGTGTCGAACATGCACAAGCATATTTGACAAGTGAGATGTTTACCAAGCAGGTTGCACCTGCGTTGCAGCCGACCTGGGCCGGCGAACCGGAGATAAAAGTTTACGGCATAGCTTAAAAAGAGAGTAAAAAAGCAGCGGCTCTACGGCAGAACCGCTGCTTTTGCAGTTATTGTCCCCGCATGCGTTGGTACACGGGCAATCGTTTCAAGTGGCGCAGCGTGAAATTCGCCGTAATACCGATAAGAATCCCCGTACCGGTGCCGGTGACGGAGAGGACGGGCAAGTAGAGGAGAAGCTTCGCATTTTCCACAATGAGCGATGCTGTGAGAACCTGGCCCCAATTATGTAAGATGCCGCCGGCGGCGCTGACACCGATGAGGGAGAATTTCTCCGTCTTCATGAGCAGCGCCATGGCCGTAAAGCTGAAGGCCGCACCGGCAAGGCTGTACAAAAAGGCGTTAATACCGCCGGCAAAGGCGGTTGCCAGGATGATGCGGATTAAAAGGATACATGCCGTATCTCTCTTGCGCGGAAAGGTGTAGAGGGCGACGACCGTAATCAAGTTGGACAGGCCGAGCTTGGCACCCGGTGCGATAAAAGGAACGGGCAGCATGCCCTCAATAATATAGAGCACCAGCGACTGGGCAATGAAGAGCCCGAGTAAGATAAGTTTTGTCGTTTTATTCATACGCACCTCTAGCGTGCCGGAATGATGTCCGGTTCGTCGGCGTTATCCGCTTTCACTTCAATGAGAACCTTGTGGGGCAGGCAGACGGCGGTCTGACCGGGTTTGGAAATGAAGCCTTCGTCCACGCAAATCTGATCGGGGCAGTCCGCTTCGACGACGCCGATTTCATGTTCTCTCACGACGATGGTGTTATAGCCCGCCGCTGTTTGTATGGTAAACATATTCGTGCCGCTGTGTGAGCCTAAGGGGATGGTTTTATATACGGCGCCGTCCACGGTGATAACCGCATAGGTTTGTGATGAGTCGGCCAGAGAGCCTTGCAAAACATAATAGACCGTCGGTGCGCAGGAAAGAAGGAGGAGGCATATAATGAGGAGTATATCTTTTTTCTTCATTCGGCAGTCTCCTTCCGGTAAATAAGACAAACCGCTTTTTCCGCCGCCCTTACGGCGCGGGGCGTAAATTCTTCGACGCCTACGTCGTCCGTAAGGTCCGTAAAAACACAGACGCACGCAGGAGACAGGCCGGCCGCTTCAATAGCATCCGGTGAAAAGGAGAGGAGAATATCGCCTTTTTTGACGGTTTCTTCCGCTTTGACGTAAGCCGTAAAGCCGGTGCCGCCGAGAGTTACCGTGTCGATGCCGATGTGGAGGAGGTATTCCACCCCTTCCGTGTCGGTCATGACGAGGGCGTGCTTTGCGTCGAAAACGAAATTCACCGTACCGTCGGCAGGTGCAAGGACCGTGCCGTCTGTAGGAAAAACACAGAACCCGTCGCCCGTGACCTTTTGGGAAAATACGTTGTCAGGCGTATCCGCAATGGGATGCAGGTTCCCCGTAAAGGGTGAATAAATGATGAGTGAGTTGCGATTGTGTTGCGGCATGGTATACCTCGGTATTTCGTACAGATTTTTTCCTCTTTTATTCTAGCATAGGCCGATGTATTTTCGAAATGAACAGATTTTTCGGAAATCTAAAAAGACGCTCCATATCAATGAAGCGCCTTTGTTTGAAATATTTTTTTATTAAGCCTGAGCTGCCGCTTTACCGAGAGCTGCGCATTCTTCGGAGTTATCCGGCGTTTCGTTGACAATAGCCGTACCGAAAACGTTGGCGCCTGCATCAACAGCGCGTTGTTTCCACGTTTCCATCCAGTCGCCCGTGCCCCAGCCGTAAGAGCCGAAGAGGCCGACCTTTTTGCCGCTCAACTTGCCTGCCAATTCAGCGAAGAACGGTTCAACAACCGTTTCTTCCAATTCTTCGCCGCCCATTGCGGGGCAGCCGAGAAGGATAACATCCTTGCCTGCCACTTCGTCGACAGTCGTGTCTTCAAATAACATTTTTTCAACTTCGGCGCCGGCAGCCTTTGCAGCCGCTTCGATTTCATTTGCCATCGCTTCCGTGTTACCTGTGCCACTCCAATAAACGATTGATACCATGATAATTCCTCCTTAAGCTATAATGAGCTCTTCTAATTTTATGCCAACAGAATATCTGTTGCTGTAATATTTTCGGCATCGCGTGAATGTATTAAAAAGGCGTGCCGCTTTTTGGGGATTTCCGTATACCTTCCACTCGCCGCAGAGTTTGGCGTGGCTGCCCTTGTGGTGAATGAAACCGTATACATCTTCGACGGGATAGCCGAGAAACAGTCCCGCTTCATGGGGGAAACAACAAGCTTCGTCGAAACGCTTTTCCAAGAGGGTAAGCATGTCGTCCAAGCTCATGTCGGCAGTGTAACCATATTGCTTTAAGAAGCAGAGCACGCTTCGCTGCATCATATACGCCCGGACGGAACCGGGCCGATATACGTAGAGGAGTGTGCGTTTCGGGCAAGCGAAAAGAATGCGGAAATACAGGCCTTTGCTATTGTATTTCCGATTATATTTTTCTATGGTGTCTTGAAAATCCTCGGCTTCTTCAAGATTGTGGAAGCAGAGAAGTGAGCCGATTTTCAAGCGTGCCAACGTCGGCGCGCAATGAGTAATCAAGAGTGCGTCGATATCCATTCCTTACCTCCCCCTTACTCCGAGTACTGCCTATACCAATATACCAATTGTGAAAATAATTGTCAAACGCATTTTCTGCCGAAGGTGGATGAATCCGTATATTTTTATGAAAAACAAGGTAAAAGACGGGGATTTAGTTGATAGTTGTTATTTCTTTATAGATAACTTATGACATGTGCTTTTTCGGCATAGACGGACGGGCCGAAAAGGGCGTGTGCCCGAGAGCCGCACGCAGGGAGTTTTGCAAGTCGTGCAGGTATTCGGTTAATTCGTTTGTAAGGGGCATGTTCTTTTTCTTTATCCAACCGATGGTCATAGTGCCGCCGGCGCCGCTGATGGGAATGGAGACGACGTCTTGTCCGGTGATGCGGGGCAGGAGGCAGCCCGTACCCAGGTTGTACGCGTTCGTGTGGGCAATGATGCTGAGCATGGTGGAGCGGTCTGTAGCGTAAATGGTCTTACGCGAATAGTACTTGGGAATAATGTATTCTTCCGACAACTGCGACGGGTCATTGCCCTGCTCGTAGCAAATATGCGGGTACGGCAGGAGTTGTTCGATTGAAATTTCCGGCAGTCCTGCCAGAGGATGGTTTTTGCTCAAATAAGCGTGAGGAGGGAAATCACAGAAGGGGACAAACTCCAAGTTGTTTTTTGCAAGGATGCGGTACATGAACTGTTCCGTCAATTCGGAAATGTAAATAATACCGATCTGGCTGCGCTGGACGAGGACGTCGTGAATAATTTGCGACGTACGCCCTTCGGAAATGCGTACCGTATACGCCGCGGTATCCGCTTGCCTTTGGAGAAAGCTGATCATGCCGTCAATGGCGAAGAGGTAATGGTGCGACGAAATGGAGAGACGAATTTTTTCACCATCCCCCTTTTCATGCAGAAAGTAGTCCTGCATGTTGGCCGACGCGTCAAGTACCTGATTGGCAAAGTGCAGGAATTTCAGGCCGTCCGCCGTAAAGGAAATACCGTGGCGGCTGCGGCGCAGAATAGTAATGTGAAACTCTTTCTCCAAGTCTTTGACGACCTTGCTTAAACTCGGTTGGGCAACAAATAATTTTTTGGCTGCCGCCGTAATGGAACTGCATTTGGATATTTCTACAATATACTGCAGCTGCTGAAGCGTCATGGCGAACCTCCGTCATATATTTTTTCTATGAAATAGAATTGACAGATCATATTATTCAAGAACAGTATACGGTGTTATACTTTAAAGAGTCAAAGAATATGCGAAAAAGTCATGAAATATTAAAGTATTTATAAAAAATAATTATGAAGGAGAGGATACTTATGAAACGGGAAGAATTGGAAAAAATGGGATTTTCGACACAGGCTATTCACGGCGGTGCCGCACCGAACTCTTTCGGTGCGCTGACGGCTCCTATTTACCAGACGTCGACCTTCGTCTTTGATTCGGCCGAACAAGGCGGCAAGCGCTTCGCCTTGGAAGAAGAAGGATATATTTATAGCCGGCTGGGCAACCCGACGACGACCGTAATTGAAGAAAAAGTGGCCCTTCTTGAAGGTGCTGAGGCTTGCGTGGCTACGGCTTCCGGCATGGGTGCTATTTCGACGACCTTCTGGACTTTAGTGCAGAGCGGCGATCATATCGTTGCCGGCAAGACGCTGTACGGCTGCACCTTTGCTCTCTTAAGCCACGGCATACCTCGTGCCGGCGTGGAAGTGACCTTTGTCGACATGACGGACCTTGACGCCGTAAAGAAGGCCATGAAGCCCAATACGAAGATGGTTTATGTCGAAACGCCGGCCAACCCGACACTCGATATCGTTGACATTGCAGCCGTATCCGAAATTGCTCATACTGTAGCCGGCTGCTCCGTTGTCGTGGACAACACGTTCTGCACGCCGTATATTCAAAAACCCATCTCTCTCGGTGCAGACGTGGTCGTTCATTCGGCTACGAAGTACCTGAACGGTCACGGCGACGTCATTGCCGGTTTTGTTTGCGGTACGAAAGAATGCATGACACAGGTGCGCCTTTTCGGTATTAAGGATATGACCGGTGCCGTTCTCAGTCCCTTTGACGCCTTCCTCATTGCCCGCGGTATGAAGACTCTCGCCATCCGCATGGAACGGCACTGCGCCAACGCTATGGAAGTGGCTGCCTTCTTGGAAACACACCCGGCCGTCGTATCCGTCGCCTATCCGGGGCTGAAGAGCTTCCCTTACTATGAGCTCGCTAAGAAGCAAATGCACCTGCCCGGCGGCATGATTTCTTTTGAAGTAAAGGGCGGCAAGAAGTCCGGCGGCATCGTTATGGACAGCGTAAAACTCTGCAAGCTCGCCGTATCTTTGGGCGATGCGGAAACACTTATCGAACATGCCGCAACCATGACACATTCGACATACACGGCAGAAGAACTGAAAGCTTCCGGTATCAGTGAGGGCCTTGTCCGCCTTTCTGTCGGCCTGGAAGATGCGGCTGATATTATTGCCGACTTGAAACAGGCTCTTGATAAAATTTAAAAGATATGATTAATGAAAGGGAATTACGTCAAAAGCGGCGTAATTCCCTTTTTATTTGAAAATAAAATACAATCAATTAAAACTATAAGGAAAATAAATAAAATTTCATATAATTTATCTATACATAAGCCTGTGCTTTTTATATTTTACGGAAATATATCGTTGTGTTACCATTGTCCATAATGCATAGGCAGGGAAAATATTAATTTCGTGGGTACGGAGAGAGGAGTGTATTAGTAATGAATGAGAATGAAGAATATCGTGCAGAAGAGGAACTTGCCGGGAAGATAAGTGAAGAATCTCATGTCACACCGAACGGTACGGCCTTACTGCCCTTCGTCGTCTTTGTCGCGGTTTACTTGGGTGCAGGGATTTTCCTCCAAATGCAGGGCGTTGAAATGCCCTTTTATCAGTTTCCGGCACCGCTTGCGTCGATTATCGGCATTATTGTTGCCTTCATTATTTTGAAAGGGACCTTTAACGATAAATTCGACACCTTTATTAAGGGCTGCGGCAATCCGGACATTTTGATCATGTGCTGCATCTTCTTGTTGGCCGGCGGCTTTGCCTCGGTTTGCAAGGCTATGGGCGGCATCGACTCGACGGTTAACCTGGGGCTGACCTATATCCCGCCGGAATACCTGGCGGCCGGTATCTTTTTGATTTCCGCTTTTATCTCCACGGCAACGGGTACATCCGTCGGCTGTTGTGCCGCTGTCGGTCCGATTGCCGTTGCTATTGCCGAACGGTCCGGTACACCCTTGGCCTTGGTTCTGGGGTGTCTTGTCGGCGGCGCCATGTTGGGAGACAACTTATCTATCATTTCCGATACGACCATTGCGTCTACGCGAACACAAGGGTGCAAAATGAAGGATAAGTTCCGCTTGAATTTCTGGCTTACCATCTTCCCGGCAGTCATTACATTTATTCTCCTCGTTCTTTTCGGCGGCGCCGAAACGGCAGTCAGTGCGGGCGATCATGATTTTAATGTAATTAAAATACTGCCGTATATCATTGTCCTCATCACGGCCGTCATGGGCATGAATGTCTTCCTGGTTCTCGTCGGCGGTACGATTCTTGCCGGCGTCATCGGCATGGCCTATGGCGATCTCAACTTCCTGACCTTCATGCAAGCTGTGTATAAGGGCTTCAGCGGCATGTTCGACATCTTTCTCCTGTCCATGCTGACAGGAGGTCTGGCAGCGATGGTAAGCAAGGCCGGCGGCATTGCTTATCTGCTCCATTCGGTGCAGCATTTAATCGTCGGCAAGCGGTCCGCCGAACTCGGTATTTCCGCTCTCGTGTCGGTTACGGATATTGCCTTGGCGAACAACACGGTTTCCATCATTATTAACGGCGAAATGGCAAAACGCATTTGTTATAAGTTCCACGTTGACCCGCGTCGCAGTGCAGCCCTGCTCAGTACGTTTTCGACCATCTTCCAGGGGCTCATTCCTTATGGTGCACAAATGCTGATTATTACGGGCTTTACGGCCGGTGCCGTGTCGCCTCTTGAAGTTTTGCCGTACACGTGGTTCATTTACCTCCTCGGTATTTCGGCCGTTATTTCCGTCTTCATTCCCTTCTCGGACGGCTTTATTCGGAAAGACCCTTGGAATTTTGAACGGCAGAAACCGCAAAGCAAAGTACAGACTCAATAAGGACATGAAAAAAAGAGGCCCGCATTATGCGGGCCCCTTTTGTGTCGTCTTTAGAATGCCGGTAAGACGGATCCCCGGAAATGTTCTTCAATGAATTTTCGAATCGGTTCGGACTGGTAAATGGCTACGATTTTTTTATACGTTTCGTTGTCCGTATCTTCGGTGCGGACGGCGAAGACATTGGCATAAGGAGAGTTTTTATCTTCGACTGTGAGCGAATCCTTCTGTGGATTCAGGCCTGCGGGGATCGCGTAATTCGTGTTTACGCAAGCCAAATCCATATCGTCGAGGGAGCGGGCGATTTGTGCCGCGTCAAGTTCGACGATTTGCAGGTCTTTCGGATTTTCAACAATATCCTGAACCGTTGCGTCGACGGTCTTGCCGTCTTGCAGTTTGATGAGTTTGGCTGCCTGCAAAAGCAGCAGGGCACGGGCGCCGTTCGTCGGGTCGTTAGGGATGGCGACTCTGGCGCCGGACGTTACGTCACTCAAGTTCTTATATTTATGAGAGAAGACGCCCATGGGCAGGATGATCGTCTTACCGATGGATTTCAGGTTAAGGCCCTGCTTTTTGACGATATTATCCAAATACGGTTGGTGTTGGAAGGAGTTGATATCCAGGTCTTTCTGGGCCAGCGCCGTATTCGGCTGAACATAGTCGTTAAATTCGACGACTTTCAGGGTAATGCCCTGTTTAGCCGCCTCTTTGACGACTTCATCCATAACTTCCGCGTGGGGGCCGGCGGTTACACCGATTTTAACCTCTTTCTTGTCGGTCGAAGCCGTATCGGAACTGCCGCAGCCGGCGGTAAAAATTATGGCAGCGGCTATAAGGGTCAGGGCAAGGGCTTTGGATAGGGATAATTTCATAAGGCAACATCCTTTCATAAGAAGAAATTAATGGCATACAGTTTCATAAAAAAGCCGTCATGGTATATGACGGCTTTTACTATGCAAATTCATCTGTCGGCAGATTCTGCCGTGGAATTGGCACCTTCCCGTAATGGGGGTTGCCGCAATGTTATCGGGCCATGTCCCTCGATTGCTCTTGATGAAACTATATGCAATTTATGGTGTTAATCATAGCATTGTCATTCCGGGCTGTCAACCTGCGAATTTACGCTTGACCGTTTAAAGGCGGGGTAGACAGCAGGCTGCCCTATTCGCTATACTTTAGCGTATACATAGGGGAGGTGCGGCGGTCTTGCGAAACATACATATTATTGCCTGCGGCGGCACGATTGCCGGCCGGGCGGACAGGGCGACGAATTTGACCGGTTATACGGCGGGGGTTATGGACATCGGTGATCTCCTGGCTGCCGTGCCGGCAATTCACGATGTTGCCGCCGTGACGGGGGAACAGCTGTTCAATATTGACAGCTCCGACATGACCGAAGAAAAATGGCTTGCCCTGGCACGGCGGACGGAGGATGCGGCAGCCCGCGACGACGTGGACGGTATCGTTGTTACGCACGGTACGGATACGCTTGAAGAGACGGCATATTTCTTAAATCTTACGGTCCATACATGCAAGCCCGTCATCCTTACGGGCGCCATGCGGCCGGCGTCGGCACTCAGTGCGGACGGACCTTTGAATCTCTTGGAAGCCGTGCAGGCGGCAAAGACGGCGGAAGCGGGAAAGTACGGAGTCCTCATTGCCATGAACGGTATGCTTTGCAGTGCCCGTTTCGGTTACAAGACGGACACGACTCACGTCCATGCTTTTCAGGGCCGTCAAATGGGTGTCGTCGGCTTTATCCAAAACGGCGAGCCTTTTTTCTATCAGCAGCCTTTGCGTCTGCACACGTACAAATCGACTTTTTTCCTTGGCGACGCGGAAACGTTGCCGCCCGTTTGGATTTTGTACGCTTACGTAGGTATGTCGCCGGATCTCATTAGGGCAGCTGTAAGTTGCGGTGTCAAAGGATTGGTTCTTGCCGGTTTGGGGCACGGGAAAAATCCCTCTTACTGTGAGTCCGCCCTGCAGCAGGCGGCCCGGGCGGGAATCATCATAGTGCGCACGTCGCGTGTGTTGGGCGGCATAGTTACGGAAGGCGGCGACGGCAAGGCTTTTATTTGCGGAGATTCATTGACACCGCAGCAGGCAAAAATTCTCTTGCAATTATCTTTGTTACGGTCCGACGGCGCCGCTGAAACGAAGCGGAATTTTGCGCAGTATTAAGGGCTGCGGGAAAGGGCTTTAACCTTGTCCTTATGCGGCCGGTATGCTAAAATAAATCAGGTTTTATTAGACTTTTCCGGATTGTTGGATGGGAGCGATTAAAGATGAAAAAATATCAAAAAATAGCGGCAGCTTTGACGTGTGCCGTTATTCTGAGCGGGTCCGCCTTTGCCGCAAAAACTGCGGCTCCTTTTAAAGATATTGATAATTATTGGGGCAAACCGGCAATTCAATATTTTTATGACCGCCACTATGTGAGCGGCATGGGCGATGAATTTAAACCGAATGAAGACATTACACGTGAAGGCGCCGCGTCTATTTTGAACAATATAATCGGCGGAACTGATGAGGCTACAGTCGATTTCAAGGATGTCAAAGGGCGCTGGTCCGAAAAGGCAATCGCTTCCATGGTGGACAAACAGATTATGAACGGCTATGAAGACGGAACATTTAAACCGGAAAGGGCAATTACGCGTCAGGAATTTGCCGTCATTGCCTATAATTACATGAATTACAAAGGTGTTGCCGCCCAGAAATCGGCTGTAGATTACAAGGATGAAAAAGATATTGCGCCGTGGGCCAAGACGGCCGTCGATACGTTGACCGCCGTCGGTTACATGAAGGGGTCGAACGACATGTTCCTGCCGCAGCGGCACATTACACGCGGTGAAGCCGTCAACGTTCTTTATCGTGTCCTCACGGGCAATTCAAAGACGCAGGCTGAAGAAAAGGAAGTAGAAAAATATGTATTCTCCCACATTACGAAGGTATACGGCTCGGTCAGGAAGTTTTCCGACGACGGAGCCATGTACTGGCAGGGCGATACGCTCAACGTAATCGTCAAGAAAGACGCCAACCGTTCCAAGCTGGAAGGCCTGATTAACGGCGATGACCGCATTGCCGACGGTTCCGTTGTCGTGCGCAAGGGTGCGTACAGCTATAACGACTATAAGAAGATGCAAAACGATGCTCTTCGCGTATATAAAGAAAAAGAAGGCAAAGAGGCGACCGTTGCCGTCGATTACTTAAACGAAGAAGTCGTACTTACGGCACCGGCCATGTCGGACAGTACGCAAAGAGCGCTGAAGAAAGCCGTCGGCAAAGGGCTGCGGATAATCGTTGCGGAAGATGGCGAATAACGGGAGTTTCAGCGTATGAATCGTAAACGCACAGCCTTTCTCTGCGCCGTCCTTGCCGTCAGCGGCAGCCTTTGTGCATTTTCCCGCGCGCCCTATAAGGACTTGGCGAGTGTGGCGAACAGAGGGGCCATAGATTATTTATACGATATAAAATGCCTGGATTTTATTATGGGCAATGAGTTTCAGCCGCAGACACCCCTTACGCGCGGCGATTTGGCACATTTGCTCTACAATGTGACGCCGTCCCTTTCTGCAGTCCTTACGCCGCAGCAGAAGGAAAGTGCTGCGGCGCCCTTTTATGCTGTAGAGGCCGCAGGTATTCTGAAGGCTGACGGAAAGGGCGATTTTCGAGCATCCGAGCCACTGTCCGTCAGTGAGTATGCGGCCGCCTTGGAACGGTACGGTGCGTACAGCCGTCTGGACATGACACCCTATACGGCGCGGCTTAAAGAGCAGCCGGCTGCAGGTGAATACATGACGCGCGGCGCCGCGGCGGAGCAGTTATTCCGGATTATCAAACCGGACGGTGTCTATGTGCCGCATGTAGAGCTGGAAAAGGCCGCCATGAAGTGCCTGAACGACGAATACGGTTCCATGATTTCCTTCTTCGACGAGGGGACGCTCTACTGGGACGGAGATACGCTTGTCATCGGTCTGTTGGACGGCTCGTCAAGGTCTCTTGAACGGCGGCTGAAACGCGATCACTCTCTCAGAAGCGTCGTGCAGGTGAAGCCCGTCGTCATGGCGAAGAGTGAGTATGACACGCTTTTGCGCATTGTCGGTGATGTCCTTGCCGCGACTGTGGACAAAGAGGAATATTTAGGCAGCCTGCCCGATTACAAGGCACAGCAAATCGTTGTTATGACGAAGACTCCCTTGCCGGCGGATGTGCTGGCGGAATTGGAAAGGCAGGCAGGCCGCGGCATTGTACGCAATGAAGATGCCGTGACGGCCAAAGAAAAAGTGAAGGGAACGCGGGCCGATTCGGGTGTACGCGAGCCCGTAACGGCGCGAACGAGACATCGTCTGCCGAAAGCTTTGTTTACATCGTCTCTATTGGACAGAGAGACGGCCATCGTCGCGTCAAGAAAATTTTAACGGTACAAACGCCGCACCTTTATAAAAAGGGCGGCGTTTTCTTACGGAAAAATCCGGCTCAGTTCAGCCACGTCGTGAATCAGATAGGTCGGGTGCAGAACTTGCAGGAAAGCGGCATCTCTGAACCCCCATGTGACGAGAAGACTGTCCAGACCGGCGTTGTCGGCAGTGATCTTGTCCACTTCCGAGTCACCTACATACACGGCCTCATCAGGCGTGCAGCCGAGGCGTTTCAAGGCGGTATAGAGCATTTGCGGCTGCGGCTTTTTCGGCACGGCGTCCGTCGCGCCGAGGGAAAATGCTGCAAGGCCCCGGAAGTACAGGTCGTGCAGGGCCGTCACGGCGGCCTGTCCCTTGTTGGATACGATGGCTGTCTTATAACCCTTGGACTTTAAACCGTCCAAGGCCTGTCGAATGCCTGCATAAGGTGCCGTACCGTTTTGACAGTGTGTGCTGTAGTGATTTTTGAATTCTTCCGTCAGTTCGGCCTGTTCGGCGATTGACAGGTGCGGCGCCGCTCTCGCAATGAGGCCGTCGTAGCCGTAGCCCAGGCAAAGACGCACGTCTCCGCTTGATAAGATGGGCAGATTATGGCGTTTCCAAACGACAGCCAGGGAGTTCGTGAGGCCGTTCAACGTATCCAGGACGGTGCCGTCCATATCGAAGAGGATAGCTTTGTATGTTTTCATGAGTATCAGTCCCTCGGCTCTAATATATGGTGCGCCTGACGGTGCATTGAATTTATTATAAGAGGCTTCCCCGTATTTGTCTAATTTCTTAAATCCTAAAAAGATACAAACAACATACGGAGTGTGATACAATGATACAAGGTATTTTCATTGCTGAGAAAGAGGAGTGAATCTGTATGAGTCAGTTTTTGCCATATGCGCTTGTAGTCGGTATGGTCATCGTGTTTTTTGCCGTCTGTTATCTCGTTTATTCCGGTGACGACGGAGAGAAAAAGCATGCGGAATCACATAAGACCGGATCTCGCGGCGATTTGCGTCAGCACGGCCCGGAACGGTCGGCCGGCCGCGTGAATGCATTACAACCGAGTCAGGAAAAGAAAACGCCTAGTCAATCGACGTCCGTACAGGTTCACGAAAAGCCCGTAAGAAAGGCGGAAAGTGCTTACTTAAATCATAGAGGAGAAGCGGTTAACGATGCCGGAGAAATAGTATATAAAACCGAACGGCCGGATAAGGTTGCCGACGACGCAGGCAGTACACGCGTATTACGGCGCGATGAAATTACGGCGGCCATGAACAAGGCGACCGCTCTGGCTGAAAGCCGGGAAACGGCGAAACGGCAAAACCGGAAGGAAAGCGAATCGTTGTCCGGTATGGGTGCCGTCGTGGCCGCAGACTTGGCTGCCAAGGAAAAGCTTGCCGTGTCGGCTGTAGCGGCGGACGTCGATTCGACGCGCCCCGTACCGGCAGTCAAGGACAGCGCACCTGAATTGCAGGTACAGACCGCTGCCGCTCCTGAAAAGGAAGCGGTCGTTCAAGTGCGGCAGAATAAGGAAGTCATTGAATCACCTCTCATTAACAAATGTACGGAACACTTCTTGCGGCAATACAGTTTTACAGGAACGGAAATGAAGAAGAACGTACAATATATTACGGGAGCGGCTTTCCGTACCGCAGGCTGCCGTCTCGATGAAGATCGGGAGCAGATATTGTCGACGCTCGAAGTGCAAGATGCCCTGTTGCAGGTGCAAAAGACCTATGCCGCTCATCCGGAAGATTTTGTCGAAGCCGTCGCTTTACGGGCTTTCTTCGACATTGTCCGCTGCCCGGCCACATCGACACGTCATTTGGTTGCCATAGATGCCCTGAAGGTTATGCCTTACTTGTCACGGCCTCATTATCAGATATTGGCGCTGTTGCTGCTTTTCCTCTACTCACGCAACTCGCACAATGTCGATAAAGAAACCTTCGGCCAATATATAGAGAAATATGTCTTGCCTATAGTCAATCACTTTCCGACGGAACGGCCTTATTATCAGCAGTTGGATTACCTCCACTGCACGGCCGTAGAAACGAAAGGCACGCCTTTCGCTACACTTCTCGGCGATTCATACCCTCTCCTCTTCCGCTATCGCGGTTTTACGGAGGAAGAATTGCGCAAGGCTTTGAAGACGGCCTATATGCCGGCGGAGTTCATCGTTCAATCTTTCAACTCGCCACTTCATAAGCTGGCCCTCATTGACGACAACATGGCGTCCCGTTTCTTCCGCCTCGCCCGCATTGAAGACAGAGATATTCAGGAAGGTCTCCTGCGTTTGGCGCGGAAACGGCCGGCCGACTTCAGCGGTGAAGAAGCTCTGGACGTGATGGAAGAAATATCACCGATTCTCGCCGATATGGGCGATATTTGGGACAGCACAATGCTGCGCGTGTCGACGCTATCTCTCTTGGGCCTCTACTTGGGACAAGGCTATATTCGTGAAATAATCGGGGAAGAATTTGATTTAAGTCGTTGGTTTGAATAAGATTCGGGAGATATACACATGAAAAAGATTCGTAAGGCCGTTATTCCCGCCGCCGGTTTCGGCACGCGTTTTTTGCCGGCCACCAAGGCGACGCCGAAGGAAATGTTGCCTATCGTTGATAAGCCGACGATTCAATATATTGTTGAAGAAGCTCTGGCAAGCGGTGTAGAAGAAATTCTGATCATCAGCGGTCATGCCAAGCGGGCTATAGAAGACCACTTCGACACGACGCCCGGTCTGGAACAGCACTTGGAACAAGCCGGTAAGACGGAGATGCTCAATCTCGTGCGGGAAATTTCCGATATTAATATCCATTACATTCGGCAAAAGCATATGCGCGGCCTCGGTGATGCCATTTTGTGCGCCCGGTCGTTTATTGATAACGAGCCTTTTGCCGTCTTACTGGGTGATGACGTGGTCTATAATGAAACGCGTCCGGCGCTGCAGCAAATGATCGATGTTTTTAATGACGTGGGCGGCACGATTTTGGGCTGTCAGGAAGTGGAACCCGAAAAAGTGTCGGCTTACGGTATCGTTTCCGGCACGCCCGTTGCAGGAAAAAATATTCTCCGCGTTACCGATATGGTTGAGAAGCCGGCTCCTGCAGAAGCGCCCGGCCGTACGGCCGTGTTGGGCCGCTATATCATTGCACCTGACATATTCCGTACGCTTGTCGAGACGAAGCCCGGGAAGGGCGGAGAAATACAGCTTACGGACGCACTGAAAGAAATGGCGCGCAACGAAGCTGTGTATGCGTACTGCTTTGAGGGGAAGCGCTATGATGTAGGCGACAAGCTCGGCTTTCTGAAAGCTACCGTCGAGTATGGCCTGCGCAATCCCGACTTGGGAGATGCTTTTCGGGCATATTTGCAAAACTTGGCTGAAAAAGAGTCGAAAAAAGTTTAAAATTTGCCTTGACTATTCTCAATAAGGGTAATATAATTGAGAACAAGCAAAATATATTGCTTTGGGTTATCAGAAAAAGGAGTTGTGTATTATGTTTCAGAATGGTGATTTTTGGATCGGTTTGGGCGTAGGCGTTGTTGCCGGCATTTTCGGCTATAAATTGATGGTGGAAAGGGAACAGCAATTGTTGGCTATGCAGCAGCCTGCTGCAGGCAGTGTTGCCGCTAACATTCCTTTGGCCGAATTACAGCGTCAAAAAGAAGAATTGGAAGACCTCATTGCGGCACAGGAAGCGGAACAGGCTTAGGCTGCAAGACGGATGAATGTAACTGCCGCCACTAGTGGCGGCAGTTCTTTTTAAAGATGGCGAATGTTATAATGGAGGAGTTCAAAAGCATTCATGATACCCGTATCGAAGTGGGATTTTATTATGCAGGCCGTTTCCGTCCGTTCATATATACCCGGCAGAATACGCCTGCAAAGTAATCGCCTTGTCAACAATCAGGTCCTGACCGATCAGGTTTGCCGCTACGTATCTGCTTATAAGGAAATCGCGTCCGTAGAGGCGAATGTCCTGACCGGTTCGATTTTAATTAAATATGAACCTTCCAGCTTGCGATCCAATCGTGAATTGGCTAAAGTGGAGCAATATATTATGAATCATGTAGAAAGGAGGATATAACCATGTCCTATGTGTCGGGATTTATGTTGGGCGCCTCTATCGGCAAAGCCGTTCACAAATACTTGGGCGGTAACGGAAAATCGGCTTCCGCCGTTTCGCGACGTGACGTCAATGAACGGAAAAGCACGTCTTTATATCGGATGCGGGCGATTCCGGATTTTGCCTGTGTTTCCGCTTTGCCCGGGAGAAGGCGGTATCGGGCGAAGGCGATTATGCGAAATGCACCCTTGGCGGAGCTCTTGCAGGAAGGGTTGAAGGACGTAAGGGGTTTGACGAGTGTGGAAGTAAACCGGATGACCGGCAGTATTCTTGTCCGAGCCGAAAGTGATGATGCGTTTAAACGGTTGGAAATATTTTTGGAAAGCCGATTTTTCTTTTGCCCCTGCACGGGCGCACCTGTTACGGCTTGTGCCGATGTATCCTGCTATACATTGAATCGTCAGCCTTCATCCGAATACAAGCATACATTGCAGGAAGTATTGTCTTCCATGAGCGCATATGTCTATGAACGAACACATCATCTCTTTGATCTGCGTTCCCTCGTTTCTTTTATTTTAATTACACGCGGTATACGACGCATGGTCGCACTCGGCGAAATGCCTTCAGGGCCGCAAATGCTCTGGTGGGCTGTCGCCCTCTTACGCGGAAGGTAGGTAAGACGTATGTACAGTTGTTATAGAGTTCCGCTCAGGGCCTTTTTGCCGGTTCCTATGCGGCTGGTTCTGGGCGCTCAGCTGCGCCGTATTTGCGGTATCGTAACGGCTTCGGTCAAGGAAAAGGAAGTGATCCTCTACTATAAAGGACTCCTTGATATACGGGCGGTTACACAGTTCGTGCGGACTTTTGAAAATAAACGGGGCGTAAAGCGGGAAATAAAAGAAGACCTGGACGCTTCCGCTTATCGGCGCGAAGCCGTCCTCTCTGTAGGCGGCTTTATTGCCATGAATATACTTCACAAGGCGAGCCCCGAGTTTTATGGGAGCATTCTCTTCTTTCGCCGCCTCTTTACGCTTTTTATTGCACGCCGCTTTATTCGTAACGGTGTAATGGGCTTTTTGGAAGACAAGCAGGCCAATGCGGATACGCTGACGGCTACGGCCGTTTTAGCGTCGGTCCTTTCGGGTAAACCCGAATCGAGCCTGACTCTGCTGGCTTTATCAAACGGAGCGGAAATGTTGACCGAATATGCTGCCGAAAAAGCGCGCAGCCAAATTTCGGGCCTTTTGAAACTCGACCAGCGCGATGTCTGGATCGTTGAGAACGGCAGAGAACGTAAGGTTCCCGTTGAATCGTTAAAACCGGGAGACTATATAGCCGTTCATTTGGGCGAAAAAATTTGTGTCGACGGTAAAGTTATAAGCGGCAATGCAGCCGTTAATCAGGCATCCATTACGGGTGAGTCGAATCCGGCTATTAAGCAGACGGATTCCGCCGTCTATGCAGGCAGCGTTATTGAAGCGGGAGACCTCGTTATTTGTGTCGAAAAAGTCGGTAACGACACGTCTTTGGCTCAGATTATCCATCTTGTTGAAGAAGCGCAGACTCGGCGGGCGCCGGTGCAGAACTTTGCCGACAAGACGGCCAATATGCTCGTGCCCGTCTCCTTTATCGGCGCGGCCATCGTCTATGGGGCGACGAAGGATTGGCAGCGGGTACTCAATCTTCTCTTTATCGATTTTTCCTGCGGCCTGAAATTATCGACTGCAACGGCTATTTCCGCAGCTATCGGCGTAGCGGCAAAGCAGGGCATCCTGATCAAGGGCGGAAATTATATTGAAAACCTTTCGTCTGTCGATACGGTCGTTCTTGACAAAACCGGTACCATAACTATCGGCGTGCCGCAGATTTCTCACATTGAGACGGAACCGGGCGTAACGGAAAAAGAAGTTATTCTTCTGGCCGCTTCGGCGGAAATGCATTCCGTTCATCCCTTGGCCGTGGCCATACACAAGTATGTGGCAAACAACAACTGGGAGACACCGCCGCATACTATGTCTGAAACGATCGTGGCCAGAGGCATGAAGGCAACCGTGCCGGATTTTGAAAATGTGCACGGCGGGGATATACTTGTCGGCAGCCGGCGCTTTATGGAGGAGCAGGGCGTAACGGGCATTCCTGCCGTAATCGACACGACATGGGGCAAGAATATTCTTTACGTGGCGCGAGACCGTAAGTACATAGGCTTTTTGACTATTCAGGATCCCGTGCGGCCCGGTATGAAGAAAACGCTCAACCGCATGAGGCGTATCGGTGTCGACGAGGTGGTCATGCTTACGGGAGATTCCAAGGAAGTGGCGGCCGATGTGGCTCATGCCATGGATATTGACGGCTATCACGCGGACATTTTGCCGGAAGATAAGGCGAATTATGTTATGGAACTGCAAAAGCGCGGCAATGTCATGATGGTCGGTGACGGCATCAACGATGCACCGGCCTTGGCTTTTGCGGATATCGGTGTCAGCCTGGGCGGTCGGAAAACGGATATTGCCGCCGAATCGGCGGCCATTACGATTCGCTCCGAAGATCCGGGCAAACTCTACGATGCTCTGCAAATCGGCAAGCGGACCATGGAAATTATTAATCAGAACTTTACGGCTACCGTTCTTGTCAATTCGACTGCCATGCTTCTCGGCGCGCTGGGGCGGATTAGTCCTCTCTGGGCAGCTGTCATTCACAACACGGCGACTTTGGCGGTTGTGCTCAACAGCGTACGAATTTTAGGGCCGGGAAAAGGGAAAATTCGATAAATAAAGAGGGCATACTAATCAGCACTTAAATAGTATTGATTGGCATGCCCTCCTGTGATATACTGCTTACAAGAGGAGAGATTAGTACTCTAAAAGGAGTGATTCTTATGAAGATTGAAGAAGGGACGATTGTCTCCATCTTGGAAGACGGCACGGCGGAAGTAAAAGTAGGCCGCCATTCGGATTGTATTGCCTGCGGCGCGTGCGACGGCGCCAGTGACATTGTCGTTACGGCCTTGAACCCCGTAAATGCTCAGGAAGGACAACACGTAAAGTTTGAATTCCACGATACGAATATTGTCATAGGTGCCTTTATCTGTTTTATTATGCCTCTTCTCCTGGCTGCAGCCGGTGCGTTCATCGGCTACTTTGTGAGCGGCTCCATGGGAACGGATCAGATACGCAGCGAAGTAGTCGGCGCGATTATCGCTTTTTGTATAGGGTTGGCCGGCGTCAAGTTCTTTGACCGCACACTGTCGAAAAAACAGAATACGAAGCCTCGTGTCATTGAAATTGTTGAAGCGTAAGCAATTAAGTAAAAACTGTGGCCAGCTCAAAAAGACCGCAGAAGATAAAAAAAGCAGCTGAGAAGAGTTGAATCTTCTCAGCTGCTATGTATTTATTGATAATTATTCCCATTCATATACCCAGGCTGTCCGCCACAATCATGCCCAACGTCGTGCCTGCCAGGAGGGGCAGCCATTCGCCGAACCTTGCAGCGATAGCTATTGTAGCGAGTTGTGTCTTGTCGCCTGTTTCGGCAAGGAAGAAAGCAATGGCAACTGTCCAAAAAGGATTGAGAATAACTCTCGTACCTTTGAACCGGTCATTTTTCTTCTTCGGCAGAATCGTCATTATGCCGAAGAGGAGAAAGGCACAGGCTGCGGCTATATGAATGTAGTTCATGTTGATGACCGTGTTCAGGTAGATGCCGATTATGATGGCTATGAGATGGTTGAGTGCAGTAGCCGCAAAGACTGCCCAGATCACGGTTTGCCATTTGTATTTGGCCGCGAAGGTCATGACGAGAAGCTGTGTTTTATCGCCCAGCTCCGCCAGGAAAACCATGAGGAAGGCCGTGATAAATGCTGTCATAAGAATTAAAACTCCTTTATTGAGGTAACCTTTCCGCGCATCTTATAGCCGTACCGTCCTTTAAAAGAACGGACATGAGTTTCAACGTACCTGTCGTATCGTCAAGCCCGTCCTTTGCCAGTAAAGCCTGATGTGACGGGATAAGAGGATTTAAGAGAAACTGGCTTGTAAGGACGGCATTGTCCTTATATGCGGGGAGATGCAGGTCCGTTTCATAAAGCACCGCTTCGTCCGCATTGCGGCGCAGTGTATAGCGGCACAGAATATCTTTGATATTAGCGGTCCCCTTCGGAAAGGACGGTGCATATTGCAGGCACAGGAAGGTTTTGCCGCTTGCAGGATCCTTGTTAAGGAATGAATTGACGGACCCGATTGTGACGAAACGTTCCATTTGACGTACTGCATCTTTATTGTACGTGTCCAAGGCTTTTTTATAAGCCTTGTCGACAGCCGTAAGAAAACCGATATCGTCGGTCAATCCGGTTATCTGCCAACTGTCGGCGTTTTTTTCCATAATGATTGAGCAGGGGAGTGTCGCTTTTAATCTGTCGTTATAAAGGCTGACCGTGATTTCCGCTTTGCCTGCCGCAATTGATTTACTGAAGGAGTGAGAATCATAATACCAACCTTTCAAAGGGACGGAAAACCCGAATCCACGCAATATGCCGCCTGCCTCAGCTGCCTTGCCGCCGTCTTCGTCAAGCGCGTTCGAACCGGTCAGCGCATCTTCCCAAAGGATATGTATATCACTGGCAAAATTTTCCCGTGCAGGCAGCCCCGCCAACTCCAGGATGGCGGTCACGGCGTCGCCTTGCTGTCGTCTGGTTAAACTGTCAAAGGCGGCATATGCGATATCTTTGTCGTGGACGGCTTCGAAAAAATCGGTTTTATCACCGCTTTCGGCAGAGCTGATGATTTGACGAAGCGCGTAGTCAGGTGTTTTCTCGTATATGTCATGTCTTGCCGCAACTGCTGCGGCAAGACAAAAAACAATAGCGAGAACGGCGCCTATCGTGCCGGAATCGACAAGCCTCGTACTTGTTTTGGGCACAGTACAACCTTCTTCCCGTTAAATTGGTTCTGTTCAATAAAGAGCATATGATATATACTGAATAATAAAACATATTATAACATAGAATAAACTGTTTGTGATGAATGCACGGCTCATATCATTTTATTTACTGAAGGCAGGCGAACCGATGTGGTAAGCATCTATGATCTGACATACAATAAGGAAATAGCAGCGGAACCGGAGCAACCGTTAATATCCGTATGTCCGTTGCCGGCAGGTAGAGACGGATGGCCGGTTGCAGGCGCTTTTTATCACAATAAATTTGTCGGTCTGCAGGAAAAGGCGGGATCGGGCGGAAGGCTCCGCTGGGTTTCTTTGGCATCGCCTGAAGGCAACGGATACCTCATTCGCACCTGTATTCTTCTGCTTGTACGGGCTGTTGCCGATCTGTACAAAAACGGTATTGTCAGAGTTCGGCATGCCTTATGTAAGGCCTTATACTGCGAACTCGATATCGGTCATACCGTTACGGCGGAGGATGTGGCCCGTATTAAAGCACGAATGGACGAATTGATCCGCTGCAAAGAGCCGGTGGAACAGCTCCGTTCCTCAAAAGAGACGATTGCGCGCACGTGTCGTGATTTATATGACGGCAGAGCGGCGGAGTTGAGGGAACATATCGTAGCCGAGGATGTGGCCGTATACCGGTGCGGATCCGTCACGGATTGTTATGTCGGACCTCTCTTGCCGGATATGGGCTATATTACGTGTTTCAACTTACGCCCGTATGCGCCGGGAGTTATCTTGGAAACGCCCAAACCGGATGCACCGGGAGAACTTCCCGCATATAGGGAGGTTCCGAAGATGGCCCGTCTTTTTCTGGAGTCGGAGGAATGGGGGCGCATCATATGCTGTGAATATGTTGCCGACCTTAACCGGTATATAGCTGACGGAACGATCCGAACGATCATAGATGTGTCTGAAGCGCTGCAGGCGAAGAAAATGGGTGCGATAGCCGATATGATCGTCGCTCAGAAACCGGCCGTTAAGGTCGTACTCGTAGCGGGGCCGTCCTCATCGGGGAAGACGACTTTTTGTAAACGCCTGAGGACACAGCTTCAGGTCGTAGGCTTGCGGCCCGTTGTTCTCTCGTTGGACGACTATTTTCTTGAGCGCGAAGAAACGCCCCGCAATCCGGACGGGACCTATGATTTTGAATCGCTGCGCGCCGTCGACACAGAGTTGTTTAGCCGTCAGATCAATGAATTGCAGCAAGGAAGGCCCGTTTGCCTCAGCCGTTTTGATTTTACGACGGGCAGAAGGTACTGTGATAAAGACAGTACGCGGATGCCGGCAGGCGGACTGATCATGGTTGAAGGCTTACATGCGCTGAACGATTCGCTGACATACATGCTTCCCCGTTATGAAAAGTTCAAGATCTCTTTAGGTGTTTTGACGCAGATACGCATTAATGATCATAATCGTATTTCTACGGCAGATACGCGGATTATCAGAAGGATGATACGTGACTCCCGTTTCCGCAGCCGCGGCCCTGAGACGACTTTGAAGGAATGGGAGAATGTGCGTCATGGAGAAGAGACCAATATTTATCCGTATCAGGAAGATGCGGATGTGATTTTCAATACGGCGCTGCCGTATGAGCTTTCCGTAATGAAACCGTATGCGGAAGCGTTGCTTGATTCAGTAAGCAGTGGCAGCAGGTACTACTCGGAAGCCAGGCGGCTGCAGTCATTTATGCGTCCTTTTACGCCTCTTTCACAGGAAGCGGTACCTTACATGTCCATCCTGCGCGAATTTATAGGCCCCTGGGAAGAAAACAGGCCGCAAGGAATGTATTGACAAAGAATAGGGGCCTGGATATAATAAAAAAGTCGAGGTAAAAAAGATGCGGATTCAAGTCGAAAATGCGCGAAAAGAGGAAGGGAAGAAGTTCTCCTTTTCTTTTATACAGCCCGTTTATCACTTGGGAGATGTAGGTGATTTGCCTTGGAAGGACAGCGACGTGTCCGTTGACGGCGAGTATTGGTTTGACGGCAGTCATTTAATTGTCGCCGGTACGATTCGTACGATAGGCACATATCCTTGCAGCCGTTGTCTGAAACCGGTTACGGTGGAACGGGAAGCCTTATTGGCCGAAACGTACGGTACGGAAAGAGAACTTCCGGAAGATGTATTTTACTATAACGGTGAATACGTTGACCTGACGGAGTCCGTTAGGGAGCTCCTGATTGCAAGCGAGCCCATGAAGGTCTTGTGTCGTACGGATTGTGCAGGTCTTTGTCCTCAATGCGGGTCGGATCTGAATGAAGGTACTTGCAGTTGCCCTGCCGATAATATAGACCCGAGGTTGGCTGTTTTAGGAGAACTGTTGAACCGAAAACATTGATGAATTTAAGCCGAGTTTTTAAGGAGGTGCACATAAATGGCAGTACCGAAGAACAGATTATCCCAAACGCGTCAGAAGCGCCGCCGTGCCAATTGGAAATTGACGGTTCCGGGATTCGTAGAATGCCCGCAGTGTCATGAAGCGGTTATGCCTCATCACGTATGCCCTACTTGTGGGTTTTACAAGGGTAAACAGGTTGTCAACAATACGGCAGCCGAATAAGGACGTAAGAAACAGGGAGTATGCCTGAAGGCATGCTCTTTTTTATTTCCTCTCATTAAGTGAGTTGATTATGCGGTATAATGCTGTGTTTCATGCAGAGAGCGGCCTGCTCAATAGGGCAGACGGCTGCGGACGATTGTTTCTGAACAAAAAGCGGTCGTATGGTATAATTGGTATAGATCTAAGGAAAAGCAGGTGGAGCAGTAATGGCCGATAATATTTACGGTGAATATAAGAGCACGCTGGAATTGGTGCGCACGTATTTGCTGGAACAACTTAAATTATATGGAAATGCCGTAAAAGAAGAGACTGGTGCATCTGCATATGAGCACGTTATCAGCCGCATTAAATCACCGGAGAGCATGCGTGAGAAATGCGTGCGTAAAGGCCTTCCTTTATCCATAGAAACGATGCTGCAGGAAATACATGATGCTGTCGGTATTCGCATCGTCTGCCGTTTTGTTGACGATATTTATGCCGTTGCCGAGCAAATCGGCAGGATGCCTTATTGCCGCATTGCAGAAATAAAGGATTATATTAAAGACGTAAAACCGAACGGTTACCGCAGTTATCACATCATCGTGGTTCTTGAGTTACCGGGGCAGGCGGGCTGCGACTATATTCCGGGGCTGTATTACGCGGAAATACAGCTGCGTACGATTGCTATGGACTCTTGGGCCAGCCTGGAACATGAAATGAAGTATAAGAAGGATATTGCCAATCCGGAAATGATCAGTCGTGAATTGAAACGCTGTGCCGATGAGCTCGCATCGTGCGACCTCTCCATGCAGACGATTAGAAATTTAATTCACGGAAAATGAGGTGCTGTAGACAGTGAAGATTTTGTTGGCAGAAGATGAAAAAGAATTGGCCACCGCCGTTGCGGCTATTTTAAATACAAGCGGTTACGAGACCGATACGGTTTATGACGGCGAGGCCGCTGTGGAAATGGCCGCCAGAAACGGGTATGACTGCATGGTCTTTGATATTATGATGCCGAAGAAGGACGGCGTGCAGACACTTACGGAAATACGTGCTGCCGGTAACGTAACGCCCGTCATCATGCTCACGGCCAAGGCGGAAGTGGAAGATCGGATTGTCGGTCTGGATGCAGGTGCAGATGACTATTTGACGAAACCTTTTGCCGTCAGGGAGTTGTTGGCGCGTATTCGTTCCGTTACGCGCCGCAATACTAATTTTATGCCCGATTTGCTGCGTTTCGGCAACATAGAGCTCAACGTGGAAACGCAGGAATTGAAAGGTGAAAATACGATTCGCCTCTCGGCGAAGGAGACGAAGCTTTTAAAGTATTTTCTCCTCAATACGGGGAAAGAACTGATGACGCCCGATATTTTTGCGTATGTTTGGAATGACGAAACTGACGAGTCGGAAGACATCGTCTGGGTATATATTTCCTATTTGAGGCAGAAACTGGCAGCCGTTCACGGAGCTGTTTCTCTGGACGGCGAGCAGAACGGAGCCTTTGTGTTAAAAGCCGTATGAGGGACAGAATATGAATATGATACACCGGTTGCGCCGTAATTTTATCCTCCTCGCATCGGCAGCAGTGGCGCTTCTTGTTTGCATTGTTCTCATTCTGGTGAATGTATCCAATTATGTACAGACTATGGATGACGTGGACAGCGACTTGCAGTATATTGCGGCTCATAACGGCATGATACCGCGACAGGCCGCGCCCGTCAATCGCAGTTGGTTTAATGCGGGCGAACGGGGCAACAACATGGAAGAATTTTCTTATCAGACGCGTTTTTTCAGCGTTCTCGCCGATAAGGACGGGAACGTAAAAAGAATCAATACGGAGAATATCGCTTCGTTCAGCAATGAAGAGGCCGTGAAGTATGCACAAACGTCCGTCGCATCAGGTAAGGTGGAAGGGCTTTTTGAAAAAGATAAGGCTTTTTACGCTTATCTCATTACGACGGAAGCTAATGAGGACCATCTCATCGTCATTATGGATTGTACGAGAGAATTTGCGTCTCTCCATGTCCTATGGCGTTTTTCCTGTATTTTGGGTATCTTTTGCATTGTCGTATATATACTGGTCTTTGCGATTTTATCGAAATGGGTCATTCAACCCTTTGCGGCGAACATAGAAAACCAGAAGCGATTCATAACCAATGCGGGCCATGAACTGAAAACGCCCATTGCTATTATTTCGGCCAATGCGGAAGCGCTGGAGATGATCAACGGCAAAAATCAGTGGATCGACAGCATTATGAAGCAAGTGAGACGGCAGACGGAGTTGATTAATAATCTTGTCGCCTTGGCGCGTCTCAATGAAGGTGACCGCAAGGGTGAAGAGAAAAAGGATTTTAACGTTTCCGCAACGGTGCAGGCCGTCGTTGAGTCCTTTCGCACTGTTGCGGCCGATAAAAATAAAAAACTTGAAGCGTACATAGAGGAGAATATCCACATCGTTACGTACGGCCGCGGATTGTATGAACTCGTCAATATACTTGTCGACAACGCTGTCAAATACTGCGATGCTGAAGGAACTGTGCGTGTTGCCGTAAAGGGCAGGAAAAAGCGGAAAGGGTCTTTTGTCTTAACGGTGGCCAATGATTTTAAAGGCGGTGCCGGTGTCGACTATTCGCGGTTCTTCGAGCGTTTTTATCGCGGCGACGAATCGCACAACAGCGAAAAAGCGGGTTTCGGCATCGGCCTTTCCATGGCGGAAGGACTGGTGGAATCTTTAGGCGGAACCATTCGCGTCACATGGAAAGAGGGCGTCATCTTTTTCGTTGTAACGGTGTAGACCGTATACTGGGAATATAATGCAAAAAAGCAGGAAATCCGAAGATTTCCTGCTTTTGCGGTTAATGTGGAATTTTACTTGGAGTACAATTCGACGATGAGCGTTTCGTTGATTTCCAACGGTAATTCACTGCGTTCGGGAAGGCGGGTCAAGGTGCCCTCGAAGCCGTCGAAGTTCTTTTCAATATAAGGCAAGTCGAATGTCTTCAACTCCTGGAAGTTCTTTTTGTACATTTCATTTGCACGGGAGCCTTCCTTCAAGGTTACCGTGCTGCCGACTTTGACGTTGGCCGACGGAATGTCGCATCGTTTGCCGTTTACCAGAATGTGGCCGTGGTTGACCATTTGACGAGCCTGGCGAATGGAGTTTGCGAAGCCGATGCGATAAACAAGATTATCCAGGCGGCATTCCAACAATTTGAGCATGTTTTCGCCTGTAACGCCTTCCTGCTTCCTCGCTCTATCATAGTAGCGGACAAATTGACGTTCAAGCAAGTTGTAATATGCCCGCAATTTTTGCTTTTCCAATAACTGTGTACCATATTCAGACATTTTCTTCTGACGTTGGTCTTTTTTTACACGTTTTAATGCCTTGGGGTGTCCGTAGACATTAACTCCGAAGCGGCGGCATTCCTTAAAACGTGGGCCTCTCCTTGTTGCCATTGTTCACATCACCTCATTAAATAAATTTTTTATAGAAACAACTATAAATATTACTACGGAATGACGGGAAAGTCAAATTGCGGTAATTGCGTAAACATAAAAAAAGAGGCATCGCGCGATACCTCTTTTTCATTTGGCGGAGTGGGAGAGATTCGAACTCTCGCAAGCCTTACGACCCCTAACGATTTAGCAAACCGTCCTCTTCAGCCTCTTGAGTACCACTCCATAAGATGCTGACCTAATCAGTATACACTGGGACGACTTTCCTTGTCAAGCGGCGCAGTTTCGGCTCCGAGCCTATGTTTGAGAGAGTATTTTTTCGACGGCATCCACTTTTTTATCCATCATTTCCGTATAGCCCGGACGGACATCGGCCTTCATAACGACTTCCGTGCGGATGCCCCGATCGGTCAGGTGGAAGGTCGCTTTTTTGACGACCGCCATGACGTCGTCCCATTCGCCTTCTATTTCCGTAAACATGGAATTGGTGCGGTTTTTTAGACCCGAGTCGCGAATAATTTTTACGATTTCCGCCACGGCAGGTGCATATTCGTCGCCTGTGCCGCAAGGGGCGATGCAAAGGGCAATGAGTGTGTTCATTTTACAATACCTCCCAAATAAAATCGGATACCGCCATGTCGTCGGCACCAAGATTGTACAGGCCGTCAATAAAACGTCCTTTAAAAGAAGCCGGACCCGTTGCGGCCGCCGCAGCTTTTTTGCCGGCCAGATTATAAGCCTGCGTGCCGCAAAAGGCGCTTGTAAACGGATCCGTTACGGCAGCATATACGGCGATGACGCCGCCGAGAGAGCAGCCGCAGCCCGTAATGCGCTCCATCATTGGCGAGCCGCCGCGGCAGCGGGCAAGATGAATCCCGTCCGTAACCAGGTCTTCCGCACCGGAAACGGCGACAGCCCCGCCCGTATAGGCGGCAAGGGCAACAGCAGCGCTTTTTGACGCCTGTACGGTATCAGTCGAGTCGACGCCGCGGACGTGAGAGCCTTCCGTTCCGTCCGTCAGATTCCAGAGACGGGCGAGGGCGATAATTTCCGAAGCGTTGCCGCGAATGACCGCGGGTTTATAATCTTTTGCCTTTTGTAAAAGACTTGTGCGCAGTTCACCGATGCCGACGGCAACGGGGTCGAGGACCCAAGGCCGCTTTAATTCGTGCAGCCTTTTCATAGTTGCCGGCACGGTTTTTTCATAAATCGGCAAGAGCGTGCCTACATTAATATACATGGACTCTCCTGCAGCCGCCAAGGCCTCTCCCTCGTCCGGCAGATAGACCATAGCGGCCGAACCGCCTACGGCGAGCTGAGCGTTGGCGACAAAGTCGACAGTTACAAAATTTGTAATCGATCCGGCCAACGGGTTTTGCGCTTTGGCTCTCTCTACGGCAGCTGCCGTGCGGCGGCGTAAATCCTCTTCTGTAAGCATGGTGTGCACCTCCTTGACAGGTATTTCGATTTCTTTTACTGAATATATTATAGATACATAACGAGAAGGACGCAAATATGCCGTTCAGTTGCTTTTTGGACCTCCTTTTTATATAATAATAGCTGATTACCGACTTTTCACGTCATTACCGATAGTAATCGGGACAGGAGGATGGCAACTATGTGGAAGAAGAAAACGACAGCTCTGTTGGCTGTATTGGCTGTATGCGGTGCCGTTACGGTCGGGGCTGCGGACTATACAATTTTGGAAAAGGCCGAAAAGGTGGAAACGACCGTTTACGGGACAACCCAGGACGGTGCCTTAAACAGCCGTATTGCGGCACTTGATAAATTGTTGAACGGGTCCGCCTCCGCAACGGGCAGCATTGAAGCGCGTACGAATGAAATGTATAAAGAAGTGTACGGCAATTCGGGCTCCGACCTTTCCATGGTAGCCGCCGTCAATATGATGCAGCGCCAATATTCCGGCTCTGTGACGAATGATCCCCTCGTTACACGCGTAGGCGAATTGGAAGAAGGCATTACAGGCAAGGTCGGTACGGGTTCCTTGCGCAGCCGCGTTGCCGCCCTGCGTTCGGCTATGCTCGGCAATAAGAAATTCGTGTCTCAAGTCGTTACGATTCCTGCCGGGACGGTCATTGAGATGACTAATAAGGATCCCATTGAATCGAAAACCTTAACTGAAGGTGACCGCATTCGCTTTGCCGTTGCCGAAGACATCATGGTCGGCGATGTCATCGCCATTCCGCGCGGCATGGAAGCGGAAGGAACGGTCAGCAAGGCGCGGAAAGCCGGCCGCTTCGGTCGTGACGGGAAGATTGAAATCGCTTATGATTCCGTGCACGCCGCCGACGGCTCACCTGTCCCCCTTGTTGTCGGCGAAAAGACGAAAGAACAGTATAAACGTACGGCCGGCGCTGTCGGCGCGTCTGCGGCCGGTGCTATTATTTTCGGCCCTGTCGGCCTCGTAGGAGGTCTCTTTGTTAAGGGGAATAACGTGGAAATTCCCGTAGGGACGGCGATGTACGCGGAAACAAAAGACGCTGCCGACGTTGTCGGCTTTAAAGAAGAAGGGGCGCCGTCTCATATGAACACGGCCGATATGGCTGCCAGAGGCGTAACGGTTCCTGTTGAAGCGGTACCGGAATCCGAAGCGGAAACGGTTGATACGGAAGAAGCGTCGCCGGTCGTTCCCGTTCCTTTGGAAGATACGACTGTCACTGCAGAGGATGCGTCTGACGGCGTGCGCCCTGTAGATTTGGATGACTCCGATGATGAAACGGTTATTACCATAACTCCGACCAATTAGTGCATATACGGGAGATTCAGATGAACAAACGATTGACCGCGTTGGTTCTGGCGCTGACCGTGCCTTTGGGAATAACGTCCTTTGCGGCCCGGACGGAGGCTGCCGATTTTCGGCAAGCCGTGAAACAATCAGATAGAACTGCCGTCCCTGCAGACTCGGGTACGGCTGCCGTGGTTCCTGTCGATCTCGATGAGGCTGCGGCACAGGCTGATGCCCGGCCGCAGCCGGCAAAACTGGAAGCCGACAGGACGTACGTGCGCAATACGGACGGTTATGTGGAAAGCCGCGGCAATGTTGCCGTCAATCGGGGCAGTGACGAAATTTATGCCGATTACCTGACAGGGAATATAAAGACGCAGGTATTTCGCACGGAAGGAACGACCATATATATTAACGGTTCACAGGTCGTTACGGGAGACGGACTCGTCTATGACGCGATCAGGAGTACGGCACACGTTGAGAAGATGGACGGATATTTGGCCGGTGCGGAAACTAATTTTTACTTTCGCGGAGAAGGCGCAAAACTTGCGGACGGTACGATATATCTCAAGCACGGTCTTATTACGACGCCCCATGCTGTGGCGGAAACGCCGGACTACTATTTGACAGGCGACGATATTCGCATCTATCCGGGGCAGAAATTTACTGCCGAAAACACGAAGCTTTGGTTTAAACACGTCCTCGTTCTTACGTACGGTCATTATGAAGGAAATTTGAATAAAGAAACGGAAGAAAAATCATGGATTTTTTCCTTGTTCCCACGTCCCATGTATAACAGTGACGACGGTTTCGGCATTCAAGGCCGTATGCGTCGTCCCCTCAGCAAGGACGGCAGCCTGTCTGTCAACGTTTCGTATGAAATCGCGACAAAGAGCGGCTTCAAACCGTCCTTTACATTGCAAAAGGACACACGATTCGGGTATTTTTCTTTCGGCTACACGAAAGACGTGAGTTCATCGGACAACGATGATCACGTTTGGGTTACGAAATGGCCCGAGTTCCGTTACTCGACGCCGCGCGTATATTTTGGCAAATCCGGTATCTATGCCGGCGGCAGCGCGAGTTACGGCAAATGGGATGAAGACGGTGTCGGCAAGGGCACGCATAAAGGGTTTACGGCGGAAATATCCCATGACCCGTTCGGCCTGTGGCGCGGTGCATCGCTGCAGTTCTATGCAGGGTATCGCCGCGACTTGTACGGACTTCATTCGCAGCGCCGGGACGATCCTTATTGGGGCGTCACGTTCAGACAAAATATAACGGAGCGTTTTTGGGCGACACTTTGGTATAGACAGCATAATCTCAGCGGCTATACACCCTATCGCTTCGATACGATCGACCATCCCCGCCAGGACGGTTTCTCCCTGGCTTACGTTCTGTCCCCGCGGGATGTCTTCATTTTCTCCATGGCCAAGGATTTGGACGGTCATTATATTTCGGATCGCAATTACACGTGGGTTCGTGATTTACACTCCTTTGTTGCCGCCATTACGTACAAGCAGGTAGATAAGAAGTGGGAAGTAAAATTGACGGCAAAAGATTTCGAGTAAGTATGATTATTTTCGGTATATTTAATGGATATGCATTTTCCCTATGTCAAGCGCAAATGAAATTGACATACCAAAATGCCAAACATT